>Ga0307503_10000057_pt1 | contig 73141 bp, 70 predicted proteins | sample 17_S_MG_FD_194514 | JGI IMG/M metagenome (GOLD analysis project Ga0307503, IMG submission 194514) | Soil microbial communities from Populus trichocarpa stands in riparian zone in the Pacific Northwest, United States - 17_S | ecosystem: Environmental > Terrestrial > Soil > Riparian zone > Trees... | reverse complement strand
GGGTGAAGATGCTCACTCTACTGTCTGAGATTTTCATCACGGAGAGGCATCGTTTGCGCGCCGGTAACGTCGGGTATTCTATGCCGCTTGCCTCTGAGATTGATGTTGACGATCGCTCGATCGAGCCTCTGATGATAACCACAACGCGGGGCACGTTTCTACAGAGTCGGGTGTCGGCCGCGGGCTATGCGAGATTTGGGTTTTCTGAGTGCCCAGTGAATCAGGAAGGCGCTCTTCTACAGGAGTTTCATCGGGTGCTGCTCTCTAGAATAGACGCAAACGGCTGGATCTCCGCGGCTCCTACGGTCGGGGAGGCACTGCGTCTCATGTCTTCACAAGGAATCAAACCGCGTCATCTAGTTGGCGGCCCATGGTTGGCTGACGGTGCGGCCGCGCGTGAAGTGAAAGTGTTGGATGCGGGGTTTACGGAGGGCTCTGCGCTCTTGATTGCAGAGCCCGCTGTCGCGGGCCTTCACACAAGGGTGGGGGATTACGTGGGCGTTCTGGCTTACCGCGTGAACCGCTGCTTTGTGGCGGTTCAGCCATGAGCTGGATGGACGACCTGGTTGCCTATGCAGTGCCTCGGGTAGACGCTCGGGTCCGGGACGAGCTGCTCGGGCGTGGGGTCTCGGATGCTCAGATGGCTCAATACAGAATCGGTCATCTAGACAAGGATCTGCCGGAGGGGGTGCCGGACGAGTTCCGTGTTTGGGCGGAAGGGAAAATCAGTGACGTTCTCTTGCTTCCGCTGACGAATGTTTACGGCGACATCAGAGGCTTCCAGGTTCGCGGTGTCGAGCGAGATAAATCAGGGTACTCGGACTATTTACCCGACAAGGATGAGGCCTGTCTTTTCGGTCTAGGGCAAGCGGCGCGGGCCATGTGGGACACACGGTCGGCGTTCATTGTTGAGGGCGCCTTCGATCTCTTCCCGATTCAACGGGCTTTTACGCCCGTCGTCGCCACGTTGACAGCGCGGACAAGCCCCATGTTCGCCAGGTTGCTAAAGCGTTTGGTGGCGCGTGTCTGGGTTGGTTACGACATGGATGCGGCTGGCCGGCGCGGCTGTTCCACTTTCCTTCGGGATCACGGCAGTGATCTGGAGGTGTATATCGTGTCGTATCCGGTACTGGGCAGCGCCAAGGACCCGGGCGATTTGTGGGAAGCTTGGGGCGACTCGCGATTCATCCCGTACATCCAAGGGCTGGTCAAATCTAAAGACCCACTCGCGTGAAATAGGAGAGACGGTAGATGGCTAAACTATACGGTCCAGCAGAAACGGTAGAAGAGATTGCGCTTCGTTTGATCCCAACGTATCACCCCGAGTTGGCAACGGCGCGCATCGTCTACATCTTTGTGGACAAGGCCAGTAAGAAGGCGGGGCGCTCTGTGCTTGGTAAGGCACGCAGGATCTCGGGCTCGCTCGAATTTCTTCTGGAACGAGACTTCCTGTTGGAAGTGGCGATGGACGGCTGGAACGAGCTGTCAGAGCGGCAGCGGAACGCGCTCGTCGACCATCTTCTTGAGTCCTGCACGGGCGTCGAGGATGAGAAGACAGGCACCATGAAATGGGTGATGCGTGAGGCTGATGTCAAGGAGTTCACCTCCATTCTTAACCGGCATGGTGCGTGGACGGATGAGCTTTCGGGCATGGTTGAAGTCGCGCAGCGCTTGAATCTAGAGGCTCGCGCACAGGAGGTAGTGGAGACGCTTTCGCAGACCCAGATTCAAGCCTGAGAAAGGGCCGACTGAACCGTGTGGGACATTTTGTATCGGCCACGCAAGTACTCGGATGTTCTGGGTCAAACCGGCAGTGTCCGCCTCCTCAAGACTCGGATCATGAGGGGCACGGCGTTTGATACCAGCTACATCTTCGCAGGTGGGTACGGCCAGGGTAAGACGACCCTGAGCCGTATCCATGCGATGGCGATGCTCTGCCAGGATCTGAATCAGGCGGATCCGGAACCGTGCGGTCAGTGCGATAGCTGTAAGGACATCCTGCAGGAGCAGTCTGAGGCGTTCACCGAGCGGGACGCGGCGAGTAGCGGGTCAACGGATAGTATGCGGACCTTGGTCGAGGAGCTACCCTATGCTCTGTCGAACGCCCCGAAGCGGATTTACCTGATCGACGAGTGCCAGCGGATGCACCATGCGGCTCAAGATGTGCTTCTCAAGCCCATCGAAGAGAAAAAGATGGTTGCCATCCTCTGCACCACGGAGGCAGAGAAGATTCGTGGCGCTATCCGCTCCAGGTGCGAGGAATACACGATCAAGAAGGCCACGCGTGAAGACGTGTTGCCCCGCATGAAGATGGTGCTCGATGAGCAGGGGGTGCAACACGATGATGAAGCTGTCTTGATCATCATCGATCGGGCGGGCGGCCACGTCCGTAACGCGCTCAACAATCTTGAAATGGTCTCCCAGCTTGGGGCCATCACGGTCGACAGTGTTCGCGAGTATCTGAATCTCTCGGTCGTCACCCTCTACTACCAGATCCTGTTGAGCCTGGACGATCCGCTCAAGGCTATCGACTTGCTTCGCCAAGCTTGTGAGGCCACGCCGGCAGATGAGGTCGCGGCGGGCTTGGCTGAGGCAGCGATGAACTGCTACCGGATGGCTCATCGGTGGCACGCGGACCTTGCCTATGTCGATAAGAACTTGGCGGGTCAGGTCTACAGCAAGTATCAGGACCATGTTGTCAAATTCTCAAAGTGGTTCTTGGGGCACCGCAATGTAACGAGGTTGACGCTCGAACTAGACATCCTTGCCTTCTCTCAGAACGCGGGGAGGTTGCCGCCCGAGACGGCGCAGCCACCGGTGGTGTTTATCAGTCAGGTTTCGAGCGCGCCTCAGCTGGTGATCGTGGACCCGGCGCCAGAAGTAACGATCGAGGAGCTTTCACCTGACGAGGTCGTGAGCGAGATTGTGCCTGACCATGTACCTACGATTGCTACCCCTGGTCGGCCAACGACGGAACCAGTGGGTGCGCAGTTCGGGCTAGGCTTCACAGACCCAACACCACCTGACTCGCCTATCGAGGAGACCGCGTCCGGCCGAAGTCAACCCCGGCAGCGTGCTAAGCAAAATCCGGCGCCAGTCGAGTCTAAGCCTCGGGGTAACCAACAAGGTTTAGCCCCCGCCGCTTGGCGTGCCGAGTTTCTACGGCTTCACAAAAAGAGGTCAGTTGATACCCCGGATTCTTGATTGAGGTGTAGGACCCATTACTAAGAATGAGTAGTGACATTCAATGGGTGGTTCTTGAGCTTACGACCAAGGCTGAGGGTGAGGACCCTGATACTATCGTAGCCTCGATACGGCATCATATTCGAGATGCTGAGGTCTTCATACCAGCGTCAGTGGTGCAACGCGGCCCGATTCGGGAGTTCAAATACCTGGTCGACGGCTACGCGTTCGTTCGCCATAGGCACCCGGACCACTGTTACGTGAGGCTGGAGGAAACTAAGTACGTCCAGGCTCCGCTCTATCGACTATCCGGAAATCGGCGTGAGAAGAAACTGGCAACCGTCTCGAACGTGCAAATCGAGACACTGCGGGCACAGATCACGGTTGAGGTAGACCAGGGTATCGAGGTCGGGGACGCCGTAACCATAGTCTCCGGCCCCTACAAGAATATCAAGGCAACGGTCCGTGATGAGATACTAGAGCAAGACTCCGTGGTGGTGCATATCCACCTCAGGTCCACGGACCGGCTTGTTACCTTGCCGAGGGCCTTTCTTCGCCTTGAGTCTAAGTCGCCAGACACGTCGTATCGGGAGCGCATTCGGCGCATCGGCAGTTGGATTGAGTCTGTTCGTAAGGTCGCGCACTGGCCAAACAATAGGCTGGACGGTTTGAGGGGGCGGGCGGCGGCCGTATACCGCCTGGAGGAATGGGTCGACCGCAGTGTGTGTCTGTATCGTTGGTTCAACGCATTCTACTCAGTCTTAGACCTCTCACTCCTCATAGAGAAGTCTCACGCGCTGCAAACTCTGGAGGAATTGTCATCTCGGCTCAACCCTGTACGTGCAACACCCATGGAACAAAGCCCAACATTGAATCTTGTGATCGACGGGACGCAACTTCTCATCCGGTGCATGGAGGCCCCTGGACTAGGTGCGCTGACTGATAGTCAGGGGCGACGGACCGGGGGGGTCGTCGGCTTCTTACGTAGCGTGGCTGCGTATCGCAAACGATTTCCTTCAGGTTCTATCTATATCTGTTGGGATGGTAGCTCGCAACGTCGCAAAGCGATGTTCGAGGGGTACAAGGGCAACAGGATTTCACGGTCCGAAGAGCCCTCCTTTGGCTGGGCTTGGCTACGCGAGGTTCTGCCAATGATGGGTGTGCATCAAGCCTTCAACCCCGAGGAGGAGGCTGACGACGTGATGGCCGCTCTTGTGCGAGGCCCGCTTAGTGGCGCAACTAACTTGATCATCACCTCTGATCGAGACCTGCTTCAGGTGGTCACCGAGTTCACGCATCAGCTGTGCCCCGCTGCGGGGGGCGCCAAAGAGAAATTGTACGACCCAGCCGGCGTTGAGGCCGAGTACGGGGTACCTCCGCGCTCTATGGTTCAGCTCCGGGCAATCAGTGGCGATACGTCCGACCACATTCCCGGCGCGCCAGGTTTTGGGTTGAAGACCGCAGCCAAGGCATTGAAGCCATATGGAACGGTCCGCACACTCTTTCAGTCGAATCTAGCCGGCCTGACTAAGGCGCAAGCAGCCAGTCTTCGGGCGAGTTCAAAACAGGTCCTGCTGAACATAGAGCTGATGTCTCTACGTGACGTGCCGTTCAGCCAAATCAAACCAAACAAAGATCAAGAGGCCGCCCACGCACGGATTAAGGCGCTGAGTATTCGTCCGGATTCAATCTTGACGGCGTTCTTCGCGGCGCCACCGCACACCGAAGCAGTGTCCGACGTGGGCATGTAAAACTAGTGTTTCGTGTTGAGGAGGCTTCATGTCCAATGGTTATGTGATCCCTGTCGATCCCGCAGAGTTGGCAAATCGTTTCGCGGCGCCGGCCGTCTTGTTAGATGATGATGTCCCGCCCGAGTCGGAAGACGTATCGGCGTTGTTTTCAAGTGGCGACTATGAGACCAGGATCGCTCCCTTGTTGGACCGAATCCCGGAGCGCGAAGCTGATTTGATCTATCTGTACTATGTGTGCAAAAAGCGGCAAGCGGACATCGCCGAGATATTTGATGTGACACAGGCGGCGATTAGCTATCGATTGGACAGGGGGATTCAGCGGCTGAAGTTCCTGTTGGCGATCCCAGCGGTCACGGAGGAAGAGCTGCGCGAGGACCTTCGTGAACTGTTCGACCAGATCGATGTCGATATTCTGGTCGGCATGTGGCAGACGACTTGCCAGTCGGAGGTCGCCAATAGCCTCCAGCTGACTCAGGGGCGCGTTCGGCATCGCTTCTTCAAGGCGGTCGGCAAGCTCAAGATCGCGGCAGGGCACAACGAGCTATTCCGTCCTTACGAAAAGATTTTCACCTCGATATCCTCGAAGAAGTTCAACATCCTTCGTGCCGTTTCGTTGCCACAGTGGAGCAATCGCGGATTAGACCGCTGTCTGTGATGGACTATTGTCGAGCTAGGTGGGGGTTGCCGGGGCCAGCCTAACCCCCGTTTCCTTTTGTGGTCCGGGGATAGTCGAGGACTGTTCGTTGGCGATCCAATCCCTACTCCGGTTCCAAGACTATCAATTCGAGGTGTCGCTTGCGAGCGGGGCTTGGCGCTGGACTACGCGCGTGGACGTCTCAAAGGCGCAAGTCCAGACAGAGGTCCGCGACGTGATCACTCCTTACGGCTTGCTGCGGGACTCCATCCCGATCCCCGGTGAAGTCGTGCAGGCGATGGCCGATTCGATCCAGCAGGTTCTCTTGGCGTACCCGCCGTCGATCCTGCTCGACCCGGTTTCGCTGGTCTTTGTGCTTGATGAGGGGCGTGGAGTGTCGGCCTCGGCGCCGATCCGCGTTACGAACAACGGTATCTTGGGGTCTCTGCTGAGTGTCCAGATCACGTCGTCGGCTCCTTATGTGATTGCGATGCCTGCCAATATTGGTGGGCTGGTTGCCAACGCATCAGGCAGCTTCGATGTGTCCGTTGATAGCACGTACTTGCTTGCAAGCGGGAGCCCGTACACTGCGGGGCTGACTGTGCAGAGTAGTGCGGCTTCTAACAGTCCGCAGGTAATACCTGTAGCGGTGACCGTCAGACCCAAGGCGACGATATCCCCGGCGCCTACGGCTTTGTCGTTCTACGTGGGGGCGCCGTTCGCTGGGGATTTCCCACCGATCCCGTCTCAGCAGCTTTCGCTGTTCAACAGCGGGCTGGGTTCCAGCGTCCTCGACTATCAGATCCGCCGCCTGGTTGGTGTGCCTTGGCTGGCGAGCGTCTCGCCGGTTTATGGTTCGATCAATGGGGGCAGCATGCAGCCCATTACCGTCGCGGTAGCCCCGCCGAATGGCATGTTGTCGGGTGTCTACACGGAGACGCTTAGAATTACTGGGTATAGCTCCAACATGAGTGTAGACGTTGTTGTGACACTCAACATTTCGTGAGGGAAAGATGGCCGATTTCGATCTAGGCAACATGGTGATGTCCGGTGCTGTTGGTTTGGATGCCATGCTTCAGCGCGAAGAGCATATTTTGAAGCCACACGGGTCCGGGCGCCGAAAGGTGGCTTCGATGGTGGACCTCAAGGGTTTCATTCGTCTGTCAGCTGAGACGCTGATTCACCGGAGCGAGCGCGAGCTTTGGGCGCTCAAGAAAGAGGCAGACGGCCAGTATTTCATCGAGCGCTTGTTTGATGACAACGGAGAGGCCCTGAAAGGCTAACGTGGAAACTCGCAAGAAGACCCTAGCTGCTTTACGGCGCCACCTTCGCGCCTCTGAGCAGACGCGCCTGAGACACCACCTGAGACAAGCCGGGCTAGAGGATGCGGTCGATCCCGCGGGTGTTGCGGCGCAACCGGAGCGTCCGGATAAGGCGTCGATCGGCCCCTCGACTTCGATGCGAAGGGCGATCCCGAATGATTACGACTACGACCCCCGCGCCTTGAAGCCGCTGGCTCGGATGCTGTGGACGCTGAGTATCTCTCTCGGGCACGCGATGACGGCGCACCGGGAGTTCACGAAGCTCAAGTCGGCGACCATCTCACCGGATGGCCTCATCGGCGGTCGGGGCTACGTGATGTCAGTCAAGGATGTCCGCGGCGCCTTGCATGACGCGTGCGAAGCTATCTCGTCGGTTTCAGATACCATCCACGATGAGCTTCACGCCCCGCACTGGCGCCCAAAGTTGGGCGAGCTGGAAAGCCAAGACGTGGAGAGTGTCGAGCGCTTGGTCGGAGATGCCGAGCGCGTTCTTGAGAATCCCGAAGATGAGTCTTTCGTACAGGACGGTTTGAATCAGGCCGAAGAGAAGGGCGAGCAAGCCGAACTTGAGGAAGGTGAAGTCTCGAACCCGGAGTCCGATGAGCGCTTTCAGACCCCGCCTCCACCCGCTTTCAAGGGGAAAGGGGAGGACGAGGATGAAGACGAGGAAGACGAGGATGAAGAAGGCGGCTCCGAAGTGCCCGACGCGGAGGATATGCCCGACAGCGAGTCTGGGAAGGTAAAGACGGCTTCCTCTCGTTCGGAGACCTTGGTTGAGCGGATCGCGCGGCGGTACGCCAACTCATCGATCCCCGTGGAGACGATGTCTGGCGGGCCGCGTGTCCAGCACATGGACCGCGCAGACACCGATCAGACGGGTCCGTTCGGCTCCTATAACTCCGATGAACCGCCGTCTATGCGTGACGAGTGGAGCAGGGAGGACGGAGCTGGGAAGGACTATCTCTACGAGTCTGAGTGGGAGAACGCGTTGCCGGATAAGGCGGCGGGTCGGCAGCCGGCATGGCCGTCACTCATTGAGTATGACGAGCGGCTAGACCAAGACGCGCCGGACGTCAACACCATTCGAGGCATCGTAGATTTGATCAAGAAGGGCCGACCGCCAGCTCAGATTCTAACTACCCACGGTGCACGCAAGTACAAGCTTACGAAAAAGGACCTCGACGATTTCATGTTGATGGACCAGCGGGGCTTGTTGAAGAGTGCCGACTCCAGGATGCCCGGTAGGTATACCGATAACACCCCGACTGAAGGTTGGGACTTCGGCATCGGGTACGGCGATGGCAACGATGCTCATGGTCAGGGGGCGGGCGGTTACGGCGAAAAGGACCCTGATGGGAAGGGTGTTTTTGGGCCGTCTTCCAAGTTGCCGAGCGACCCCGCTGGCAAGCTGCACGATGATGAGAGTGACACGACCCCGGCCATCGAGATGGAGATGGGTCGTAGCAATCGGCAAGCGCGTAGAGGGCAGTCAAATCTGCCGAACGATGGTCAGCCGCCTGTCGCGAGATCTGACTATTACCGCGGCGGAGACAAGGGGTCGAATCCCGTCAACGTAGGTCCGAGCAATGTCGGATCTTCCAAGGTGCCAGGGCAGTCATTCCCAGGACAGCCTAGACGTGTGAGCCCTCGACCGGCGCATTATCGTGAGCACATGTTCTCGAACTCTGAATTGCCTGCGGAGGCAGACGCCTCTGACGACCATTCTATGGATGTTCAACCGGGTATCGGTTACCGGCACGAGCAAAACCAGCCTTACGTAAAGTGGGATCATTCCACCCGCAATATGCGTCCGGACCCGTTGTACCAGCGAGACGATGACGGGCCATACATCAATCAGAAAGACGGAGAGCGGTGATGGCTGAACTAGACCTAAGTGGATTTCTGAAAGATGCGGCGATCTCGGATCTGGACTGGCTCGATGTTGATGAAGAGAAGTATCGAGCTGAGGCGCTACTGCCGAAGCAGAACCTCGACATCAGGCCCGACCTAGAGGCTCTGTGGGCTCGCGAGGGCGAGTCTGCGACGGCTTATTTGATCCCGAACGTGCAGACGGTTCCCAACGTTGGGATCAACGATCCTCATACGATGGGGGACCTGTCTCAGGTTCACGGCAAGCTCCGCCCCAAAGGGGAAGAAATCGCCAAGGTGGCTAGGCTGAGTTTGCTGCAGTCGGATGACACCGCTCGGCTGCGAAGCGAACTACGGCGCCGCTATCCTGTGGAGGTTCTCCGGGAGCACCGCGAGGTATTGGCGTCTGTGCTCAAGGAGCGCGGGCTTGTCGGCCGTTACTACGTGGTGGCTGACGATTTTTCTGGGCTCGACCCGGCGAAGGCCACGGCCTTGATCAACAAGCACGCCCCGACTTCGCGCTACGTCCTCTCCAAGACTGGGTGCGGCGGGTGCCCACACTGCCGGACGGCGCAGCCGAATGCGCCGGGCCATTGCAGCCAGTTCGGTCGCCCATTGGTCAGCGAGGTACCGTACACGGACAAGCTCGCAGGTTCCGTGGAGCGGTCTCAGGCGGCCCGCGGTCGCATCATCCAGGCATCGGACGCGCCTTCCGCCAAGGAGCGCATCAGGGCGGCTTACTTGGCGCCGGGGAGCGGGCGATCTGAAGCCTACGCAGGACAGGGCCTCAACCAGCACAAGCCGGCGTTACCCACCCCTGTGCAGGCGCGTGAGCAGCTGATTGAGGCGTCGTCGCTTTTGAAGGGCAAGCTGGCTCAGGACCAGCTCGCCGTTGAGGCCAAGCCCGTCCAGGATTTCTTGCACCGTCAGATGGTTAAGGGCTTGTCCCACGCCGAGACGGCTAGCTCTCTTCGGCTAGCTTTTGATGAGAGCGTGCTGCGTCGTACCCACAGTCACTGGGCGCCGATCCTAAAAGAGACTGGGCTTTATGGCGTGATCTACACGAAGCAGGCCAGCTTCCAAGATTGCCACGAGGGCGCCGACTTCTTGGCGAAGCACAACCCAACGGTTCGAGCCATCGTGGCCGGATCGAAGTGCGGCTCCTGCATCTACAACAAGACGCGATGCTTGCTCTACGGCAAACCGCTGGTGAAGCAAGCTGCGGACATCCTCACACAGGAGACTGTGGACGCCGTGCTGCTTGAGCATCGCACCGCGGGTCGCTTGCCGGGGCTGAATACTAAGACGGCGGCGAGCTGGGGCGATAGCCCAAGTCAGGCTTTGAAGGCGATTCATCACGCTGTTCGTACTTCTGCACGGTCGGTGGCAGGGGCTCCGGAGCGGCTTGGAGCCATGACAGGCTTCTACGGCGACACGCCCGAGTACGCCACAAGTGGCGTGGCGCGCAAAGAGGTCATCAAGCAGGCGTCTCGATACATGAACGAGGGCCTGTATGGGCGGGACCTTATCGCCGCGCTCAAGACTCAGTTCGACCCACGCGATCTTGTGGCGTCGAAACAAGAGCTGCGGAGAGTGGTCGCTGAGCAAGGGCTGCAGGGGGTCTACTACCTCGACCCTTCCGTGTATGACGATTATGGCAAGGGCTGTGATGAGGCAAGTCGTCTCTATGGCTCGCGCGGCGTTCCGTACCTCAAGTACGGCTCGAAATGCATGAGCTGCGTGCATCAGGTGAAGACGGGGTATTGCTCCAAGATCAACAAGCCGCTGGTCACTGAGCCGCCTTACACAGACAAGGTGGCGCAGCAGCGAGCCGTACTGGCATCCGGTAGCTCTACGTCGATCGCTTACGCGGACCTCGTGAATAACGGAGCCTCGATGGTGGATGAATTCCAGATGCAGAATGAGATCGTGGTCGATGTCAAAGCGACCGAGGCGCCGCGAGACGTGACGATTATGTTCGGCCAGGGGGAGGTCAAGCTTTGACATTCAGTCGCGTAGCCATGCGTGTTGCGGCCCGCTTCAAGAAAGCGGACCAAGGCCCCGGTGCGCGCAAGAACGTCAAAGACCTGGTTGGCCCAATCAACAAGGCCAAAGGCATGTCCAAGACGACGCTCAAGGACTACGTCACAACTGACCTTCGCCGTACTGATACCATTGATCCGGATCGTCGTGACCTACGCCCACAGGACGTGTTTCAGCCGAAGCCAAACAACATGAATGTCCTCGACCTAGTCAACAAGGGCTGGCCGGGTGTCAGTGACGACTATCAGGACATGGAGACGGCGATTCGGAAGCAGATCCCCAAAGACAAGGGGTACGCCACGGTGAAGAACCTCAGCCAGTATTTGGTGGAGACCGATGGGGGAGGCGGCACTAAGCCCGTTGGGAAATGAGATATGAGCAGCGATATATTAGATGACAACGATGCCGATGAACTCTTGGCGGAGATCACCGGCCCGGAAGTAAAAACACAGACCGTTCAACCAACCATACAAGTACTGTTTGTCCCGCCGAAGAACCAAGCAATGGCCGGGGGAAAGGCACTTGGAAACAGGCCCCGCCCTATGGTGCGTAATCGTCCATCACAGGAGGACCTCGAATACTACGAGGCGCTGTCGGAAGAGCGCGAGCAGTTTGTATCCGGGGATCCGGTAGTTCAAAACTCGTCCGGCAAGGACCCTCTTTCGTTGCTGTCAGCCCTGAAGAAAGAAGTCGCCAGGGAGACGGCCAGCCTTGCCTACCAGCGCATCATCAACGAGCGCATGGGCCGAGACTCCAGCGCGATCTCGGGTCGGCGTATCGACGCTCTGAAGAAGATCGCGGACATTGAGCTTGAGATGCACAAGATCGGGTTTGACCAGCTCGACTTGCATGGCGAGAAGCTGCAACGAGTTTTCCAGCTCTGGACTGAGATCGTCAAGGATGCGGCCGTCGCTACTCTTGGCCCCGAGCAACTCGACCTGTTTTTCAACCGTTTGACTACGGCAATGGATGGCTGGGAAGAGAGAGCGGCGGACCTCGTTAGATAGGTCTAGCCGCATTCCTGGTGATATGTGCCTGCACAAAAGAAACGAACCGGGGAGGGTGTCGCTCGATTCATTCGAGAGGCCGCGTCCCAGGCTAAGCTAGAGTCCGAGCAGAAGTCGGCTGCGGCCGCGCAAGCCGAGCATGAAGACTCGGGGGTAGAGACAGAGTTCGTGCTTGACGAGGTCAAGCCGTTCCGCCCTAAGATTTTCAACATCCTGGACTACATCGAGTCCAGCTGGGGCCTCGGGATGCGGCTCTACCCGGTGCAGCGCTTCTTGGTCAAGCTCTACTATTTCATGCCGTTGGACGCAACGGAGAAGAGCATTGAGATCAAAGACATGCTCGGCACGAAGGTCATGTATCGCTTCACGGAGCGCGAGTACCTGACGTTCTTGCACAACGAGGGGCGCTGCAACATCGGCGAGCAAGATCGCGAGCGGCGCCAGCTAGTGCTGAGTATCGGCCGCCGTGGTGGAAAGACCACGCTAAGCTCGATTTTCGCCAGCTACGAGATCTATCGGCTGCTGAACTTCGGTAACCCGCAATCCTACTACGGGTTTCCGAACGGCAACCTGATTCAGATTATCTCGGTTGCGACCGATAAGGACCAAGCGGGTATCTTGTTCAATGAGGTGACGACGCACCTTGCGAAGTGCGATTACTTCAAGCCGTACATCGCCAACAACACGCAGTCGCAGATCAAGTTTAGAACGCCGTATGACATCGAGCGCTACGGCCCAACGTCCCGACACCAGAACGGCAAGTTCGTCAGTTTTAATGGCAAGGCTACACTGCGCGTAACCTTCAAGTCATGTATCGCAAAGGGTCTCCGCGGTCATTCCAACGCCGTGGTGATCATGGACGAGATGGCGCACTATCAGGATTCTGGCCAGTCGAGCGCCAAGGATATCTATGATTCTGTGACGCCGTCGACCGCGACGTACTCTCCGAAGGACCCGAAGACCGGGCTCACGATGCTCAAGCCCGACGGGTCATCCTACCCGGTGGAGTCGCGGGTTATCGCTATCTCATCCCCGCTGAACAAGAGCGGCAAGTTCTACGACCTTTATCACCTTGCGATGTCTGCTGGCCCCGGCTCGGAGAACATGCTGGCCATTCAGGCGCCGACCTGGGAAATCAACCCGACGGTTTCGCCGGACTACTACAAGCAGAAGTACCACGAAGACCCCGCGGTGTTTCTCACCGAGCACGGAGCCCAGTTCAGCAGCCGAGTTCGCGGCTGGATTGAGCGTGAAGAAGATCTCATGGCGTGCGTGGAGGAAGAACACCGGCCTCAGAACGTCGGAATACCGCGCTATCCGCACCAGATGGGCATCGATATCGGGCTCATGCGGGACGGCACGGCCATCTTCATCACCTCTGAAATTGGCGGCAAGGTCGTCTTGGTCTACCACGAGGTTTGGCAAGCCGGCGTGGATTGGAAGAAGTCGAATCCGCACCTTGGTAGCGACTATTCCACCGACTATTGCAGAACCTTGGCGGAGGCTCCTAGGCTCGAGTTCGACGAGATCAGCGAGTGGATCTACAAGCTGACCAAGCGCTTCTACGTCACCGATGGCATCTTTGACCGTTGGAACGGAATACCGCTTGAGCAGGCGTTGCTCAAGAAGGGGCTGACGCAGTTCAAATGCGAGTTCTTCACTCCCGACCTGCGGTCGCGCATCTACCAGAACGCCAAGATGCTCATGTTCGACAGGCGGCTCTTGCTGTACGACTACCCGAAGTTCATCATGGGCGAGATCTCGGGGAAGAAGCACTCTGCCTTCATTCAGGAGCTGCTAACTCTTGAGGCTAAGACCAAAAGCAAGAACATCGTCGAGGTCGCTGCCCCTCCAGGTGTCGACTACCACGATGATATGAGCGACGCTTTCACCCGTGCCGTCTGGCTGACTGCGGACCGCATGCGCAATCAGAAGTATGTCTACGGGTCGTTGCCCGGCATGCGTCTGAGCGATACGGGGGCGATGACCGCGCAGCGCTACCAAATGATGCGCGCCCGTACCCACGGGATGCACTCGGATCGAAATCCAGCGGCGAGATATCGCATGGTCCGACCACGCGCTCCACGTGGCGTTCGGTGAGAATCTTTTTGGGTAGCTCCTACTACGATGGATCAAGAGCAGAAACCCAGCGTTCTGGCGAACAAGGTTATCCTGCAACTAATCCAGCACGGGGTCTCGGAGAAGTTGATGCCGAGCTGGGAAGACTTCGCCTCGATTCGGGTCGTCTTTCGGCAAATCGGCGGCTCTTGGGCTGCCTTGTTGGACGGTGACCACACCCAGCTTGCGAGGCTTCGTATGGTTGTCATGGCGTGGGGCCAGCTGCCGATGCGTAAAATCGAACTCAAAAGGGTAGTTTGATGGAAGTCTTTCGGACTCGGGACGTGATCGTGTTCTTCAAGGGCGTCACCATCACGGTAGACGTAACCGAGACCGATGCACGCCAGGGGTGGCGTGGAGGCCAGGGTTTTCAGTGGGCCAACACGACGCAAGATCGACTCATGGCGACGAAGTCTGACGGGTATTACGGGGGCTTCGCGCTGTGGGGATCTGATGAAGCATCCGATGATTTCACGGCCATGACTCGCAATCAGCCCGTCTACAGGTTCGTGGTTCTTGGGGCAGGCGGATGGCTGATCTCGACCGCGAACTACGAGCGCTACACCTACGCTTCCAGAACGGGCGGAGGGCCGCTTGAGCCGATCACGTATAACCCGAGCGACCGCTTGGTCTTTAGCCTGTCTGGGCTCTGGACGAACGAGGATGAGTGGACGCTGTCCGGGGACCTTCGGGCGCCCAACCAATTTTACGTTGGGTTTGTCACGCAACGGCCAATCCCGGAGCGCAACGGACATCTCGGGATACAGGTGAGCATCTGATGGAAATCCCGCGAACTAGAAATGTCATTGTCCTCACTCAGGATCTGACCTTCCCGGTCATGGTAGATGCGGCCATGGCCCGAAATGGCTGGCCGGGGGGCCAAGGCGTGACTTGGGCCGCCTCCACCTCTGACAACTTCGTGGTTACGTACTCTGATGGCACTTACGGCGGGTTTCTCCTTTGGGGCTCGGACGAACCAGCCGACCAGTACATATCGATGACCCGTAACCAGCCGACTTATCGATTTGGGGTGGCGTGTTTCGGGACGTGGGTAATTTCGACGGTCGCATATGAGCGATACACGTTGCAGTCGAGGTTGACGCCTCCGCTTGTGCCGAACACGTTCTCGGTCGGCGCAAGGCTACAATTTAGCCTGCGGGGACTGTTCACCCCTGAAGACGAGTGGACAATAGCCGCGGATCCCAGAGCGCCGAATCCCTATTTCATCGGATCGGTTATCCAGGCCCCCGTGAACCAGAACAACTTTCAACTCATGGTTCAGACGGCCATCTAATGCCTTTCCCACCTCCAGTAGGCGCCTTCGAGATCGATTTTCACGGGCTAGACATGGTTCGATCGCGTGATTGCATCCTGTTTGCGAAGGGGGACGCTCACGTCGTCACGGTTGACGCAGCGATGGTGCAGGGCGGGTGGGCCGGGGGACAAGGCGTGATGTGGGTCGACTCTTCGCTACCGGAGCCCGTCGTCAGTTACTCGAACGGGCTATACGGCGGCTTCATGCTGTGGGGGAGTGATGAGTCGGCGGACAAGTTTGTGGGCAGCACGAGGGCTCAGTTGGTTCATCCGGGATCTGCCGTGATGATGGGGGGTAACAACATTCTGACAACCTCCAGTTACGAGAGATACACATATGCATCGAGAGTTGGGGGCGGGCCGCTCGTCCCTCTGGTGTATGCTGTTCGGGACCCGCTCTATTTTTCGAGGCGCGGATTGTGGACTAGAGAGGATGAGTCATCGGTGGCTCCAGCTCTATCGTTCACGCCCGCTTCTGTCGCCGGCTTCGTGAATCAGACCCCGATGCCAGTCAATCAATTCTTCTTGGGGATCCAAGCCGGTCTATGAATCTCACCCCGCCAGATCGAATGGAGCCGGCTGCGATTGTGGCGGAAATCGCCTCACTTCGTCAAGAACTAGATTCTCGTTTTTCACGTATCCAGGGGCTCGCGCAGAGTCTTTACCAACGGGTGCGGCGGGCACCCGCTGACGACAACACCGCTATCTACATGCGCTTCGCCTCGACGTGGACCCGTTTTTCGGGGATGGCGGGGCAAGGGCTCAAGAGAGCTTCGGCTGGCGGTCGAGTTCTCAAGGGGCTAACTCCCGAAGCGCCTGCAGAATCTATTGTCAAACCACCTATCAGGCAGGCCCCCGTGGCTTCCACTCCGGTGGAGTCTCTGCTCAATATGTATCGAGAGGACTCAGACCTTACGGATGGCGTCATCCAAGCCGTGGTGGACGGGGACGCAAGTGGTACTGAGTGATGGCAAAAGATTTTACCAACGTTAGACGTGGGGTGTCGCTACCCCAGACCACGAAGGTCCAGAGCCGACCGTACGTGGCTAAGAACCCGGTCAACGGGCTGACGGACAAGGAGCGAGAGGCGCGTCGGCTAAAGAAGGCCAATGACGGCGGTTCGATGAACACGACGCTGGCCACAGCTGGCCAGTTCTTTTCTCCGCAGCTGTCGACAGACTTCCTGGAGTTGCCGCAGTCGTTGCGCGAAAAGCGCGAGCTGTACCGGCATTTCTACAATACTGACCCCATCGTGGGACAGTCGATCGACCTGCATACTGAGCTGCCATTGTCCAAGGTCCGGCTCGCCACTCCGAAGCCGACGACCTGTCCGGAAGGATTCAAGGACGCGCACGATTACGGCAACTATATCCTCTGGTTCTTCACGGAGATGTGCGATCGCATCAAGCTGTTTCAGCGCTTGGTGACGATGGTGCATCACTACTGGCTGGACGGGTCGGTGTTCTCGTTCGCCGAAGATTCGGCGGTGGATGTCCCTGATGATGTCGGGTTTGACGTGCAGTCGGTTGGGACCAAATCCAAGGTCACCGAGGACGGTGAAGCGGTGGAGGAGCCCGACGTTACTCGGGTCGAGCGCGCCGATCGGGACGACCAAGAGCTGGCATATTATCAGCAGCACTATAAAGGCTGGGACCGGATCATCGTCTTGCCGATTGACCAAGTGAAGGTCACCACTTATTCGTTCACCGACAAAATGAAGGTCGAGTTGATCCCTGCGGATCGTGATCGGGCGCTCATCGAGCAGGCGAAGGCCGGCGATGATTTTGCGGAGGAGATGGTTCGCGAGATCCCGGAAGAAGTTCGCAACCACCTGGAGCAGGGCAAGCTCATTCCACTCGGGACAGACGCGGATGAAGGATCGTTCGTGTACTATCTCGCCGGTCGCCGTGGTGCGGGTGAGGACCTTGGTCAGAGCATCCTCGACCGAGTGTTGCGCACGTTGATGTATCGGGAAAAGTTGCGCCAAGCTCAGACGCAGATTGCGTCTCGCGCCATGACCCCTAAGCGAATCGTTTGGGGCGATAAGATTTCTGAGTTGGACGTGATGGACCTACGGGAACAGGTCGACCTGTCACTGGTTGACCCGGACTACTCGATCGTCGCGAACTACGAGGTCCACTGGGAAGAGATGGGGTCCAAGGATCGCTTGCTCGATCTTTCGAGCGAGTACGAGATCACAGACAAGCAGCTCTTTGCTGGGCTCGGGGTTACGGAGAGCCTGCTTTCCGGTGAGCAACTGTACTCGGGCGACCGCCTCAAGCTGGAGGTGATCAACACGCGTTACATGTTCCTGCGCGAGATGCTTCAGGAGTACGTCGAGAAACACATCTTCAAACCCGTGGCGCGTCGCAAGGGGTTTGTCGAGAAAAATCAATGGGGCGGAGAGGTCGTGTTGTTTCCTCGGCTCTCATTTACGCGGCTTCCATTGCGCGACTCTCAAGATACGTACGATGCGCTTTTCAACCTTTACAACAAGGGCTCGATCGATATCTCCCTCATCCTGGAGATGTTCAATATCGACCCAGATGACACTAGGGTCAAGTTGGAGCGGGACCTGTTCACCGTCAACGATGCCCTCTTTAACGAGTTGATGCGCGGTATCTACGGTGCGGCGTCCAACGAACTCGTGACCAAGACTGACGTAACCGATCGCCTCATTAAGACCCTTGGTCTCAAGAAGGTGGAGCAAGAGGCGCCCCCTGACGACCGGTTCGGTTGATCTTTCGATGAATTCGATCCTATCGAATGGATCGCGAAGCTACGAAGAGCCGCGGAGAGCGGGAGGATGAAGAAGTCGAGCGGCTTGTTCGCCCGAGCCCCAAGGTTAAGCCGGCACGGCATGACCTACGCAGGGAGCGGGTGGAGCCGGATGACGACCCTGACCTAGACAATAGGGACAAGGACCAGTCCAAAAACTTCAAAGATATCGGTGGATCGACCGCGGCGAGAATCCTGCGTCGCTGGGCGGCCAACGCTCCGGGCGCCAAGGCGACTGACCCACAGGGGAAGAAGGTCAAGGTCCGATCCAAAGCCACAGGATGGGTGGGTAAGATCAGCCCGGAGAAGCTTAAAGAGCTGCCTGGCAAATACGAACTCGCGGATGACTCCGAAGAAGAGACTTTCAAGGGCAAGCCAAAGCCGACTGCCGAGCCAAAGCCAGCTGATAAGCCAAAGCCTGTCGGTAAGCCAAACCTCAAACTTGTACCAAAGCCAACCGGCGAAGAGAAAGAACCTCAAGCCAAGGAGCCCGCGGCGCAGCCGAATGTCGAAAAGGACATGGCGGCACGCGATGCCCTGAGACAGCTGGCGAAAGAGGATCCCAAGTTCGAGGCATTCCTGAAGTCATTCCGGAGACCCGACTCGGATAACTCTCAGTTCGCCAAGAACAATCCTGGCTACAGCGCTAAACCCTTTATGCAGGGAAGAGCGCTGCCAGAAGGCATCAAGACGGTTTCGGACTTGGCGCGCGTCATGAGCGTCCAAGGGCAAGCTCCAAAGCCCAAGAAAGGTCCGGATGAAGCTCCAGACACGAGCGACTCGGCCGCTGAACGCGTCCAGCTCAAGAACCGCTTGAAGGAGGTCAAAGAGGAGCTGAAGGAGGACCCAAAGTCAGAGGGCGCCCAAAAGGAGCGCGCTGCCATCAAGGAGGCTCTCAAGGCGACCGCCGAGCGCGAGCAAATCATGAAGGAGCTGGCGGAAACGAAAGCCGCTCTTGCTGAACTCCAGAAAAAAGGGCCGCCGACTGATGAGGAGGTGGAGGCTCGCGCGCGCGAAAGCATCAAGGAGCAGAAACAAAAGGGCAAGAAAAAGCCCGTTGCTCCCGGCGAAGAAGCCACACCCGGTGAGGTCCCGCAAGCTGCTCCTACGCAGGCTCCCGCTCAAGGGGCACCACCACAAGCTGCCCCTGGTCAACAGCCACCTCAACAGCCAGGCCCTGGTCAACAGCCACCTCCCGCCCAACAGCCTGCTCCGGCACAAGGAGCACCTGCCGCCAAGCCCGCTCAGTCGGATGATGAAGCTCTGGAAGCTGAGATCACCAAAGTCTGGGAGGACGCGGGGTTTAACCCAGCTTCAGCCTCCAACGCAGTCGGCAAGCTTGTGTTCTATTTACAGGGAGGTGACCCGATAAAGCCAGAACTTGTCGACCAGGCCATTCAGTTACTCCAAGACACGGCTGCCAAACCTAACACATCTCGCGATACGGCCAAACGGCTTAAGTCCCTCGCGAAATCGCTCAAACCCCGCAGCTCGGCCGGTGTTGCCAAAGCGAAGAAGGGGCCGGCAAAAGCGAAGCCTACGGCGCCAGAGGACCCCAACGCGCCCAAGTTCGCCCCGTTTCAGCCAGATAGACCTGTCACAGAGGCAGAACGCCAGGCAGCTGATCGGCTCGTCATGAAGACGTTCCCGCGTGAGCTGGCTGCCAAGATACTGTTCGCCAACAAGCCCCGGTACCACCCGGACGAGATACAGGAAATGGTCGCAGACTATGAGAAGGTGACCGCTATTCGCGTCCCCGAGGATATCTCGTCGCTTGTTGACGAGGCGTCCTCCTTCTACACGACCGACCCCAACAATGTCCCGGCACCCAAGATGGTGAAGGACGCGGACGGTAATGATGTTGAGTTCAAGAGCATCACCGATCCGATTGAGGGTGCGAAAGCTTACCGTAAGCATCAGGTGAAGACCGTTGCTATGAGTTTGGCCGCGGAGAGTGCGGTCGCTAAAGCCTTCGCTAGGAAGGGGGCGCCAAAGGAGCTGGCTGACGCCATGTCCAACTTTGCGCTCTCAGGTTCTGGAGAGAGCCCAGAGGACCGCAGTAAGCGGGCGACTGCTGAGGCAGAGCGTCTGTTCTACGGCGGGTTGCAGCTCAAGTCGGACCCATCCGACCTCTCAGATAAACAAGCGCAGAAGCTTTTGAAGTCCACTAAGGACCCGGACCTCCAAAAGCTGGCTGTTAGCTATTGTCAGGCGAATGATTACCGCGAGGCCCGCAAGCGATTCTTGGACCCGAAGGGGTTTGCCCCCATCTCCGAGCGACAGTCACCGGAGGCGATTGCCAAGGGCCTCGGTAAGGCGACCGAGTTTCTTCGCGAACGGTCAAAACGATACCCGGACGAGGCGACTTCGCAGGACACATACACGACGTTTCGGGATCGCGTCATGAAGCATCTGGCGAATCTGCGACCCGACAAGCAGCATGCGGTCCAGGGCATCTTAGATCAGCAGGACAATCGGCACTACGAACAAGAGATGGTGAAGTACAAGAAGTCCGCCCAGGACTATCGGGAGCAGCTTCATAAGGCGAGCAAGGAGTTCGAGTCAGACTACAAGGCATACTCCAAGAAGCTCAAGGAGTCGGGTGATGTTGACGCTGAGCCACCTCCCACGGGTAGCGAACGTCTGAGAAAGCAGAAGATTGCCGCCCCGAAGCCTCCGCGCAAGCCGCCCCGCTACAAGGGGGACGTTGAGGACCCGGAAGAACAGGCAGGGTTCGCGCAGGAAATCTGGGATGACTTCGCTTCGCGCCGTGCCGCCCAAAGAGTCGCGGATCGGACCACTGGGCACGCCTTTTCTTTTTATTCCGCTACTTGTGCGATGGATCGTTCTGCTGTCTATTGGGGCGTCGCCCCCTATCCCAAGGGCCATGAGGGTTTCGAGCCTTATCGAAAGTGGCAGCAGCCACAGGCTAGAGACCTCGGTGAGCCGGTCTATACACGGCTTCTAAAGGCGGCTCGCGAATGGCTCTCCACGCCAGCGCTGTCGACCAAGGTCGAGGGCGTTGTCCGGGATACCCAGTTGCGTGCGGCTCTGGATCTCGCTCTGCGCGATGAGAATTACGATCACGCGATACATCCGACTGTTTACAACAAGCTCTTGGCACGCCTTGCAGGTGTGTCTGAGAACGAGACGCTACTTACGGTTAGATCAAGAACTGCGAGGAACACGATGCCGAACAACAAACTTCAACTTGAGACCGCCCAGGCTGATGGGCTTTTGGCCCGCCTGGACCGCATGGCCTCCGTTGTCCAGTCTAACCATGGCAAGTGGGGGATGGACTTTACGGCGGCTAAGAATCTGGTGAACGCGATCGATAAGATCGCGGACGACCTAGAAGCCGCAACCTACGGTGAGGAATCGTTGCTGAACCGTCAGGCGAGCGAGATCGGCCGCTCTAAGCTAGCGCAGGTGTTGCAGCGCGACTCCGATGAGAAGTACATGGACACGTTCAAGAATCCTCAGCAGCCTATTCAGATGGAAGCCGACGAGCCGTATATGAAGGCGTACAAGTCCGACGATTCGTCTGGCGTTCGCAGCGGCAAGTCCACGAGTGGTCGCCCGCTGGCTAAGTGACCCGTGTGGGGCCTGAAGCTGGCCCGAGCGAGTGTGAGACCGCACGAGGACCGCAAACATGATCGACATCTGGAAACTCGTCAAAGACTTCAAGCAGGGCGATCCCGTGCAACGGTACGCTCCTGGGGCGGACGCTTGGTCTCTATCGCCTTTCACCGGGCGCGTAACGGCCGTGCATCGTGGTTTGGGTTGCCTGGATGTCCAATGGCCCTATGGCAACGAGCGCATGAGCCCGGATGAGGTCGTGCGGGTCAATCCCAACCTTGTGCAGTGGCTGCCACCCGAGTTCGACCAGTCTTACAGCAGTTACGACATTGAGAAAGCCCGTAAGAAGTGGGCTTCCTCTAGCCCATGGGCGGGGTCAAAGCTCCCACGGGGATTCTACACAAGCTTGGCAAAGAGCTGGGCGACTGGCGCTTCCGAGGTAGCTGCGTATGACGACGCCTGGCATCGATACGCAGCTCAAGGCGTGGATGATAACGGGCTGCGGGCCGAAGTGCAGAAGTTCTATCGGGTGGGCGAGAGGCTCCGTGATCTGCGGATACAGCAGCATATTGCGAAGACCGCGGCATACTGGGTTGCGCAAAATCGCCAGTATCGTGTGACTGCCGGTGAGTTGGAGCTTGGCAAGCCGCGCTGTCCGAAGTGTGCGACCTCAATGCGTCGCACAACCTATAAGATGGACAAGGGTGCCCGTGTCCGGTTGTTCGCATGCCCCAAAGACCTGTTTTTGCTTAAGTCGGATGCGATCTTGGGTCCGCTGGGCGAGCCGATTGGATGGTGAACAGCCTTGGCATTTCTCAAGTTCGCTAAAGCTACTCTTCAGAAGCCGGGAATCAAGTTCGCCGAGTGGGATGCATTGCGTCGTACGGCGATCTTGCCCGAGCTAGATTTTCAGAAGAGAACTGCACGGGTCATCTTACAGGAGTACGACCCAGCTAGGTACATGCTTAGCCACGCGACGATTGTCGCGTCTGTCGACGTTGACAACGCTAGCGCTCCGGTCGGGCGCCACTTTGTCGATGGGTTTGAGATCGACCGGCCATATCAGGACTACTACGTCACGCCCGAAACGCAGCGCTACATCAACAACAACAACGACGCATTCGAGCGCAAGCTCCTGATGTCGTCATTCAAGTCGTTTGTCGGAGCGCAGTCGTACATCGAGCACGTGCAGATCCCCGAGCTATCTCAGGGGCGCATCATTGACGCGGCGGCTCGTGACATTGGGGACTCGGTTTACGTCGACATCCTGATTGCCAACGACCTAAAGCACGCGGCCCTGATTCGGTCGATCAAGTCCGGCCAGCTCGGGACTCTGAGCATGGGGTGCTCGACCAGCTCAACGACCTGCACGAAGTGCGGCAACGTCGCCAAAGACGAAACCCAGCTATGCGCGTGCATCCGGTATTTCAAGGGCCAGCAGTTCTTGGATGAATCGAAGACTGGGCGGAAGGTCGCAGAGCTTTGCGGGCACCACACGGATCCGACCTCGGTGCGCTTCATCGAGGCATCGTGGGTAGCCAATCCCGCCTTCAAGGGCGCCGTTCTGCGTAGCGTTTTGTCGGCTGAAGAAGTCGCGCACGCTGAGAACAAGATTCACATGGCTTTCTCGAAATCCGCTCCATCGCCGATACCCGGAGGGGTTTCTAAAGCCGCTCGCGTTTTGCGTGCCCAAGGTCAGGGCCAGGCGCCAGCAGAGCAAGCGCCAGCAGAGCAGGCACCCGCAGAACAGACTCAAGCGCCCGCGGAAGATCCTGCGGCAGCTCCCGCGGAGGGCGCACCCGCGCCGGCTCCACCGGGAGGCGCAGAGGAAGACCCCATCAGTAAGGCGGTCAAGGATCTGTCGACGGCTCTTCGGGACAAGGCCATCGAGCATGTTCGGCAAGAGATTAGTAAGGGCGAAGCGAACGAAGTTCGCGAGATCGTCGACAACAACAAGCAGAATGAGAGCTTGATCCGTTCGGCACTCGAACACCCTCAGTGGCGACGCATCGCTAAGATCGTGGTTTCGTTTGTTGGAAAGGCACAAGCCAAGCGAGTCTTGCAAGGGCTCATCCTCCAGAAGAACGGAGGATGGCGCCGGGTGAGGCAAGCCGGTTTAACGGGCCGTGAGATCCTTGCGGTCTCTCGCGTTCTAGATGTCTTGACGAAGAAATCGTCTATGGCCGGTGAAACAAGAGTTTATAGGACAGTGCTTAGTGTGGGCGGTACTGCTCCATATGAAGATGATGAGACCTACTTGGCGGCGTGCCGTCAAGTAATTGGCCGGGTAGTGACCGGCTCTGAGGCGAGTAAACTTCTTGAAAAGGGTCGACTCTACGCCTTAGGTCGGTCGTGAACTTTCTTTCTATACAACTGCAAGCCTACGAGGAAAAGGAAAACCCCTGCCATGCGTGAGCGTTCAACCTGGAATCTTCAAGAGATCGCGAGGCAGGCTGCCAAGAAGCAGGCAGCTGAAGTCGCGGGCGATGTCTATTCGATGAATCAAGACCATCCACAACCTGCGATGGATGAGTACGTGATTGGTGACCCGTCTGACTTCGCTGAAGACGTGCACTCGCCCAATACTTGGGAAGAGGAGTACTCTGACGGACAGACGGCCCGTGATGAGATCGGTATGCCGGAACTACGTAAAGATACCTTCAATCATGCCGAGAAGACTGCGTCTGATCGGGTTCGCCTGAAGAAGGCCGAGCTGTGCGTCGCTGTTGCCAAGCTCATGCTGCGTGGCGGAAAGGTGGCTGGGATCGATGCGATCGAGGACCAGGCTTTCGCTCTCATGTATGTGCCTGACCAGGAGCTGATCAATACGCATCGGCGTTTGGCTGCTGAGCAGGGCGAAGAGGATGTCGAGGAGGAGGCCGACGACGATGACGGCTTCGCTGAGGATGATGATTCTGACGAGGGTCAGGACAAGCAGGCCGGCGAGATCCCTCCGCAGTTCAAAGAGAACATCGAAAAGATGAAGGCCAAGTCCAAGGGCGGCGACGACGATGATGCCGACGATGACGATGACGATGACGGCCAGCAGAAGCAGGCCTCTCGTAGGATGTTGGCTAAGAAGAAGAACTCTGAGCAGCAGTCCAAGGATGACGGCGGCGATCAGAATGCCAAGTCCAACGACAACTGGCCTACCAAGTCTGCCAATGGACAGCAACAGGTAGCGCAGATGCAACAGATGATGGCTCAGCTGCAGCAGCTGATTCAACAAGCGCAGGGGCAACAGCTGCCGGGCGAGCAACAGGCGCTTGGTCAGCAAGTGCCGGGTCAGCAACAGGCGCTTGGTCAGCAGTTCCCGAGTCAAGAGCCGGTGCTGGGCGGTGATGACGACCTTGAGCAGCTGCTTGCCGACGACTCGTGTGGTCCGTTGGCTGAGGGCGACATCGAGATGGACCCCGCGCCGTTGGACACGGAAAACGTTGTCCTTGCCGGTGAGGATGAGATCCTTCGCACCTTGTTCGCGCAAGATGAGCAGGTCGAGGAAGACGATCAGGGTCAAGCGCAGGTTCAGCAGAAGCAGGGCTCGCGTCGTACTGCCAGCACTCGCACTGTTGGTACCCGCCCCCGCGCAGGCGTCGCGAAACTCGGCGGTTCTACCTCTAAGACCGCAAGCGATGCAGTAGTCGACAAGTTGTCGAGTCTCTGGCAGTCGGCTCCGGATGTCCGTGACGCCTTCGGCCTGAAGTGAAGTGTTTAGGGGGAACCAGTTTCCCTCTCAGATTTAGATCGAATGTAAAGCACCCTGTTTTCACGCCCTAAGGAGAAAGTCAATAATGACTACTTTCGCAATCGGCGGCCAAAGCTCGGGTGATTTCCGTGAGACGTCTGGTCGTGTTCAACTGTTCCACGTAGTGACCCGCAACAGCGTTGGTCTGCTATCTCCGGACGGTTTCACCCAGGCTAATCCTCCCGGGGGTCTCGCGGTTGGCGCCAAATCGACAACTCTCACCAGCATCACTAAGGTTGGCGTTCTCGGCGGATCGGTAGCGTTCACGCGCCGCGACGTCGGAAATAACTATATTGGTGGTCCGATCGGTGCCTCTCTTGTTAACACTGGCGCGGCTGCTGGAATTTTGCCTCTCGGCATTTTTCTGAACGATGCACTTGGCAACGCTTTCGAGAACACTCCAGGTGTTGCTTCAGGGCGTGCGCCTTACGTGACCGGCAGTGGCTCGTGCGTAGGCGTCTCGGTCTATGAGACGAAGGATCAGCTCGGGGCTTTCCCGGCACTCACGTATGCCGTTGGTGACAAGCTATATGCTTCTGTCAACGGTCTTCTGACGAACCTCCTGACCAATGCGTTGGATAGCACCGTTGCTGGTGTGGCCACGGTCATTGGCGTCGTCAAGGTCGCTCCGGACGCCAACTCCTCACTCCTAGTCCTGGACCTCCGGGTCTGAGTCGTTAGGCAAAGAAGAATAGGAGCCCAGGAAAAACCATGGCACACCAAGTATCTAACCAGCTCAAGCAGCAGGTCATTAGTGAGTACATCAAGACCGCTGCTGGCCGCCAGAAGCTCGCTGCTTCGATGGTGCAGCCTTTGCGTCTGCGCCGCGACTATTCGGCCGTAGGTCGTAAGACCTTCTTGGTCGAGCAGCTTCCGGATGGTGCTCTCCCGATCTACGACAAGGACCCGGATGTTACGGCGTTCGTTGTCGGCGAAGAGGGCGAGAACATCCTTGCGATCCAGAAGCCACGTCGCGTGATCTTCCCGCTGTTCGAGATTGCCTCGAACCCGGAGATCCCACTCACGCAGATCAAGGAGCGTCGATTCGATCTGATCGAGCGCGCTCAGGATCTTGCGAAGGCACAGATTCAGGCCGCGGAAGACGAGCGGACGTTTGCAATCATGGATAGCATCGCTGTCTCTGGTTTCGACACACTCCCTGGTCAGACGAACGCGGACGTTCCTGTCGTCGCCCCCATCAGCCCGTCAGTTCTTGCTGACGCGTTTGCCGAGATCGAGCGTCACGACTTGCGCGTCGCTCGCATCTACATGAACGCGGTCGACTACGCTGACATTCGTAAGTTCGGTCGCGACATCCTGGACATTGAGAGCCAGGCCACGTTGCTGAAGACTGGTCTCCAGGCAGTTATCTGGGGCGCTCAGATCATCACGTCGCGTCTCGTACCTGCCGGCTTCACATATGTTTGCTGCGAGCCTGAGCAGTTTGGTCGTATCCCGGTTCGTACCGAGATCACCGTTCTTTCGGCGGATGACCCGAAGGCGCGCACGATCGGTTTCTCGTGCTTCGAGAATCTCGGTATCGGTGCATTCAACCCGCGTGGTTTGACCCGTGTGGTTATCACTCGCGTCTGAAGCTAATCAGCTGACCTAAGCAAAGAGGCTGGTCCAGAGATGGATCGGCCTCTTTTCTTTAATTTCGGTGAACGCTGCATTCTGTGCCTCAGTGAGACCGCCTGTCACGTGTAGCGGCCAGATCGGAAGCTTTCACATAGATGTTCTATCTATGGTTTTCCTGTTGGTGGGCATCGTTGCGCCCTTCGATGGAGATCATAATGGACCAAATCAGATTTAAGACCGGTGACTTTCAAGCCTTCACTGCCACTCGTAGCTTCGCGCTGGGCAACTTCAATGTGCGGATTGAGAAGGGCACCGAGCTGGAGTTCGACGGCTCTACGGTGAAATACGCCGGTGCAGACTACTCATTTCCGCAGCTCCGCGGCGCCATCTCGGCGGCGTGGATCGTGCTGACCGATAGTTATGATTCAGCGGACCCAGAGTATGGCCGTCCCGCGTCCGCCAAGATCCAAGTGCGTTCCGCCACGGAGCGCGACCAGCCGCGCACGATGATCTCGACGGTCGAGCAGGACGAGCGGATCGTGATGAATTACGCACAGCACGCCTCTGCTACCAAGGCGGGCAATCGCCGCACGGCGTCTGAGGCCGGATCTGATGGGGTGCCGGTGCGTAAGCTCAAGACCCCTGCGGTCTCCACCACGAACGTAACTCAGGCACGGGAGGTCTTGAACGCACTGGACCACGTGAGCATCACTCCGGGTCAAGGGATCACGGTCGATGAGCTGTTGGAGCGCATGAGCGACGACGAGCGGGATGCGTATCTGCTCAAGAAGGAGGCGGCTAGAGCTAGCTATGTGCCGGCGACCACGACAAGCTCGGGCTCCGGTAGGACCGTCGGAAAAGTGAAGACGGCCTCCGGGTCCAAGACAACGTCCGAAGGTATGACCGTTACGGGGTCCACGGGCGGGGGGATTGAGACCTGGGATGGTGGTGACGCTTCCGTGGTCGCGAGCATTGGCGAGCCAACCACCAAAACGGTGGAGGATGGCATCACGTTTTCAAATACGAATATCCCGACGGCGAAGGCGCCCAAGAGACCCGCAGCGAAGGCTTCTGCGCCTCCCATGAGTGTCGCCGTACGGCTGAAGATCGCTAAGGCCATGTGCCCTGACTTCCCGGAGTCGTATGACTTCGCGGCTCCCACCAAGAAGAAGCTGGCGCGGCTGCAGGCGGATTTCGAGGATCGACTAGACATCCTGCGCGCCGTGTTTGCGGCGGAAGAAGAAGTCATCAAGTCGCGGATTCTTGAGTTGTTCCCTCAAGCTTTTGGCTGAGAGCTAGTGTGATGTTTTCTTTGTGGGAACGCTCTTCGTGACCTAACCGCGACCTGAGGAGCGTTTTCCATTGGAAGATCGGTGCTTGAAGCAAGTCAAAACAGCCTCGGGAATCTCCGTGTTCCTACTAGAGGAGATTGGCGATGCTCGGCTTCGCTGCAATCAGCTCAAAGATTACATCGAGGAGGCTTCAACGCTCATCGAGAAGTCTGACCATCGTGACCAGTTTTTTGAGGTTGCGGGTCATCTGCTGCATGCGATCCCGGACACTTTGATGCGCGTGAGCAAGTCCTTGGATGCGGCGGCGATGGCTGTAGCGCGATGGGATTACGAGGAGATCAAAGACGACCTCAGGCCTGAGAAGGTCGAACAGCTGGAGGACGCCTTGAAAGACGTCCGTGTACGTCGAGTAAAGAGAAAGTCATCACAACCGGAGTCACCCATGAGAGTTGAAGAAGCTGCCACACAGTTGACGCACGTCGCCGCTGAGATCGAAAAAACGGGGCACATCGATACGGAGTCTCTGACTCGCTTGATCGCATCCCTTGAAGGAGACTCGGTACGTACCGCGTCGTCCAACCAGGAGGTGGCTGTGACGTTGCGCCGACTGGTTGCTGGTCTCAGCAAGGATGAGGGCCGTCCTAGTCGTTTGATGGTGGCGGCTATTCTCCGGCGAGTGCTGGGCGATGCCATTGAGGTCAAAGCGTCGGAGCGTCCAAAGAAGGCTGACGTTGGCGAGCTTGGGGTCGACGGGCCATACAACATGGCTCTAGGGTTTGAGTATATCCGCGGGGCCGCTCGTATCGCTTACCTCCGAGGCGCGGCTGGCAACCAGATGCGGCAAGCCTTCGATCAGCTGGCGAGCATTGTCTCGGAGATCGGGCTCATGTGTGACAGCGTTGGGGCGAACGATGTGGCTGGTCTAGCCATTCGCATGAGCAAGGGCGTGCGTCTTGCGCGGCGCTATCTGAAGCCCGATGTGCTCGAATCGCTGGTGCTTGCATCGGATGAGAAGGAGTCTCGGTTCGAGGAAGGCAAGCCCGCCGATCCTACTGAGGGGATGTCCGAAGAGGACGCCAAGAAGTGGAAATCCAACACCGATAAGTACGAGGACAAGTTCAAGAAGTCTGCTGCGGGCGATAGGGATGTCCTGCAAAGGGTCGAAGCCAGGTTCAACCGCTTGTATCCGAGTTTGCTCACGGAGATCCGTCGTGATTTCGGCGGCGGGGTAGTGTTGGAGGTTGCTGAGCGGGAGAGTGATCCGGGGGACAACATCAGCTGTCTCGTCTCGATTGATGAAGAGGGGCTTGGCGCGATTCAGGTAATAATGGGTCGCAAGTCGGTATCCGTAGATGGGTTGGAAGCGAACGCCGATGTTCTCTCAAGAGAGGCTGAGAGGCTGATCAACCGTGAAGCTAAAGGCTTACTGCGCTCCGCGTCGGATGAAAAGGAGTCAAAGTTCGAGGAAGGCAAGCCAGCCGACCCTACTGACAACATGTCCGAAGAAGACGCCAAGGAATGGAAGTCGAACACCGATAAGTACGAAGACAAGTTCAAGTCCGCTTCGGATGAGAAGGAGTCTCGTTTCGAGGAAGGTAAGCCCGCCGATCCGACGGACAACATGTCCGAGGACGCTGCCAAGGAATGGAAAGCCAACACCGATAAGTACGAGGACAAGTTCAAGGAAGCTAGGACAAGCACTGCCAGCAGGGGTCAAGATCCCTGGAAGGTCTAAGTGAGTGCCAGATTTGAAGCAACCATTGATGACTAGACCCGCCTATGGTGAGGGCAATCCAGCCTTGCCTAAGGGGGCCGAGCGCGTTGGTGAATCTGGTCTGCCGGGCGGCGGTCCGTCGAATAAGGCTAAGCTTCCCGGCGATGATGACCCCGTGAGCAAGGGCCTGCCGCTCGACAATAAGATCCCTGGAACGTCCGTCCATGACAAGGATGAGAAGGACGTTCGAGACTTTGACAAGGGCAAGGATGAGAGCCTCTACCGCACTGACAATGCGGATGACATGTTGGTGAATCGCGAGCGCATTGAGTTCAAAGATGAGAACGCGAACAAGCACGATGGCATAGGAGGCTGGGGCAAGGGCGAGTGGGAAGGCCCGAAGACCAAGTATCCGTACCGAGACGACATCCCGAATACGGTCAACGCTTCGGCGGAGTTTGTGCTGGCCAGATGGGATGCAGAGCACGCTCCTGTGCGGCGTATTGAAGCTAGCAGGCGGACCAAGATCGCTCTGCGTTTGGATGCAATCGTGAGTGGGCTGAATCCGAGGGTAACGGGGCGATCGAGGCGTTGTGCCGTGAAGCTCAAGCGGGCTGACACGAAAAACCTGCGATGGCTTTTGGCTGTGAACTGCGGAAACGTCGACCGGGTTGTGAAGGTCAAAGGCTTCCGAGACCAGCGTGTAACGAAGCTGTCCAAGATGGACCTGGACCTGACTTGTTCGTGCCCGGCGTGGCGTTGGCAAGGCCCGGAGCACCATTCACAGCGGGAAGAATACTTGGACGGCAAGCCCAGAGGGACCGCCTCTGTGCCGGTGATTCGGGACCCTGGGATGGTCAATAGGGTGTGTAAGCATGTGGCGGCCGTACTAGCTCATGTGAAGACTTGGTCTGTCGCGAAGAAGAGAAAGATTTAGATATGCCGGTGTACGATACGCAGTGCAAGACGTGCCAGAAACACGAAACCCGCAAGCTGTCCTTCGAGCAGTATGAGGAGGTGAAATCAGGGTCTGTCGCCCTGGCGTGTGCGTGTGGCGGCAAGCCTGACTTGGTGTTCGACCCATCGGCCGTCAGCTTCGTACTGAAGGACGGTGAGGCCGGTGGGTGGATCTCCAAGGCCACCAAAGAGAACAAGTACCGAGCGGCTCGCCGGCAGGTGATAGGTCGCCGCGAGCGAGATCATGTGAAGCCTAAGCGCTTGGTACCGAACCACAACGGACAGGTCGCGAGTTCCTGGTCGGAGGCCAAGGACGCGGCGTACCAGTCTACCTATGCACGGGTGGAAAGAGAGCATGGGCATCAAGATGCGGCTCGCGCGGCTGCTGAGAGCGCCCAGACTTTTGAGCCCCACATTAAGCGAGAGGCTGCATCATGAATCGATTGTTTAGTGTTTTCCCCCGACTCCCTCATGTGGTCAACATTATCACTGCTAGGGTTCCGGGGGTTGACGGGTATCGCTTGAAGTGGGCTGAGAATTTTGACTTGCCCCCGCAGCCCCTTCTTACGGCGACAAACGTCGGATTTCTTGACCCGAATGTTGATCGCTCTAGGCTTAGCGTACAGGCACTGGAAGACCAGATACGCATCGTATTTGACCCGGCTTCGTACGGCATCCCCGACGGTATAGCCTTTTGGATGCAGTTTGTGACAGTGACCGGCGGTGTTGAGGGCACGCCGGGGGCAATGACTCTTGTTTTGCCTGCTAGCTTTATTTCCACCACGGGGCTTATCTTCATAGCGGGCGCGCCCACAGGGACGCAGCAGCTCGACTTGCCGTTGATGCGCGATTTCACCTTTCAGTGCGACGGTGACATCGAGATCGGAACGGAAGAAGGTGGGCAAACCTTCAAGGTTCCAGGAAGCGCGACGGAGATTCATTCCCTCAGCTTCTTGGGGTCGCTGGCTACCATCTATGTGACAGGAGGCGCTTTCTCGATGTCCGCGAGATTGGCTTTGGGGGCCTCTCTTGAGCCATCGAATCAGGATGGGACCACGATCGTTCCAACGCCATCGATCCCCGGTCAGCCGAGTGTGATTGGTACGTCGACTGAGGTAGCGCACGCGGATCACCGCCACGGTCTACCCCCGTTTGGAAACGTAGCGGGGACGTTCGCGGAGGGCTCAGATCCAAGACTTTCCAATGACAGAACGGCGTCTGGGCTACGCACCACTTCGGGCGTTGTTACGGTGTCTAGCGCGGTCCCGCCGACAGCAGGGCAGGCGCTTGTCGCGAGCGGACCTACGGCGGCTAGTTGGACCACGGTAGCGGGCGGAGGGGGCGGCGCTTTGCCACAGATCTCAGCGTGGCGCTATGTGTCGGTTGATGGCGACGACATCACTGGGGACGGTACGATTGGAAAGCCGTTCCAGACGCTGACTGCGGCGTTTGCGAGCATCACTGATGCGACATACGAGAAATGCTATGGTGTGTGGGTCGCTTCGACGCTCTTCAATGAAGAATTGATAGCACAGCCGCCGTTCACGTTTGTTTGCGGTGCGAGTCGTGACCAATGCATACTGGCATATTCCGATTGGACGCTTTCCGATGAGTGGGATCAGCCGTCTACCATAGGTGGTGTGTCTAACGTAAGCCTGTACCCGAATTTTCAGCTAGACTTTCCGCCCATTGATGGCGGATCGCAGTTCTTTGTTACTGATTGTAACATTCTGGGGACGATCGGCGTTTCATCGCAGTTGATGGATTTCAGCCAATCGATCGTGATCACAAACTGTCATGGGGGCGGCGTTTCTCTGGTCGGCGGAGCTGGCCTCGCTGTTAACTCGACGCTCCAAGACGTGAGGGTAATTGACAGCGATACAGGCACTGCACCGTTTGTGCCCGTACGCTGGCAGTCGATAGGCGGAACAATCATACGAATTAGCGGCGGCGCCTTAGACCCCTTGACGCAGAGTCAAATAGACCTCACCACGACAGTAGTTTCGCAAGAGATGCAGCTTGAAGGTCCGCTGTTTCTCAATGCAAACGCATCTCTGCTGCCCAGCAGTATGATTTTGACCAACGGTGTTCAGCTCAATCTCGCTGGAACGTCGCCACGGACCATCGGCGATGAGACGGTATCGCGCCGCTGGACATCTAGCAAAGGCTCGCCTGCGGAGCTGGGCCGGGAGCGCTTTGGGTCCCCTGGTGATCTTTATTCGAACGTGGACGGCGGGGCTGGCTCGACCCTTTGGGTTAAAGAGTCCGGCGTGGCTACGAACACGGGATGGGTCTCGGTGCGCGGCGGTGTCCTAACGGTTAGTGATGCGAAGCTGATGGCGCAAGGCAAGTTATCAGTACACGCGACAACTGGCGGCCCCCTGGTTTCGACGGCTATTGATGTGAATGCTGCGCCGCTTGGTGTTGATACTGTGCTGCTTGTTAATGGCAATCGGGTGTTAGTGCTTTCTGGCACAACAACTGATGGGACTAATGGCAACGGAATCTATCTAGTACAGTCTGCTGGTACCGGCAATGATGGCATCTGGGTGCGTGCGCCCGATGCAGACACTGCTGATAAAGTGCCGGTCGGCACTACTGTGGTGGTGGCGGGTGGCGATGCATTTGCGGGGTCGGCATGGCGGACTACTGGGTTTTCGCAGACTCCTCCCAACGGTCCTCACTGGCTCTGGGAGCGGGTACCCGGCCCGCGTGAGGAAAACGCGCTTCTAAGCTCTCTGGAGGGCGCGCGGCCGTCGCCCCAGGCAGTTGGAGCTTATTCAGAGGGAATTCCGGGGGTGGGTCCGTACTATGCACCATACGATCACGTGCATAAGGCGCTGACGGGGTTTCCGACCACGCTTGTTCCCGGCGCAGTAGGTGACGTGGGAAACGCTATTGAACTCGCTAGCGCGAATCATAGACATGCCATGCCGGCATACGGAACAACTGCAAATACGTTCTGCCAGGGGAATGACCTTAGACTAGGAACTGGAGCGCCGATCGCATTGGTGCCAGGCGCGTCTAACAGTTCGGGTAGCGGACCGGGTCGTGCGCTAGCGGATCACAGCCACGGTTTACCACCATTCGGTACAAGTTCAGGAACATTTTGCGCGGGCGATGATCCTCGCTTGACCCCCAGTGGTGTCAGCAGCAATCGGGCGATTAGGTTCAGTTATCTTGAGGCTGGCACATTCCCCTTCACGGTGCCGCCTGGCTATGAGGTAACGACCATATGGATTTCCGCTGGCGCCGGTGGCGGAGGTGGTGGAACCGCTGGCGGTGGTGGGGCTACAGGAACTAATACCGGAGGAGGGGGAGGCGGAGGACGAGGGGGCTCAGGCGGCTCATGTTCGTTGGTTAATGTTCCTGTGGCGGGCTTGGGAGAAGGTCTCGTCTTGACGATTACTGTTGGCGCGGGCGGAACGGGAGGTATTGGTGGCACAGGCCCTCTTGCCGGGGCTGTTGGTCCAGTAGGTGTCGGCGGTCTCGCCGGGGGACTATCTTCAGTCGCTGATGCAGACGGGATTATTATCGCGACGGCCTCCCCGGCAAATGGAGGTCCACTCTCAGTTGGTACGGCCGCATTCGGTGCTGCAGCGGGCGGTACAGGTTCGACATCAGCTGCCACATTCTCGCCAATTCATTGGCCTTATACTACGACATACCCAACACTCAGCGCCACTCCCGGCGGTGGGGGCGGCGCAAACGGTACCAGCGGCGGAGGTTCAGCTAAGATTAACATCAATACGCTAAACCTTCAGGGTTTAGGCACAATTAGCAATATAGGTACGCCGGCAGTTGGTGCTGGTGGAGTTGGTCCTGGCGGAGGTGCTGGTGCTGGTGGCGGTGGTGGTGCTGGTAGTGGCGGTGCCCCTTCGTACTTTGGATGGGAGACACGATTGGCAGGACCAGTGCCGAAGACCGGGCCTGGTTCCGGAACAGGTGGGGATCCTGGCCAGGGGGGTGCGGGAGGCGCGCTCCCGGTCAATGCTGGCTCAGATGGAAGCGCAGGCGGTGCTGGTGCAAACGGCTCCATGGGTCGAGGCGGCGGTGGTGGTGCCGGAGGTGGCGGCGGTGGTGGTGGGTCAGGCGGTGCTGGAGGGGGCAAAGGCGGCAGTGGAGGCAAAGGCGGCGATGGTTCCCCTGGTTGCGTGATCCTAGAGCTGCAGCCGCTTGGGACATGAACGCGTCCTCTCTCATGGTCACTGTAGCTCACTCAAGATAGGACTTATCGTGTGTATCTTCTCAACCCTCTATCGCTACAGGTTGCGCAGCAGCTATTCATAGCTGTTGACCGATACCGGGTCGGCCAGAATCTGGTCGGACCTCGGGACGCGGTGAACGTGATGTTCGCCACTCCAGGGCTTGAGAAGTTCTCCCATAACTTGCCGTTCCTAGACATCTCTGTGTTCTTCAACGGTAGCCGGTTGGCGCTGCTGGACGACTATCTTGTGATGGAGTCTGGAGGCCCTGGCACTGGGTTTGACACCATCATGCTTCTGGTGCCTCCGCCGCGGCCTGATGATCATCTCTTGGCCGACTATATATTGCGGACGGCCTGATGGGAAACACCCTCAAACGCTACAACAGCATTCGGCGCACTGATGATGTAGACGACCAGCAAGGGTCCGCGCCTATCTCGGGGGCGTTGGTCGCCTCCGAGACACAGGAGCAGCTACAGGTCTTCATCCTGAGTCGGCTTCGCCAGATCATCTTTGGCGAGTCGGCGCCGGAGCACTGGTACGACGATCTGTTCAGCGACGGGATCTTGTCCCTCAAGGAGCTGTCTTCATCCCCTGGCGAAGCGGCCCGTGTTCGGGTCGGGGTTTCCTTGGTGGGTCCAATCGATGGCGTGAATCGACTCTTTAGGACCACTCCGGAACACTTCATACATGACTTGAGTGGGACGGGGAGAACCATCGAGCTTTGGCACAATGGTCGTCGCCTTACTCAGACCGCTGTCCCTAACCCCGCGCTAGGGGACTACACGGTTGGAGAAAGCGGCGGGGTAGGGACGGGTTTCGACACGATAAACCTTTTGACTTTTGCTCCAGTAGGTAGGTCCAGTTTATTGGCCAGCTACCAGAGGGCGCCTTCTTAGGAGAGTAAACTGTGGCACAATTTTCACGTTTCAACGCACTGGACCAGATCCTAGACATTCAGGGCTCGTCCTCTCAGGACGCTACAAGGCTACTGCTAGACGAACCTGCAGGGCTTGGCGGTCCCATTACTGGCCAGACGGGGTTGGCTGGCACCATCACCGCGTTCAACGCGGGTCAGTCGACCGTGGCTGGTTTGGCGGGAATGACTGCCAACTCAGTTGGCAATTTCTTGACCGTTTCCGGAGCTGTTGCTCCGGGTAACAACGGCACGTTCTTGATCGTCGCGTATATCTCCGCGTCAAGTGTAGTGATTTCCAACGCTGCCGGTGCTTCTCCGGCCACCGGCCTAACTTGGACTGAGCGGCGCGCCTATTGCTTGAATGACGACCTCGACTTCGAGCGGACGGATCGTGCGGCCATCAAGGGTGTTCTGTACAGCGATCCGATCCCGACATACGAGAGACCGTCGGCGATTGGCACGTTGGTGCCAGCCAACCTTTCGAATATTGCTGGTAAGACCACGGATGCGAAAGGCTTCATCTTCAATCGGCAGTTTGTGGGGGCTGCTGTCGCGGCTACTAACACTCAGGTCGTTATCACCAGCACGGGCAACCTAAAACACGCTGGTTCTGTCAACAAGACAGGTGTTCCTTGTTTTGACGTGGCTCCCTACATCAATGACTACGTAGGCTGTTACGTTCGCATCACGAATCCAGCGGACGGCACTGAGTTCCGAGTCTTGGGTGGTGCTAACGCGGGCAGGAAGATTTATGGTCTGACGCAGTCCGCGGGTTCTACGTCTCCGGACTCGGTAACAGTAAAGTTCTACTCTGTCCCGGCCGGCGGCAACCTCTCGACCCAGTCACTCCCTTACACGTGGGAAGCAGGGCTGCCGACAGCGGTCGATTTTGTCTATGGCTACTTTCAGCAGTTGGATGAAGCAAACGAGTATATTCTCCGTACGCTACAGACATTGGGCGTAGAAGAGTCTGGCACTCTTCGTCAGGACGTGACTGACATCCAGCAAGTCATTGGCATGGACGACGGGGACACGTTCCTCGATAGCCTTACCAATGCGACTAACTACTTTCCGTCGTTCAGGCGCTCAACACGTTGAACGAGGAGATCGGCAACCGTGACTACAACGGGCCGCTTTTGACTGACGGAGAGACGATCACCGAATCGTTGCAGGCGCTGTCTGACTCGATAGCTAACGCGAACGTCGTGCGTTACATCGAACGTCTGGGTGCCGATCTCCTTCCGAACACGGCGCACACGCTGCCGGGAGCCGCGACCTATGTGCAAGACGGCACCAACAGTGGCAAGGGGCTCAGTGTCTATACGCGAGGCATCCTCCGAGACCCCGGAACTGTCATCAATGGCGATGATTACGCAGAGACTAGCGTGACCTCGATAACGTTCTACGCCAAGCAGAAGGCTGGCGATCACATCAACTACTACGTCTACGGCTGATGCAACCGAAGGCTAATCTTCAGGTCAAACAGGTTGCCGCTACTCAGGGTAGGTGGTGCTCGTCTGGGCATATGGCACCGGAGAGTTGGTCGAGAGAGGGGGCAGGTACGCCTCTGCTGCCGATGCAGTTCTTTCAGGTTTCGAGCGCGAGCGACCACGGCGTGAGCGGCACTTACTGTGAGCCATGTTTGATGGTTGCCAATGCGATGGCACGGCAAAAGAAGAGATGAGATATGGACAACACTTTGCAGATGGACTTGTTGAAGCTTCGGAAGCGGGTCAACGATCTTCAGGCCCTAGGGTACATGAGCCCGGAGTCGGCAGGGATGTACGAACAGACAATCTTGCAGACGTGGCAGGAGGCTGATCGGCGTCGTTTGACACTTCTGAGTCAGGCGGAGACCCTTCGGCGTCAAGCCGCTGCCGCGGACGCTCAAGCCGGTGCCTTCGCTACGATGGCATCTATTCTGTTTAGCATCGTCAACGGCTTCGTTGAGGCTGGACAGAAACGCGCGCAGGAGGAGGCCGAGCGAAAGGTCGAGCAAGATGCCGCGGCACGCGAACCGGAGCGTCCTATTCCGATCAAACGAGCGAGAGCCAAGAAGAAGTAGTGGCCAATCAGATCAGCAAGACGGACGTAGTCGACAGCGAGTTTCTTGATCAACAGGAACTTGGAAGCGATGGCACGTTCGTTTACCTGACCAGCACGGTTGTTTCGACCACTTCGGGTACGAACGTGGTGGTTGTTAATCTTCCCGCTGATGGCGAAGGGATATTGTCTGGTCGAGATCATCCGGTTGAGGCCGGGGACTTCGTGGTGATCACAGGAACCAGCGGCGGGCTGGGAGACGGCAGATTCTCGATTGGCGCGGTCCTGAGTGACACATCGTTCTCGGTTTTGGGCGGCATCGGCACCTCGACCGGGGGCTCGATCGCTTTCCACTATCGAGCTGGTGCGGAGCTAATTGGCCTTGATCCGACAGGGCTGACCAATGTCACTTCTCGCAGCGTTCAAGGGGCGATTGAAGAGCTGGACGCCGTGGCAGGGACTGGTACCGGGACCGGCATGAGCCTGGCCGAGCACAGGGCATTGCGGCAGCTCATCCATCTCGCCGATGAGGGTGGGCCATTCGAGGGATTCCCGACGGGCGTTTTTCAAGAGACATTGCCCTCCGCGACGCCGTTCCCCACTTCCGTGATTTGGTGGACCAGCTCTGGCAAGACGGCGAAGATCTTAGAAGAGACGATCACGTACAACTCTAACAGCACGGTCGCGACCGACAACTGGAAGGTTTATGACGTAGACGGCGTGACTCTGATGGCGCAGATCACGGATGTGATCACGTACTCTGGAGTATTTGAGCTGAGTCGGGTCCGGACGATCACGGATTACTTTCCGGGCGGCGCAACGTTGATCACGACCGAGACACACAAAACCTTGCGCCAGCTTGTTCACTTGGCGGAAGAAGGGGGGCCGTACGAGGGGTTTTCTTCGGGCGCCTACCAAGAGACGTTGCCGCCTGCCTCTCCATTCCCGACCTCAGTCATTTGGTGGACGAGTGCGGCCAAAGTTTCGAAGATCGTCGAAGAGACGGTCACCTATAACTCGAACAGTACCGTCGCGACTGATCAGTGGAAGGTCTACGCCACTGATGGAATTACGGTATTGGCGACGGTGACAGACACGATGACTTATTCTGGCGTTTTCGAGCTTAGCCGGGTGAGGTCCATCATATGAGCCTGCTTTTGTTTAAAGCGGTAGGAGGTACCCTAGATGGCTAAATCACCCGCAGTTATCCTATTCGATTCTAACGGCGTTGCGATGGCCGTGGCGGGTGGAGTTGCAATCCCGGCAGGGACCAAGGCCCTCTTAGCGGCTGGTTCTGATGGCACTGCTGCTCGTCTCTTGCTGGTTGACGCTAACGGCCGTCCCATAGTGGTTGGTGCCGGAACAGCGGGCGCCCCGGCTGGCGGGGTAGTCAGCATCCAAGGTGTGGCTGGCGGCGTTGCACTTCCGGTCACCGGGTCGGTGTCTGTTGCCAATCCTTCCATTGGCCCCAACAGCTCGCCGGCCCCCGCGTCGTCTACGCAGATCGGCGGCTCTGATGGCGCGAATCTTCAGGCGGCCAGGGTTTTCGATGCGGACACAGGCGGCGCTACCCAATACGTTCTTGGGGTAGGGCTACGTAAGGCTGCGTCGGGTGGTTCGGTCGAGGCGGGCACGGCCAGCGACCCGTTACGAGTCGACCCAACGGGGACCACCACGCAACCGATATCGGCGGTGTCCCTTCCGCTGCCCGCTGGCGCTGCCACGGAAGCCACATTAGCGACTCGGCTAGCTGAGGCTACCTTCACTGCGCGGATCAATACGCAAGGCCAGAAGGCGATGGCCGCCTCCACGCCGGTGGTGTTGGCGAGCGATCAGACGGCGGTTTCTATCGCTGACGGCGGTGGCTCCATCACGGTCGATACGCCGCAGCTCCCCGCCTCGCTTGTTGGCAGCCGTTTGGACGTAAATAACGGCGCTTGGCTAGGTTCCACGGCTCCTACGGTCGGCCAGAAGGCGATGGCAGCATCTCTGCCGGTTGTCGTCTCTAGCGACCAGACAGCCATTCCGATCACGGCTGCTTCGTTACCGCTGCCAGCGGGGGCGGCCACTGAGGCGACGCTCGCTACGCGTTTAGCGGATGCAACCTTTACCGCGAGGATCAACACCCTAGGCCCGAAGACTTCAACGGCCTCCACCCCTGTTGTCCTTGCGAGTGATCAAAGCCCGCTTCCAGTCACCGATAACGGTAGTTCGCTCACAGTCGACTCCGATCAACTACCGCCTGCGCTAGTCAACGGTCGGCTCAATACGAACCTGGGATCTTGGTTCGGGAGCACTACGCCCACGATCGGTCAGAAGACAATGACTGGGTCCCTCCCGGTCGCTATCTCAAGTGATCAAAGCTCGATCCCGGTTACTGACAATGGCGGCTCGTTGACCGTTGACGGTTCCGTGGCGATCACGTCCTTGGTCTCGGGTGTCGGAGCCACCAATCTTGGTAAAGCAGAGGACACGGCGGCGGCTTCAGGTGACACTGGCGTGGCGGTTCTTGGCGTGTACCAGCCAGACACCGTTGGAGTTAGCGCCGACACTCCAGGCGACTACGCGACCCTCAATATCGACGACAAGGGTCGGCTCAGGGTTTCGCCCGGTGGCCTCGTAGTCATAGATGCCTTTGAGTCTGCGACCGGTATCACAGCGGTCAATACTGACGTAACGAACATCGCCCTGTCGACAAACCACGTGCGAGGCCTGAGTGCCGTATCGTTTGACATCGTCAACAGTGCCGCCAATAGCGCGTTTGCGCTGATCCAGAAGACGATTCCCGCTATAGACCTCAGTCAGCTCGCGACGGGCATCACGTTTGTCCAGCTGCTCATGTTCATCCCTAGTCTCGTGAACGTGGGCAACGTGGTGATTCGTCTAGGCACCGACGCGAGTAACTACAACTCGTGGAGTCTGTCCGTTGCGGAGGCCACTAGCGTCGGAGGCGTGTGGCAGACCTTTCGTGCTGCGCTTGGTAGTTCCAACGCGAGCGTTGGTGCTGGCTGGAATTTAGCGTCAGTCACGTACTATGCGGTGGGCCTTGAGATGACTAGCGCGAACGCCGCGCTCGCTGGAGTGGTGGTCGATTCGCTGTGGGCCATCGGCGGTCAGGTTCATGGCAGTGATGTCAGCAGTGAGATTAGCACCGTTGTTTCGACCGCCAAGGTGGACCTGTCCAAGATCAATGGAACGAATACTGCCACTGACAGAGGGGCCTCCACCGCTGGTACCCTACGAGTCGCCGTCGCCACAGACGACATAAATCTTGCCGCGATCAACGCGAATCAGACCAGTGGGCTACAGCAGACCAAGATCACCAACGGCGCCAACACGGCCGCTGTTAAGGCAGCGAGCACAGCTGCCGTGGCTGCAGACCCCGCGCTTGTTGTTGCGGTCTCGCCGAACAATACCGTCGCGATAAGCGCTGCTTCGTTGCCCCTGCCCACCGGAGCAGCTACGGAGGCAACACTTGGAAATCGCTTAGCTGAGGCAACCTTCACGGCTCGGATCAACACGTTGGGCCAAAAGGCCATGGCGGCGTCGACCCCGGTTGTGTTGGCGAGTGACCAGTCGTCGATCCCCATTGCCGACGGCGGCGGCTCCATCACCGTGGATGGCGCGGTAACAGCCAACATCGGGACCACCAACGGGCTGGCCCTTGACGCGACTCTCACCGGTGGCACTCAGCGCACGAGGATCACTGACGGCACGAGCAATGCTGCTGTCAAAGCGGCGAGCACCGCGCCAGTCGCGGCTGACCCGGCGCTCGTTGTTGCGCTCTCACCGAATAGCGCTCTGCTGGCGGCTCCGGGAAACCCCACGGCCACTCTCACTAACGTTGCTGGTTCGGCCTCAAGCGTCACGCTGATTGCGAGCAACACTAATCGGAAGGGGGCCATGGTCCAGAATGATTCGACCGCGACTCTCTATCTAAAGTTTGGAACTGGCGCGTCCGCGACAAGTTATACGGTCCAGATGGCATCGGGCTCTTACTATGAGGTCCCGTTTAGTTACACGGGGGTCATCACAGGGCTCTGGGGCTCGGCGACCGGCTTCGCCCGCTGTACGGAGGTGACCTGATGCCTTATTATCTCGGAAAGCACGCGGTCACTCACGAAGATGGTGGGACTGATGAGATCAGTATCGCCGGCTTGAGCGGAACGCTAGCAGATCCGCAGATTGCCAATCGGATCGCTACCAGCGGCTCTCCCGTTGCCATCAGTAGCACTGCGCCGATTGCAGGGCAGGTGCTCACGGCACAAGGGCCGAGCACTGCGGTATGGAGCAGTAGTAGTACCGGATCAGCTTCCGGCAACAATCCATTCCTCACGCCTCCACTATCGCCAAGCGCCTTCGATGACGAGTTTGACAGTGGGTCGCCCGACCTTGTAGTGCGCGGCTGGAAGTTCGTCGATTCAATAGCGCCGAGTGTCGCCATGATTCGCGACGGCGACGTTATTCCATACTACGCCTTCACCACGACCCCGGCCCTTCAATCAAACCCGATCCCGGCTGGGCACTACCGATCTACGATCTATGGGTCCGTGTTGTTCTTGCAGGTTCCTGGCGTGATCAACAAACAATACCTGATGTGGAAGGCAACGCCAGCAATGAGCGCCACATGGCCCAATGGCACAATTACATGGTGCCGCGGGGCCAGATACGGATATGGAAATGCTGGTGTGGTCGACGGCTCAATCTCATCTGAGGTCGCATATACGACTACCGGTGGCACGGTTTGGGATGAAGCTAACAGGTTATACGCTACGAACTATAACAATGGTGCCGCGGGTAATAACACCGCCTTTACAGGCCGTGTTATAGCAGGGTCTGAATCCACTTTCGGCAATCTCTCTGAGGCCGGCAGCACAGGTACGAAGTACGACATCGTCGGGAACTACATCTTTGCAAGTGTTAGTGGTGTCGTGACTAACGTTAGGCATAATTCGATCTTCGTGGAGTCCCCGGTGCTGTCAGGCGCGTTTTGGGACGGCGGTAAGATGAACACGTATGCACTGAACCCGACCTTGTTCACCGCGATCGGCGTGCGAATGGAAAGTGGAAACTCCACTTTCACCATGCCGGGGACGACCTCGGCGCCCATGCACTACGCGTTTGACTTTGTCAGGTTCTTCCAGGGCGATATCACGAATAAGTGGATCGCCGGCTGAGCGCGGCCACGGAAGCCATTTATAGTTCCATGATGGCATGAGAGCTTTGGTTCTTAGCGGGGGCGGGTCCAAGGGGTCGTACGAGACAGGCGTTCTCAAGAAGTGGATGGCGGAGGACGGGGTCGACTACGACCTAATCTCTGGCGTCTCCGTTGGCGCCCTCAACGCCGCGGTGCTGTGTCAGTCGCCAAAGGGCGCTCCCATGGAAGCATGGGTACACCTCAATCGCTTTTGGCTGGATGTGACTACTGCCAAGGTCCGCAAGTCCTGGTGGCCTTTTGGCATGGGGTCGGCTCTATGGAAACCATCGGTCTATAACTCGGAGCCCCTGCACAAATGGGTTCGTGGCACGTTGGATGCCGCGAAGATCCGTGACTCGGGGCGGAAGCTTCGCGTTCTGGCCGTTTCTTGGGAGTCGGGTGAGAGCCGAACAGTGGACGAGACCGAGCCGGACATCTTGTCTTGGGTGCTCGCGTCTTCGGCGTTCCCTGGGATGTTTCTGCCGGTCAAGGTTGATGGGGGGCTTTGGGCGGACGGGGCACTCCGGTCCGTGACCCCGTTGGGGGAGGCCGTCCGGGCTGGGGCGACCGAGATCGACATGATCTTGTGCACTGATCCACGGCTCCCATCCCCCTTCAAATGCGCAGGGAAGGCGGCGATTCCGGACCTCGCGCTCCGGGCCGTCAATCTATTGATCAACGAGGTCATGCGTGACGACCTGAAGATCTGCGAGCTAAGAAACGCCGATACAGATTACCGGAAGGTCACTCTGCGCGTCCTTAAGCCCAAGATCGATTTGGGCAGGATTGCGGGGGACGGCCTGACGTTCGAGCCGAAGGCCATGCGCGAGCTGATCGAGCTTGGATACGAGGATGCGTGTGCTCTTGGTCGCGGGGCACCCCTGACTTGCACAGATAAGTAGCGGACCAAGACCGCACTTCCTTTTATCTCCTATCTCTCACGAGACATTTTCTCGTACTCGCCTAGGAGAGAGCACCCTAATGTACCGAATTCAGCACAATCAAACCGTGGCTGGTGCCATCCTGATCGATGACATCGATGATGGCTTGCCCAACAAAGAGGTTCACCGCCTTGGTTCGCTCGGCAACCCGGATGCGTACCCTCGCGACGGCTACGCAAACAAGCCCAAGCAGCCTTGCTACGTACCGCGGACGCAAGCCAGCACCGGCAATCCTACTGTTCCGGGCTACATCGATCTGAATCAGACTCCGCGAGTCGTGTTGTCTGCCGGTAAAGGCAAGATCAGTAGGTTGAAGGCAGCCGGATTAGTCACGGTGACCTCCGTGCTTGCCGCGAACGTTCAGACTCCGACGTTGACAGGTGCAAGTCTTGCCGCTGGTGGGATTCTTACTCTGACGGGTCTCACTCTCCTATCGGTCGCTCCGGATAGCACGACGGTAGTGATCACGGGCACTGGTGCGGTGACCCTGACGCAGGCACAGATCGCGGTTGGCGGTAGTGTTACGGCAACCACTATAACCATCCCCGCGTCTCTGGCGCCGATCATCGCCGCTGGTACTTCATCTGTGAAGGTCATTGCGAACGCGAAATCCAGCAACGTTCTTACCGTGGCGGCACCGCCTACGTTGACGACTGCCGTCAAGCCTGGTGCCGGCGCGCTCACTCTGACGGGCACCAACCTCCAGGCCCCGCTTACTGTGGCCATCACTAATACTGGCGCGATTACTTTGACGAGCGCTCAGATCCTAGCGGGCGGCGGTACAATCGGTGGCACCTCAATCCTCATTCCAGCGGCTCTCATTCCAGGTGTCGCCGCTAGCGTCTCATCCGCGAAGGTGACGACCAATGGTGGAGCAACCGTAGTTGTCGCTCTCACTTGAGTCTTAGAGGCAAGCGTTGCGTGGGAAGCTATACAACAGTGGATTGTCCTGTCGAAAGCTCTGAATCGAGATGCCGTTCTATCCAAATCTCTCATGGATCTTGGAGCAGGAGCCGAGCCAGGACTTCCAGTCGATCCATCAAGTCTGGCAGCCACGCAAGTTGCTCTTTCTACGCCAGGTTCAGATCCTGCTCAAGGACATCGAGGCACGGTACCTCAACCTTGAGCTTGCGCAACACGAGCTGCAGCTGCTCGAATATGCGCCTAAGTACATCAAGTATCTGCGCCGCATGCGTCTCTGGGTCCGACAAGCCGCGTTTGCTTGGCAAGCGGACCACCTCAAATTTATCAAGTCCGTGGCTGCATTCTACGCGGACTACGGCGCGGTGCTGAGAATGCTCAGGATTGATCAACAGCGTGGGAAGTTTACTGAACCCGCAACGAGCGGGCTTACAACAGGAGTTTAGGTCATGGCGTATGTTGGAGTTATTCGTGGAGACATGCAGGGTCCAATAGCGGTCATGGACCTCGAACCAGTCAGTCGGCACAACCCGCCAACGGAGCCGCGGGGGCAGGAGCGGCGTTTCGGTCGCCCGACCCCAGAGACCGTTGGGGCGGCATTGACGCAACTCCCGGCTGGGATTATTGGCACTGTTAATCGTTCGGCTGGTCTAACCGTTGACGGTACGAACAACGTGCTGGGCGCCAAGACGGCGTCTGCCGGCCCAACCACCAACGTGACCATACCTCCCGGTGTGTATACTTCGGGTGTCGCGCTAGTGAAGGCCGTGAATGCGGCTATCGGGGCATCGGCGTTGGCCGCCAGCGTTATCATGGACGAGACAGGTGCGTTTCTTGTGTTGCAGAGCAAGGTGGGGGGCACTGGTAGCTACATCGAAAGCACCGCGGGGACGTTCAATACCGCTGCGGGCCTTACCGGGTCTTTCACTGTGCCAGCGGCATCGGCGATAATCTCGGCAACTTCGCCCATCGGAGGCCCAATAAACTTGTCGGCAGGTGTCGTCAAGACTCAGTTCGGCTCCGGGGGGACACCCGCGCAGCGTGACGCTGCGATTGGCTCGATTGCCCCTCGCTTTGTCGAGACTGACGCGTTCATCAAGAGCTTCCAGGTGGGTATGCTCTCTGGGTATCGTAGCCTGGCCTATAATCCAGATCCGAGTCGTGTTCCGGCCCTAACTCCAGGCGCCGCGGTCTCCATTGTACAAGATAATGGCACCACGGCGTACGATGTACCTTTGACATCGATCACGTCGGCAGCTGCAACCGCTGGGGACCTGACTATCCTCGGGTTCAATCTCGGCGATCCCGAGTATCAGGCGACTGTGGTGCGCGTCTATTCAGCAGACGGTTCGCGGTCGGTGCAGATTCACCAGAAGAAGATTCAGACGCCCATAGCGGGCGCCACGCTGGGTGTGATCTCCCCCACGTCAATTGTCATCCCGGCTCCATTGCTCAATGGTCTCGGCGTCGCCGGCTCTAAGGTTCAAGTTCAGTACACGAGCCTTGTAAACGTGGCGACCACCGGGCCGAACATTGGTAAGCCGGTCCAGGTTGTCGTGACGTGATGACTCGCCACTAGATTTGGCTTGCTTTTGCTTACGCTTTGCCGGGTCCTTCGGGACCCGGCCACATGAACATTAGGATTGAATGTGCTGTCTTACACTAACCAGCGCCTCGGGCGCTCAGATGGAGACTCAGAAGTGAAGAATTCAAGACCCGGCGAGTTTCGCACTCCAGATCTCTACTACGCGGCGTACCTGCAGACGGCCGGGGTCGAGATGATTCGGACCGACAGGGAGGGCAACCGAACCTACTTCGTGTTCGACACGTCATTGGGCAACATGGACGAGCTGAAGCAGGCGTGGATAAACAATACGGGGAAGGTTGCCGCGCAGCCATACGCGTATTCAATCCGTTCGCTCAAGTCCGTCGTTCACATGCAGTAGCGTGTGGCGGCGAGTCGGCAGTCGGCCTCGATAATCCTTAGATGTGATCGTCTGATCGTAATGGTCTTGTCGCCGCAAAGAGTCGGGGACAGGTCCAGATTCGATGGTCCTCTAAACCTATCGGGGTAAACATGGCTGCTAAAAAACAAACTCTTGCTGTCTTGGTACTCAATGCTGTTCTGGACGCCGTTGCTTACACAGGGCCTGCGGCATTGTTTGTTGCGCTCTTCAAGACCGCGCCGACCGCTACTGGCGAAGGCTTGGAGGTGGATGCCGCAGACTATGACAGGCTGCCGGTTACGTTCGGGGCTCCAGTTCCGAATGCAAACGGAGCTACCGCATCAAATGATGCAGCTGTGACTTTCCCCGCGGCGGCCGCGGCATGGGGTGACATTACATCCATTGCTGTTTGCAGCGCCGTCAGTGGCACGGGCAACCAACTCTATTACGGCGCTCTTACAGCCCCGAAGACTGTCGCGATTGGCGATTCGCTGAACTTCGCTGTCGGAGCGATCTCTGTAGCGGAGAGCTAAACCTCGGGGGTCTTCTCATCGTCTAAAGCCTCCTGTGGCCAGGCGATTTTCGCTATCGGCATGCTGGGCGCCAAATCTCGACTCTTTCGGGGGTAACGATGGCTGAAATACATGAAGGCATAGCTACTCTTACGGCTGAGACCACATGGGCAGTAGTTGGCGGCTTCCTATTGCAGGGAACAGCTCCGATGCCTGGTGAGGCTGACTTGACGCAGCCTAGTGTCGTTGTTTCGACAACGGCCGCTATGTTGGGTGGCACAACAGTCGTTCCGAACGGCGGCTTCCTATTGCAGGGAACGTCGCCGATGCCAGGAGACGCGTTATTCGCAGCAGCTGCGGTTTCTGTGCGGAGCCTTGTTGCGACACTTGTCGGCAACTCGGTAGTCGTAGTCGACCCCACGATGACGACGGTCACCAATCTCAGCCGTGGTCCTCAAGTTCCACAGACGGCTAAGCCGCCGACTATCCCTACTGTTCGGGTCGTGCCTCAAGCCCCGCCGCCACCGACCTATTCCATCACTCCAGCAGCAAATCGAAACAGACGCAGAGAGGAACGCTAAATGGCAATCATCAATGTCGAGGCCCATATCACCGGGTCTGCTGAGACACGGACCGCGGTTATTCGACAGTTCAGCGTCTCGGCTGTGATGCGGGGCACCTCCGCTAGTGAGCGGCCACGTAGACCGGATACTAAGCCGGAGCCGCCCAAGCAAGGAGCCTGATGGCAACCACGCGCGGTAGAATCGTTCAGGCTAACCAGGTCGTGTTGGACCAGGTTGACTTCTTTGCGCCCGACGGCTTTACGCGCGCGACGGGGCTAGTTCCGGGAGTCTTGGTCTCTCAGGTCTTTTTCAACAACACCATCCAGCCTTGGCCTTTGGTATCTGGGAACGCCGTCACTGACGCACAGGTCTCGGCGGGCCGCATTTACTTCAACGAGATCCCCGGACATCCGGGCTTCTACAGCGTGCGGTTTCGACCCGATGCGCTCGGCTACTGGCGGAACCTTCTCACTTATCCCGCTGGTCAGCAGATCTCCGCTCAAGATTTCGACGTAGTGCAATCAGCACCGGCGATGGAGTCTGGCCTCTCAGCTTCTTTTATCAAGCCTCCTGGTAGTGGGAGTTGCTGCTAGCTATGCCTAAGTCGATCTATCTTGATAATAATTTCTTGAACGCTGCCCTGCGTGGCATCCCGTTCACGCCTCCTCCGGCTATCTATGTGGCGCTTTACACAGTAGCCCCTGGCGTTGGTGATGCCGGCACCGAGGTCTCTGCCGGCGACTATTTTCGGCAACTGGTTCAGTTCACGGTACCAGTGGACGGCAAAGTTGTGAGTGTCGACGATGTGTTGTTCCCCGTCGCTCAAACTTTCTGGGGTTCCATAGCTGCTTTCACGTTCATGGATGCTAGTGCAGGCGGTCACATCCTGTACATAGGCAATTTGAGTGCTCCGCGAACGGTGGATGCGCAAGATCAAGTCCGGATGCCTGCGGGACAGTTGATCTGCATCGAGGCGTAACAGACTTAATTAGATGAAGGAGAGATAGAGATGGCAACTGTTGAAGTCGTTGCGATAGTGGTGTCGATCTTGCTGCTGCTGAGTCGGTTTCTCCATGTGGCTCGGCCGCTGTGGAGTCGCGTTCCGAAGCTCGTTGCGATACTGCTCCCAGCTGCGATTGTCGTCATACCACACGCCGTGTGGCTGTATTTTCAGACTGACCCGATAAATGACCTGTTGTACTATGTGGTTTACGCGTTGGCTCTTACGTCCATTGGGGTGCTTCCCGAATCTGGTGATGACCCACCTGAGCCGAAGTAAGTCAGAGCGTGGCTGACAGCTTGAATCATCTCGGAGGCGGACGTTTCCGGGATGATTTTGTTTAAGGGGTGATCAACCATGGCTGAGATTCTACTAGGCGGGACAGCGGATGGAACCTCCGATGTGCGAGGCTTGCTACCGTTGACACTGGCGTTGTCCGGCGAGACGGTCGGCGCTGCCTCTTCAAGCGGAAGGGCGCAGATTGACCCGTGGTTACTTCAGGCGTTTCACGGGGTCGGAAGCTTTGCTGGTTCCGCGGTGAGGGTCTTCAATCTGTCCGGGCTTACCAGCGGCTCGTCGGCCGTTGTCGAACAGTCGATCCTGGATATCGCGGGGACCGTCACTGGGTCAGGGGACGTGAGCGCTGTGTTCTCGAATGTCATGGTGTTCCAAGGCTATGCCGCTGGTTCGAGCGGGGCCTTCGTTTGGGAGCCGGAGCCCATCTATGGGCAGTCGGTCGTCTCAGGGTTCATGGAGGTTATTCATGTCCCGTACGCTATCTGCCAGACCCCTCGGGTCCCAAATACGCTGCGTTGGGGACAGCAGTTTGGTCCTGGAGGGCTCACGATGTGCGTGACTGACAAGAGCGGTAATCCCGTGGGGCCGGTCTGCGTCAGCTATACCCTTTACCAGATTCAGAATGGCTGTGCTCCGAAGCAGGTCGGGCCGTCCGGACGCAAGCCCGGCAACAGCAGCCTCGGGTGTTATTACCCAACCGGCACTGCAGGGGAGTGCGGCCAGCCGGGGCTATGGGTGATTCGATGGAGCTATCAAATATCCTTTGGTGCCGCTCCCATAGAGAAGGACTGCTACTTCTACGTGTTCGACTCGGTGCTGTGTCCGGTGCCCGGCGACACGCTACCTCGAAATTGCAAGTACGGATGGGATTAAGGCATGAGACACATCACGAAGAGATCAGCTGTTGAGGAGTTTGAGCGCGCTCTGAAGGAAGCGTCGATAGCCGAGACGATCGCGTATCGCTTTGCTAAGAAGTTTCCAAGCACTGAAGCACTCAACAAGTATCTGCAGGAGCACCCCAACGCCGACGCAAGGTCCCACGCTGTCGCTCGCCCGCAGGACACGACAGACGCGGACAAGTCGTTGGCCGACTTGGAGTCTAGAGCCAAGCACAACAAGAAGCAGGAGAAGAAGAAGTCTGAGCCGCCGCCAAAGCCCGCATCGAAGGACTGAACCACTAGGGGCTGTGACGCATGACTAACTTCTACAGAGGGCAGCAGCTTGGCCGGAATGACCTAAACATCTATCTGGTGAATGCCGCTAACACTCCGGTGAATGCCGCGGAGATCTCGTACGCCCTGTATGACTTCACGACGGGTCAAGAGGTGCTAGTCGGCATTCCCATGCGTATCCCGGCTAACCCCTCGGTCGGGGAGTATTTTGCGAGCATTATCGTCCCGCTTGACGCCAATCTCGGCGAATACCGGGTCCGTTGGACGTTCCGCGAGATCATCGGCGGTGCGCAGCAACAGGTGGTGCAGGAGTTCTCGGTCACCGACAAGGCCGGCTTGTCGACGAGCAGCGCGAGCATGATCACCGGGGGAGCGATCAATGCGACGGCGATCGAGTACGATCTCATGGGGCGGCTGAGAATCCTGCTTAGGGATAATAATCCAGATCGCAACTACCATTTTCGGCCACCTTCACACGAAGAAACGGTACAACAGTTCAGTAGGGTCTTTGGTTACATCTGGGAAGATGTGGAGTTGCAGGAGTACTTGGCACGTTCGCTTGACTTGATTTCATCGGCTCCCCCACGCACTCCGTTTCAGACGGTCGATCAGATGGTGATGTTCCGCCCTGAGTGGCGCACCTTACTCCTAACTGGAGCAATGATGTTTGCCATCCAAGCGCTAAGATTGAATTGGATAGTTGACGAATTTAACTACTCAATTGGCGGGGTTTCTCTCGATCTGGAGAAGTCGAGCAAGTATGAGGGCGCGTTCTCGTCGCTGTCAGACCAGTTTGATAAGCAGTTAGAGAACACTAAGGCGACGGTCAACATCATCAAGGGTCTGCAGCAGCCCCGGTTTGGCATGGGACTGCGAAGCGCGTTCGGTCCTTACGTGGGCCGCGGAGTGTTGAGCCCGCAGAAGTTCATCGGGTTCTAACCTATGCTGGGCGTGTGGCTAGGCGAAGCGATCGATGCCATGTACCCAGCGGCCATGGACTGGGTCCACCATCCGTCCAGGTCCAGCAAGAACGCTCTGCTAGAGGCGTACGAGGGCTTGTCGCCTAAAGCCAAGGCAGCCTACGACGCAGACGTGGAGCGGGCGTTTCGCGCCGAGCACGGCGCTAGTGCGACCGTGTATCGGTACAAGCCACGCGGCGACATGGGGGGCGCATCGGTCTCGCCGCGGAAGCCCAACCTGGACCCGGCGTTGTTCAAGGCGTACGAGATCGGGGCCAAGGACGCCTTGGTGCATTACGGCCAGGATGAGATGCCTCTTGGCGGCAAGGCGTTCGGACATGAGCGGGAGATCATCTTGCGCCCTGGTATCCAGCTGAAGGAGGTCAAGATGGGGTACAGCTATGACCGCAGAATGGCGACGCGACCGATACGCATAGACAAGGCGTTGATCAGACGGGTCGTCCAAAACGAGCTTGTTCCTCAGGTAAAGCGGTGGTTGGAACGTCACCCGCATCCGGACCAGCCGATCGGTGCTCGTGATACAGCCGTGGCGGAAGCGAGATTCTACGTCGATTCAGTGGATGGCACAGAGCAGCTCAGAATCGATGTGCTGGTGATCTCGGCCCGTGCAACCCGTAAGGCATATCCGGTGCTAATGGGGACGGCTGGGACACGGCACTTTGAAAATGGAGAGGCTTTCGTCCAGGTGACGCTTCAGTTGAATGGGGCCATGTCTCCGAACGAATATCTCGCCACCAACGGGTCCAACACGGACCTGGCTTCGTTTGTCACGGATCGTTTCACGCCACTCAGCGAGTGCACTTCCGAGACTTGTCTTCCCTTTGGTCTGTACACTGTCTTGATTCACGAGACGACCCATGCCGCTGAGACCGCGTTCCGCAAGCCACTCCAGTATGAGTATGACAAGGACTACAAGGTCAAGAATGAGAAAGACTACGTAAACGACCCTCACGAGGTACGCGCGTTCATGCAGCAAATCGTCGATGAGACAGTGCGAATGGCACACAAGCTCAGCGAGCACATGAGCGGTACCAAGTTGGTTGATTCGTCGTTGCGCTTGTCGTTCACGTGGTCGAACATCGAGAAAGACCTCAACGCCCGCAGCCGCAAGCTGATCTTGACCGCAGTTTACCAAGCGTTTTCGGACGACGGATTGTTATAGACTCCTTATGAAATTACACTGGTAGGCCTTCAACGGAGAATATGCTATATGCTTTCTTCTCGCGTAGCTCCTCTTGGCTATTGGTGGCGGGGAAGACCTAATTTCGGCGATCTTTTGACACCGTTGTTGCTGTCACACTTTGCCGATCTAGAGGTGGCTTGGGCTCCAGTGAGCGAAGCTAGTTTTGTCTGCGTCGGTTCTGTCCTTGAGCATCTTCCTCCGGGCTGGTCCGGAACGATCATTGGCTCTGGCAAATTGAAGGAGGGCAGCAGCATTGATCTGTCGCGAGCGCAGGTATTGGCGTTGCGTGGGCCGCTTACCGCTCAGTGCGTCAAGGGTGTGAAGAAGGAGTTTGTTCTTGGTGACGCTGGGCTTCTTGCCGACGAGCTTGTCCCACGGCAGGAAAAGAAGCACGCGCTCGGGCTAGTTCCGCATTGGTCGGATACGACGTTGGAGCTACGTCCTGAGTTCGCGCGTTACAATCCCGTGATCATTCGTCCAACGGAGGACCCACTTGAGGTGATCCGTAAGATCGGGGAGTGCCGGAAGATCGTTTCTTCCTCGCTTCACGGGATCATCGTGGCGGATGCCTTTGGTATCCCGCGAAGAATCGAGATGACGGAGAGGTTTGCCAAGGAGGGCGGTGACTTCAAGTTCCGCGATCACTGTGCCGCCGTTGGCGTCCCCTTTCAGGTTGGGGTGACTCAGGAGGCGCATCGCTACAAGGTCCAAGATCGTCAGCACGAACTTTTCGACGTGTTCGAAGAGTACGGGCGCAAACTGGCGGGGTTGTCCAAATGAGCTATCCTAGACCGCAAATCTCATTGTTGGTTCCGTTTCGGGCCAGCGCGTCGTCGCCACACCGGACTCGCCTGTGGAGTTGGTTGCGAACCTATTGGCAATATGAGTTGCCCGACGCGGAGGTCGTGATCGGCACGTCTACGGCCGCGGCGTTCTCTAAGACTGAGGCGCTCAATGATGCTGCCAAGAAGGCACATGGCCGCATCTTTGTGTTGTTGGATTCTGATGCCTATCTTCGGGGCGATACGATTCTTCGGGCTGCGCGAGCCATCGAGGAGTCGGCTCGTCGAGGTCAAAACCGCTGGTTCATTCCGTACCGTCGTTTGTACCGTCTCGTAGAGGCGAGTACGGAGCTGATCTTGAACTCAGACCCGAAGTGGCCGGTTAGGTTGCCGTCACCGCCGTCACCAGATGACGTGGAGTCAATGACCACTGCCACGTATGGTCACCATTTCGGGGCGATGGTGCAAATTATGCCCCGAGAGGCTTTTGAGAGCGTTGGCGGCATGGACCGTAGATTCGAAGGTTGGGGTGGTGAGGACGTGGCCTTCGTGCGAGCTGTCGACACGTTGTACGGCAAGCACAAGACCTTGAATGCCGAAGTCTTGCATCTGTGGCACCCGAGCATCGGGTTTAATGCGTCCAACAAGATGTGGGAGGGGCAGGAGCGTCCCGGTATGAACGGACACCTGGCGAGCCGATATCATCGGGCGACCGGAGACCCCATCAAAATGCGTGCCCTTGTGGAGGAGGCGAGACCGCCAGCGCCGCCGCCAGAGGAGCCGCAGCCAGAGGCGCCGCTCGCAACTCCGCGTCAGTGGCTAAAGCGCGTTGCCAGCTGGTGGCGCGACGCGGTCTGGAAGCTTTTGGTGTAACGGGGGCATGCCCAACGCGTCTCTGACTCTCAGCGACCCGGTACAACCGGATGTTCTCGCCAAATTCTCGGACCTTGACAGCGCCCGCTACGAGCTTGGGTTTCGGTTACTCGAACTTGAGCAGGAGCGGGTGCGTGTCCTCGCCGCGGCTCATCAGGTGGACCAGCAGCGGCAACGCTTATTCGAGCAGGTGTTGATTGAACGGGGTCTCCAGCCGGGGACCCCGGTCAGTATCAATGATAAGACGGGTGAGCTGAAGCTCTTGGATCGCAAGGCGGAAACCGCTCTGGAGGAGCCAGCGGCGTCCTAGTCTTTTTCCTTGTGGCTTCTCTCTAGAAGGGGGTAGCCCGTGCCTTACGCATCAAATCGCGATTGGAACACCACAGAGCTAGAGTACACAAAGACTCCTTGGCCGCTGCCCCCGCTCAATCTTTTTATGACCAGTGGGTACCGGCCCGGAATCTTTGATCTCCGGTGGGACTCCCCAGCGACACTTGCCTTGAACAGCCTCTACCAGCTGCTCGGGGTCAACCTCTATCGCTCGTTCGACTCTGAGTACGGACCTTTTGAGCGCATCTCAGAGTTGCTCATCTGTAGCAACTTTTGGCGCGACCAGACCGATAACGAGCTGATCGTAGATGAAGATGTCACGGACAGGTTCGTTCTCAAAGGCGAAGGAGAGTCGGCTGCCGGTCCGGACGCACCGCGTTGGGTCTTCAAGACATTGCATAGCCCGATCGTGCGCGAGGGCTCGCAAGCTGTCACAGCAGATCTGCCGGATGATGTCTGGGTCAAAATCGACGGAGTCACTGTCACTCCATTGGCGGTGCACGGGTTTTCGGGCGAAGTAGAGATCAACCCGTACGTCCATGCGGACGTGGCGCGGCAGAACTACGACCCGGCCTTGGTGCCAGGACCCAACAGCACGGTAACCTGCACGTATCGGCGTAATCGCGAGCTGGTACGAACGGATCTCGGGCAGCGTGTCTTCTATCGCGTCACTAGTGTCGGTGTTCGCGTGGGCTGCGACCTCAGTCAGGTGCAATGCGAAGACTTGATCGAGACACCTATTGAGTTTGCGACCGCCACGAACTCGATGGAGATCGAAAAACTCGACTACATCTGGCGCGAATCCGTGCGTCGCAATCGCTTCATCCTGGAGCAAGGCGGCGAGCGGGTGAAGATATTTCTACGCAAGCACGTCGGCGTTCCTTGCTCGTGCGTCCCGGACGGGTATCACAAGCAGCCTATCAACGACTGTCCCAAGTGCTACGGCACCGGGTTTCTAGGTGGGTACGAGGGACCCTACGATGCCTTGATTGCACCTGATGATGCAGAGCGCCGTATCTCTCAAAAGGAGACTGGGCGCACTGTCGAACACGCGTATGAGGTGTGGACAGGGCCGGCTCCTATCTTGTCGCAGCGCGATTTCGTGGTGAAGCTCAACGGTGAGCGATACGCGATAGGCGCCGTTCGGTTCCCCTCGAATCGCGGCATGGTGCTTCAGCAGCATTTCAACATCGGCCACCTCGATGAGAAGGACATCCGTTACCAGGTTCCGGTCGGCAACCCAGTGAAGTTCGCGGCCGTGCAATTCGCACCGTCCGGACCCGAGCGCGAGGCCGATACGAGCATCACGGAGAAGCCAAACATTCCGAATGAGCGGGAGCTTAGAGGCCGCACTAAGGTTTGGGAGAACATCGAGTACTAATGGGCAAGAAGGTCATAGCCGCCCGCATGATGGTAAAGCCGTTGTTCCCGCACGGGATCACCATCGGCGATATGAGCAGTGTCTTGCGTAAAGCACGCCGGGAACTGATGGTCCGTCTCAAGCGTAAGCTCACGCAGACCACGTACTCGGTCAGAGCCAAGAAGTCCCTTGTCAAATCCATTCAGATCGAGGCCCGGCCGGCGTCTCTTGTGGTGACAACCGACCATCCTGGGTTTCACGCCCTCGTGCTAGGCCAAAAGCGTGGGCAAATGAGGTGGCTCAAGAAGGCTCGGCGCCCAATCCCGATCATCACGGAGACAGGAAAGCTGATTTTCCGGAGCGCTCATGCGCGGTCGTTGACTTGGACGCAAGGGCCGATGACAGGGCCAAATGTTGGGCGGAAAAAAGGCTGGTTGCATCCAGGAAGACCACCATCCGACTTTATAGAGCGCGCCAAGGAAGAGACTCGCGAGTTTCTGCGTAAGAAATTTAGGGTCGAGGTGGCGAAGCAAGTGCGCAAATCCATGAGGAAGTCTAGCTGACATGCGCCGCCTACTATGCAAATTGGTGGGGAAGCGATGGATGAAAAAGATGATGGGCGATGTGCGTGTGATTGGAATGGTTGCTGGCAACCATGTGATCGAGGACATCGGCAGAGACGTTGCCTTCCGGACGTTGGTGATCATACCCGAGGAGCAAGCCTTGATGTCTAAAGATCTCTGGCGAGCTATTTCGCAAGGTTTCCTGTGTCAGGTCCCATCGGCTCCTTACCCGAGCGCAGCGTCAGCGCCCGACCCTGAAAAGGTTCGTCTGGAGAAGTATGCGGCTCAGTTGGAGGCCCTTGCGGTGCGCCTCCAGAACGAGAATGAAGCCTTGAAGCATCAGCTTGAGGGCAGCGCTCATGCGCATTCAGACAAGCTTGATCAGATTCTCAAGGCGATTCAGTCAGGCGTGGCGGTAGCGCCCCCCGCGGCTGTCGCGTCGGCGGCGCCTTCAGCTGTTGCGGCGGCATCCGCGCCCGTTGTCGTTGAAACGGTAGACGGTACGGCGCCGACGTTTCTACCGGGACAGATCCGGGATAAAGACCTCGACGCTCGCATCAGCATTCAGGGCGAAGAGTCCACTTCGGACGCCGTCACGGAGGCCGCTGATCTTCTGCGGCAGATTCGTAAGAAAGAGCGCAGCCCTTGATAAACCTTTCTTGCGAACACCTGAACAGAGGAATCTTCGATGCACCCACGTCAAGCTAATGTATCGGTGGGGGCTATAGCTTTGACAGCTATGGTCTCTGGCAAGCCTCCTTCGGAGCGCCGCACCGCTGCGCGTGGTGAGACTAGGGCGATACCAAAGAAAGGCCACGTAATGGCCTTGGTTGACTACGTCGACCGGATAAGCGGTGGGGCGACGCACTTGGCGGCTGGTCAAGCGGTGCTCTGGCAATACACGGATCCCGAGGGGAACATGTTTTGGCTAGACCGCAAGATCACGACTACTGTTCGCTCGCCCTACGGCGGACCTGGATTCACCACGAAGCCTAAGAAGATAATGCCGTCTCAGATCGGCAAGATCTTGAAGGAAGAGAAGGCGGATGAGACCAAGTCCGACTCCAAGATGGATGATGCTGACGACCCGAAGGACCTGCATGCGTTCGCGGCTAAAGCGCTGGCCGTCGCGAAGTCACCTCAAAGCAAGAAGTACTACGAGGAGCACGTTTTCATCTCTAGCGTGAAGGATCGCGGGTTTCCGCGTATGGAGCGGTCCAAATTCGACGCCATGCTGATTGAGGCTCATCAATCTAGGCTGCTGCGCCTGTCGCGGGCTGACCTTGTGGGAGCCATGGACCCGGAGTTGGTCCGGCAGAGCGAAGTCAGGTTTCAGAGCGCCGAGTTCCATTTCATCGTTATCGACGTTCCGGGTAGGTCTTGGTGAAGGTGATGGCACAAGATTCTATTCACGCTCTCTGGGTTGACCCGCTGGCTTTCGAGCCATCTGAGAATGGCGCGCCCTATCTTCCAGAATCCAGGGCTAAAACGGCCTCCATGGAAGGCGGCGTCCTTGTGTCTCTTCTTGCGAAGACGATGCCTGCGGGGGCCGGTGTTGAGGAGCTTGGTGTTTTGGTCGGGATTCTGCGCGCCGCTGCACTGGTACATCAGAGTCACCACTGGCAGACCTGTGGCACGGCTCAATACGGAGACCACTTGTTGTTCGAGCGGTTCTACAACGAGTCGGTCGGATTCATTGACCAGGTTGCCGAGAGAGCTGTCGGAGCGGGGGGTGACGGGCTCGTTTGTCCGAAGCTGCAGGCCGATATGATCCCGGTTTTGGTTCGCCATTGGTGCCGGTCACCTGTGCCACCATCCCCGGACGAGATGGTGCGACAAAGTCTTGAGGTTGAGCGATGCGTGCTCGACTGCTTGGAGACGGCAAGGACCCGGCTAGAGGAAAAGAACTGCCTGAGTTCAGGCACTGACAACTTGCTTCAAGGTGTAGCAGATAAGCACGAAGAATTCGTTTACCTGCTGCAGCAGCGTAACGGGGGCCGGGAAGCCTACAGTTACGATAGTCGTTAGACCCCGCCCAAGCACAGGGCTTTAGGATGGAGATAGAGATGTCAAAATACAAGCCCGCGTGTGGGCTCGACCTAGGCACCATGAATATTGTCTCAGCTCGCCAGTTGGCGGACGGGGATAGCTTGGAGCTGAGGCGAATTCGGGACGCATTTCTTGACCTGGATCTGGAGGCCAAGAAGACGCTCCGCCTATCCAAGGTCGACTACGTAGAGCGCCAAGGAACTCTGGTGGTACTCGGAGACTCCGCGCTGACCATGGCTAATCTGTTCAACCGAGAGGTGCGCCGGCCATTGAGCAAGGGCGTGATTGCGGCTGGGGAGTTGGATGCCCAGCAGATTCTCAGCTTGCTGATTTCAAATGTCATTGGCGATCCCGTCGTGAAGGCGGAGCATTGCTACTACAGTGTTCCGGCGTCGCCCGTGGATGATACCGCTCAGGATATTATCTATCACCAAGAGGTCTTTCGGAAGATCTTGGGTGAGCTTGGATACACGCCCCATCCCATGAACGAGGCCATGGCGATCATCTACTCGCAATGTGCCGCGGAGAACTTCTCTGGTCTGTCCGTGAGCTTTGGCTCTGGTATGGGCAACATTGCGCTGGCTTATCAGACGATCAAGGGCATGGATTTCTCTGTCGCACGCGGAGGTGACTGGGTTGATTCGCACGCTGCAAAGGCGGTGGGCAATACGTCGGCTCGCATGTGCGCCATCAAGGAAAAGGGCGTTGATCTCGCCGAGCCCAAATCTCGTGAAGAAGAGGCACTCGCCCTCTATATTCGGTCTCTGATCAAGTACGTGCTAGAGAACATCGCTCTTCAGTTCCGAAAGAACCAGGCAGGGATCAACCTGCCGGAGCCTATCCCCTTCGTATTCAGCGGGGGCACGACTCGCGCCGGAGGCTTCATGGAAGTGTTCATGGAGGAATTCGAGGCAATCAAGAAGCGGGGCTTTCCGATTCAGATCAGCGAAGTCAGGGCTGCCAAAGACCCAATGACCGCCGTCGCTGAAGGGCTCCTTGTGCTGGCAACCGAGGAGCACAGTCAGGTCTAGTTCGGGAAATAAAGGGTCGCCGTGTATTATAATCTGCTCAACGCAATGAAGCGCCGGCTCATTCTTGAGCTAAAAGACTCGTTTGCACAGCACCCCGTCTATAACAAGATCGTTTCCAATATTGAGAATAAGTACTCGTTCGCCGAGCGTCCGCAGTTCGGGATAGTGGTCAAAGGGGCTTCTGCCAACAAGGTCTCGCTCTCAGCTGACCAGTTCATCGGCACCTTGAACAGTTACGTGATGCTTGGCTACGTGGGTGCGCCGACCTTCCCACTTGAGTGGGTGGTTGAAGATGCGGCCCATCTTGACCTGCACGGGGGCCGAATGCCTCTGCCTCCGGGGATCTACTATGTGGAGATCCTTGAGGCTCCGGCGGACGCGCAGTCGATTGGCAAGTTCATGATCGACCCGTTGCTCACCGTCAATGATGAGCCGGTCATCAGATTCTTGTCGGGCATCGAGACGTTCGGACAGCTGCAACAGTTGCCTGTCCAGGGGACGCTACGCATGTGGCAGAACCGCAACTATCGACTGGTCGAGGGCAAGCACTATGCGGTGGATTACGCCACGGGAGAGGTGACCTTCCTTGAGCGGTTTTCTCATGGCGCTGTGGTCACCGCGGATTATCGCTATCCCGTCGCGTCCATCGGGCCGGTTACGTATCAATGGAACACCTCCGACTTTAGGACGTTGCCGGGGGTGGTGCTTGCTTTTGGTAAGAGGGGGAAGCCCGGCGATAAGGTCGCTGTGGTGGTCTACGATGATAGGACACCGACGGCCAATGCGTATGGTGGGCGCTTCGACCTTACGTTTGAGATGGACGTGATTGCCCGCGACCCTCACCAGATGGAAGAGCTGGCGGACCTCACGATGATGTATTTGCTCTACCAAAAAAGACCGAAGCTGTCCGCAGAGGGGATCGAAGTAGTGGATGTCTCGATTGGCGGCGAAGCTGAGGAAGTGGCGGATGAGACCGGGGACGAGTTTTTCTACACGGCCTCTCTGAGTCTCCAGCTGCAAACCCCATGGGAAGTCCACGAGCCGCTGCCTTTGACGATCAGTGTTGTCACTACGGACCCACAGCGCGACGTGCCGGGTGTCGCTGGCCGTACCGCGATTATCGGTGACGTGAACAACAGCCTGGTGTTCTCGACCATGCCAGTGATCATCGGCCGTAACTATGATTTCGAGCGCATCAAATAGGACAAAAAATGCCACGGTACGCTTTTGAGTGCCCCACCTGCGTTCTGAGATTCGAGAGGAACCTTCGGGTAGATAATCACGTCTCGTATCCGTGCCCGAGCTGCAAGAACTCGGCTGCCCTCGTACCCAGTGAATTCGGCTTCTCTTTTGCCAAGGGCTCTGGGGCGCCGGCTAACTCCGGGGTGCACGCCGACGATTACCCGTCGGCTGATAAAGCTGTTGGCCGTGATGCCGGCGAGCGGTGGGCGCACCTTGCCGCCCGCGAGCTTGTGAAGAATGAGGCACGGGCAGATGGGTCGACGCACGCTTTGATTCGCCGGACCGGCAGCGACTACGTCGATTATGAACCTATGTCAGACCAAGGTAGAGCGGCGCGCAAAGTGCTGGCCCGTGAAGCCTTTAAGAGGATACGGGGGGGACGGGGGCGCTGATCTCGTGGGTAATAGTTCTTTTGTGGTCCAGTCCTATCAGATTGCTTCGTTGCGTGGGGATGCAGTTGATCCCTAGGGATCTTATGAAGACCAGCACCCAAAGCCACTGCTTTTGTGTCTCGTCGTACACCCAGATCTAGATGTGACGTCCTTCACCAGGAGATAACCGCCAATGGCATTGGGTCCCTTCATTTCTTACGCGCCTCCGGGGGTTTATACCCGCACTCTGACAGAGACGAACGCGTCAAACTTGGTTGCGGGTCTTCGGATCCCAGCGTTGATTGGGGTGGGCCAGGAGGAGTTGGAGCAGACTGACTTTGAGCTTGTCCGCGGGTCGTCGGCAACCGTAGACCAGCAGATCGTCAATGAAGATGTGTCTGAGAGCTGGGTTGTAGACTCGACGAATCCGAACAATCTGCTTTTGGGTGCTCAGGACGGGACGTTGACGACGTTCCGAGTCCGTAACTTCCCCATCGTGGACGGGCAGGGTTTTGGCCGTGTCACCAACGATGTTCGAGCGGCTTCTGTGTCTGTGAACGGATCGCCGGTGTCGCTTGGCAGTCTCAACGGCCAGAAGGGTCTGGTGACCATTCAGATCCCGACCCAGCCGAATGACCAGGTTCGGGTCACCTACTACTTTCATCGCGGGGACACCGCGTTCACGGATGATGTCTCGGAGCAGGTGTCTACGGAGAACGCCACGTTGGTGTCTCCGGGTTACGGCACATTTGATTCCACGATCCTCCCGGCTCCGGGCGCTTATCGGTTCAACATCGTCACGGAGGTCAATGACCAGTTCATTGTTACCGCCAACGCCGTAACGGCGACAATCGTGCTGCCGGGTGGCGCGTTGTCGGCGGCTACCATCGCCTCCACTGTGAATGGGGCTCAGGTGCCGAACCTTTCGGCGTCTGTGTTCACTGACAACCAGGGTCGCGACCATCTTCGGCTGACCAATCCGTTCGGCATCACGATTGGGGATGGTTCGGCAAATGGTCCGCTGGGTTGGACCACGGGTGCCACTACAAACCGTAACCGCGATTTCCGCGTGTTTCAGCGGCCCATTGTGGACGGTACGGGCGGCGGGACGACAACGACTGACCCTTCCAAGGTGGTCGCAAAGGTTGACGGATTCCAGGTAGTCGCTGAGGCGGTCAACGGCGGTGCCGGTATCGTGACGCTGCCTTTCGCTCCGGCTATGGGGTCGACTGTCACGATCCAATACTGGGCGAACACCTGGCAGGACACGTTTGACTATCTGCCTAACAGTCTGGTCACGACGGTGCTGCGCTGCGGTATCTCGCCGGGACGCAACGATTTCATCCAGGGCACGGACTTCGTGGTCAGCAATCCATCTACGGATGTGAGCGTGATCAACTGGGGGTCGAGCTTTCAGGTTACTGCATCTGCGACGACTCCTGGTGCGACGCCATTCGATGGCTCGACCGGCTCTGGTGGTCAGATCGTTGGAACTCTGATCGACGACGTGATGTACCTGGGAGACTGCCCGCGCGTCGTTGATACGACCACGATCCCAGCTACGCTTTCCGCCACGGACTATTTGCTGCCGGAGGTCCCGACCACGGGTAATGGCCGCAGCACCACACTTGGTCTGAGCACGTTCAACTCAGTTTCCAACAGCCGTCAAGATCTGGTGACGAATCGCCCGGACCTCGTGAAGGTTTACACGGGGCGCAACTTGCGCGATGCGCTGAATCGCCCGGCAGTCGAGGTTCTCGAACTCGACGGAACTACCCGCCGCTTCAAGCTCAAGACGGCGCAGCCGCCTGACTATCATGCGTATGCGACGTTCTATTACAGCCGTCTGGCAGACGACACGTACATCTTTACGAACGTCGTACCAGGCGCGGTCGGAGCTGGGCAGTACACGGTATTCTCAACCACGCAGAACAAGGATCTGTTCGAGGTCCGGTTTGGTTCCAAGTCTGGCACTGCTGAGATTATCCAGTGGCCTCGCGGTTCGGAGCTGATTCCTGATGCGTTCCATACGGGTGCTGGCACGCCAGTCTCGGAGGTAGTAACGGTTGCCTTTGGCACTTCGGTTGCTACGAACGCAGCGTACACGAACAAGGGTGCAGCGCCGTACTCCTTCTACAGCCCGTTCTCGGCGAACTGGGAGACCGAAGTCAACGGCGCTCCCGCGCTTACGAACTTGGTGACCCCGTCGCCCGCGACTCTGGTCGGTGCGCGCGTCCCTCTGACCGCTGGTGCTATTCCGATTCCGGATGCTCCCGGAAACGTGCTCAAGCTGAAGGTTAACGGCACCGTCGTGCCGCCTATCGAGCTTACGCCAGCAACCTCCATGACTCCTGCCGACATCGTTACTGCTATAACGAATGGCATCGCTCTGGCGGACGCCCCCGGTTCTGATGCTGTCGTTACTTTCAAGCAGGTTGGCACGGGAGATGTATTCTTCATCATCACGAGCACGGTGACCCCTCCTGCGCTTCCGGCCGGGTTTGATACGATCTCGAATATCACGATCGACCAAGGTACGGTCGAATCCCTGCTGGGCTTCACAGCGTATGACTCGGCAAGTGGTTCACCGGGGGCAATCAACAAGCCAGCAACGCTGTTGGGCTCGCGAGCGGCGCCATTCAGTATCACCGCTGATTTGAATGACAAGTTCAACTTCCGGTTGAATGGGGTCGACTATAATGTGACGCTGCCTGCTGGCTCTGCTGTGACAGCCGTTGCCGTGGTCAATGCGATCAACGCAGTTGTTCCCGCTGTGGCATCGACGTTGCCCGCCGCTGTTCTTCCGGCTCTTCCTCATGCTAATGAGGGCAAAATTCGCCTCACTAGCACGACTAACGACCCAAGTTCCTCGCTCGTGATCAAGGCTGGTTCCGCCAACGCGGTGCTCGGCTTCAATGAGAACGCCTCGGCGAGCCAGAGCTTGGTCGAGGCTCAGGAGGTCGTGAACGCACTGATGAGCACCGGTGGATTCGCGAGTGGTGCAGTGGCCTATGTCGATTCTATCGGCGGACAGGACTTCATCACCATCGAGTCGCTGACGACGGGTGCAACGACATCTAGCATCGGCTTCGTTGACTCGGGTAGTTCAGCATTCAATCCGACCACGGGTACGGGCATTAACCCGCTGACCGATGGAGACGTTGGAGAGGCCGCGCAGGGGATCTACACGGTAAGCAGCTCGGCTGGTATCGCGGTGGGATCGAACGGCACTGGCATTCCGGGTCAGACCTATACGGACGCGAGAACGGGTCTGCGCTTCACAGTGTTGCCCTCTGCGACGGGCTCGTATTCGGCTGGTTCCTTCACTCTTGAGGTGACACCTACCTGGCATGTTAGCCCGTCCATTCCGCGTTACTCGATCGGCGGCCTAGAGCTGCTGGTGACCAACACGGTCGGCGTCGGGGTGAACGATACGGCAAGCCTTGTAACGTACAATCCGAGCGGCGTTGAGCCGGCTGTCGGTGACTTCTACTTCATTAGCTACCGCTACATGAAGCAGGATTTCTCGGCGAAGGTCTACCAGCAGCTCAAGACTATCGAAGCCAACTTCGGTCGTACTTCGGCAGAGAATCGGGTGACCTTGGCTGGCTACCTAGCGATCTTGAACGGCGCTGTGCTGATCATTATCAAGCAGGTCCTCAAGATGCCGAACACCAATCAGGCGTCAGATCAGGCATTCAATGCCGCCATCGATGAGCTGGCTAGCCCGCTGCCTGGAAACATCCGCCCTAGCATCGTGATTCCGTTGGCTACGAGCACGGGCGTGTACACGCACCTCACGGCGCACTGCGAAATTCAGAGTAACCCGCGCAATCAAAGTGAGCGCCAAGGCTTCATCGGATTTGCGTCCGGCACGTCGCCAACCAGCGTTCAGTCTATCGCGAGGGCGCTGAACTCTAGTCGTATCGTCGCGTTCTACCCAGACTCTGCTGTCATTACTTTGACAGACGAACTCGGCGCATCTTTCGATAGCCTCGTAGACGGAACCTTTTACGCAGCCGCCGTCTCTGGCGCTGTCGTGAGCCCAGCCGTTGACGTAGCGACCCCATACACGCACCGGAGAATTCAGGGCTTCACGAGGATCCCGCGTGTCTTGGACCCGGTCGAGGCGAATCAGACGGCGGTCGCCGGTGTCACGATCCTGGAGGATTTGGATCCAATCATCCGTATCCGCCATGGGTTGACCACCAACATGACCTCGATATTGACGCGTCTGCCGACCGTCACTCAAATCGCGGACTTTGTGCATCAGCAGAGCCGCGCGATCCTGGACTCCTTCGTTGGCTCCAAGTTCTTGGCGGCTCGTACCAACGAGGTGGTGACATCCATGACCGGGTTGTTCCGGTCGCTGGTCGAGGCCGAGATCGTCGGCGCCTTCACAGGAATGTCGGCGTCTATCGACCCTGATGACCCCACGATTCTGCGGTTTGAGATGTATTATTCGCCAATCTTCCCGCTGCTTTACATCGTGATGACCTTCAATCTTCGTGCGCGCTTGGCGTAACGCCTAGCCATTGTGGCGCAGTTCGGGGCTATCCCAAGGTTGGGGTGGCCCCGAGTCACTTAATCGGGAGCCAACGGAGGCAGTCGGTGTAACTGATGACCGGGAAGCCCGACATGAGTCAACACCTTCTTCGAGACGGTGTCATTAAGAGGCTTCTGAAGTCTCTACGGAAAGTCCTAACCAGAAAGGTTAGGGAGGCTTTGGAAGGACCAGATGAAGACCTCACTTTTGCCGATGACCTGGACCTGCTCCACACCCTCTGCTCGGTTTGGATTGATGGCCCATACGCTCAAGCCTATTACAAGACTCGATCTCTCGGGATTGCCCCCTTAGCGGCCCGCGAGGTCCGGAGGGCAATCGAGGCGTCGGCCATTCATGACTGCGAGTTGAGCCTGGCTCATGTGGCGATGCTCCGCCGTATTGAGGCTACACGCGAGTCAAAACGGCGAGGATATCCTTCAAGAGTATCAAAGTTCCTGCGGGCGATTCTAACCAGAGTCGGTCCGATGATGCGTGCCATTCGGGGAGTTCTCCCATGGCGATCTCCATCTGGTTGAGGAGCCGCGCAGCGGCGTCGAGGTTGAACTGCACATGATGGCTTTTTCTGGCAGCAAGGACCCGCTTTCGCTCGCCATCATTGCTCACCAGCACGCCGCGTAAAAAGCCCAGCCGATAGAGCTTTACCCACCCGTCCCAGAGAGAGCCGGCAGTCTCTGCGACGGCGAACCCACGTGTTCCTTGGTCTAGAAGCCTGACATCAGCGTTCGGCGCTTGACCCAATACGGGGATGGTTCCGTGATGGATGTATTCACGGATCCAATCGACCGCCGCGGGCACCCGCTGACTTAGCTCGCGCTGTGACAGCCCCTTGTCCGGGAAGTGGGTACGCACAGCGGATAGAAATCGAGCCAGCGGCTCGTCTATGTGTGCGAGCGCGGGTAGCCCCCGGCGGTGCACGAAGTCGACCAAGTACACGAAGCCGGGCGTGTTGGCGTTGATGGCTAGGTCGCGGTGTAGGAACAGAGCGATGGCCACTAGCGTATCCACGTCTTGCACGCTTCGCGTGGCGAAGGTGGCTGGCATCGGACGTCCGAGCAACAGGTCTTCAAAGAAGCATGGCAATGCGCCCTTGTCGTCGGGACTGAAGCCGTCTCCGTGGTGCTCGTACGAGACCATTGATGGGTCCAGTAGCAGCTCCTTCGTGAGGCCCGTCTCGAAGCTCACCGCATCGCTTACCAGACCGGAGAGCGCCTTATCGATCTTTACGTTCAGCTCCACGGGTGCCTCTACACCTATCCTCGGTGATTTTCTTGTTTTCTCTCCTGTGTGTGCTGGCTGCACGTTGAGGCGCCCTAGTGGCTGACGATTTAGCAAATTACCCGATCGTTGTTCTTGAGAACGACTACCCAGAGCAAGTGGGTAAGATGGGGCTGTTTGATCTTTTGATGCCCGTCGGTGCCACGGGTCTCATCTTCACGGCTGCGATGCCTGGCATCCTACGAGAGTGGGGGCCGTCCTTCTCCGATGAGGTCCATCGGGTCTCCAATCTTAGGGCAGCTAGTACGCTCATCCAGATGGGATTGATCCGAGGCGAATCCTTCGTGTTCATCCGCGAGTCTTTGCGGATGTCTCAACAAGACGTAGCGACTCTCTACGGAGTGACCCTTGAGACGGTCATCGAGTGGGAGAGCAATGTGATCCCGGTCCCCGTGAATGTCTGGGCGTGCCTTTCATACCGGGTCTGCCTGGCCGATGGCCGAACGTTGCCACCCGATCGTGCTCTATGCCCGGACTGGAGACCCCGTCTGATCCGCGTGTTCCCCAACGCGCCGATGGTCGGTACCCAGCAACCCGCTCAACCCCTGTGCCCAGATCCGCCGTCCGGTTTCCCAGGGGCCGACTGTTATCCACCTCCACGCTCCTGAACGGAAAGTAGAATGCCTCTTGAACAGAATGTCCTTCAATCTGAGCCAGCGATCGACGAGGTCGGCCAGTTAGAGGTCGCCGAGTATGTCGTGTTTTTGCTCGCGCTCGACACGTATATCCGTTACGTGTCTGAGTTCAAAGGTCTTGGGGCTAGTGACGACCTGATTCAGAAAGCCGTGAAGCTAGTTCGCTTGGCTGATGGAGCGAGCGGCGATGCCTTTAAGGCATTCTTTTTGGAGAATCTCACAAAGGAAGAGCACAAGAATCAGCTCACGAGAGCGTTCAGATTCAGCCTCAATCAGAACGGCTTGGCCGAGCGTGCGTATCGCATTCGCAATCTTTTGAAGCGAGGCGGCCCGTCTCTGCTCAATGCGTTGTTTACTGAGAGCAAGGCTCGGCAAGAAGTAAAAAAGGCGATGACGGCGCTGAACATCGATGATGCGGACCAAGCGCTCAAAGCGCTCGCCGATCTTCCGATGCGTAACCCGCGAACGCGCAAGTGGATTGACCAAGCGTCAGAGCTAGCGGGGTCGCAGCAGTTTCTGAATCCGGTTGCTGCCGTCGCGGATGATCTCGTCGGCGCAAGCGCCGAGATTCTGGACGCGAAGGTCACCCAGTCTGCGATTCCAGGCACGGAACAGGCTAAAGAGGCTCTTGCCAAGCAAGAGAATGTCCTGGCGGCCGTACAAGCTAACGCGACCGCAACAGCTGCCAAAGCCTTGCGGTCAGCGGGGATTGAGGACAAGCCCGCCACAACCTCAGAAGTTCATGGCATTGTTGCCGCGACGGTTGCTGCTGTTATCAGCACCCCCGAGATTCCGAAGAACCTTCCTGCCGCGTTCATCAATAATGGTAAAGCGCTCGACCCGGAGCAGGTGGCGGCCGCGTTGACTGATGGTCGGGTGCTTGTCGCGGCCGGTGCCGGTGCTGGTAAGTCGACTACGCTGGTATCTCGTATCGCGTATCTGATCAATGATCGGGGCTGCGACAGCGGCAAGATCGTGGCGTGCACTTTCAATAGAAAGGCGTCCCTTCAGCTTGAGGGCAAGATCGACCGGAAGGTGGGCACCAACAACGTTCATTGCAGTACCATGCATTCGCTCTTTCTGAATTTCGTCGTTGGTAACAAATCATCGCCGGGGCTTGGGAGTCCGACTGAACGGGCGATGCTTCAGAGCCCCCGTCTGATCACCGATAAGGGCAAGCTTACCGGTACCACGATGAGCGTGGCCGTTCGTAACACCTGGGCGGACTGCAAACCCGAAGTGATTGCGGCGCACTATGGATTCCCTCTGGAGTGGGTGAAAAGCGGTCCGCCCAAACCGAAGGCGGCCAACTCGTTCTTGAACCAGTGGCGCGGGAATGGAGTGACGTTGGAGTTGGCGAAGCAAGAAGTTCGCTCACAGGCGGAGGCCCTCGGGTATATCTGGTATGACATGTACCTAGGGCTGAAGGGGGATACTCCCGGATGGGCGCCACCTTGCGAATCAGGAGCGCATCGGAAGTTTATGGGTACGCATCGCAAGGGCGGCGAGCGCCTGGGCGACATGGAGGATATGCAGAAGATTCTGTTGGATATCCTGCGTAGTGACCCGAAGAAGCGTGAGCGCGTTCAGAACGCGTTCGAGCACATCCTGGTCGACGAAGCGCAGGACCTGAATCTAGTCCAGCACGAGATCTATGAGATCATGTCCGGGAAGATCACGCCCGGCGACGGAAAGTCCATGTGGATGATTGGCGACGATAAGCAGTGCATCTATCAGTTCCGCGGCTCCAAGCCGGAGCTGTTTGTTGCCTTCGCCAAAAAGGAAGGGTGGACGACCCGGCAAATTCGCACCAACTACAGATGCGAGCCGGAGATTGTCGAAGCGGCGAACCGCCTTCAGGTGCACAACGAAGATAAGATTGACATGGAGTGTCGAGCGGCGCCGAGCAAGAAGAACGGGACCGCGTCGATTACCGTGGATACTCCCCCGGACTCGGCTTCGGCGGCTATCGGCGTGATCAATGAGATAGTTGACAAGCACAAACACGGAGAGCCCCTGCAGAGCTTTGCGATTCTGGCGCGGACTAACAAGGAACTCAACGACTTTGAGACAGCGTGCATTATCGGCGAGATGCGGTACGTCAAGAAGAGCGGCAAAGGGTTCCTGGAGGCCCCGGAGTCGCGAGCACTTCTCGGGTATCTCGACTTAGCTGCGGGTGACTCGTACGAGAGCATGAAGAAGTCGCTCGTGGCGGCGATTCTGTGCCCGGAGCGCAACACCTTTCTCAACTTCGATGAGGCAGAGAAGTGTGTTGACGAGGCTTTGCGCGACGTGGCGCGACTGACCCGTGTTGACAAGTCCCTGATCAACCCGAACAAGCTCCTTGAGGGCAAGAACGTGTCTATCTTGGCACGAGCTTTGAAGCGCCCTTACGAAGCTAAGCTTATGGAGAAGGGCGAGTGGCTCTATAAGAAGGCGGTCTCTCAGCTAACGGAGAATCTCGAAGGGCTCGCGAGTGACATTCGTGTTCTACGTATGAACATGGAAGACAATCCTCAGCAGCCGACCTCCGAGCTTCTGAATACGATTCTCGATGGTATCTCCTCAACAGTCTACAATTATGAAAAGGGGCCTAGTGGCGCCGGACACGAGGTGGCATCCACGAAAACTCTCCGCGAGCAGATTTCACTCAATAACGCGCTCTTTTCGGATGACGATGAGCCGGAGGAGGAGAGAACGGACGAGGAAAAAGAGGAGGCCATTTCCGTAGATGAAGGGGGAGGCCTTGTCGACAAGGACAAGAAGGCCGTCGCGGAGGGCGCTGGACTTGGGGCTGTTCAGTTTCTGTTTCAGTTGGCCATCCCGAATGCCAATGACGCCGCCAACGCGACGGATCCTTCCAATGCTGCGGGGTTCGCGCGAAAACTCGCTCGATATCGGGCGCTTGGGGATAAGCTTCGCGTCGACACAGAGCAGTGGGAGAGCGAGCACGGTGATGAGCCCGCGCCAGCGCTGACTTTGTCGACGGTTCACAAGGTGAAGGGCGCGGAATGGGAAAACGTTTTCGTCGTGATGACCAAGGGTAAGTTCCCGATCGAGATTAAGCCGAAACCAGGCGACCCACCGCCCGACCCAGTGAAAGAACAGAAACGGATCGAGGCCGAGCGCAATCTTGCCTATGTGGCTATCACGCGGGCTCAGAAGAACCTCAACATCATTTGTGCTGGTACGAAGCGCGGCGGGCTTAGTCAGTTCGTTGAGGAGGCGGGACTGGTACGTGGCGAGAACGTGGTTCAACCAGACTCTGTGGCCAAGTCGTCTGAACCAGAGATCAAGACTGCTTCGGTCGATCTGCCGATGGGTTTTGCACAAGCTCATGGCTTTTCCGATGACCAGAGCGCCGATGAGACTTACAACGTGACGTATGACCGGAGGGAGCCATGAAAACTAAGCAAGCCATGGCGGCCAAGTTCACGAGCATCACCATCGAGGAGATGGACAAGTTCATCAAGCGAGCTTTCCACGCACTGCATCCAAAACAGGGCGTGTTCGGGGGTACCTACTTTTACGACCTGCGCTTGAGCAAGATCGTAGCGGTCCGAATAACGACCTCGATCAAGGTGCACTCGAATGCCGCGAGGGGGGTGGGCGAAAGCTCGATCAAGGTGCGGTTGGTGTCCCTCAAGGATAATCGCGGGCTTGATGGGAAGAGCGAGTCGATCGTTAAACGCACGCAGAACTGGCGTGACAATCTTGCTGACCGAGTAGAGTCGTTGGTTGAGCTGTACGACAACAAAGCGGAGCAATTGGACAGCTGGGCTCAGACGCGAAACGACAATGCCGATAGGGGTTACCGCCACGAGCAGAGGGAAGACGAGAGAGAACATGAGCGGGAGGAAGACGACGATGAAGAGGAGGCGGCTCGCGATGAAGATGGTGAGGGCGACGGCCCTTCGCGTGGGCCACGGCTCTCTAACTCTGTCGGCTCTTGGGCCAGACTGAAAGACGGGACTTGGGGGGTATCGATCCTAGACCACGACGTTCAGGAGGGCGACTCGGCGCGGGTAAAGCGCCAGGATGGGAGCATCTCAACCGTCACTTTGGGCAACATGGTGTCCAACGCCGGCGGGAAGAAGTACTTTTCGATCTCGCGTTCGCGGGCGGCAGGAATGTATGACTTCCGTGGCGAATAAACGAGTCGCCGGGGGTGCTCGCATGGGCATGGTCACCGTCGGGACTGATGGCGTGGTGGACTATGTCCAGGTTCCTGACGGCCAGAGGTACATGCTCGGGCCTGTATCCGTTCTACGTCTCATCGTGGGGTCCACTAAATCTGCTCGCTCGGCTCGTATCGCGCTAGACGAGTTTCTGGCTAACGGTAAGGCCGTGGTTTCGGTCGACCTAGACCGGATGTGGGATCTGCTTCCGTTCCGGCGGGCACGGTACTCATCGACTAACCCATTTATCGAGTGGGATAGTCATACATTGGAGGCCGAGATGCGGACTGCTTCTTACGACAACCTGATTTCTAACGTCGAGATGGCGGAGGACATCGTAACCAAGGTAGCTGAGACCGATGCAACCATCGATAGGCTGGTCGCCGCTGGCAAACGATTCGACTCAGTGCGGGCCAAGGCAGACCTTCTCAAGATTGCCTCTCGCGTGGCTGACATCACAGCAAACGTCGACCTAGCCCATGGGTGGGTCGGGGAAGACTTGTCGGAGCTATCTAGTCAGGCCGATGCGATTCAGGGGCTGTTCACCCCAAAGCGATCGTCAGCGTCCCAGCCTGGAAAGCGGCAGAAGCAGAAGGCTGACTCCCCCGAGTGGGGCTAGGCTCGCGCTTCGATCGAAGTTGTGTTTATGGCTTTGCACTCAGTGAGGCCATGGCAATGGATCGCGTGATCGCATTGCCCTGCGGTGAAGTGCACACCGCGGGTACGGTTGTGCCGGCCTGCTCTTTGTAACCCCAAAAAGGGTGCTCGCTCCATTCTCGCAATGGTCGACGCGCAACATGAGGTAAAACCATGGCAAGTAACACAGCTACCGCGAACTACATCTATCGACCGGGGACGGCGCCGAATACCCGTGCCGCTGTAAGTCAGAAGAACAAGATCTATGGCTATGCGGTGAACAATCGCGCGCTTCAGCAGCTAGGTGTGATTTCGGAGTTTACCTTCGATGAGTCGCGCACGATTGATCCGATCCGTGGCGTTGGTTACGGCGACCAAATCGCGGAGCTGGTGCCGAGTGTCACTGAGCCTATGACCATCTCGCTCAACAAGACACTGCTCTATACGACCAATCTGTTCCAGATCCTCGGGTATAGGGGCGGTATC
>Ga0307503_10000056_pt1 | contig 73312 bp, 68 predicted proteins | sample 17_S_MG_FD_194514 | JGI IMG/M metagenome (GOLD analysis project Ga0307503, IMG submission 194514) | Soil microbial communities from Populus trichocarpa stands in riparian zone in the Pacific Northwest, United States - 17_S | ecosystem: Environmental > Terrestrial > Soil > Riparian zone > Trees... | reverse complement strand
TTCTTCGTGTAGGGCTTGTCGGGGAAGACGTTGATCCAGACCTTGCCGCCACGTTTGATCTTGCGGGTCATCGCCACACGGGCGGCCTCGATCTGGCGGTTGGTGATCCAGCCGCGCTCGAGCGCCTTGATCCCGTACTCGCCGAAGGCGACGGTGCTGCCGCCCTTGGTGTTGCCGCGCATGCGGCCGCGGAACTGTTTGCGGTGCTTGACCCGTTTCGGCATCAACATCAGCGACCACCTCCGCGCTGTCCGCCACGGCCGCCGCGATCGCCGCCGGGGCCACGTCCGCCACCCGGGCCACGTCCGCCACCGCGTCCACCGCGATCGCCACCGGGGCCGCGTCCGCGTCCGCCACCGCCGCGATCGTCGCGACGCCCGCGACCGCTCTGGCCCTGCGGCTCGCCATCGGTGGAGGCGAGATCGGAGCGGAAGCCCTCGGGCATCACCTCGCCCTTGTTGATCCAGCATTTGACGCCGATCCGGCCGGTCGTCGTACGCGCCTCGAAGAAGCCGTAGTCGATGTCGGCGCGCAGCGTGTGTAGCGGCACGCGTCCGTCGGAATATTGTTCCGTCCGCGCCATCTCGGCACCGCCGAGGCGGCCGGAGACCTGGACCTTGACGCCCTTGGCGCCGGAGCGCATCGCCGAGGTCAGCGCCCGTTTCATCGCGCGGCGGAAAGCGACCCGGTTCTGCAGCTGCTCGGCGATCGACTGGGCGACCAGTTTGGCGTCGAGCTCGGGGCGCTTGACCTCGCGGATGTTCACTTTCACGGGGCTGCCGGTGAGCTTGTGCAGCTCTTTGCGCAGGGCGTCGACTTCGCTGCCGGACTTACCGATCACGATGCCCGGACGGGCCGTGTGGATGTCGACCGCGACCTCGCCGCGGCGCTCGATCGTGATGCTCGAGAGGCCCGCGTGAGAAAGCTTGTTCTCGATGTGGTCCCGAATCTGCAGGTCTTCCTGGAGGACGTCGGCAAAGTTTTTGTCCTCGTACCAGTTCGACTTCCAGTCGTGGATGTAGCCGACGCGGAAACCCTCGGGGTGGATCTTCTGTCCCATTCCTCAGTCCTCCACCGGGGTTAGAGCCACGGCAATGTGGCTGGTTCGCTTGTTGATCGGGGTCGCCCGGCCCATCGCCCGTGGGCGGAAGCGGCGCAGGGTCGGCCCCTCGTCGACGGTGATCGAAGCGACTCGCATCTCGTCGCCGATCAGGTCGTGGTTGTTTTCCGCGTTGGCGGCGGCGGAATTGAGCAGCTTCTGGATCGGGTGGGCGGCGCCGCGAGGCGAGAACTCGAGCAGCGCCCGGGCCTGCTCGATGTGCATGCCGCGCACCTGGTCGGCGATCAACCGCGCCTTGCGGGGGGCGATCCGCACGTAGCGGGCCTTGGCCTTGACGACCGGCGGCGCCGCAGGCGCTTTCGGTTTCGCTTTGGCTTTGGCTTTCGGAGCAGCTTTTTTCGCCGGCTCTTTTTTCGCTTTCGGAGCTTTTTTCTCTTTGCCTTTTGCCGCGGTCTCTTTTTTCGCTGCCGGTTTTTTGGCTTTCGCGGCTTTTTTGCCCTCGGCTTTTTTCGCCTGGGCTTTTTTCGCTTTGGCCTCTTTTTTCGCCGCTGGTTTTTTCGCGGCTTTTTTGTCGTCGGCCATCGCTATTCCTTACCGCCGTGCGAACGGAAGGTCCGGGTCGGCGCGAACTCGCCGAGCTTGTGCCCGACCATCGACTCCGAGATGAAGACCGGAACGTGTTTTTTGCCGTCGTGGACGGCGATCGTGTGCCCGACCATCTCCGGGAAGATCGTCGAGGTCCGCGACCAGGTTTTCAGCATCTGTTTGTTGCCGGCCTCGTTCAGCGCCGCGATCCGCCCCATCAGGCGCTCCTCGACCCACGGGCCCTTTTTCGTCGAACGTCCCATCTCTAACGGCCCTTCTTCTTGCCGCGGCGACGGCCGCGGACGATGTAGCGGTCGGACTGCTTGCCCTTCTTGCGGGTCCGGTAGCCGAGGGTCGGCTTGCCCCACGGGGTCACCGGGTGACCGCCGGGCGTGTGGTGCGCCTCGCCGCCGCCGTGCGGGTGGTCGACGGGGTTCATCGCGACGCCGCGCGTCTGCGGGCGCTTGCCCTTGTGGCGGCTGCGGCCGGCCTTGCCGACCTTCAAGTTCTGGTGCTCGGCGTTGGAGAGGACGCCGACGGTGGCGCGGCAGTTGGCGCGGACCATCCTCATCTCCGAGGAGGGCAGGCGCAGGGTCACCATCTCCCCCTCCTTCGCGACCAGCTGGATCGAGGTGCCGGCGGAGCGGCCGAGCTTGCCGCCCTGGCCGGGGATCAGCTCGACGTTGTGGACGATCGTGCCGGTCGGCATCTGGCCGAGCTCCAACGCGTGGCCCGGTTTGATGTCGGCCTCGGGACCGGATTTGACGACGTCGTCGACCGCCAGCTGCGACGGGGCGAGGATGTAGTCCTTGTGCCCGTCGGCGTAATGCAGGAGGGCGATGTAGCAGGTCCGGTTGGGGTCGTACTCGATCGAGGCGACCTTCGCCGGGACGCCGTCCTTGAGCCGCTTGAAGTCGATCTTGCGGTAGCGCCGCTTGGCGCCGCCGCCGCGGTGGCGGGCGGTGACACGGCCGTTGGCGTTACGCCCACCGGACTTTTTCAGCCCTTCGGTCAGCTTCCGCTCCGGCTCGGACGCGGTCAGCTGCTCGCGCAACGGGTAGGTCGCGAAGCGGCGCCCTGGGCTGGTCGGTTTGGTTTTGCGGTTCGGCATCTCTCAGGTCTCCCTAGGCGGTCTCGGCGCCCTCGAACAACTCGATCCGTTCGCCCGGCGCGAGCTGGACGATCGCCTTCTTCCAGGCGCGGGTGCGGCCTTTCGTGAGGCCGCGGCGCTTCGGCTTCGAGCGCACCTTGGCGGTCCTGACCCCGGCGACGTCGACCCCGAAGACCTCTTCGACCGCCTGCGCGATCTGGGTCTTATGGGCGCGGTCGTCGACCCGGAAGGTGTACTTGCCCTCGGCGATCAGCGCGTAGCTCTTCTCCGAGATCACCGGGCGGATGAGGATCGTGCGGGCGTCCATCAGCCGAGCCTCTCCTTCAGCGTCTCGAGCGCGGTTTCGGAGATGACGACCGCGGCGGCGCCGATCACGTCGGCGACCCCGGCCGCTCCGACCTCGAGCACGTGGGTGCGGGGCAGGTTGCGGAAGCTCTTCATCGCCCCGATCTCCTCGCCGGTGACGAGGAGGAGGATCGGGTTCTTCGCGCCCCATTTGGCGAGGGCCTGGGCGGCGGATTTGGTCGAGGGCGTCTCGAAGTCCTTGGCGTCGAGGACGGCGACCGAGCCGCGCTCGGCGTGGACCGAGAGGGCGGAGCGCATCGCCCGGCGGCGGGCTTTGCGGTTGACCTTGACCGTGTACTTGCGCGGCTTCGGGCCGAAGGCGACGCCGCCGCCGAAGCGGTTCGGGACGCCGAGCGAGCCGACGCGGGCGCGGCCGGTGCCCTTCTGGCGCCAGGCCTTGGCGGTGGTGAAGGAGACCTCGCCGCGGGTCAGGGTCGAGGCGGTGCCGCGGCGGCGAGCGTTGAGGTCTGCCCGAGCCGCCTCGTGCACCAGCGACTGGTGGAAGGGCTCGGCGAAAATCTCTTTCGGCAGGTCGGCTTTGGTGCTCTTGCCGAGCAGGGTTGCTTTCGCGCTAGCCATCGGTCCTCACCTCGACGATCCCGTTGCGGGAGCCCGGGACCGAGCCTTTGATCAGGAGCAGGTTGCGCTCGGCGTCGACGTCGGCGATCTCGAGTCCCTTCTGGGTGACCCGCTTGTTGCCCATCTGGCCGGGCATCCGCATCCCTTTGAAGACGCGGGCCGGGAAGGTGCTGGCGCCGATCGAGCCGGGGGCGCGGACGTTGTGGGAGCCGTGGCTGACGGGGCCGCGGCTGAAGTTGTGGCGCTTGATTCCGCCCTGGAAGCCCTTGCCGATCGAGACCCCGGCGACCTTGACCTTCTGGCCGGCCTCGAAGCCCTCGACGGTGACGTCGTCGCCGACCTTCGGGCCGTCCTCGGCGCCGAGGTCCTCGTCGCGGAACTCGACCAGGTGGCGCATCGGCGCCGCGCCGGCCTTTTTCAGGTGGCCTTCCTCGGCCTTGGTGAGCTTGCCCTGCTTGACCTCGCCGAAGGCCAGCTGCACGGCCGAGTAGCCGTCGCGCTCGGAATTTCGCACGGCGGTCACCTTGCAGGGACCGGCTTCGACCACGGTGACGGGGATGACGCTGCCGTCCTCCCGGAAGACCTGGGTCATGCCGAGCTTCTTGCCGAGGATCGCAGCCACAACAGCACCTAGAGCTTGATCTCGATGTCGACGCCCGCCGGCAGCGAGTCCAGCCGCTGCAGCGAGTCGACGGTTTTCGGCGAAGGCTGGAGGATGTCGATCAGCCGCTTGTGGGTGCGAATCTCGAAGTGCTCGCGCGAGTCCTTGTCCTTGAACGGCGAGCGGATTACGCAGTAGACGTTTTTCTCGGTCGGCAGCGGCACCGGGCCGGAGACGGTGGCGCCGGTGCGCTCGGCGGTCTCGACGATCTCTTTCGCAGCCCGATCTATGGCGTCGTGGTCGTACGCCTTCAGTCGGATCCGGATTTTCTGTGCCGCGATGGTTGCCACTTCGTTGCCGTCTCTTCTTCTCTCTTGTCGTCTTTACCGCGCAAAGAGGGCGGGGCCCCTTGTGCTTGGGGCGCCGCCCCGGTCGTATGTCCTTGCAGTTGTCTCCGCCCGAAGGCGGTTGGGGCGGGTGGAGGCCCGCCCCTGGAGTCGTTACTCGATTACCTCGGCGACGACCCCCGAGCCGACGGTGCGGCCACCCTCGCGGATGGCGAACCGCAGCCCCGGATCCATGGCGATCGGCTGAATCAGCTCGATCGTCATCTCGACGTTGTCTCCCGGCATCACCATCTCCGTCCCCTCGGGGAGGTTGGCGATCCCGGTCACGTCGGTGGTCCGGAAGTAGAACTGAGGCCGGTACCCGGAGAAGAACGGAGTGTGGCGACCACCCTCCTCCTTCTTCAGGCAGTAGACCTCTGCTTTGAACTTGGTGTGCGGCGTGATCGAGCCGGGCTTGCAGAGAACCTGGCCTCGCTCGATCTCCTCGCGCTTGGTACCGCGGAGCAGGGCGCCGATGTTGTCGCCCGCCTGACCCTCGTCGAGGATCTTGCGGAACATCTCGACCCCGGTGACGGTGGTTTTGGTCGTGTCCTTGATGCCCACGATCTCGACCTCGTCGCCGGTGTTGACGATCCCCTGCTCGACGCGGCCGGTGGCGACGGTGCCACGACCGGTGATCGAGAAGATGTCCTCGATCGGCATCAGGAAGGGCTTGTCCAGCTCGCGGGTCGGCTCCGGGATGTAGGAGTCGAGGGCCGCGGCCAGCTCGAAGACGGCTTTCTGGGCTTCCTCGTCGCCTTCCAGCGCCTTCAGCGCCGAGCCTTTGATGATCGGGGTCTCGTCGCCCGGGAAGTCGTACTCGTCGAGAAGTTCCTTGACCTCCTCCTCGACCAGCTCGACCAGTTCGTCGTCGTCGACCTGGTCGATCTTGTTGAGGAAGACGACCACGTGCGGGACGTTGACCTGACGGGCGAGCAGGATGTGCTCGCGGGTCTGAGGCATGACGCCGTCGGCGGCCGAGACGACCAGGATCGCGCCGTCCATCTGCGCGGCGCCGGTGATCATGTTCTTCACGTAGTCGGCGTGACCCGGGCAGTCAACGTGGGCGTAGTGCCGGTTGTCGGTCTCGTACTCGACGTGGGAGGTCGCGATCGTGATGCCGCGTTCCTTCTCCTCGGGAGCGTTGTCGATCTCCTCGAAGCTCTGAGCCTCAGCACCGCCCACGGTGGAGAGGGTTTTGGTGATCGCGGCCGTCAGCGTCGTCTTGCCGTGGTCGATGTGACCGATGGTGCCGACGTTTACATGCGGCTTATCGCGCTCGAATTTCTCCTTGGACATCTCTCTCCGTTTCGCCTTTCGAAGTCGTGTTCTGTCTGATCTAAGTGCTTGAGTCTTGTGGGCGGACTACCCGCGGGAGCTTCTACCTGCTTGCGGGCAACCTGGGAAATATAGCCAGGTTCAGTGCCCGTGCGCGGTCGGCCTCATGAGGCTGCACCAACCGGCTCTCCAGAGCGGTGCGCGACGATCTCCTCGGCGATGTTGCCGGGGACCTCCTCGTAGCGCTCGAACTGCATGGTGTAGGTGGCTCGGCCCTGGGTCATCGACCGCAGTTCGGTCGCATAACCGAACATCTCGCCGAGCGGGACATAAGCCTGGACCGCGAGGGCGTTGCCGCGCTGGTCCTGGCCCTGGACTTTGCCGCGGCGCCGGGAGAGGTCGCCGATCACATCGCCGAGGAAGTCCTCGGGCGTGACCACCTCGACCGCCATCACGGGCTCGAGCAGGACCGGATTCGCCTTGCGGGCACCCTCCTGGATCGCCATCGAACCGGCGATTTTGAAGGCCATCTCCGAGGAGTCGACGTCGTGGTAGGAGCCGTCGACCAGTTCCGCTTTCACGTCGACCATCGGGTAACCCGCCTTGACGCCGTTTTCCAGCGCCTCGCGCATCCCCTGCTCGGCCGGGCCGATGAATTCGCCGGGGATGACGCCGCCCTTGATTTTGTTCTCGAAGACGAAGCCCTCCTCGGGCGCCGGCTCGAGGTTGATGACGACGTGGCCGAACTGGCCGCGACCGCCGGTCTGGCGCACGAACCGCGCCACGACCTTCTCGACCCGCTTGCGGATCGTCTCGCGGTAGGCGACCTGCGGCTTGCCGACGTTGGCCTCGACTTTGAACTCGCGCAGCATCCGGTCGACGATCACCTCGAGGTGGAGCTCGCCCATCCCGTGGATCAGGGTCTGGCCGGTTTCCTCGTCGGATTCGATCTTGAAGGTCGGATCCTCCTCGCCGAGCCGGGCCAGCGCATTACCCATCTTCTCCTGGTCGGCTTTCGTTTTCGGCTCGATCGCGACCGCGATCACCGTCTCGGGGAATTCGATGCTCTCCAGCGCGATCGGGGCGTCCGGGGCGGCGAGGGTGTCGCCGGTCCCGGTTTCCTTGAGGCCGACGCCGGCGCAGATGTCGCCCGCGTAGCACTCGTCGATCTCCTCGCGGCTGTTGGCGTGCATCATCAGCAGCCGCCCGATCCGCTCGGTCTTGCCGGTTTTCACGTTCAGCACCCGGCCGCCTTTCTCGAGCTTGCCCGAGTAGACGCGGAAGTAGGTGAGCTTGCCGACGTAGGGGTCGGACATGACCTTGAAGGCGAGGGCGGCGAAGGGGGCGCTGTCGCTGGCTTCGCGCTCGGCCTCGTTGTCCTCCGCCTGACCCTTGCCGGCGGGGACGACGCCGGTAACCGCCGGCACCTCGAGCGGCGAGGGCAGCAGTTCGACGATCGCGTCGAGCAGCGGCTGGACGCCCTTGTTCTTGAACGAGGTGCCGCAGAGGACCGGGGTCAGCTTGGTCGAGAGGGTCGCTTCGCGCAGTGAGTTGATCAGCTTGTCCTGGGGGATCTCTTCCTCGCCGAGGAAGGCTTCCATCAGCTCTTCGTCGTAGTCGGCACAGGCTTCGATCAGGGCGGTCCGGTATTCCTCGGCCTGGTCGGTGAGGTCGTCGGGAATCTCGATTTCCTCGTATGCGGCGCCGAGCTCGTCGGTCCAGATAAGGCCCTTCATCCTGACCAGGTCGACGACGCCTTTGAAGTTCTCCTCGGCACCGATCGGCAGCTGGATCGGCAGCGGGTTGGCGCCGAGCCGGTCGGTCATCGTCTGCACCGAGTTGAAGAAGTCGGCGCCGGTGCGGTCCATCTTGTTGATGTAGGCGAAGCGCGGGACGCCGTACTTGTCGGCCTGCCGCCAGACGGTCTCCGACTGCGGCTCGACGCCGGCGACGGCGTCGAAGACGGCGATCGCGCCGTCGAGGACGCGGAGGCTGCGCTCTACCTCGACCGTGAAGTCGACGTGGCCCGGCGTATCGATGATGTTGATCCGGTGGTCCTTCCAATCACAGGCGGTCGCGGCCGAGGTGATCGTGATCCCGCGCTCCTGCTCCTGTTCCATCCAGTCCATGACCGCGGCACCCTCGTGGACCTCGCCCATTTTGTGGGTGCGGCCGGTGTAGTAGAGGATGCGCTCCGTCGTCGTCGTCTTACCGGCGTCGATGTGCGCCATGATCCCGATATTCCTGGTTTTCTCCAGTGGAAAGCTGCGTGCCATGAGTCCTAAGTCCAGTAGTCGTGATAAGCCGCAAAAAAAGGCCCCCAAGGGCCCGGCCAAGCGTCCTGCGAAAAAACAGCGAAAACTGCCTGAGCGACGGGCGATGATAGCAGCGGCGCGCCGCTGGTCCCGACAGGTCGATCGGGCCGGCAACCGGGGGCTGGAGCGGGCCTATCCACCGCTGCTCCTGGCGTGGCATCACGGCGTCCGCGGCGGCCGCCGGGGCTGGGCCTGGCTCTGGCCGCGGCTACGACCGCTCCTCGCCCTCCTCTTCCGCACGCTCGCAACCGCGGATCGCGGCGTCCGCCGCGCCTGCGCGCTGCTGATCCGGGCGGCTACTGCCGCCAGCCGGGTAATCACGCCGGGGCGGGTGGCAGCGGTGGTCCTGATCGGCGCCGGCGCCCTCCTCGTCGCCTCCCAGTTCATCGACTACCGCGGGGTCGAGATCGGGCAGCCGGGTTACGCCGGCCTGCCGGACGTCGCGCAAGCCCCGACGGTCGACGTGCGCACCGCCGGCGCCGCCCACGCCTACCTGCTGGTCCCGGTCGGCGTCGCGGCGATGGCTCTCGGGTTGCTGGCGCTGCGCCGGGAAGCGAAGCGGATCGGCCTCCTGGTCGTCGCCCTCGGCCTCCTCTCGCTCGCCGTGATCCTCCTCGTCGACCTCCCCCACGGCCTCGACGAGGGCGCCCAGACCTCGCGCTTCGCCGGCGCCTCGGCGGTGCTCGAGGACGGCTTCTACGCGGAGCTCGCCGCAGCCGGGGCGATGGTCTTGGCCGGACTCCTCTACTATGCGCGGCCGTGCCGAATACGAATCAACTTGTCAGGAAGGGCCGCAAGCGCCCGAAGAAGAAGACCACGACGCCGGGCCTCAAGTCGGGCCAAGGTCGCAAGAAGCGCGTAGCCGCTCCGCAGCGACGCGGCGTCTGCACCCGTGTCGCCACGGTGACGCCGAAGAAGCCGAACTCGGCGCTGCGCAAGATCGCCCGTGTGCGCTTGACGAACGGGATGGAGGTCACGACCTACATCCCGGGCGAGGGCCATAACCTGCAGGAGCACTCGGTGGTCCTGATCAGGGGTGGTCGCGTCAAGGACCTGCCGGGCGTCCGCTACAAGGTCGTCCGCGGCACCCTCGACGCGGCAGGCGTCTCTGACCGCAAGCAGGCCCGCTCCCGCTACGGCGTCAAAGCTTCGTAATGCCCCGCCGATCAGCAGCACAGATTCGGCCGATCGAGCCGGACGCGAGACACCGCAACCGCCTCGTCCAGCAGCTCATCAACAAGGTCATGAGCGACGGCAAGAAGAGCCTTGCCGAGCGGCTCGTCTACGACAGCCTCGCGATCGTCGGCGAGCGCAGCGGCGAAGACCCGGTCGAGGTCCTCGAGTCGGCGATCAAAACGCTGACCCCGGTCTTGGAGGTCCGCTCCCGCCGCGTCGGTGGCGCCACCTACCAGGTCCCGGTCGAGGTTCCGGCCCGTCGCGCCCGCACCCTCGCGGTCCGCTGGCTGGTCCAGTTCGCGCGGCAGCGCCGCGAGTACTCGATGGCCGAGCGCCTCGCCGCCGAGATTCTCGACGCCAACCAGCAGCAGGGCAGCGCCTGGAAGCGGAAGGACGACATATACCGCATGGCCCAGGCCAATAAAGCGTTTGCTCACTATCGTTGGTGAGGCGCTGAGGAAGCGCCTGGCGGCGTCCTCAGTCGCTCGGATCGGGTCACGCACGGGAGTGCGCTCCCCTCACCTCGCTCCCTGCGTCCTTGCCAGCCACCCCCTCAGCGCCTCTGCGTAGTTCCGAAAAACCTCTTTTGGCCGTCGACATCGACGGTGTCATCTCCCTCTTCGGGTTCGAGGAGCAGCCGGCTCATACCCAGCTGCAGCTGGTCGACGGGGTGCCGCACTGCATCTCGCTTGTCTGCGGCGAGCGGCTGCTGCGGCTCTCCGAGCACTTCGAGCTGGTCTGGGCGAGCGGGTGGGAGGACAAAGCGAACTTCTACCTGCCGCAGCTGCTGGGGCTGCCAGAGCTTCCCCACATCTCCTTCGACGTCGCGGCGCGGAGCGGTGGCGCGCACTGGAAGCTGACGGGGATGGATACCTACTGCGGCGAGCGTCCCATCGCCTGGGTCGACGACAACTTCGACGCCAGCTGTTACGAGTGGGCGGAGCGGCGCCCGGCGCCGACGGTGCTGGTGCCGACCGAGCCCCACCTCGGGCTCGAGGAGGGCCATGTCGACGCCCTGAGCGCCTGGGCCACCTCTCTACACTGACTCGAGTGACGGGGTTCTGGCCGATCTTCTTCCTGCTCGTGGTGCTCAAGATTCCGGTCTTGGCGTCGATGTGGCTCGTCTACTGGGCAGCCAAGCAGCACGACGAACCGGAGGCGGCGACCGACGAGGACGGCGGCTTCAAGCGCCGCCCGCGCCCGCGCCTGCCCCGCAGTCCGCGCCGCGGCGGGCCCCATGGCGGCGGCGCGGCGCTGCCGGTGCCCGACTGCCCACCCGGCGGCCGGACCCGGGTCGTCAAGCCGGCTGCGCAGCCCGCTTTCGCTCGCGCCGGATCTCGCGCAGGTAAGGGTGGAAGTCAACCTCGACGGTATGACGCTTAGAGCTGACGAAGCGCTTCGCCTGCTTCCGTTCCTCGCGCGAGATCTCCCGCTTCATCTCCCCCGCCGGCGGTAGCGTCGCCTTGCCGGCAAGCAGGTCAGCGACCCATTCGCACTGGGCCTCGGCGAGGGGCATGATCGGCCCGAGCGGCTGGATGAAGCCGACGAAGTAGAGCCCGGGACGCTCGACCGAGACGACGCGGCGAAAGAGCGGCAGCCGGTTCTCCGGCGCGGAGAGAACCTTGGGATCGAAAAACGGGAAGGTGATCTTGTAGCCGGTGCAGTAGACGACGAGGTCGATCTCCTCCTCGCTTCCGTCGACGAAGCGGACCGTGCGGCCGCCGGTGTAGCGGTCGATGTTCGGCTTCGCGGTGATGTCGCCGTGGCCGAGCCGGGGCAGCAGCTCCGAGGAGACCGTCGGGTGGGCCTCGAAGAGCTTGTGGTCGGGCTTGGGCAACCCGTAAGCGGTGGGGTCGGCGGCGGAGGCAACGCCAAGCGCCCGCATCGCGAAGAATCGCTGCACCGCCAGCGGCGTCATCGCCGTGATCGGGTTCGCGAGCTCGTCGATCGGCTTGCCGTTGATGTACTTGGGGATCACGTAGGCGCCGCGGCGGGTCGCCAGGAAGGTCTTCTCGGCGATCCGGGAGGACTCGACCGCGATGTCGGTGGCGGAGTTGCCGAGGCCGAGGACGACGACCCGCTTGCCGCGCAGGACGTCGGGCTCGCGGTAGTGGTGGGCGTGGAGCTGCTCGCCCTCGAAGTCCTCGGCGCCGGGGAAGGCCGGTTCCGGCCAGCGCGGGTCCCAGTGGTGCCCGTTGGCGACGATCACGGCCCGATAGCGCCTGGTGTGCTCGTCGCCCCCCGGGCCCTTGGTGGTCACCGCCCAGGAGCCGTCGGCGGGCTCCACCTTGACGACCTCGGTGCGGAAGCTGATCTTCTCCCGCAGCCCGAAGTGGTCGGCGAATTCGTCGAAGTAGGCCGCCATCTGGAAGTGGTCGGGGTAATCCGGGAAATGGTCCGGCATCGGCAGCGACTTGAAGGCCATCACCCGCCGCGAGGTGTTGATGTGCAGAGAGCGGTAGGCGGACGACATCCCGTTGTCGTTTTCGAAGCGCCAGTTGCCGCCGATCTGCGACCCCTTCTCGAAGCAGTCGAACGGAATCCCCCGCGCGTCCAGCACCTGCGCCGCGACGACGCCGGAGCTGCCGGCGCCGATGATGCAGACCTTCTCGCCCGAATCCATGGCCGCGAAATCTACCTGACTGGCTGCCTGGCCAGTTCCAGGGGGTGAGGAGGTTCACCCCTGGGGTCCGTAGTTGCGAGTGGCATTCGAACGGAAGCTGGAGCCATCGGGATTTGAAAACAACGAAAGGAGCCCCCGATGACTCGCAACACCCGTTCATTCCGTCCCTCCCCCGCCCTCGTGATCAGCTGCGTAGCGCTGTTCCTGGCCCTGACCGGCAGCGCCCTCGCGGTCGGGATCGCCAAAAACAGCGTCCGCTCGGCGCAGATCGTCGACGGCACCGTCCGCACGGTCGACCTGCGCGACAACGCGGTCAGCGGCCCGAAGATCGCCCCGAACTCAGTCGGCAGCGAGGAGCTCGCCGAAAACGCGGTCGAATCGCCCGAGGTGGCGCAAGACGCGCTCACGGCCGAGGACCTCGGCGCGGCCTCGGTCACCTCCCCCGAGGTCGCTGACCAGTCGCTGAGCGCGGCCGACCTGGGGCCGGACTCCGTCCGCTCCTCCGAGCTCGGGCCGGTCGTCGTCCGCACCAACGCGGCGAAAGTCGCCAAAGGCGCCACCGGCGGCGTCAGTGCCGACTGTGCCGCCGGCGAGCAGGTTCTCGGGGGCGGTGGCCAGCCCGGTCACTTCGGCACCGAGATGACCAGCAGCAGGCCGTCGGGCAACGGCTGGCTCTACCAGGCCGTCAACAACACCGGCGGCGAGGAGACGATCACCGCTTACGCCGTCTGCCTCGCCAACTGAGCGGGGGCCTAAATGAGTCGAGGGCCGGGATGGTGGTCCCGGCCCTCGGCCTCAAGGAGAAAAAATGAAACACCTCAAGACCTGAAGCTTGCTGTCTTGGGGTAGTAAAGATTTACCCACTTCTCGAGTACACAAACATCCGTAGGAACCCCCACACGGGGGTTCCTACGTTTACGGACTCCTACGGGCTCCAGGTCCTATTTGGACTCTTCGGAGGTGGACTCGATCTCCTGGGCGAGCTCCTCGAGCTCCTCCGCAAAGGAGGTGCCGAAGCCCTCGACCGGAGCCTCCACCCCGTCGACGCCGAGTTCGGCGGCCAGCTCGTCTTCCTCCAGCAGGTCGTCGCTCGGCGGTTCGATCGGTTCCGCCGGCTCGATCGCGACCGTCCGGTAGTGCTTGAGGCCGGTCGCGGCCGGGATCAGCTTGCCGATGATCACGTTCTCCTTGAGGCCGACGAGGCGATCCCGCTTGCCCTCGAGGGCAGCGTCGGTGAGCACCTTGGTCGTCTCCTGGAAGGAGGCCGCGGAGAGGAAGGACTCGGTCGCCAGCGAGGCCTTGGTGATCCCGAGGATGACCTCCTCGCCTTTGGCCGGCGTGCCGCCCTCTTCCTTGGTCTTTTTGTTGAGCCGTTTGAGGCTGCCGCGATCCTCGAGCTGGCCGGGAAGGAGGCTGGTCGAGCCCTTCGACTCGATCCGCACCTTCTTCAGCATCTGCCGGGCGATCAGCTCGATGTGCTTGTCGTTGATGTCGACGCCCTGGGCGCGGTAGACCTTCTGCACCTCTTCGACGAGGTAGACCTCGACCGCGGTGCGCCCGCGGATCGAGAGCAGGTCGGCCGGGTAGAGCGAGCCTTCGTTCAGCTGCTGGCCGACCTCCACCCGGTCGCCGTCGGCGACGTGCAGGCGGGTGCGGAGCGGGAAGCTGTAGGAGTGCTCCTCGCCACTCGACTCGGTGACGATCACTTTCAGCGCTTTGTCGGTTTCTTCGATCGAGACCTTTCCGGCGGCCTCGGCCATCTGCGCCAGGCCCTTCGGTTTGCGAGCCTCGAAGAGCTCGACGATCCGCGGCAGACCCTGGGTGATGTCCTGGCCGGCGACGCCTCCGGTGTGGAAGGTGCGCATGGTCAGCTGGGTCCCAGGCTCGCCGATCGACTGGGCGGCGATGATCCCGACCGCGTCGCCGATGTTGACGGTGAACCCGGTGGCCGGTGAAACGCCGTAACAGGACCGGCAAACCCCCGATTCCGCCTCGCACTTGAGCGCGGAGCGGACCGGGATCTTGACGCCCTCCTCGTCCCCGAAGGCCTCGGCGATCTCTTCGACCTCGGCCTGGGTGATTTCCTGGTTGCGCTTGAGCAGATCGCGGCCGCGTTTCGTTTCCAGCTTTTTGGCCGCGAGGCGACCGAACAGGTTGTCGTTGAGCGAACCGTCGTCCTTGCGAAGGTCCATCTCGATGTGGTCTTTGGTTTTGCAGTCCTCCTCGCGGACAATCACGTCCTGAGCGACGTCGACCAGGCGCCGGGTGAGATACCCGGAGTCCGCCGTCCGCAGCGCGGTATCGGCAAGGCCCTTTCGGGCACCGTGGGTCGAGATGAAGTACTCGAGGACCGAGAGACCCTCCATGAAGTTGGCCTTGATCGGCCGCTCGATGATCTCCCCTTTCGGGTTGGCCATCAGGCCGCGCATCCCGGCCAGCTGGCGAATCTGTTTGAACGATCCGCGAGCGCCCGAGTTGGCCATCATGAAGATCGGGTTCAGCTCTTCGAGGTTGTCCTCCATCGCCTGCGCGACCTCGTCGGTCGCCCGGTTCCAGTGCGCCGTCACCGCCTCGTGACGCTCCTCGGCGGTTATGTAGCCTTCGTCGTACTGGCCCTGGATCGCTTCGGTCTCCTTCTCGTAGCGATCGAGGATTTCGGGCTTCTCCGGCGGGGACACCACGTTGTTCTTGGAGACGGTGATCCCGGCCTGGCTCGCGTAGTGGAAGCCCAGGTCCTTGAAGGCATCCAGCACCTGTGAGACCGCCGGCGCGCCATAGGACTCAACCAGGTCGGAAACCATCTGGTTGATGTCCTTCTTCTTCAGCGAGAAGTTGACGAACTCGAACTGCTCGGGATCGAAATCATCTTCGAGGGCATCGGCCAGGGCGCGCTCGATCTTCTCGTTGAAGATGATCCGCCCCACCGTGGTCAGGAAGTGCCCGCGCCCGGCCCGCCGGTACTCGGCCTGGTCGTGCAGCTTGCAGCCGCCGTTCTCGTAGACGAGCTCGGCCTCCTGCGAGGAGCGGAACACCTTCACGTTCGGGCCGGAACCGTTGCCGCCCTTGCCCGCCTTCAGCTCCTCGTCGATCTTCGCCAGCTCATCGGCTTCCGGACCGTAGGTCAGGTAGTAGATACCGAGCACCATGTCCTGGGTCGGGGTCGCCAGCGGCGCCCCGTGGGCCGGAGACAGGATGTTGTTGGCCGAGAGCATGAGGATCCGTGCCTCGGCCTGCGCCTCGGAGGAAAGCGGCACGTGGACCGCCATCTGGTCGCCGTCGAAGTCGGCGTTGAAAGCGTGGCAGACCAGGGGGTGAACCTGGATCGCCTTGCCCTCGACCAGAACCGGTTCGAAAGCCTGGATGCCGAGACGGTGCAGGGTCGGTGCCCGGTTGAGCAGGACCGGGTGCTCGTGGATGACTTCCTCGAGCACGTCCCAGACCTCCGGGATCATCGACTCGACCATCTTCTTCGCGGCCTTGATGTTCTGGACCGCTTTGCGCTCGACCAGCTGAGCCATGATGAACGGCTTGAAGAGCTCGAGCGCCATCAACTTCGGCAGGCCGCACTGGTGCAGCCGCAGGCTCGGGCCGGAGACGATTACCGAACGGCCGGAGTAGTCAACGCGCTTGCCGAGCAGGTTCTGGCGGAAGCGACCCTGCTTCCCCTTCAGCATGTCGGAGAGCGACTTCAGCGGCCGGTTGCCGGGGCCCGTGACCGGGCGCCCGCGGCGGCCGTTGTCGAAGAGGGCGTCGACGGCCTCCTGCAGCATCCGCTTCTCGTTGTTGACGATGATCTCGGGAGCGCCGAGGTCGAGCAGCCTTTTCAGCCGGTTGTTGCGGTTGATCACCCGGCGGTAGAGGTCGTTGAGGTCGGAGGTCGCGAAGCGGCCGCCGTCCAACTGCACCATCGGGCGCAGCTCCGGCGGAATCACCGGGACCGCGTCGAGGATCATCCAGTCGGGCTTGTTCTCCGAGTTGAGGAAGGCGGAGGCGACTTTCAGCCGCTTCACCGCGCGAGCCTGTTTCTGGCCTTTGGAGCTGTTGATGATCTGCTCCAGTTCCTCGCAGTCGGCGGCGAGATCGACCTGTTCGAGCAGGTCGCGCACCGCTTCGGCGCCCATGCCGCCGCGGAAGTACTCGCCCCAGCCGAACGGGGAGCCGAATTTGTCCTTGAGCTCACGGAAGACCGTCTCGTCGTTGACGACGTCCTTGGGCTTCATCTCCGTGAAGATCTTCCAGACCTCTTGCATCCGCTCCGCGGCCTCTTCGAGGTAGGCCTCGGTGTCGGAGATCTCGGCGTCGAACTGTTTGCGCAGTTCTTTGATCATTTTCGCCCGGTCGTCGTCTTTGAGCTTCCGCAGCTGCGCCGCGGTCAGTTTCAGGGAGTCGGCCCAGATGTGGTCTTCGTCGTCGAACTTGTCCTGGGCGCCACCCTCCAGGTAGGCGATCCGGCGCTCGAGGGACTCACTCAGCTCCTGCGTCCGTTTCTGTTTTTCGGACTCGTAGGAGTCGACGACTTTTTTGACCTCTTTCTCCAGTTTCCCGATGTCCTTGTCACGGGCCTCCTCGTCGACCCAGGTGACCATCGAGGCGGCGAAGTAGAGAACCTTCTCCAGCTCTTTGGGAGCCATGTCGATCAGGTAGCCGATCCGGCTCGGGACGCCCTTGAAGAACCAGATGTGCGAGACCGGGGAGGCGAGGTCGACGTGCCCCATTCGCTCGCGGCGGACCTTGGAGCGGGTGACCTCGACGCCGCAGCGCTCGCAGACGATGCCCTTATAGCGGACGCGCTTGTACTTGCCGCAGTAGCACTCCCAGTCCTTGGTCGGACCGAAGATGCGCTCGCAGAAGAGCCCGTCTTTCTCGGGCTTCAGCGTCCGGTAGTTGATCGTCTCGGGCTTGGTGACCTCGCCCCAACTCCAGGAGCGGATCTTCTTCGAAGACGCGAGCCCGATCTCGATCGCGTCGAAATTATTGATGTCGATCATCAGTCCTCCACCTCGGCCGGCGCGGCCTCTTCGGCTTTACCGGCACCATCACCATCAGTTCCACCCTCGCCCTCGGCGACCACCTGCTCCTCTTGCTCGTCGGCGGCTCCGTTGGAGGAGTCGGCGCGAACGCCGGTCAGGTCCATGCCCAGCTCCTCGGCCGCTTTCAGCAGGTCGTCTTCCTCGTCGGAGATTTCGACGTCGGAGCCCTCCGACACCACGTTGGCATCGAGCGAGAGGCTCTGGATCTCCTTCAACAGCACTTTGAAGGACTCCGGGATCGAGGGCTCGGGGATGTTCTCGCCCTTGACGATCGCCTCGTAGGCCTTGACGCGCCCGACGGTGTCGTCGGACTTGACCGTGAGCATCTCCTGCAGGGTGTAGGCGGCGCCGTAAGCCTCCAGCGCCCAGACCTCCATCTCGCCGAAGCGCTGACCGCCGAACTGCGCCTTGCCGCCCAGCGGCTGCTGGGTGACGAGCGAGTAGGGCCCGGTCGAGCGGGCGTGGATCTTGTCGTCGACCAGGTGCAGCAGCTTGAGGATGTACATGTAGCCGACCGTCACCTTGCCCTCGTAGGGCTCGCCGGTGCGGCCGTTGTACAGCTGGGCCGTGCCCGAGGCGCGAGCGCCCGGGCGGGCGTTCAGGTCGAGGCCGAGGTCGATACCGCGGTCTTCGTTCTCCTGCTGCCAGGAGACGAGGGCGTTGTCGACGTCCTCGACCGTAGCCCCGTCGAAGACCTGGGTCGCCACGTAGACGCGACCGTCGCCATCCGAATGTGCCTGTTTGTAGGCCTCGGAGCCGTCGTCGTACCAGCCGTTCGCCGCGACCCAACCGAGGTGGGTCTCGAGGATCTGGCCGATGTTCATCCGGCTCGGCACGCCGAGCGGGTTGAGGATGACGTCGACGGGGGTGCCGTCGGCCAGGTGAGGCATGTCCTCCTCGGGCACGATCTTCGAGATCACACCCTTGTTCCCGTGGCGGCCGGCGAGCTTGTCGCCCTCGGCGATCTTCCGCTTGATCGCGACGTAGACGCGGACCAGGTCGTTGACGCCGGGCGGCAGATCGTCGCCGGCGTCGCGGCTGAAGGTGAGGACGTCGATGACGACCCCACCCGCGCCGTGCGGGACTTTCAGTGAGGTGTCGCGGACCTCGCGCGCCTTCTCCTTGAAGATCGCGCGGATCAGCTTCTCCTCGGCGGTCAGCTCGGTCTCGCCCTTCGGCGTCACCTTGCCGACCAGCAGATCGCCGGCGTCGACCTCGGCGCCGACCCGGACTATTCCGCGCTCGTCCAGATTGCGCAGGCTCTCCTCGGAGCGGTTCGGAATGTCGCGGGTGATCTCCTCGTCGCCGAGCTTGGTCGTGCGGGCGTCGATCTCGTACTCCTCGATGTGGATCGAGGTGAGTTCGTCGTCCTTGACCAGACGCTCGGAGAGGATGATCGCGTCCTCGAAGTTGTAGCCCTCCCAGGACATGAAGGCGACCAGGCAGTTCTTGCCGAGGGCGATCTCACCGCCACCGGTGGAAGAACCGTCGGCGAGCACGTCGCCGGCCTTCACCTTCTGGCCGCTCTTCACGATCGGCCGCTGGTGGATGACCGTCCCCTGGTTGGAGCGCATGAACTTGTGCAGCGGGAACTCATCCTTCTGCGAGCCGTGGGTGACCACGATCCGCTCGGCGTCGACGTAGGTGACTTCGCCGTCGTTCTCGGCGAGGACGACGTCGCCGGTGTCGACCGCGGCGCGGCGCTCCATCCCCGTCCCGATCAGCGGCGGGTCGGGTTTGAGGAGCGGCACCGCCTGGCGCTGCATGTTCGAGCCCATCAGCGCGCGGTTGGCGTCGTCGTGCTCGAGGAAGGGGATCAGCGAGGTCGCCACCGACCAGATCTGGGACGGCGAGACGTCCATCAGGTCGACTTCTTTAGGGGCGGCGGTCGCGTACTCCTGCTCGCCGGCGCGGACCAGCACCAGCGGGCCCTTCAGCTTGCCGGTTTTGGGGTCGAACTCGGAGTTCGCCTGGGCGATGATCTTGTCCTCGTCCTGGGTCGCGTCGTAGTGGACGATCTCTTTGGTGACGACGCCGTCTTTGACCACCCGGTAGGGGGTGGTGACGAAGCCGTGCTCGGAGATCTGCGCGTAAGAAGCGAGCGAGCCGATCAGGCCGATGTTCGGACCCTCCGGGGTCTCGATCGGACACATCCGTCCGTAGTGGGTCGGGTGCACGTCGCGGACCTCGATCGGCGCCCGCTCACGGGTCAGACCGCCGGCACCCAGTGCCGAGAGGCGCCGCCGGTGGGTCAGCCCGGAGAGGCTGTTGGTCTGGTCCATGAACTGCGAGAGCTGCGAGGAGCCGAAGAACTCCTTCATCGCCGCCACGACCGGGCGGATGTTGATGATCGTCTGCGGCGTGATCGCGTCGGCGTCTTCGGTGGTGAGGCGCTCGCGGACGACGCGCTCCATCCGGTAGAGGCCGATCCGGAAGGCCTCCTGGATCAGCTCGCCAACCGTGCGCAGGCGGCGGTTGCCGAAGTGCTCGTACTCGTCGAGGTGGTCGTAGACCTGCTCGCGGGGGTAGGTGATCGCCTCCGCGGCATAGTCTTTGATCGGGTTCTCCTCGTCGATCTCCTCGGGGATCCCGAGCAGCTTCGGCAGGGTCACCAGCTCCTTGACGAGGGCGATGATGTCATCGTGGGTGAGGACCCGCGTCTCGAGGTCGATGTCGAGATCGAGACGGGCGTTGAGCTTGTAGCGGCCGACCCGGGTGAGGTCGTAGCGCTTGGGGTCGAAGAAGAGCTGCTCGAGCAGCGCTTTGGCAGCGTCGACCGACGGCGGCTCGCCCGGCCGCTGCTTTTTGAACAGCTCGATCAGGGCGCCCTCTTCGGTCTTGGTCGCTTCGGTGTCCGCCTCGATCGTGTGGCGGAGGTAGACCGAGTTGTCGAACATGTCGAGGAGCTGCTGGTCCTCGACGTAGCCCATCGCCCGCAGCAGCACCGTCACCGGCAGTTTCCGCTTGCGGTCGATGCGGACGAAGACTTTGCCTTTTTTGTCGACTTCGAGCTCCAGCCAGGAGCCGCGGGCCGGCATCAGGTTGGCGATGAAGACCTGCTTTTCGGGGTCCTTCGGCGCCATCACGTAGGCGCCCGGCGAACGGACGAGCTGCGTCACGACCACGCGCTCGGTGCCGTTGATGATGAAGGTGCCGCGCTCGGTCATCCACGGGAAGTCGCCCATGAAGACGGCCTGCTCGCGGATCTCGCCGGTCTCCTTGTTCTGGAAGGCGACCGTCGCGGTCAGCGGCCGCGAGTAGGTCATGTCCTTCTCGCGACACTCCTCGATCGAGTGCGGCGGCTCCTCGAATTTGAAGGCGCCGAAAACGATCTGGAGGTTCCCCGTGTAGTCCTCGATCGGGGATATGTCGTTGATCGTCTCTCGCAGGCCACCAGCTTTCGGATCCGTCAGTTCCTCGAAGGAACGGCGCTGGATGTCGATCAGGTGGGGAACCTCGAGAGGGTTGTCTAGGCGGGAAAAGCTCCTACGGGTTACGGGGGCAGCGTTGGAACGTGCCAAAGTCGGCGACTCCTCGGACGGTCAGAGGGACGTAGATACAGCGCAAATATGGGCAGGGGCACTCAAAAAGCGCGCGACCGGGAAAAATAACACACGGCCGCGTACTGCTTCAAGTTTGGCTCCCTGAGCGGGATCTGCGCGGACAGGTCGAACTCTTTATGCGAGTTCGACCGTCGCGCCCGCCTCCTCAAGCTCAGATTTGAGTTTGTCGGCCTCGTCGCGCTCGACACCCTCTTTAATCGCTTTCGGAGCCTCGTCGACGAGCGCCTTGGCCTCTTTCAGGCCGAGACCGGTCGCCGAGCGGACCACCTTGATGACGGGAACTTTCTGGCCGCCGACCTCTTTGAGGATGACGTCCACGGTCGAAGACTCTTCGCCGCCGCCCTCGTCGCCACCGCCACCGCCGCCGGCAGCGGCCGGCGCGGCAGCCGCAACGGCCGTCGCGGAGACGCCGAACTCCTCCTCGAGCGCTTTGATCCGCTCGGAGAGCTCCAGCACCGAGATGCTTTTCAGCTCCTCGATCCAGTCCTCGGTTGAAGTTTTGGTTGCCATCTGTCGCTACCCCTCTTCCTCGTTTGAATCTTCATCTGAAGTCTCTGCTTTGGCCTCCGCCGGTGCCTCTTCGGCTTTCTCAGCCTCGGGCTCCTCGGCGGCAGCCTCCTCCGCTTTCGGCTCCTCGGGAGGAGCCTCACCGCTGACAAGTCCTTTCTCGGCGATCTGGCCGAGCTGGAGGGCCAAGCCCTGGATCATGCTGCCGAGCCCGCGCACGAGACCGGTGATCGGGCTGGCGACGACGCCTGCCAGCTGGCCGTTGAGCACTTCGCGGCCGGGCAGTTTGGCGATCGATTTGAAGGCGAGTTCGTCGAGCGACGTCGCCTCCATGAAGCCGCCCTTGTAGGTGAGCACTTCGTGCTCTTTGTTGAAGGTCGTGATCGCCTTCGCGGCCTGGGCGGTATCGCCGCGGACGAAGGTAAGGGCGGTCGGGCCCTGCAGCAGCTCCGCCAGCCGCTCCTCGCCGGCCTCGTCGGCGGCGATTTTGGTCAGCCGGTTCTTGACGATCCGGAAGCTGGCATCGGCTTCGCGCAGTTTCGAGCGCAGCTCGGCTGCCTGGGGGACGCTGATGCCGCGGTAGTCGACGGCGAAGATCGCCTCGGACGCCGAAATCTCGGCGGCGATCTCTTTTATGGCTGCTGACTTTTCTTCGCGGTTCATCGTCTCACCTGCACCGGGCTTCTGGGCATTGCCCCGCCGATGGTCTGCGGTCAGTGGCGACGCAGTTTAAGCGGTCGCCGGCTCCTCTGCGGTCTCCCCCGCTCCGACGGCCGCGGCCTCGCGGTCGGCGGATTTGGCGGAGTCGACCCGGATGCCCGGGCCCATCGTCGTCGCCAGGGTGGCGGAGACGACGTATTTGCCCTTGGCCGAGGAAGGCTTGGCGCGGTTGATCTCCTCCATCACGGCCTGGAAGTTCTCGAGCAGTTTGTCTTCGTCGAAGCTGGCCTTGCCGATCGCCATGTGGACGATCGCCTGGCGGTCGGTGCGGTATTCGACTTTGCCGGACTTCGAGTCGGCGACGGCCTTCTCGACGTCGTCGGTGACGGTGCCGACCTTCGGGTTCGGCATCTTGCCCTGGGGGCCGAGCACGCGGCCGAGCTGGCCGACGGCTTTCATCATCTCCGGGGTCGAGATCGCGACGTCGAAGTCGGTCCAGCCCTCCTGGACTTTCTCCGCAAGGTCCTGGCCGCCGACGAAATCCGCTCCAGCGGCCTCGGCGTCACGGGCCTGCTGCCCCTGAGCGAAGACGGCGACGGTGACGTCCTTGCCGAGCCCGTGCGGCAGCGCCAGGGTGCCGCGGAGCTGTTCGTCGGCGTGGCGGACGTTGACGCCGAGCAGGACGTGCAGCTCGACCGTCTCGTCGAATTTGGTGCTGGCCGTCTCCTTGATCAGCGCGATCGCCTCCGCCGGTGGGTAGGCGCGGTCGCGGTCGACCTTGTCGTACTGCTGGCGGTATCGCTTGCCGTGGGCCATCGAAATCTCCTAGGCGACGTCGACGCCCATCGAGCGGGCGGTGCCGGCGATGATCTTCTTCGCGGCGTCGATGTCGTTGGCGTTGAGGTCGGGCATCTTCCGTTCGGCGATCTCCTGGACCTGCGCGTCGGAGATCGTCCCCACTTTGTTGACGTGGGGCTCGCCCGAGCCCTTCGGGATTTTGATCGCTTCCTTGATCAGGATCGCGGCCGGCGGGGTCTTCGTGATGAAGGTGAAGGAGCGGTCCTCGTAGACCGTGATCTCGACCGGGATGATCGTCCCGCCCTCGCCCTGCGTCTGCGCGTTGAACGCTTTGCAGAAATCCATGATGTTGACCCCGTGCTGACCCAGGGCGGGACCGACCGGCGGCGCCGGGTTGGCGTTGCCAGCCTGAATCTGCAGCTTGATGAGGGTGAGGACTTTCTTGGCCATGAGCGGGTTCGAGAGGGTAGCGGTCTTTGCGACCTAGATCTTCTTGACCTGGTCGTAGCCGACCTCGACCGGGGTCTCGCGGCCGAAGATCGAGACCAGCACCTTGAGTTTGGCGGCGTCCTCGTTGATCTCGGCGATCTCGCCGGAGAAGTCCGAGAGCGGGCCGGAGATGACTTTGACCGATTCGCCGATCGCGAACTGGGCCTGGGTGCGAGGCCGCTCGGCGGTCTCGCGGTGGAGCAGGCGGTCGACCTCGGGTTTTGAGAGCGGCACCGGTTTGTTGCGGGAGCCGACGAAACCGGTGACGCCGGGGGTGTTCTTGACCAGGCCCCAGGCGTCGTCGGTCATCTCCATGTTGACGAGCACGTAGCCGGGCATCGTCCGTTTCTCGGTCTGGACTTTCTGCCCGTCCTTCATCTCCGAGACCTGCTCGGTGGGGACGACGACCTGCCGCACGTTGCGGTTCTGGCTCATCGTCTGCACCCGGTGCTCGAGGTTGTGCTTGACCTTGTTCTCGTGCCCGGAGTAGGTGTTGATCACGTACCAGCGATACATCTAAGGAAGCCTTTGTTCGGGACCCTCGGTTAGAGGATCTGCTTGATGAGCCAGTTGAAGACCGCGTCGAGAGCGCCGAGATAGGCGGCCGCGACGGCGACGAAGAGGATGGTCACAGCGGTTGCCTGGATCAGCGTCTCGCGATCAGGCCACTGGACTTTCTTCAGCTCCTGCCAACAGGATATGAGGAAGCCGATGAAACCGGAGCGCTGGCGTTCGGCCTTCGCCTGCTTCTGCTTCTTCTCCAGCTGCTGGCGCTCGCGCCGCTTCTGATCCTCGCGCTTGCGCTTTTCGGTTTCTTTCGCGGCCCGTTTCTCGGCTCGGCGCGAAGGTTTCCGGTCCTCGGGGAGCCGCAGTGCCTCCTCCGAGGCGCCGGCCGCCATGCCGCGCTCGCGAGCCTCTACCAGCGCCTCGTCACCGGAGATCGGGACCTGGGTGTCGTGCTGGGCCTCGACCGCGCTCTCGTGGCCGCCGGAGCGTTTCTGCTCTTCGGCTTCCCGAGCCCGGCGCTCGGCCTTGCGCTGTGCACGGGTTTTCGCCATCGGTTACTACCGGGTCTCTTTGTGAGGGGTGTGGTTGCCGCACCAGCGACAGAACTTGCGCATCTCGATACGGTCCGGCGAGTTGCGCCGGGACTTGTTGGTCTGGTAGTTGCGCCGCTTGCACTCTTCGCAAGCCAACGTCACCGCGATGCGGACATCTCCGCGAGCCATCTTCTCCCTCGTTCCGTGCCTGAGGTAGTCGTTACAGAAAGAAAACCCCGGGCCGAGGCGCGAGGCTGCGGCAAGGATAGCGTCCTGGCGCGCCCAGGGACTGGTTGCCGCCGCCCACCCATGTAGTAGCCCCCACGTGCTACTCAATTCTTTGTAAAGTCGTTTTGCACGCAATCCATCCGGGCACTTCGGGGGTCACGGTGCGAGAGGCGATCGATAGCGGCGGTCTCTGTGACCGTGACCAATTCGTAGAAGAGGTGGAAGAGCGGATCCTCGATCCGCTCCAGCGCGGCCAGCCGGGGGCGCTGCTCCTCCTCGACATCGATTCCTTCCATCTCGTCAACGACTCGCTCGGGCACGAGGCGGGTGACCAGCTCCTGGACACGGTGGCGGCGACGCTGCGGCGCGAGTGCCGCAGCGACGACCTGCCGGCGCGGATCTGCGCCGACGAATTTGCCCTGCTGCTGCAGCGGGCCAGTCCCGCGCAGGCGCTGGCGACCGCCGAGCGCCTGATCGCGCTGGTCCGCGAACGCGGCAAGCCGGCGGTCGGGGCGAGCGTCGGGATCGCGACCTTCGGCGGCACCGCCGAGGCGGCCACCGCCGAAGGGCTGATGATCGCCGCCGACATCGCTCTCTGCGAAGCCAAGGAGCAGGGCGGCGGCAAGGCGATCGACGGCGACAGCGGGCCGAACCTGAAGCTGACCTGGGCCGACCGGATCCGCGACGCCCTCGAGCGGGAGCGGATCGTCGTCTACGCCCAGCCGATCTTCGACCTGCGCAAGGAATGCGTCGCCCGCGAGGAGCTGCTGGTGCGGATGCTCGACGAGGACGACGACGTGATCCCCCCGTCGTCCTTCCTGCCGACCGCCGAGCGCCTCGGCCTGATCGTCGACATCGACCGCCTCGTCCTGGCGAAGGCGATCGAGCTCGCCGGCCGCTCGCAGCCGATCGCGGTCAACGTCAGCGGCGCCTCGCTCTGCGACCCGCGGCTGATCGAGGACGTGCAGGCGGCGATCGCCGACGGGCTCAATCCCGCCTGGCTCGACTTCGAGATCACCGAGACGGCGGCGATCTCCAATATGGACCACGCCCGCGCCTTCGCCCAGACCGTGACGGGTATGGGCTGCGGGCTCGGCCTCGACGACTTCGGCACCGGCTTCAGCTCCTTCAGCTACCTGAAAGAACTCCCGGTCCAGCACCTGAAGATCGACATCGAGTTCATCCGCGACCTGCCCCGTTCCCCGACCGACCAGCGGCTGGTCCAAGCGCTGGTTCAGTTCGCGAAGGCGTTCGGCCAGGAGACCGTCGCCGAGGGGATCGAGGACGCCGAGACGCTGGCACTGGTGCGGGCCTTCGAGGTCGACTACGCCCAGGGCTTTCACATCGGCGAACCGGCCCTGGTCGACGACGGCCGCACCGCCGCCGCGGCCTGAGTTTCGGCGCAGGCAACCTGCCGGTTCGTAGCGAATCTCTTCCCCTGTTCTTTATGGGTGCAGAGCAACGGAAAGGAACAGGCGAACGGGCGGGGCCTTCCCAGCCTGCTGGCGAGGTGATTCATGGAACTACTCATCTAGGGCCCGAGCGGGTCCTGTGCGTCATCACCTGCCAGGTGGAAAGCCAGTCGCTGGAGAATCTGCCGGGAGCCGAGATCGTGCTTGCCGGCATCGCCGACCTGAAGGAAGGATGGATGAGCACCAACGCGCTGGCCGTGCAATCCGCGGCGCCGCGGATTCGGTCCCTCGGCTTCGAGGCCCGGAGCGCCGAGGAGAGGTGCCCGCCGCGCATCGGCTCTACCAAGTGCTCCATCGAGAGCTGGGCGACGCCGCCCACTCGCGCTACAACGCGATCCTCAGCCGGGTGGTCAGCTTCGCCCGCGCCGCCGAGCGTGCGCGAGTCAGCTGACACCGCGCGGATAGAGCGCCTCGCGCGCGCTCTTCCGGTTCCCCGCGGTTGACCCGGTACAGCTCAGGAGGGCAGTCGAGAGCCTTTAGAGCCCGAGCGTTTTGCCGATGATCGTGCGCTGGATCTCGGAGGTGCCGCCGTAGATGGTCGAGACCAGCGAGGTGCGGACCAGGCGCTCCATGTCGTACTCGGTCGAGTAGCCGTAGCCGCCCATCATCTGCATCCCCTCCAGGGTGGTCCGTTTGGCGACTTCGGTGACGAAGAGCTTCACCATCGAGGCCTCCTTCGGCAGCATCCGGTCGGGGTCCTCGTCGGTGAGGGTGGCGACCCAGCGGGTCATCAGTCGGGCCGCCTCGAGGTCGGTGGCGAGATCGGCGAAGCGGTGCTGGAGGGCCTGGAACGAGCCGATCGGGCGGCCGAACTGCTTGCGCTCCTTGGCGTAGGCGAGGGCGTCGTCGAAGGCCCGCTGGGCGATGCCGAGCATCGTCGCGGCGAGGATCAGGCGCTCGACGTTGAGGCCGGCCATCAGCTGGGTCCAACCCTGGTCGACCTCGCCGAGGACGGCGCTCTCGGGGGCGACGCAGTCGGTGAAGTAGAGGGTGTTGGTCTCGCGCCCGCCCATCGTCTGGATCGGGACGATCTCCATCCCCTCGACCTCCCGGGGCACCCAGATCATCGTCAGCCCCTCGTGCTTGCTCTCGCCCTTGGTCGTGCGGCAGACGACGAGGACGTGGTCGGAGATGTGGGCGTTGGAGATGAAGACCTTCTGGCCGTTGATCACGAAGCCGCCGTCGACACGCTCGGCCTTGGTCGTCAGCGAGCCGACGTCGGAGCCGGCCTCGGGCTCGGTCATCGCGATCGCCTCGACCGAGCCGGAGGCGATGCCGCCGAGAATCTCTTCCTTCTGGGCATCGGTGCCGAAGCGCTGGGTTGCGCCGGCGACGATCAGCGTCGTCGCGTAGCCGCCGATCGGGCCGAGGCCGCGGGTCGTCTCCTCCATGAAGAGGCAGGCGTCCAGCATCGTTCCGCCGGACCCGCCGTACTCCTCGGGGATCGTCACCCCGAGCCAGCCGAGCTCCGCCATCTGCTTGTAGATGTCGAAGTTGTGGTGCTCGGTGTAGCCGTCGGTCAGCCGCTCGCGCTGGTCCTGGGTCCCACACTCGCGGTCGCAGAAGTCTCGGATCGCGTCGACGAAGTCGTTCTGCTCATCGGTGAGGGCGAAGTCCACGGCGGCAGCTTATAGACGGATCGGGGCCGCCGGCGGCGGCCCCGATCCGAGCGCTCACAGAATGACTGCAGCGAGATCGGCTAGCTGCTGACCCCTACGCCGATCGCCGCTTTGGCGGCGTTCGTCGCAGAAACCGAGAGGGTCCCGTCATAGGTCCCATCGGTTTTCGTTCCCGTGCCGTTGAATGGGCAGAGGAAACCATCTTTGGTCTTCGTGTATTCCAGACCGGTCGCGCCGAGTGCCAGCTGCAGCTTTTGCGGGCTGCCGCTGGTGTCGTTGGAGGCTTCCACGGCGAGGCCGGCCTGAGCCGGAATCGACATACCGCAGTTGCCCGCCGAGACCGTGATCGTTTTGCCTGCTGGGCAGACGATGTCCATCGTATCCGCGGCCACAGAACCGGCGTGGAACGCGTACTCACAACCGTTCAAAGTAACCGTCGTGCCGTTGAGACCGAAAAGCCTACACACGCTGTAGGCGGGGGCCAACGACATCGTTGCTCCTTCGGCGGCGAGAGCCCCGCTGGCGGTAATGCTTTCGCAGGTCAGCGTGCCGCCAGCTTCCACTCCCAGTGAAAGCGGGTCGCCGGCCGTCTGCTGGCCACTGAGCGTGGCCGGATACTGATCGGCCTGGAAAACAGCCGTCGGCACGAAGCCGAGTGCGTTGTTGCCTTTTTCGTATTCACCCACTATGGCTATCAGGCCGCCATAAGTGCCGTCTTCTTTGGTACCCGTGCCATTGAATGGGCAGAGGAAGCCATCGTTGGTTTTCGTGTATTTGAGACCTGAGATGTCGAGATCCAATTCCAGAACGCCGAAGCCTTCTGAGGGCTGATTCGCAGCCCGGGCGTCGAGCTGGCCGAGGCCCGTCTGCGCGGGGATCGACATGGCGCAGTTCCCAGAAGTAACCGTGATGGCTTTTTCGCTTGGGCAGGCGATATCCATCGTGTCGCTGGTGCCTTCCTCCGCGTGTACGACGTAGCTGCATCCGTTCATGGAGACGGTCGCGGACGAAAACCCTGCGAATTTGCATTCTTTGAACACCGGAGTAAGCGTCAGGCTCCCGGAAGCGGACCCGAGTTCACTCCCGCCGGCGGTGCTACAGGTCAGGTCTCCACCTTCCACCCCGATCACGGGCAGGTCGGCGGGGTTCGTCCCGAAAGACAGTTCGGCTGGATAGTGTTCAGCCTTGAAAATTGGCTGGGTCGTGGTGAACGTCTTATCCACGCCGTAGATCGCGCTGAATCCCGAAGTCGTGCCTGCCCGGTAGTGATACGTAGTGCCCGGTTTGAGGCCCGAGACCCGGACCTGGAAGTAGTACCAGCCGGAGCCTTTCGGAACGATGACGGCTTCGGATTCTGAGCCGTAGGACGTGGTTTCGCCGTATTCGAACCCCGCGAAATTCGGCTGGCTGCCCTGGAGGGTGACTTCCCCCTGCAGGATCGCGCCGTGGGGGCCGTTGTCGATGGCTTTCAAGGTTTTTACTTCAACGGCCGCGTGAGCAGAACCGGCGGCGGCGGCCACGAATAGGGCCACCAGCCCGGTGACGATCGATAGTCGACGGAATCGTCGATGCATATTTCCTCCCTTTCCCCCGCGCCACGGCGGGGGCTCCACAATGGTTGTTGCGCTGCAGGCTTTCAGCGGATCTGGTGTCTCGCTTGGCCAATGTGGCGGGGTGGAACCGTGCCTGTACGCCACCTTGGGGTACGGGTACAGCCCTGGTCGGGAATCGTTCGGCAACCGGTAGAACGGGGCCTCTAGAGATCAGCCGAGGCGACGATGCCCTCGAGGCGAAGGGCGGCGTCGAGCTCGAGGCGACAACTGCTCAGAGGCCGGCCCAGGCGCTCTTCGATAGCGCGGAGGCGGCTGGTCACGGTGTGCCGATTGACCCCCAGGGCAGCCGCAGCCGAGGAAACGTTGCAGTCGGCGGCGAAAAAGGCACGGAGGGTCTGGCGGGCCACCGCCCCGTCGCCGCGGTGGTCGTCGAGGCGAGCCAGGTACAGCTGCCTCAGGGAGGCCATCAGCACGTCGTCCTGGAGGATCGTGGCGATGACGGCGAAGTCCGCATAGCGAGTGACACCCTGCCGACGGCGCAAGGCGATCGGCAGCGTGGCAGCGGCTTGCCGGTAGGTCAGACGCCAGCCCGCGAGACCCCTTGCCGGCTCCCCAACCGCGAAGGTGTTCTTCTCGAGGGCGGATGCCGCGACCTGCCGCTCCACGTCGGCCGAGTCAAGCGGGCGCTGGCTGCCGAGCCAGGCCCAGGCGTTCTCCTCGCTGCGCCGGACGAGCAGCAGCCGGTAACCGAGGGCCGAGGCCAGGGTGCGCACCGCCTCCGGGGCGCCGTAGCCGTTCACCACGAGGCCGACGTGATACCCCTCGAAGTCATAGCCGACACCCGCCGTCTCGATGCTCTCCCCGGCCAGCAACCTTTCGATCCTCTCGGTATGGCGCTGCTCGGAGGAGTCGGGGTGGCTGGCCCGCTCCCGCTCATACTCCTCGCTTACGGCTGCGAGCAGCTGATCGAAGAGAGCGGAGGCGAAACCCTGCAGCGACCGTCCCGGGACCGCCTCCTCAGGAAAGCCTCCGGCCGTCGCCTCCTCGGCAAGGAACTCGCCGAGGAGGGCGTAGCCGGCGAAGTAGCGGCGCAGCACGGTGTCCAGGCCGATGCCGCTACGAGCGGCCATCCGGGCCTGGGCCCGGAGAGCCGGTGGTGGCGGCGGCGAGCGGTCCTCGCCGTGCTCGATCGCCTCGAGCGCGTAGTCGAGGGCCACCGAGACCGACCCGCGCAAGCCCTCGAGGTAGGCGGGGTCCGCATTGCCGGGATCGGAGATCGCATAAACGCGTGTTAGCAGCGAGTGCTCGATCTCGGCTCGCCGCTCCTCGAGCTTGGCCCGGAGGGTGGAGCGAGCTCGGGCGAGCTCGCTGCCGCCGCCACCGAGGCGGCGACTCGGACTGGTTCTCCCGCTCACGGCCGCCTGCCCCGCCGATCGGGCTCGAGCCATGGGAGGTCGTGCGCGGCCATCATGCTCCTCGGTTCCGCCTAGCGAACTGGCGCTGTCATCCCTCGACCCGGCAACTGCGGACGAGGGTCGAGTTCATCGCCACGCCCCCCTCGAAGGAGAAGGAGGTCCGGGCGAAGGGAAAGACCGCTCCGCTGAGCCCGCGGGGAGCGGGGCACCCCGCGGCCAGGTAACTGTGCTTCCGGCCATGGGAGGAGAAGCGCCGATCCAGCTTCAGCGAGATCCCGGTGACGAAGCCCCACTCGCCGGTGACCCGTGGCAGGGTCGCGGTCAGGGTGGCGCCGAAGGAGCCCCGGCGGGAGCGATCGATCGTGAAGGGCAGCACGTAGGAGGTGGGCGCTGGGGACGTCCCGTAGATATGGGCCAGGACCGCCGGCCTGCCCCGAAAGCGTCCGTTGAAGGCCCAGACCTTCCCCGTTGCGGGAAACGGAGACTGCTCGGGGAGCTGGACGTCCGCGCTGAAGCTTCCTGCGCCGACGAGGGAAGAGCCGCAGGCGGCGAGAGCTTCGGCGCTCGTCGAAGGGTCGATGCGACCGATCCGACAGGCGGGAAGGCCTCGGGTCGTGAGGCGCCCGTGCCGGTTGATCGCGATCTCGATCTCCTCCAACCGGGGAAGGTCGCGACCCTCGGTGGCGCTGATCCTGCCGGAGAGGCTGATCGCCACTGGGGCATCTCCGTGGCGGGGAAGCTGCGAAGGGGAGAGCTCACCGTCCACGGCAACGCGCACGTTGTTCTTCTGGGTCACCTCCGCTCCGGTTGCCGAGCAGACTGTGAGAGAGAGGGACGTCACGACCAACGCCAAAACGGCGCCCCTCGCTCTCAACCCCCGCCCCGCTTCCCCTTCTTGCAGGAGGGCACCAGGGCCGGTCGCAGGTTGGCCACCCGGCCGTTGTGGGCGGTGAACTTGACGGTGGCGCGGTTGGGTTTGGCGCAGAGGTTGGTCGAGTTCTGCAGAAGGCCCTTCCTGCCCCCCTGCATTTCGAGGACGAAGCTGGTAACCGGAGCGTCGGGGACGACCTGGAAGGTGTTGCGGATACCTTCGTTGGCCGAGTCGATCCAGCCGACAAGCTCGACTTCGATCTGGCCGTCCAACACCGCCACCAGGTCCGGGAGTTCGCGTTCGCCGCCATTGGCGCGCAGGTAGACGGGGCCCGAGATCGGACTGTCGAGCAACGGGGTCCTGGCCGAGGCGCGGCCGTAAACCGAGCCGGCCGGGCAGGCGTCGGCGGCGAACTGCACCCGCGTGCAGATGGTGCGGATGTGGCCCTGGGCGAGAAACTCCGAGTGCGGTAGGGCGACCGAGGCGCGGGCGATGTTGGCGTCGCCGAGGCGCGCCTTCAGGACCGCCCTCAGCCTCGGGAAGGCACCTCTCGTGGTGCCGCCGAAGAGGCGGAGTGAGAGCTTGGGCTTGAACCCGAGGGCGCCGCAGTCGCCCACCTGGAAGGGGTAGGCAGCGGCGAAGACCGGATCGTCGGCCGTGGTCGACAGGCTGCCACCGGCTCCAGCGATGTCTGCCTGAACCCCCATCCGGGAGCAGCTGGTGGGGTTGATCGTCGTCTGCTGCTTGTCGATCGTGACGCGGAGATCCCGCATTCTCAGGAGCACTCCGTGCAGGATCGTCGGGAAGGGGTCGGATACAGCGGTGACACGGGCCGTCGCCGGATCGACCCGGAGCGCGGCTCGGACCAGGACGTTGCCGAGGTCGAAGGGACCGGCCAGACCGGGGGCGACAACGGCGAGTGAGAGCGGTGCGCCCTTATAGGGACCGGCGAGGTAGACGGTGCCGGGGAAATAGTTGGGACCGGGACCGGCACCCAGGCCGGCCGAGATGGATCCGATCCGCGAGGCCGCCGGACAGCTGGGGGCGCCCAGCTCCGCCGCGCCGGAGCCGAGAGTGCCCGAGATCGAAGCGAGCGCCTCCTCGGGGCAGTAGGGGGTGCCGGCGATCCGCGCGACGAGGCCGGGCGGCAGGGTGGTCGACAGCTGGCTCAGCTCCTGTTCCTGGTCTTCCCGGGTGACGCGGAGCATGAAGGGGGAGTAGGCGCCGGCGAGGGGATTGAGGGTGCCGGCGACGAGCCGCGGCGCGAACGGGCGGTCGGCCGACCTGGCGGGACAGGCTGCTCCGTTCGCCCCTTCGGTCACGGAATAGGTGTTGGAGGCGTCGATGGCCTCCGCGGGTCTCGCCCAGGAGGAGATCGACACCGCGATCGTGTGCGTACCGCACGAGGGCGGGTTCACGAGCGGCGCCCGCGACCCGCTCCGGAACTTGAGGGTGAGAGCGTCGAACGGGAGCTGCGGGGTGTCGTCGAAGACAGTGGTTACCTGCCCGGTGACGGGATCGACGTCGATCCTCCCCGGGATCTTGACAAGCACGCCGCGCTCTTCGACGTCGTGCAGGACAAGGTAGAGGGCGAAGAGCGAGTCGAATGGATTGTCGCCCTGCGCCGCCAGATACATCGAGCCCTGCAGCGGCTTGGGCAGCAGCGGCGTGGAGAGCTCCACCTCGCCGATCCGGGAAGCGTCCGGACAGGTAACCGGAGCGTCGTTCCCCAACCCGATCTGCGCCAGGCCGCAGGCCTGGAGACCGTCGGCGAAGGAGGGCGAGAAGCTCATGCCCTCGGGTAGGGTCACGACCGTTTTCCTGACCGGCGGAGTGGCCCTCGCGGCGGGATTCTCAGTTTGAGGAACTTCGATCCGCACGTCGAGGCCGGTGGGAGTGCCGGCCTGGTGGCCGGTCGGCTCCACCGTCACCTTGGGCGAGAAGCGGGGGATGTCGCAGCCCGTGAACTGACCCGGCAGGACGTAGTCGATGTCGGGGCCGAAGGCGCCCTTGGACTCCCATGAGTCGTACCGGGACATCTTGATCCGGCTGTCGGTGCCGCAGAGCGGCGGTAGGGTGAGGAAAGGCTTTTCGGCGAGGTCGGTCCCGCACTCCTGACTGGTATCGATCGTGTCCCCGCCGCAACGCTCAGAGTCGTGACTCGGGCTGGCAGGCACACCCCAGATCGTCACCTTCGAGTGGAACGGCGGCAGCGTCTCGTTGACGTCCGTGACCGTGGTGCGCACCGCGTAGTGGTTGGCCGGGTCGAGCGAGGCTTTGATGTGGAGCGGGACGCCTGCATACTGGAAGGCGAGGTCGGCGATGGTGCCGCGCGGGTGGACCATGTTGTAGATGCCGGTGTTGACCGTCCAGAAGTCGTTCGCGGTGGCGGGCGTGATGGTGGCGGTGACCCGGCCGACCTGACTGGAGCGCGGGCACTTGGCGAACGAGAGCTCAGCAGGGGTGCACTCGCCGACCACGGTCGGGTTGCCGACGAAGCCGGGGGGCAGATCGACCTGCAGGTCGCGCAACGACTGCGATGGAAGCTTGCGGTCGGGTCTTAGGGCAGTGGGGGTGTCGATCGAGTTGAGGTCGAAGCTGACGGTCAGCCGGTCCGGGTGGGCACCGGCCTCTCGCACGGGGGTGAGGCCGTCGGCGGCGAAGAAGTCGGCTTTGAAGCTGCCATCGACGACGCCGAATCCGGCCGGGAGCAGACTCAGGTGGGTGAGCTCGGAGGTCGAGGCCTGAAACAGCGCGCCCCCTCCTTTCACGGTCGCGGAGGTGAAGCGGTCGCCGGCAGCGCCGGCGGCGACGTTGACCTTGAGGACGAGGCTGCTGCTGAGGGTGTGGCGGGGAATCGGTTCGCTGCTGGTGCACGTCACCGTGGTGGCTCCCGCTGCGCCCGGGCAGTTCCAGCCCACCCCCCCCTTTTCCTCGAGCCGAACGGAGTTGCGGGTCACACCGCCGGGAAGGTTGATCGTGAGGGTGACCGTTCCACTGGTGGCGGTGTCGCCGACGTTCTCGACATCGAACCAGTACTCACCGGTCCCCCCCGGCGGGAAGCTCGTCGGGTTGTGGTGGATGTCGATGTTCCAAACCGGCAGGGCGGCGGCACTCGAAGCCCCGACGATCCCGACGAGGGAAAAGGCGAGAAGGACGGCGATGAAGACGCTTCGGAGCACTCTCATCGCGAGCTCCTCCGTTTCTGGTTGCGGGCCTGTTTATGGACCGGCCGGTGCTTGTGGCGTTTGACGCACCGGATCTTTCCGGCGCGTTTGACCTTGCGGGCTCCCTTGGGACAGCGACGAGGAGGCTGGGGGAGGTTGCCGGCGCCGGCAAACGTCCCGGAGCCCGGAACGATCCCCTCTGGAGCGCCCTTCGGCGTCCCCTGGCAGACCTCCAATGAACAGGGCTGTGGCGGCGCCACGAAGGGGATGCCGCCTCCGATCCGCGCGTCGTAGAGGCGGTTGTAGCCGTCGACTGCGTCGGGGGTCAGCTGAGCGGAGGCGGTGAAGAAGACATCGCGCCCGGAAGGACTGACCATGCCCACCGCGGGCGCCACCTCCAAGGCGGGCCAGGTGGTGATCCCGTCGCTGACCATGAGCAGCCGGCCGTCCCGCCACTCGTAGACGTCAGTTCCCGCGAAGCCTTCTTCGTCCGACCCCGCCGTGTTCTGATCGGCCGATACCAACCCGTTGGGGGTAGCGAAGGCGACGTCTCCGTCGTCGCTGAGCGGAGTCACGTTGGGGCCGACGCCCTCCGCCTGCTGCAGGCTGAGCTGACCCACCGCGGCTTCGGGGGCGGGGCTGCCGTCGGGGGGACAGGAGACGCAGAGCAGCGAACGGTCGCGGTCGTCGTAACGGTAGTACTGGAGCGTGCCGCCGTTGTCGGAGCCGTTCAGCGGGTTCAGGGCGGGATCGGCGGAGGCAAATAGCAGCACCGATCCGTCGGGGGTGAGCGCATTGAGGTTTTTGACGAACTCCCCGGTGTTGACCTTGCTGCCGGGGGCGACGTAGGCCAGGTCCCCGCTCGCGACATTGATCCGGTAGGCGCCGGGCTCGGCCGCCCCGGCGGTCAGCCGGTGCGGGGAGCGGAAGTACACGCGTGATCCGTCCTCGGCGACGGCGATGCCCATGCCCGCCACTAGGGTGTTTTCCGCCAGCACGTCGGCGTCGATTCCGGGAACGACGCAGGTGACGCATTCCAGGCTTTCGTCGCCGAGGTCGTAGCGGTAGACGTCGCCGTCGACCGAACCGCCGCACGAGCCGGTCGGGGTGTCGTCCGCCGTCAGGCGCGTCGGCGTCCAGAAGAAGGCCGCGTCCTCGGTGGACTTGATCAGCCCGGCGAAACAGCTCAGCCCCGACAGCGCCGGGCCCGAGATCAACTTGGTCTCGGCGGCACCGAAGTCCCGCACATAGAGCTGGTTCGGATTCGAGCAGCTTCCCAGCCCGGGGCTGGGGAAGAAGAGGCGGGAGCCGTCCGCCGAGAGCCAACGCGTGGAGCGCTGGGCCTGGTCCGTCGGCAGGCCGCCGGTGAACCCTGAGGATCCCATCGGAACTTTACAAGTGGGCAGCTGATCGCCGGGCAGGAGGGTGGCGAGCTGCGGCGTCCCGGAGCTGATGTCGTAGAGCTGGTCGGTGCTCGCCGGATGGACGGGATCGGCTGCGCCGCTGAGCATGGCCAGCGTCCTCGATGCGTCGTCGGAGGCGGCGAAGAAATCGCCGTAAGCCGCGGCGGAGTCGCCGACCAGTTCGGTATCGGGAGCGCCCGGGATCAGCCGCCAAATCCCCCAGTGCCCGAGCTGGTCGAAGTTGAGGTTGGTCAGACCGGTGAGGCCGCCGTCGCCGAAGGGAATCAGCCAGCTGGGTCCGGCGACCTGGCTCCGTGGCGGCGACAGCTGCTCGCTGAGCCAGCCGGCGGACGTGCGGCTGGCGAAGAGCTGGCTGAAGCCGCTGCCCGAATCGGAGATCGGAGTGCCGCCGGAGATCTGGTAGACCACCCTTTCTCCGTCGTCGGAACCGGCCGTGGCGCCGATCACCGGGGTGCCGCCGGTGTCGTCAAGGCTCACCAGCTCCCAAGCCCTGTCGGAGCCGGGAGGACCGGCAAACTCGCCGTGGGTGAGCGGCGCGTCGCTCGCCCGCGTGCTCACCGTCATGTCCTCGCCAAAGCTGGGCCCGTCGTTGCCGTTGTCGGCGACGACCCGGTAGTGGTAGGTGGTACCGCTCTGCAGGCCATCGACCTGTTGGGACACGAACTCGGTCAGCTTGCCCGACCCGGCGACCAAGGGCGCCGTGGATTGGCACGGGTTCGCGTCGCAGGGACCGTCTGCTCCGTATTCGAAGTGGTAGGTGGTGGCGCTGCCGACGGGGTTCACCCGGCCCTCCAGCTCTGCGGTCACAGCGGTGCGAACCGGTGAGCCGACGGTCTCGACTTCGGGGCCCCTCGGCAGCGTGGTGAAGGTCGTGGAGGAACTGATCGCCGGCGGATTGAAAGGTCGCGTCGCGACCAGGCGGACGTGGTAGAGCGTTCCCGATTCGAGTCCGCCGCCGGGGGGCTGGAGAACCGCGTTAATCGGTTGCGGGCTCGTCTGACTGCCGAGCGGTACATCGGGGGTCCGCATCCACTCGACACCGTCGAGTGAGTACTCGAGCCGGTAGCTCGCGGTCGGCGGGCCGTTTGGGTTGACCGTGCCGTTGACGGTGGCGGAGCGGGCCGTGACGTCGCTGACCGAGTCGAGGGTCGCCGAGGCCGCACCGCCGGCAGTGTCGAGCACGTAGACACCATGCAGAGAGCCGGCGAAGTCATCATCGAATTTGCCACCGACGTTGTATTTGGTGCTGACGAAGAGGCGTTCGCGGGAGCTGTCCAGGCCCAGCCCGAGGGTGAAGTTGAATTCGGCCAGGGAACCGTGGGTGGCGTCCGCGGCCGTCGGGGGCGCGGTGAGGCCAGGGGCGTTGACGGGTCCGAACTGCTGAACCACGGAGCTGACAGCCCCTGGGTCAGACACGGTACGAAGCACATAGAGAACATCGACATCGGGGCCGGGACCGTCGGAGTCGGGATCGACCTCGAACCCGATCGATCCATTGTGATTGCTGGGCAATACCGGTGGGGCCGGGATCGAGGTGAGGAAGCCGACACCGCCGCCGTTGGCGTTCTCGGTGTCGTAGCGGTCGATCTCCTGCTGGTTGTTGAGATCGCCGACGTAGACGATCCCGCGCGAGTCGACCGCGATCGCGTTCAGCCGGCTCAGGTCGAACTGTGCCGAGGAGCCGAATGACGCCGGCGCCGAGCCGTCGAGCGCAAAGGTGTCGACGCGGGTATTCAAGGCATCGCCGACGAAGACCGTGCCGGTCGCAGGATTGCCGTCGGCTGGGCTGACCGCGATCGAACGCGCCTGGGCCATCTGACCCAGCCCGGCACCGGTCACCCCGGCCTTGCAGACGTCTCCCAAAGAGGAGACGCAGACCTCATAGCCGGTGCCTGACTGGTCCGGGCCCGAGGCGACGACGTCCCAGCCGAACGAACGCAGGAAAGTCCCGTTGCCGCTGTACACGTTGACCCGGAAATTGGCTCGATCGGCGACGTACACGTCCCCCGTGTCCTGGTCCACTGCGATTCCGGTGGGGTCGCTGAGAGCGCCGTTGCCGGCCGCGCTGCCGTTCCCCCCCGAGGCGACGCCCGCTTTGCACTGAGCTGCCACCGTGCAGATCTCGAAGTCGCTACCCCCCGCCGGCGAGGCATCCACGTCGGCGCCCCAGGCGCTGATGAATTCATAGGCGTCGTCGTATGGGTCTGAGGGCGTTCCGGCATCGTTCTGCGCGAAGCGCTGGACCCGCCGGTTATCGAAGTCGAGGACGTAGACGTCGCGCTCGTCGGCCGGGCCGGCGCCGCTCGAATTGACGGCGATGTCCCCAGGGGTACTGAACTCGCCCCCCTTCGTTCCCGCACCTTCGGAGGTGCCGAAGTAGGCGATCACCTCCTTGGCCGCAGCGGTCGCACCGCAGAGGGCGAAGAGGGCCAGGACTGCCAGCAGGACCGGGGCGAGAGCCCGCTTCCGGACGACGCTGCCATGTCTGCGGTGGAGACGATCGATCATTTCACTTTTGTCCTTGACGAGTGCTTTGAAGTGGGCCGGAGGGCCTCCGGAGCCGCCCTCATCGAGGGCGGCTCCGGCCGGCCTGAGCCGGGGTTGTCAGCCGGTCACCGCCCAGGTCCCGTATCCATACGAGGGCGCTTTTTCAAAGCCGAAGGCGATGAGGGTGCCGGTGACGTTGGCACCGGAGAAGGACACCGGATCGACTATTTCGGCGAATTCGAGATTTTTGCGAACGCCTTCGTAGACGCAGAGGTATCCACTGGCCGCTTTCGGCGCTTCAGCAGTGCCTGGGCAGTTGGTCGGGTCGAGGGTAGCCGGGCTGATCCACTTCACATGGGCGGCATCGAGATTCTGGGCCAGCGGGATGTTGAAGGAGATCGTGGCGAACGTCCCTTCCGTGTCCTCGGAACTGGCGTTGACAGACCACATCCCCGTCTCGGTCTCGCCGACCGGCAGGGTTTCGGTGAATCCGGTTTCGCCGTCTTCTCCGTCCTCGCCGGGAGCGCCGTTACAGGCGTAGGTGGGCTGGGGGCTGGCAGAGCTGAATTTGGCGCCGCCGAAGGTGCATTCGGCCCCCGGAGCCTCAGGCACGCTGGTGACGCTGGTGCCGTTCGTGCCGATGGTGCCGTTCGTGCCGTCTTTGCCGTTCGCACCCGCAGCACCGGAGTCGCCCTTAGGGCCGGCAGCCCCTGCGGGTCCGGCGGGTCCGGCTGGGCCCGCGGGTCCGGCCTTGCCGGCGAACTTTTTGGAGATCTTTTCGACTTCCTTCTTCTGCTTGCCGTTGAGGCCGGCAGCAGCGTAGGCGCCGCCGGCGAGAGCGGCGACCAAAGCGACGACCGCGACGATCAGGCCGGCGGTGCCGAAGGGTTCGCGGATAGAGCGAACGGGGTGACGGAAACGATTCATCGATTCTCCTCCTTGGTGCCGGCATCCCAGGCCGACAGGATCAATTGGTTTGACAAGGCCAGGACTTCCCGGTGGGGGCCGGCCTTCGCAGCGGGCAGAGTCCGGTTGGATCGCGGGCGGCCGGAAAAAGGCGGGCGGGTCGATCGCTTCGATCGAACTGGGGCACCGGCCTGCGACCCGCCCGCCTGGTGCAACTGGTGCCGGCCAGCCAGGGAGGGTGACGGGCGCCGGTTGCTATGCCGCTTCACGGACCCGGACTCCGTGCCGAGGCCAGGGGGGGACCCGGGGAGGCCGGTGCCGTCCAGGCCCAGCGGCTCTGCTCTCCACCGTGGGGATCGGTTAGAGGCGCAGCTTTTCGAAAGCAGATTCCCTGCAGCCAACATTTCCCTGTGCTTCCTACGATTGGTTGCCCCTGGTCCCTGGCGTCGGTTCCCTGCGAAGCGACGCCTCAGAGGCCCGAGCGAAAACTCTGTGGCGCTCGGCCTCGCGTAGGTAGACAGCTGCACGATCTAGGGTCAAGTCGGTACTGCTAGCAACCTCAAAGTCCAAATACTCTTGAGCAACAAGAGGTGGTATGTGGCGCCGGATGCGCCAAAACCGCCGCCGCCGATCAGGATCCGGAAGCGTCTTTCGAATTAAACTCAGCGCTTTTTGAGCTTCGATAGGCGCGCGAGGGGGCGGCTTCGAAAAGGAACGAGAGAGCGAACGCTCCGATTGCCTCATCGCCGCTGCGGTCGAGTCGCTTGGACGCTTCGACATGGATCTCGATCAGGCGGTCAAGTGCTTCGTGCTGCAGTGTGGATGCCTGCAGCCACCCCTCGTCGTCGAGGCGGAGGGGAACCCGCGCCGCCTGGAAGCCCTCCCGAGCGGAGAACGTTCCGGCTCGCAGGGCGGCGAGGCAGTCCTGGACGATCACTCTGAGGATTTCGACATGCCCCTGTCCTATCTCCTCGGGCGTGAGGTGCGCCGCGTCCTCGTTGGTGAGGAAGTTGGGACGGGTGAAGTAGACCCGCTCCACCACCCCGCGCCGAGGCCGCTGCTCACGCAGCTCGGCCAGCCCCGCTTTCCGCAGGCGGCCGAGGTGGTAGCGGACGCGGCCGATCGGGAGGCCGAGATCGGCGGCAAGGTCGTTGGCGCTGGACGGCCTGAGAATCAGAGCAGTCAGCATCCTCGCCCTCAGCGGGTCGTTAAAACCCTCCAACTTCGCGAGGGCGTCTTTTCGCGATTCCCCGTCAGCAAACTCCGACGCACGAGTATTCATGGGGCATACCTGCATTTGTGCGTGGGACTCTTCAGCCTCTGTGTAGACAACACGTCTATTTCCTCAAAGAGCTGCGTGGCACAAGCGTATTCGATTTAGAGACTGCATGCTCGGAACGCGGGCAAGAAGCCTCTCGGCGGGGGGTCAAGGTGCTCGCCCGCCGACGCCACCGCCGCGCAGTGCTTCATAGCGCTCAATTTCCTCCCGCAGGGTGTCTGCCTGGCCCCTCAGGCCATCGACCATGGCCTGGCCGGAGAGCGGATCGACGCCCTCGGCGAAGAGAGCTTGCTCTTAGCGAATGGGCGTGGATTAAGGGGGCGGCAACGCACGATAATCGTGATCAGGTAAATGCGGGTCGAAGAGACCGCCAAATCGAGGGCAATCGCGCGCAGTCAGAACCAATCGCGGCGCCATCTGCCTCTAGTGGCAGATGGGCGGGATATGGGTGTGACCAATTTCGCCACGAAACGACTCCCGAACTAGCCGATTTGCAGCGACTTCGATGAAGCCCGGAACGAGACTCGAACTCGTGACCCCTTCCTTACCATGGAAGTGCTCTACCAACTGAGCTATCCGGGCGGGTCGGCCCCCCTGGGAGGCCACACGCTCAGGATGATTCTAGACGGTGGCCGAGGATCAGCGACGGCTCCAGGGAATCGCCACCGCCAGTTTCCAGACGCCCTCGACCTGGCGCAGGACCATCGTCGGCGTCAGCGCCCTGGTGAAGGGCGAGCCTTCCGAGCCGGCAGAGCTGATCACCCACCGCTCGCTCCCCAGGGCGACCTCGCCGGCGAGGACGACCGAGCTCTCCTGCACCTCGATCTTGGAGCCCGAAGCAATCATCTGGTGGAGGATCGGCCTGATCTCCTCCCTGCCCCTGACCACGGTCGCGTCCGGGGTCAGCAGGCAGGCGTCCTTGGCGAAGCAGGAGATGGCAGCCTCGAGATCGCCACGGCTGATCGATGCGGCGAGGGCACGCGTGCTCTCCTCAGGAGTGCGCGCGCCCTCGCGGACCGCTGTCGACATGGCTTAGAGGAACTTCGACGGCTGCAGGCGGCAGTAACGGAATTCGTAGTCGAGCACCTGGTTGTTCGCCTGCCGGGCGTTGCTGATCAGGCGCACCACCATCTTCTGGGCGCTCGTCACTTCGTCGTTGGACAGCTTCTTGGCGACGGATTCGAAGAGCGTCACCTCGGTCTTGACGTAGCCCAGCCACTTCGTCAGACGGGTCGCGTCGGCAGCCGGCTTCGGGACCGCCAGGAGCTGAGCGCGGGTTCCCTTCAGCGCTTTGGCCGCGGCGCGGAACTGCCGGGCGGCGGCGTCGAGCTTTCCGGCCTTCACTTTCGCCCGGACGTCCTTGAGAATCCGTTCGTTGGCTTCGGTGTTGACCTTGCAGATCGGTTCGACTTCTTCCTTGAAAGTCTCCGGGGTCGGTTCGGCTGCCATCGAGGGGACTGCCCCTACCACCATGACGGCGGCGGCCAACGAAACGATCAGCTTCCTGCCTGACATCGACGCTCCTCCTTTTGGGCTTGCGCCCTTGTAACCCTCATTACGGCCCTGCGGCTCGGTCCCCGTACGAGCAGCGGGCGTGGGCGTGAATCATAGGCCTCCTGCGCGCGGGTGTACCTGAGCTTTTCGAGCACCGCGTTGCCCACATTGGACGTACCCAAATCATTCCCCTCACGTTTGCATTTCGCGATCTGTAGCGTCCCGGTGATGCGCCACCCCGCCCTTCGCTCGCTGCTCGCGCTCGCGCTGCTTGCCCTGCCGGCGGCCGGCTGCGGTGGCTCGGACGATCAGTCGCGGGCCGCCCCGCCAGCGGCCGAGTTCCCTTCGGCGAAGGGCAAGACGATCGCCGAGCTTCTGCACGACCCGGCGGCCAAGCGGACGAAGCTGGTGATCGCGCCGGCGACCCAGACCTTCGACGTCGGCGAGAACCGCTACGCCTTCGGCGTGTTCACCCCCGGCCTCAAGCAGATCAGCGACGCCGACGTCGCCGTGTACTTCGCCAAGGACGGCAAGGGACCGGTCATCGGCCCGTTGCCGGCCCAGGTCACCTCGCTGGAGACGAAGCCCGCCTACCGGGCGGCGGGGGCGGGTGGTCCCGGCGAGGCGACGACCGTCTACGTCGTCCCCGAGGTCGAGTTCGATCGCAACGGGTCCTGGCTGGCGATCGCGATGTTGAAGGGCGAGGAAGGGCTCGAAGTCTCGCGAGTGCCGAGCCCGGTCGTCGGCGACTTCCCGGCGATACCGAAGGACGGCGAAAAGGCGCCGGTCATCCACACGCCCACGGCCGCGGACGTCGGCGGCGACATCAAGAAGATCGACACCCGCGTCCCGCCCGACCAGCTGCACGAGGTCGACTTCGCCGACGTGGTCGGCAAGAAGCCGGTCGTCCTCGTCTTCGCGACCCCGGCGCTCTGCCAGACCCGCGTCTGCGGTCCCGTCGTCGACATCGCCCAGCAGGTGGCCGACTCCTACGGCGAGGAGGCCGACTTCATCCACATGGAGATTTGGAACGACAACGACATCGGCAAGGGGCCCCGCCCCCAGGTTCGCGCCTACCACCTCGAAAGCGAGCCCTGGACCTTCCTCGTCGACCGCAAGGGAATTGTCCGCGACCGCATCGAGGGCGCTTTTGGCGTGTCTGAACTGGAAGAAGCGATGCGGAAGATCGTGCCTGGCTGAGCGGCCAGGCTCCGCTACGCTCTTTGAGCCGGGATAGGGGCCTGGCGAAGTAGTGCCCGTTGGGAGGCAGGGTCGAGAAAACGACGCTGCAAGGAGCGATATGAAGCAACGGTTGGCAGTCCCCGCTTTCGTCCTCGGGCTCTTAGTGCTGCTCGGAGCTCTACCCGCCCCGGCGCTCGCCGCCAAGGGGGGCCAGGGAAAGAAGCAGGGCGCGAAAGTGAAGACCTTCGAAGTCTGCAAGCACGGTTGCCGGTACCGCACGATCCAGAAGGCGGTCGACGCCGCCGGCTCCTTCAAGGCGAAGAAGCGCAACGCGAAGGTGAAGACGGTGGTCGCGATCCGGCCCGGCAAGTACGTCGAGGGGGTCGTCGTCGACGGCACCCTGCGCAAGAAGAGCTTCGACGGGCTGACGATCAAGGGCGTTAAGAAGAACCGCAAGAAGGTCGTGCTCGAGGGCAAGAACGCGAAGGGCGAGCTCGGTGCCGCCCAGAACGGGATCGAGGCGATCAGCGTCGACGGGATCGTGCTGGAAAACATGTGGGCGCGGAACTACCAGTCGAACGGCTTCTTCGTGCACGCCTCCACCGAAGGCGGCCAGCACTGCGACGGCTACAAGATGGACAACCTGCTGACCTCCGCCAACCGCTCCTACGGCCTCTTCGCGAAGGGCTGCCTCGGCGGCAAGATGATCAACTCGGCCGGCTTCCACCACGGCGACTCCGCCTTCTACGTCGGCGAAACGCCGTGCGACAAGAAGACCTGGACCAACCACGGCACGCCGCCGCCGCCGGCCCCCTGCCAGAAGAAGCCGAAATGGACGCTGCTGAAGAACGACCGCAGCTACGAAAACGTGCTCGGCTACTCGGGGACGAACTCCAAGTACGTGAAGATCGTCGAGTCGGCCTTCTACAACAACGGCGCCGGCATCGTTCCCAACACCCTGGACAGCGAGGGGTTCGAGCCGAACGGCTGGAACGTGTTCGAAGGCAACGACGTGTTCTGGAACAACTACAACTACTTCCTCTCCGGCGCGAAATTCCACACCGTCTCCGGCGGGCTCGGACAGGTCGGCGGAGCGACGGTCAACTACCCGACCGGCGTCGGCATCGTCCTCTACGGCGGCGCCGACAACGTCGTCAGACGCAACAACGTGTTCGGCAACTACAAGTGGGGCATCGCCTCCTTCTCGGGCCCGGGCGAAATCTTCGTCGCCAACGAGGGGGATGACGCCAAAAGCATCAACAACCAGATCGTCGAAAACGCGATGGGTCGCGAAGGCGCCGACCCCAACGGCGAATACGACTTCTGGAACGACAACACCGGCGGCGGCAACTGCTGGGCATCGAACACCGCCGCGGCGACGTTCGCCCCCGGCAACGGCAAAGTGCCGCTGAGCACGATCTATCCCGGCTGCCCGCAGACCGAAGTCCTCGCCGACCAGGTCCGCAGCCTCGACATCGAAGCCGGCCTGCAGGTGAATCTGGCAGACACCAGCGACCCGCGCACGATCCTCGGCTACGCGACCTCGAACCCGCCGCAGAACCAGCAGTGCACCTGGGTCCGGCGGGTGTCGGCGCATCCGGCGTTCGAGAAATTCACCCCGGTCGAGGTGGCGCCGCTGCCCGGTGAGGTGAACTGCGGATGAGGGGCGGCAGGAGGTTCGTCGCGCTCACCGTCGCCCTCGGCCTCGCCGCGGCTGCCCTGCTCGGGGTGACCGCGGCCTCGGCCCGGGCGCCGCAGAAGCCGGCGGTGAAGGTGACCGTCAACGACTTCTACTTCGCGCCGACCGCGGTGACGATCCACAAGGGGCGGTCGGTGAAGTGGGTGTGGTCGAGCTACAACACCTATCCCCACGACGTCCACCTGAAGAAGGGGCCCGCGAACCTGAAGCAGAAGGGCTCCTACTCGACGAAGACCTCGGCGGTCAGCGAAGCGCAGTTCCAGAAGAAGTTCGAAACGCCGGGCACCTACAAGTACATCTGCACGATCCACCCGGACGAAATGCGGATGACGATCACCGTCAAGCGGTAGCGACGTGGCGCCGGACCCGATCGATCGCCGGGGGTTCCTCGCCCTCTCGGGGGGAGCCCTGCTCTGCACGATCGCCGGCCAGGAGGTCGCGACCGACGAAGGCAAGATCGACGTCGAGGGGCTGTCCCGCGAGGTAAGGGTGCCGCCGAAGGTGACGGCGGCGGAGTGGCGGGGTGACGATCCGGGAGCGCGGCTGCTGGCGGGGCTGCCGAGCGGCGGCTCGACGCGCGAGTACTGGATCGCCGCCGAGCCGGTGGAGTGGAACATCGTCCCCACCCACCGTGACCAGATGATGGCCGAGAAGGTGAAGCAGGGGAAGGCGCGCTTCGGCGCCTACGGCTACCGCGCCTACTCGGCCGGGTTCAAGAGCCCGCTGGGGAAGGCGACCGTACCGGGGCCGCTGATCGACGCCGAAGTCGGCGACACCGTGGTCGTCCATTTCCGCAACAAGCTCGGGGCGCCGGCGACGATGCACCCGCACGGCATCTTCTACGCCAACGAGATGGACGGCGCCTACAAGGGAAAGTGGACCGACCCCGGCGGCTTCGTCCAGCGCAACCGCACCTTCACCTATGTCTGGGAGGCGCGCGAAGGGACCGAGGGGACCTGGCTCTACCACGACCACGGGCCGATGGACCCGCTGCCTACCTTCAAGGGGCTGTTCGGGCCGCTGGTCATCCGCAAGCGCGGAGAGGCGCGGCCGGACAACGAGTTCTTCCTCGCCTTCCACACTTTCGACCCCTCGATCACCGGGCTGCGGGGCACCTACTACTGCGTCAACGGCAAGGCCTACGCCGGGAACACGCCGACGCTGGAAGCGCGGGTGGGCCAGCGCGTCGCCTTCCACGTCTACGGGGTCGACAACTTCTTCCACACCTTCCACCTGCACGGCCACCGCTGGAGCGAACCGGACGGCCGCATCGTCGACAACAAGACCTTCGGCCCGGCCGAGTCTTTCCGGTTCGAGTTCGTCGAGGACAACCCCGGCCGCTGGTTCTACCACTGCCACGTCTTCCAGCACCTGCACCAGGGGATGAACGGTTGGTACCTCGTCTCCTGAGAGCGACCGGACGCATTTGTCCCCGGTATGCGGGGATAACTGCGTTCGCTTTGCTCCTGCTCTGGCCGGCAGCCGCGGCCCATGCCCTCAACACCCGGGTCGCGATCGCCGACTACGCCTGGTCGCAGCCGCGGGTGAGCGTCGACCTCGGCGAGAAGGTGACCTGGGACTGGCTCGGCCCCGACCTCGCGCACTCGATCACCGGCATCTCCCCCAACTCGCTGCAGTGGGACTCCGACGCCGGCACCGACGCTCCCGCCCACCGGGCCGGCGACAGCTTCACGCTCCAGTTCACGTCTCCCGGCGAATACTTCTTCCAGTGCAAGCTGCACGCGGCGGTGCGGGGAGAGGTGATCGTCTCCGCCGTCCCTGGTGATCCGAACTCGGATCCCGGGCCGCGAGCGCCGCTGAACCTGGACCTGAAGCCGCCGACGCTGGGATCGCTATCGATGCCGAAGCAACGAACCGATGGTCGCGGCGGACTCGGCTTCAGCATCCAGATCAGCGAGCGCGGCAGTCTCGATGCCGAGTACTACCGCTTCAACTCGAAGGGCAAGCGGATCTACAACGGCTTCGAGATTTGGAAGGCCTTCATCGGCATCAACCACCTGCGGCTGGGGGCGCGATCGAAGCATTTCCGGGCGCGGCCGGGGCACTACCTCGCGGTGCTGCAGGCCACCGACGAAGCGGCAAACGAGTCGAAGGTGCTGCGCCGGCGCTTTACGATCGGCGGCTAGACGAGCTGCGTTTGCGGCGGCGTTTGCGGGAAGGGCCTCCGGCATCGGTGAGGGTACGTTCGCCGGCTTTCTCGGTCGACTCCCCCATCGTGATCTGAAACATCGCCAGCAGCGCGTCGGAGGCGAGGGGGCGCATCCGGTCCAGGGCCTCGCGCACCTTCGGCCAGTCTTCTTCCGGCCTCCCGGCCTTGTCGAAGGGCTCCCAGACCTCGCTGACGAAGAGCTCGACGAAGGTCCGCGAGACCTTCTCCGAGGCCCGTCGCAGCGCCTCGGCCGTCTCCACTGCCGCCTGCGGGGTGACGCCGAGCTCGACCAGAGCAGTGCCGGCCTGTTGCAGGCGGGGGCTGATCACCTCGACCTTGCCGTCGGGAAGCTGGCGCAGGATGCCGAGCTTTTCGGTGCGGGCGAGGAGCTTAGGGTCGAAGCGCTCGACGCCCCAGGCGGCGGCCAGCTCGTCGGCATCGAAGATTTCCGGCGTCTCGTCCTCGAAGGGGGCGCGAACGGCGCGGGCGAAATCGACCATCTCCCGCGAGGAGCCTTCGCTGGACTCCAGCACCCGGCGAATCGCCTCGAGGTTCAGGCCCTCGGCCTGCATTTCGCGGGTCAGCTCGATCCGGGCGACGTGGCCCTCGTTGTAGTAGCCGGTGCGGCCGTGGACCTCTGGCGGCGGCAGCAATCCGCGGGTCTGGTGGGCGCGGATGTTGCGGATGGTCATTCCCGTCCGCCGCGCCAGCTCCCCGATCGTCATCTTTCCGTCGGGTTTGGCGGTCTCGCCTTTCCGCGGGCTCATCGGCCCATGGTAAGCGGGAGGCGCTGGCCGTTCATCTTCTTCGCCGCGTCCGAGCAGAGGAATGCAATCGCGGCGGCGATGTCCTCGGCCGGGGTGAAGGTCGGGAACTCCTTGTCGGGATCCTCCTCCCGCATCCGCGGGGTGAGGATCGCGTCGACGACGACGATGTTGGCGGTCGCGGCGCTGCCTTCGAAGCCGTCGGCGAGAGCGAGGGTCCAGGCCTCGGCGGCGGCCTTGGCCGCAGCGTAGGCCGCATTCGTGTTGGTCGGCGCCTGCGCCTGCTTCGAGGAGACGAGGACGAAGCGCCCCGCGGAGCTTGCGGCGAGCTGGTCGTGGAAGGCGCGGGTCGTGTGCTGGACGGTGCGGACGAGGAGGTCGTGCAGAAGCTCCCAATCCGCGAGCGGCGCCTTGTGCAGCGGCTCTCCCCCGCGCCAGCCGCCGACCAGGTGGACGAGCCCGTCGACGCGACCGAAGCGCTCGACCAGCGCCGCGCACCAGGCGCGGGCAACGTCCTCGTCGAGGAGGTCGACGGCGCGCCCGTCCCAGCGGTCCTCGGCAAGGCCGAGGTCGGCGGCGATGGCGTCGAGTGATTCCTGGCTTCGGTCGGTCCCGGCGACGATCGCTCCGGCCTCTGCGAGTTCCTTGACGACGAGCGGTCCCAGGCCACCGCCCGCCCCAGCAATCGCGATTACGCGGTCATCGAGCATGGGGAACCTCCTTCCAACGACTGTCGCTTTTGTAAGGCATAGCCGTACAAAAGCGACACGCCCCGTCGCGTGTCGATGGGGGAGACAGGATTCGAACCTGTGTAGGCATAGCCAACGCGTTTACAGCGCGTCTCCTTTAACCACTCGGACACTCCCCCGAGCACTGGCGGCTGATTCTAGAGAGGCGCAGGCCCCCTAGCCTTCCGACGCTCCGAGCCTCGCGATCATCTGCTCGTTGAAGGCGGTCAGGGCCGAGAAGGGGCGCATGAAGACGGTCAGCTCGCGGACCTTGCCGTCGTCATCGAGCTCGAGGAAGTCGATGCCCTCGAGCTCGCGGTCGCCGACCTTGGCCTTGAAGCGGAGGACGACGGTGGCGCCCTCGGCCAGCTCGTCGACGTAGGTCAGCCCTTCCAGCGTCGAGGCGACGTGGGTGAGGACGGTGCTCACCGTCTCGCGGCCTTCGAAGCCGCGGAAGAGGACGGGGCTGTGGAGGACGACGTCCTCGCGCAGGGTCTCCGCGAGCAGGTCGAGGTCCTTGCTCTCGGCGGCGCGGCGGAAGGGGTGCGGCCCGGCCATTCGCCTCCACTGTAGCTGGGGTGAGTGGAATACTCACGCCGTGCCGAGCGACCGCTTCTACTCGCGCCTCTCCCATTCACTCGGGGCCACGGGCCTGCGGATGGTCGGCAAGCTGAACGTCCCCGTCTACCGGCTCAGCCGCGGGCGGATCGGCGGCAAGGTCGGCAAAGGCCCGGTGCTGCTGCTGACGACCACCGGCCGAAAGTCGGGTGAGCCGCGAACCGCGCCGGTCCTCTACCTCGCCGACGGCGAGCGCTACGTCGTCATCAACACCAACGCCGGCAACACCAAAGTCCCGGCCTGGTCGCTCAACCTCCGAGCCGATCCCGAAGCCGAAGTCGAGGTGCGGGGAAGGCGGACCAAGGTGCGGGCGCGGCTGGCCGAGGGCGAGGAGCGGGCCGATCTCTGGCGCCGGCACATGCAGCAGTACTCCGGCTGGGACTACTACGAGTCCAAACTAGACCGCGAGATCGGCGTCTTCGTGCTCGAGCCGGTCTGACGGGACCGAGACGCCGTCAGGATGCTTCACGCAACATCTGGGCCTCGGGGAGTCGCTTCAGCTTCTTCAGCGTGTTGTTCTCGATCTGGCGGATCCGCTCGCGGGTGACGCCGAAGGTTCGGCCTACTTCCTCCAGCGTCAGCGGCTCGTTGCCGGCGAGGCCGTAACGAAGTTCGATCACCTGGCGCTCGCGGTCGGGCAGCGCTTCCAGCGCTTTCTTCACGCCCTCCTTCTGAAGGTGCTCGCTCGCTTCCTCGAAGGGCTCCAGCACGGCGTCGTCGGCGACGAAATCGCCGAGCTCGGATTCGTCCTCGTCGCCGACCGGTTTCTCCAGCGAGACCGGCAGCTGGGCGACGCGGAGGATGTCCCGCACGTCGGAGACGGGCCAGCGCAGCTCTTCGGCGATCTCCGCCGGCTCGGGCTCGCGCCCCAGCTTCTGGACCAGCTGGCGTTCGACGTGGGCGACCCGGTTCAGCTTCTCGACCATGTGGACGGGAATCCGGATCGTCCGCGCCTTGTCGGCAATCGCCCGCGTCACCGCCTGGCGAATCCACCAGGTCGCGTAAGTGGAGAACTTGTAACCGCGGCGGTAGTCGAACTTCTCGACCGCCCGGATCAGCCCCAGCGAGCCCTCCTGGATCAGGTCGAGGAAGCTGAGCCCGCGGCCCAGATAGCCTTTCGCGATCGAGACGACGAGGCGCAGGTTGGCCTCGACCATCTGCCGCTTGGCGAGCATGTCGCCGCGCTCGATCCGTTTCGCCAGTTCGACCTCCTGCTGCGCGGTCAGCAAGTCGACCTGCCCGATCGACCGCAGGTAGAGCCGCAGCGAGTCGAGGCTCGGCTCGACCGTGAGGTCGAGCTCTTCTTTCTTCGCCGCGCCACTGCTCTCGCCGCTGCGCTGGGCTTTGTAAGCGCTGACGCCGTCCTCGGCGATGACGTCGATGCCGTGCTCGACGAGGTGAGCGTGAAGCTGGGAGACCTGCTCCTTGGTGATCTCCACCTCCTCGAGTGTCGAGGAGATCTGCTCGAAGGTCAGGTAGCCGCGCTCGCGACCGGTCGCGATCAGGCCTTGGAGCTCCTCGATCTCCCCGATCGGGCTCGTCTCCTCATCGCGCTCGATGACATCGGCCGTGGTCTCCAACGGTTCGATAGCCACTTCTCGCTGCTCTCCCTCTCCCCGATTCGCGCCAGCCGGCCCTGAAGCTCCGACCACCGCGGATTATAGGCGGAAAAAACTCTCCAACGTCCGGAGAGGTATCGCGAACACCCGGCGATCCCAGTTGCTTACTATTGGTTAGCCGATGGCCAGTCAGACGACCGCCCCCCAAGCCACCCCCGACGTCCAGGCAGGCCTTCCCGCCACGCAGGTCGGCCTCTCCCGCGTCGGCGTCACCGGAGTCGAGAAGGTGATCCGGGTCAAGACCGACGGCGTCGAGAACCTCTTCTACGCCGGCTTCGAGTGCTTCGTCGACCTCAATCCCCAGCAGGCCGGCGTCCACATGTCCCGCTTCGAGGAGATCGTCGGCGAGGCGATCGACGAGGTCGTCCTCGGCGAGGCCTTCAAAGCCGAGGTTCTGGCCGCCCACGTCGCCGAGAAGGTGCGCGAGCGCCAAGGCGGCGAGCGCGCCGAGGTCTCGATCACGGCCCGCTACCCGGAGACGGTGCAGACGCCGGAAACCGGCAAGAGCACCCAGGAGATCTACGTCCTCTACGGCACCGCCGTCGCCTCGGCCCGCGGCACCCGCACCCTGACCGGGGTCGAGGCCCAGGGGATGACCGCCTGCCCCTGCGCGCAGGAAGCAGTCGCCGCCCTCGCCCGCGACCGGCTCGCCGAGGACGGCTTCGGAGACGAGCAGATCGAGCGAATCCTCGAGCTCGTCCCGGTCGCCACCCACAACCAGCGCGGCATCGGCACCCTCTACATCGGCTGCCCCGAGGGCGGGCCGGCCTGGATCGAGGCGCCGGAGCTGCTGCGGATCGTCGAGAGCTCGATGAGCTCGGAGATCTACGAGCTGATGAAGCGCACCGACGAGCGCTCCGTGGTCGTCAAGGCCCATGAACACCCGCGCTTCGTCGAGGACTGCGTGCGCGAGATGCTGCGCCAGGTCGTCGAGGGCTACACCGACCTTCCCGAGCAGACCTTTGTCATGGCCCGCCAGGAGAACCTGGAGACGATTCACCGCCACAACGTCGTCGCCGAGCGCTACGGCACCCTCGGCGACCTCCGCACCGAGCTGAGCAGCGGCGAGCACGGGGCGCATCATGTGACGATGCGCGAGTGGCTCGAGGCGCCGACCGCCTGACCCTCTCCGAGGTTGTGGGGGTTATAGCCCCCACAAGTTCGGAGTCGTCAAGCAGCCGATTTGAGCTTGGCGGCAGCCCGTTCGCGCTCCAGCGCCTCGATCCGCTTGCGGAGGCCGAAGAAGTAGTCGACGCCGCTGACGACGGTGACGGCGAGGGCGACGTAGACGAGGATGTCGACGCCGAGGGGCGCCGGGTTGGTCGCGATGAGGGCGATCACGGCGGCGATCTGGAGGACCGTCTTCAGCTTGCCGAGCCAGCTGGCGGCGATGACGATGCCGCGCTCGTTGGCGATCGTGCGGAGGATCGTGACCGCGATCTCGCGGGCGATGATCACCATCGCCACCCAGGCCGCGAGCCGGCCGAGGGAGACAAGCGAGACGAGGGCGGCGGTGATCAGCAGCTTGTCGGCGAGCGGGTCCATCAGCTTGCCGAAGGTCGTGACCGAGCCGCGCGAGCGAGCGAAGTAGCCGTCGAGGCCGTCGGTCAGCGCCGCCAGGGCGAAGACCCCGGCCGCCAGGGCGTCGCCGTTCTCGCTCTCGCCCAGCAGGGCGACGACGACCACCGGCACGGCGAGGATGCGGAGGAGGGTGAGCGCGTTAGGCAGGTTGAGCGGGAACATCTCTGGTGGAGTCTTTCGCAGCGTCCTTCTTGGCGAAGTACTCCTCCCCCTCGATGCTGACGTGCGGGATGACCCTGTCCAGCCAGCGCGGCAGCCACCAGGCGCGCTTGCCGAGCAGCACCATCACCGCCGGCACCAGCAGGCAGCGGACCAGGGTCGAGTCGATCGCGATCGCGACCGCCAGCCCGACCCCGAACTCCTTCACCACCGGGTTGCCGCTGAGGACGAAGCTGGTGAAGACGCAGACCATGATCGCCGCCGCGGAGGTGATCACCCGGCCGGTGTTCGCCAGGCCTTCGACGACGGCACGCCGCTCGTCGCCGTACTCCTCGTAGTGCTCGCGCATCTGCGTCAGCAGGAAGACCTCGTAGTCCATCGAGAGGCCGAAGAGGATCGCGAACATCAGCAGCGGCACGAAGCTGACGATCGGGATCGCGTGGTCCAGCCCGATCAGCGAGGCCCCCCAGCCGAGCTGGAAGACCGCGGTGACGACGCCGTAGGCGGCCGCGACCGAGAGCAGGTTCATCGCCGCCGCCTTGACCGGGACCAGCAGCGAGCGGAAGGCGACGAGCAGGACGATGAAGCTGAGGGCGACGACGATCGCGATCATCAGCGGCAGCTTGTCGCTGATCTGGCTCGCGAGGTCGATGTAGCCGGCGGTCTGCCCGCCGACGTAGGAGCTGGCTTTGGTCCCTTCCAGCGCCTGCGGGATCGCTTCTTCGCGCAGGTCTTCGACGAGGTCGACGGTCTCGTCCGCCCACGGCTCCGATTTCGAGATCACCGTGAAGACCGCGGCCGTCTTCTCTTTGTCGAGGGTCGGTTCGCTGACCGCGGCGACGTCGGGGGCGCCGCCGACGGCTTTCTCGAGCTTCGGCAGCACCTGCTGGGCTTCCGCCGGCGAGCTGAATTCCGAGGCGATCAGGAGCGGCCCGTTGACGCCGGGCCCGAAGCCCTTGTTGAGCGAGTCGTAGGCCTGGCGCGAGGTGGTTTCCTTCGGCAGCGCGCTGATGTCGTTCTGCCCCAGCTCGAGCTGGAAGATCGGCAGAGCGAGGACCACCAGGACCAATAGCGAGATCACGGTCGCCGCCCCCGGCCGGGCCGCGACCCGTTCCGCCCAGCGCCGCCAGCCGTGCGGCTCCTTGTCGTCGGGGTGGGTCTTGCCGATCTTGACCCGTAGCGAGTTGATGTGCGGGCCGAGCGCGCCGAGCATCGCCGGCAGCAGGGTCGTCGCCGCGCAGACCGCGACCACGACCGCAACCGCGGCGGTGAAGCCGAGGGTGGAGACGAGCGGGATGCCGGCGAAGGCGAGCGAGCAGAGCGCGATCACGACCGTGAAGCCGGCAAAGACGACGGCGCCGCCGGCGGTCGCGGTCGCGCGGGCGATCGACTCGCGCAGCTCCATCCCGTCGGCCAGCTGCAGTTTGTGGCGGGTGACGATGAAGAGGGCGTAGTCGATGCCGACGCCGAGGCCGATCATCGTCGCCAGCGTCGAGGCGACCCCGGGCACCTCGAGCACGTGCTCGAGCAGGCGGATGATCGAGAGCGCGCAGGCGAGGCCGATGACCGCTGAGACGATCGGCAGCATCATCGCCGTCGCGGTGCCGAAGGCGAAGAGGAGGATGACGACCGCCGCGGCGAGGCCGATCGCCTCGCTCGTCTCCGTCGCCGGCTTCGAGAGCTGCTGGCCCACGTAGGCGCCGATCGCAGCGTTCAGGCCCGCCTGGCGGGCGGGCCCGGCGGCGTCGAGGATCTTTTCCGCCTGTTCTTCGTCGATTTCGCCCGGCCCGACCGAGAGCACGACCGGGAAGTAGCCGATCGACTTGTCTTTGCTGAGGAAGGCGGCCCCCTGCGGGCTGAGCGGGCTGACCGCAGAGTTGACATCGCCCAGCGCGATCAGCTTCTTCTCGGTTTCCGCTACCGCCGCCGCGTACTTCGCGTCGGTCAGCTTCTTGCCGCCTGGTGCTTCGAGCACCAGCGGGTTGCTCCCAAAGGCCTGTTCGGGAAGATCGTCTTCGAGCAGTTCGGTGGCGATCGTCGAGTCGGTACCCGGCAGGGTCAGGTTTTCGCTGGTCTTGCTGCCGGCGGAATGGCTGATCGCGAGCAGCGCGATCGCCAACACGATCCAGGCGGCGATCACGGGATAGTGGTGGCGCGAGCTGAAGCGCCCGATCGCGTAGAGGGGGGCGGTCACGGCTGCATCATGCCTTCCGGGGCGGCCGTTTCGCCGGTCTCGAATGCCTCGGGGATGATCTCGAAGGAGCCGGCGCCGAGCGCCTGGCGGATCACGACCAGCCGCTGCGCCTGGTTCGCGGCCATCGAGGCGACCAGCGGTCGCGGCCAGCCGATCGTCAGCTTGCCGACGGCGTGGAGCTCGGCGTCGATCGTCGCGCTTTCCAGCTCGTAGAGGAATTCGAACGCCTGGCGCCGCGTCTCGATCGGGCCGGAGGCGATCTCTTCGTCGACTGGATCGGCTTCGCCGTCGAGCCCGCGCAGCGTCTTCGTCGTCGCGTCGACGTGTTCCTGTTCCTGGGCGCGGAAGGTCTGGACCGCGGCCAGGTCGGCGGCGTCGTGCAGGACCGGCAGCGCCCGGCCGTAGGCCTCGACCGCGGCGATCTGGCGGCCGAGGACCTCGTTCAGGACACCGATGTCGGCCTGCTTGTCGGTGGTCGAGCCCTCCCCGCCACCGCAGGCGACCAGGCCGACGGCGAGGCCGGTGGCAAGAGCGCCGAGGAGGAGGGCGCGGCGCATCGCCCGACCGCGCATGATTCGGTTCGCTGCCATGAGGAGGAAGCCAAGCCTATGAGCTCCGAGGGCCGCCGCGCGCTGGCGGCGCTGGCCGAAGAGGTGCACCGCTGCCGGCTCTGCCCGCGCCTGGTCGAGTGGCGCGAGGCGCAGGCGGCGGACCCGCCCCGCCGCTACCGCGGCCAGGAGTACTGGGCGCGCCCGGTCTCCGGCTTCGGCGACCCGGAGGCGCGGGTCGGGATCGTCGGCCTCGCCCCCGCCGCCCACGGCGCCAACCGCACCGGTCGGATGTTCACCGGCGACCGCTCGGGCGACTGGCTCTACGCGGCGCTGCACAGGGCGGGGTTCGCCAACCAGCCCGAGTCGGAGTGGCGCGGCGACGGCCTGGAGCTGCGCGACGCCTACATCACCGCCACCGTCCGCTGCGCCCCGCCCGCCAACAAGCCGACCCCCGAGGAGCGGGACACCTGCCTTCCGTACCTGCAGCGCGAGCTGGAGCTGCTCGAGCGCTGCCAGGTGCTGATCGCGCTCGGCTCCTTCGGCTGGGACGGCGTCCTCCGCGCGGCCCGGGCGCTGGGGGTGGAGGTGCCACGGCCGCGGCCGAAATTCGGCCACGGGGCCGAGGCCGAAATCGGGCGCTGGCGGCTGCTCGGCTGCTACCACCCGAGCCAGCAGAACACCTTCACCGGCAAGCTGACCGAGCCGATGACGGACGCCGTCCTCGAGCGGGCGCGGGAGCTCGTCGCCTGAACTATTTCTTCCGGTGGGAACGTTTCCACCATTTCCGCGGTCTCTAGTTCGCTTCGCCAGCTACCTAGGGGAGGGAACCTTGCGCAGGCCGCGGATCAAGAGAACGACGGAGGAAATCGTGACCCCGGAGGGGGACATCTACCTGCTCCGTCCGAGTGCCGAAAACGACATCCGGATCGAGAAGCCCGACGCCGAGGAACGGCGGCTGCTCGCCGCCGTCGACGGGGAACGCACGCTCGAGCAGCTGCGGGACGAGTTCGGCGCCAAAGAGGTCGACGACCTGATCGCCCAGCTGCGGGAGCTGGAGGTGGTCGAGGACGCGGCCGACGACGAGCGGATCGAGGCCGGGGAACTGGAACGGTTCGACCGCCAGTTGCGCTACTTCAGCGACATCGGCTCCGCCCATACCCCGACGCCCTCCGAATGCCAGGAGAGGCTGCGCGAGGCGAAGGTGGCGGTGCTCGGGGTCGGCGGCCTCGGCGGCTGGTCGGCGCTCGCCCTCGCCTGCACCGGGATCGGGGAGATGTGGCTGATCGACGGCGACCGGGTCGAGGTCAGCAACCTCAACCGTCAGGTCCTCTACAGCGAGGCCGATATCGGTCTGCTCAAGGTCGAGTGCGCGGCCTCGCGCCTGCGCGCCTTCAACTCCAAGGTGAAGATCACGACCGAGGCGCGGCGGCTGGAGAGCGAGGGCGACATCGCCGAGTTCATCGCCGGCTCCGACATCGTCATCGATGCCGCCGACTGGCCCGCCCACGAAATCGAGCGCTGGTGCAACTCGGCCTGCTACGAGGCCGGGATCCCGTACATCACGATGAGCCATTTCCCGCCGGTGGCGCGGGTGGGCCCTCTTTATGTGCCCGGCAAGACCGGCTGCTTCGTCTGCCAGGAGATCGGCTACCGCCGCGATTACCCGCTGTTCGACATCGCCGTCGAGCAGCGACGGGCGCAGCCGAGCCCGGCGGCGACGCTGGGACCGGCCTGCGGTCTGATCGGCGGCCAGGTGGCGATGGAGACGATGCACCTGCTGACGGGGCTGAGCAAGCCCGCAACCCAGGGGGTCGCCTATATCTACGACCTGCGGACGATGGAGGTCAAACGCGAGGTGGTGACGCCGGAGCCGGAGTGCCCGGTCTGCGGCGAGATGCCACACGAGGACAGCGAAGGCGAGGGCGCGGACGGGTAGCTTTCGGCGAGATGCGGCTCGCCCTCTCCCTCGTGATCGCCCTGCTCGCAGCCCTTGCCGGCTGCGGCTCCTCCGAGGAGACGACCGGCACCATCGTGCCGGTGCCGGCGGGCGACTCCAACGCCCAGGTCCGCGCCGCCTGGGAGCACAGCCCAGATTGCAAGCGGCCGCCGGGGGCCTCGCGCTGGGGGTGCTCGGTCGGCCCCTACCGCTGCCAGAGCGTCGTCAGCGACCGCGGCTGGTCGACTTCCTGCTCAAAGCCGGGCCGGTCGGTCTCCTTCACCGTCCGCCCTTGAGTGCCGCCGCGCCAGGCGCGAGCTCGGGTCGATGAAAAGCACCAGCCAGAGCCAGGGGGCGATGTTCGGCGCCACCAGCGCGATCGGGATCGAGAGCAGGAAGATGCCGGCGATGTAGAAGCCGCGGATCTGGTTTTCGCGGTGGGTGCGATCGTCGATCTTGGTCAGGCCGCGGCGGCGGGCGTCGACGCTCATCAGCTGTCCGAGCAGGACGACGACCGCGAGATTGACCGAGTAGAAGACGACGGCGGTCGTCTTGCCGCCGTACTCACCCAGCAGCTCGCTGCTGAAGGGGATGAGAACGATCCAGCCCAGGTAGACGAGGTTGAGCCCGATCAGGCGGCCGTCGAAGGCGTTCACTTCCGAGAAGAAGCGGTGGTGGACGAGCCAGAAGCGGCCGATCACCGCGAAGCTGATCGCGTAGGCGAAAAAGACATCCCGCTGGTCCCAGAGAGCGTTGTCGATCTGCCCCTCGGTCAGCCCCTTGTCGATCCCGAGGTTGAGCACGAGCAGCGTGATCGCGATCGAGAAGACCCCGTCGCTGAAGGCGACGATGCGGCCGAACTCGACCTCGTTGCCCTCTCGCTGCTTAGACCCCTGTTCCGCCGCCATCCACGGATCATCTCCAGCCGCCGCGACGGAACCGGCTGTCCGACCCTTAGTAGGGCGCACAGAGCCGGACTTGGCTAACCCCCCGAAGGCCGAGCCGCCAGGGTCGCCGGGCCTGATCCGCCGGAATCACTAATGCGGTCCGCCAGAAAGCAGGAGATCGACGCGACATAGAACGGCATCGCCGAGGACATGCCGAACACCGCCTGAAGGAGCTTGTAGACCAGCAGAGGACCGACGACGATGTTCTCGTGGAAGGGCTCGAGGACAGATCCGACAGAGATCCCGTCGCGGGCGACGAGCAACTCCCAGTCGTCGGCGATGAAGGTGAGCTGGCTATCCAGGTAGAGCAGCAGAACGCCCGAAGCAGTCGCTGCCGCCGCCAGCGCCGTGAGCCACCTTCGAAAGGCTGAATCGCCTTTGCCGAGCTCGCTCCCCGATCCGCCTCCCATCAGCCTCGGCAGCGTTTCATAAGTCTGCACTTCGGCAGCCGGGCGTTCGATTCGAGATTGAGCGACAATCCGAGGGACAGGCTCCTTGCCCGATCGGGCTGAGAGGATCAGTAGCGGTCCAGAGCCAAAATGCCGGCGTAGCTCAGTTGGTAGAGCACTTCATTCGTAATGAAGGGGTCCCCGGTTCAAGTCCGGGCGTCGGCTCTCCCCGAGAGGAACAGGGGCGCGGTCAACCGCGAACAAGGTCCGCCACCGCCCCCGCGGCTTCCCCCTGCCCCAAGTACTGAGCCAGGAAGAACCCGACGAGATCGGGCAGCATGTCGTCGAACCGAGGGGAGTCTTCGGTTTCCACCCTGAGGGCGATTGATGCCATCAGTCCGCCAACCACGGCCCGCTGAACCAACGGCGAGGGGGCCCGCGTAGTCTCGGCCGGCCCGCCCTCGGCGAGGAGGTCGAGAACCTGCGCGACGTTCCGGTGGTAGACCGGGAGTAGAGCCTGTCCTGCGCGCAAGGGGGCGACCCAGCCGAAGGGGACCAAGTCAGGGTTGGCGGAGAACACGCTCAACATGGCGGCCACCCGGGCCCGCACCGCCGCGGGCCAGTCCCCTGTATCCGCTGCCGCCTCCCGCAGGGCGCCGGAGAGATGGTCGAGAAAGCGGGCCAGGGCGTCCAGGTAGCAATCTTCCTTGTCCGCGAAGTACGCGTAGAAGGTCCGCCTGGAGACACCAGCGGCGCTGCAAATCTCGGCGATGGTGGCCGGGACGTACCCTCGCTCGGCAACGACGGCGATGATCCCTGCCGTCAGGCGGTCACGTTGGTTCCTGGTGACGAAGTCGCGGTCCAGGCCGTGCCGACCCGGCGGCAACCGCGGCAGCCCGTCACCGACGCTCGCTCCTTTGGCCTCCGGCTCCCCCACCGGAGTCAGGATAGCTTCGGCCCGAGGAGCTGCTCGGCGATCACCTGGCGGGTGCGCGCCTCGCCGAGGTAAGGCTCCAGCGCAAGTTCCGCCATCTCGCTGAAAAGCTGCGGGGTCGCGGCGGCTTCCCCGAAGGTGATCTTTCGGTGCAGAAGCCAGACGAGGCAGCTGCCGAGGATCACCTCGAGGCTCTGCGGGAGCCATCTCGCCGCGTCGGCCCGGGCTCGACCGCCGGCGAGCTGCCGCCTCACCTCGCCCAGCGTCTCGTTGTACCGCTCCAGCGCCGGCGCGCCGGCCGTCTGGATCTCGACCAGGGCGATCCGCGCCTGCTGCGGCTCCTCGGCGATGAGATCGAGCAACCGCCGCAGGCATCTGCAGAACCCGTCCTCCCAGGTCGAGGATCCGGCAACCGCCTTGGCGAGCTCCTCCTTTGCATCGGCGACGATCCGGTCATACACGCGCAGGAGGCAGTCCTCCTTCCCGCTGCAGAGGGCATAGAAGCTGCCCACTCCGATCTCCGCAGCGGTGACGATGTCATCGACGGTGGCGGCCGGAAAGCCCTCCTCGGCGAAAACGGCGGTCGCGGCATCGAGGATCCGCGCCCGCTGATGACTGGCGACGATCTCCCGCGCAAGCTGCTGCTTGCCGACCGGGGCGGGGCCGAGGTGATCGGGAAGCGACGCCACAGGGCGAGGATACCCGACGTTTGCGGGACTTCCGCTCATTAGACAGAGTCTGAGGACATGGTTTACATCTAGAAGTGATACGGTTTGCAAAGCCAGGGATGTCGCTCAGTGGGGAATCGGACAAGGGGGGAGCGACGCCTCCCTCCCTGCGTCGGAAGATCATGCGCGCCATGCTCTTCAGCAGCGGCGAGTTGGGTTATAAGCAGGTGAGCCCGGCGGCCGTCTGCGAACGCTTCGGCGGCTCCCCCAGCCAGTTCTTCTCGGAGTTCGCGAGTGAGGCGGACTGCTTTGCCGCGGCTTACGAAGTCGAAGCCGATCGACTCCACGGGCTGCTGTCGTCCTGCATCGAGCGGAAAGGTCCATGCAGGGAACGAGCCGAAGCGGCGATCACCGAGCTGGCCGAACTGGCCGCGACCGAACCGGAGATCGCCAAAGCGCTCTTCATCGAGGTCCACGTCGCCGGCGGCGCGCCGTTGATGGCACATCGGGAGTTGATGCGCCGCCTCGCCCGATCAATCGAGGACACCTGCGGCGGAGGGACGATCGGGGCAACACCCTCGGTCACCGCCGAGTTCATGGTGGGCGCCATCGAGCAGGCCATCTCGAGCTCCCTGGCGAGGGAAACGCCGGAGGAACTACGGGAGGCCACTCCGGAACTGGCCGTGATCCTGAGCCGGTTCTATGGTCCAGAGGACGATTGACCGGCCGTTACCCGAGCTCCCCGGCAAACGCAAGGTCCCGCATCCCGAGGAGCAGGGGAAAGAACTCCCAGCCGCCGTCCGCCAACTCGGGAGACGCCCGCAGCGCATCCCAGACCTCGGGGTTGAATGCATAGATTTTCTCAATCGTGCCGCGCCGGGGCACTTTCTCGACCAGCTTTATGACCTCGCACTCCTGGGCCAGGACCTGGCTCAGGTGGTAAGCGATGAGGCTGACGTCCTCGCCGAAGTACCTCGCAAGCGTGCCGGCGCTCCCTGGCCGCTCCGCGAGCTGTCGCAGGATCCGCCGGCGGAGCGGGTGATTGAGGGCCCGGAGCACGCGATCCAAGACCGGCGACCGGTGGTCCTCGACCACTCCATTCCTGGTTAGGTCCCCATCAACTTGATCCATATGCTCACCTCACTGCTGGTTTCCCCGATGGCAGAGCGATTCTCTGCGAACCAGTGTCGTACTCTATATATGGACGGCATGTCCACAAAGGCAAAAGTCTCCAGCAATTTCGTGCGATTTGTTACGTTTGCCACATGAGGGAAGTGGCGACATTGCCGGCTGGCGAAAATTTCGTCATCAGCCCGCGAATGGCCAGCGCTCTGACCGACCCCCTCCGTACCCGGATCCTCGCTGAGATCGACCTCCGGCCTTTGAGTCCCTCGCAGTTCGTCCGCAAGGTCGGTGGGGAGATCAGCTCGACCGCCCGCTGTTTCCGCCAGCTCGAGCGCTGGGGCTACGCGGAGGTTGTCGGAGAACGCGAGAGAGGCCGCGGCGGAGTGGCGACGCAACGCGTCTACCGGGCACTTAGCTCCCCCAGCCAGGAGGGGATTTCGGCTTGGGAGCTCTCCCCCTCCGACCACACCACCCTCTCCCGCCGGATGCTCGTCTCCGGCTGCGCCGAGATGGCCGCCGCACTCGGAGCCGGGACCTTCGACCAAGAGCTCGACAGGCATTTCTCCTGGCAAGTGGTCCTGCTCGATCGACGGACCCGTCGCGAGCTCAACGAGCACCTGGAGTCGGTCCTCGCCTGCCTCGCAGACCTCGACCGCGAGCCGAGGCGGGCGGCCTCTCCCGGCGAGGCCATCCGTGCCTCGCTCGCGCTGGCGGCGTTCCGCTCGAATCAGACGGTGGACACAGCCCTGAAGACAGCGAGCTGGAACTCGGGACGGCGCACCCTCGAGCTCACGCCGCAGCTGATGAAGGCCCTCTCCAACCGCTGGCGCTCCCGTATTCTGCGAGCGCTGCTGGGGTCTCCGATGAGCCCGACCCGGTTCGTCGAAGCGGCGGGCGGCGATCACTCGTATGTGTCCCGATGCTTCCGAGAGCTGGCAGCCTGGGGCTGGGTCGAGGTCGACGAGGAACGCAGGGGCGGACAGCGGGGCGGTGGGGTTGAACGCGTCTATCGCCTGGTGCGGCCGCCGTACTTCGATTGCACGAACTGGCACTCCTTCCCGTCCTCCCTCCGGGCGGAGGTGTCACATACGCTCGTCACCACCTACTTCGAAAGGGTCTGCGAGGCGATCGAGGCTGGGTCCCTGGACGGCGACCCCGACCGACACGTCTCCTGGAAGCCTTTGACCCTCGACCGCGAGGCCTGGGTCGAGATCGGCGATCGCCTGAACGTCATCTTTGACCTGCTCCCCGGGATGCAGGAGGAAGCGATGCTGCGAGCGGGCAACCATCCGGGGGCGCTGATCCCGACGCTGGTCGGCGTGTCCTGGTTCCGACCCGCGGACCCCGAGGCCTGAGCGCTACTTCTTCTTCTGCCGGCGTTCGAGGACTTCGCCGAAGGCTTTCTCGATTTCGGCGGTAAGGGTGAGGCGGAAGGTGGCGTTGAGGGCGTCGAAGGCGAGGGGGCGGAGGCGGCCGATCGAGCCGATCAGGTCCTCCCAGCCGTCCTCCGGGCGGCCGGCCTCGTCGAACGGCTTCCAGAGTTCGTCGACGAAGAGGTTGACGAAGGTGCGCGCCGAGGACTGGGCGTTGCGCTCTAGCTTCTCGATCACGGCGAGGGCGGCGGGCAGCTCGATGCCCATCGCCAGGACTTCCTCGGCGGCGCGGATCAGGGCCGGGCTGGGCGCTTCGTAGCGCTCGTCGCCGATCTCGACGAGCAGGCCCAGCCGTTTCGCTTTCTCGATCAGCTTGTCGTCGTCGGCGCCGAATTTCTCCACCAGCTCCTGGCGGTCGTAGACCTCGGGCGCCTCGGTGGCGAAGGGGGTCGTGATCGCCTGGCGCAGGCCGACGAAGCGGTCGGCATCGGCGCCGTGCTCACCGATCAGGCGGGAGATCGCGCTCAGCTTGAACCCCTCCGCCTGCATCTCCTGGATCAGGCGCAGGCGGGCGACGTGTTGGGGCCCGTAGTAGCCGACGCGGGCCCGGACCTCGGGCGGCGGCAGCAGGCCACGGGACTGGTGGTTGCGGATGTTGCGGACCGACATCCCGGTCTCGTAGGCGAGCTGCTCGACGGTCAGATCGGCCTCGGGGGCGCCGGAATCCGCGCTGGCATCGGCTTTCTTGGCCATGTGACGAGTCTACCTTTTAAATGTAACCTCGTTTGAGGTAACGTTTATGTGGGAACAGACTTCCTGCAATCCACTCTCAAGGGACTCCCCCATGAACTTCGACTTCGCAACGATCCTCGCCGCGGCGGCCCCCCCGGCCGGCGGCGCCGAGATCGCCCAGATCGTGATCGCGACGACCGCGGCGACGTTCGTCACCTGCGCGCTCCTCTTCCTCGGCCTCGGTCACCGCAGCGGCCGGGTCCAAGTCCTGCAGCGGCTTGCCGACCACAGCGAACGCGCCTCCGGCTTCCCCGGCTGGGTCGCCTTCCCCTCCGCCGTCGCGACCGTCTCGCTACTGACCGCGGTCTTCGGCATGTACTGGGACATCTCGGTCCATATCGACAACGGCCGCGACGCCGGCCCGCTCGCCAACCCCGCCCATTACTTCATCCTCGCCGGCCTCTTCGGCATCTTCAGCGCAGGCTTCTTCGCCATGGTCCTGCCGCGCGAGCGGCCGAGCACGGTCGCGATCCGCCTCGGCCGCGACTGGTGGGCACCGCTCGGCGGCGTCCTCATCTGCGCCTGCGGCGCCTTCTCGCTGATCGGGTTCCCGCTCGACGACATCTGGCACCGCCTCTTCGGCCAGGACGTCACCCTCTGGGGCCCGACCCACCTGATGCTGATCGGCGGCGCCGCGATGACCCTGGTCGGGATCGCCGTCCTCTCCGTCGAGGGAATGCGCGCGAACGCCTCGGCCGACACCCCGCTGGAGGAGCTCGCGCACATGAAGATGGCCCGCGCCATCGCTCTCACCGGCGGGCTGATGCTGGGCCTCTCGACCTTCCAGGCCGAGTTCGACTTCGGCGTCCCTCAGTTCCAGCTGATCTTCGAGCCGGTGATGCTGATGGTCGCCGCGGGGGTCGGCCTGGTCCTGGCGCGCATCTACGCCGGCCCCGGCGCCGCCCTCGGCGCGGCCGGGTTCTTCATCCTCCTGCGCGGCGGCCTGGCGCTCCTGGTCGGGCCCGTGCTCGGTCAGACCACCCCCCACTTCCCGCTCTACATCGCCGAGGCTGTCGTGGTCGAGGCGGTGGCGCTCTTCGTCTCGACCCAGAAGCCGCTGCGCTTCGGGCTCGTCTCGGGCCTCGGGATCGGCACCGTCGGCCTCGCCGCCGAGTGGGCCTGGTCCCACCTCTGGATGCCCTTGCCCTGGCCCGAGTCGGCCTTCCCGGAAATCGCGATCGTCGGCTTCGCCGCGGCGGTCGCCGGCGCCACGATCGGGGCCTGGATCGGCACCCACCTCTCGCCGGTCCCGCAGCCGCGCTCGCCGCAGCTGCGCCGCGCCGCCCTCTGCAGCGCCGCCGTCCTCGCGGCCCTGGTCGCCTACGGCCTCTACACGCCGGCCCAGGAGGGCGTCAGCGCCCAGGTCGCCCTGCGCGATATCGGCAACGGCCCGGGGCGCGAAGTCGAGGCGACGGTGCGGATGAGCCCGCCCGACGCGGCGGCCGACGCCGAGTGGTTCGACGTCACCGCCTGGCAGGGCGGCGGCCTCGTCGTCGCGCCGCTGGAGCGAATGGCGCCGGGCGTCTACCGCAGCACCGAGCCGATCCCGGTCTACGGCAACTGGAAGGCGATGATCCGCCTCCACGACGCGGGGTCGCTGACGGCGCTGCCGATCTACCTGCCCCGCGACGAGGCGATCCCGGTCGGCGAAACGCCGGCTCCGGCCCGGTTCACCCGCTCCTTCGGCGACGAGCACCAGCTGCTGCAGCGCGAGGCCAAGCCCGGGCCGCCGTTCCTGACGGCCCTCGCCTACTCGGCGGTCGCCGGCATCGCCCTCTCGCTGCTCGTCCTCCTCGCCTGGGCCCTGCACCGGCTCGCGGTCGGGCTGCGGCCGGCGCCGCGCCGGCGCCGCCTGCGCCTGCGCGGCCTCGCGGGCTTCCAGCACGGCGGCGGCAGGTGATCCTGCCACTCGCCCACCACAGCGCCCTGGTGGCGCTGCCGGTCTTCGCGCCGGCCCTGGTCGTGATCCTCGTCCTTCTCGTCCACCGCATGCGCGAGCGCCGGCGATGGGAGGAAGAAGACGGCCAGGGTTAGATCGCGCCCTCGATCGCCTCGGCGTAGGGGCCGTGGAGGGTGGCGCGCGGCGTCGGGATTGCGATTCCGTATGCCTCCCGCATCGCCTGGCTCAACGTCCGCTTGAAGGTGGGGCCGTGCCAGGCGTGCGCTTCCGCCGCTCGGCCGACGTGGAGGTGGACCAGCTCGTGCAGGAGCGTCTCGAGGACGTCGCCGGTGCGGATGCCGGGATAGGCGGTGACCGAGAGGCGGAACTCGCTCGGGACGGCGAAGCCGAGGCGGTTGGGGCGGCGGCTGGCGCGACGGACCTTCAACTCCGGCCGGCGCCTCGCGAGCGACCCGTCGGCGAACACCGGCAGCGCCCGCAGACGGTCCATCTCCTCGTCCAGCTGGACGCCGGCGACGAGGTAATAGGAGGCCGGTCGCATTTTCGGCGCGCTCGGCACCCGGCGACGCCGCCGCCTCAGCCTTGGCACCGCGGGCACCAGTAGGTGGTGCGGTTGGCGTCGCCCTGGCCGCGCGAGGAGACGGGGCCGCGGCAGGAGGGGCAGACGCTCTGGCGGCGTTTGTAGATCCGGAACTGGTGGCGATCGCCGCGCTCGACCGCGCTCAGCATCTGCTCGCGGGCGGCCGTCAGAACGGTCCGCAGCTCCTCGTCGTCGAGGTCGCCGATCCGGCGCCAGGGATCGACGCGGGCGGCGAAGCAGGCCTCGCTCTTGAAGATGTTGCCGATGCCGGCGACGAGGTGCTGGTCGAGGAGGGCGTCACCGAGCCCGCGGGTGGGATCGGCCCGCATCGCCGCGATCACAGCGTCCTGGTCGAAACCCTCGGCGAGGATGTCAGGGCCCAGCCGGGTCAGCTGGGGGTTGCGGCGCAGGCGCGCCGTCGGCGAGACCTGCAGGGTCGGCCCGCCGAACTGCACCGCCTCCCACGCCCCGTTCGAGAGAACCGCCCAGGCCGAGGAGCGGGGCCGCCGCCAGCGGGAGCCAGGACGGTAGAAGTGCCAGCCGCCGCTCATCCCCAGGTGGCTGTGGAGCGAGAGCTCGCCGAAGTCGAGCAGCAGGTGCTTGCCGCGGGACTCGACGCCCTCGAGCGTGCGCCCGTCCAGCTGCTCGATCCTGGCGGCCTTCCCACGCGGGTTAGGGGCGCTCGCCTCCACCGTCTCCCCCAGCAGGGTCGCCTCGAAGCGCCGTGCCAGCCGCAGGATCGTGTCCCCCTCTGCCACCCCTCCATGATGAAGATCGGGCGAGGTGGGTAAGGATGGGGGCATGCTCGGCAGGGCGAAGACCGACCCGAAGGCGCGCCAGGTGGCGGCCGGGATCGGCGCCGCCCGGCTGGCGATGGGGATCGGGATCTTCTTCGCGACGCAGCCGGCGCTGCGGGCGCTGCGCTTCGGCGGCACCGACGCCTCCGGCGAAGCCGTCGCCAAGCTCGGCGGCGGCAGGGACATCGCGATCGGGGCCCTGACCCTGGCGGCGCTCGACGACCGCGAGGCGCTGCGGACGACGCTGCTCCTCTCCAGCGCCTGCGACCTCGCCGACGCGGTCGCCCTCGGCGTCTCCGCCCGCCGGCCCGAGACCCGCGGCGCGGGCATCGGCGGCGTCCTCTCCGGCGGCGCCGCGGCGGCCGCCGGCTTCTGGGCCGCCCGCCGGCTCGGCGAGTAGCGCTTCCGAGGCTAAGGCGCCGAGCCGTTGCTGCCCGCCGCCGCCCCGGCCTGGAACTCGTGCGACGAGATCACCCGGTCGATCAGGCCGTACTCGACCGCCTGCTCGGGCTGGAAGAATTTGTCGCGTTCCATGTCGGTGTGGATCTGCTCCGCCGACTGGCCGGTGTGCTTGACGTAGATCTGGTCGAGCCGCTCGCGCAGGGCGAGGATCTCTTTGGCGTGGATCTCGATGTCGCTCGACTGACCTTCGAAGCCGCCGCTCGGCTGGTGGATGAGGACGCGGCTGTTGGGCAGCGCCATCCGTTTGCCGGCGGCGCCGCCGGTGAGGATCAGCGAGCCGGCCGACATCGCGATCCCGTAACAGATCGTCTGCACGTCGGGCTTGACGAACTGCATCGTGTCGTAGATCGCCAGCCCCGCGTAGGCGGAGCCGCCGGGCGAGTTGATGTAGAGGCTGACGTCCTTGTCGGGGTCGTCGGCCTCGAGATGCAGCAGCTGGGCGATGATCAGGTTGGCGAGGTCCTCGGTCACGGGTTCGCCGAGGAAGATGATCCGCTGCGCGAGCAGTCGGCTGTAGATGTCGAATGAGCGCTCGCCGCGAGCGGTCTGCTCGACGACCATCGGTACCAGTGGCATAGGGCCTCCAATTCGGGATCGACTGCTCTCCTGACCATATCCAGGTGGGCAGGTCGGCGATCCGGGCCGGCGCTGCGCCTGGCGGCCAGGCGACTCCTTACCGCTTTTTCCCTTTGCGCCCTTTGCCACTGTGCTTGCAGGTGGCTCTCACCTTCGGTCGGCTCTGGATCGCCTTGCCGTTCTGGCCCACCATCCTGACGTTGGCGCGGTTGGTCGAGCCACAGAGGTTGCGCGAGTTGGCGATCAGGCCCTTGCCGCCGCCCTGCATGGCGAGGACGAACCTGGAGACGGGGGCGTCGGGCGCCGCGGCGAAGATCGTGCGAATGCCGCCTCGGACCGAATCGATGTGGCCCTCCAGCTCGACCTCGATCGCGGTCTCGGGGGGTCCCTCGAGGGCCGCCACCAGGTCGGGCAGTTCGCGTTCACCGCCGTTGGAGCGCAGGTAGACGGGTCCGGTGAGCGGTCCGTCGAGCAGCGGGGTCCAGGCTTTGGCGCTGCCGTAGACCGAACCGGGCGGGCATTGGTCGGCGGCGAACTGCACGCGGGTGCAGATCGTGCGGATGTGGGCCTGCTCGAGGAAGGCCGAGTGCGGGAGGGTGACCGCGGCCCGGGCGGTGTTGGCCTGGCCGGGGGCCTGGGTCAGCACCGCCCGCAGCGAAGGGTGCCCGCCGCGCTTGGTGGCCCCGCGCAGCCGCAGCGTCAGCTCAGGCCGGTAGGCCAGGGCCGCGCAGTCGGAAGCCTGGTAGCGATTCGAGGCCAGGGACGACCGCGCCCCCGAGAACAGGGTGGCGCCGACCGACATCTCGTTGCAGGAGGTCGGGTTGAGGGTGAACTGAGAGCGATCGACGTCGACCCGCAGGTCGCGCAGAGAGAGCGGGATGCCCTGGAGCATGGTCGGGATCGGGTCGGAGGCCGCGCCGTCGATCCTGACCTGGGCGGTCTTGGGATCGATGTCGAGCGCCTCGCGGACGACGACCGTGCCGAGGTCGAAAGGCCCGGCGACGGCCGGGGTCACCGCGACCACCGAGAGCGGGGCGCCCCCGTGCGGCCCGGCGAGGAAGAGCGAACCGCCTTTGACCCAGGTGAGCTCCGAGCCGAAGCCGGCGCCGGCGGTGATCTGACCGACCTTCGAGCCGGCCGGGCAACTCGGCATCGCCAGCTCCAGAACACCCGATCGACCCTTCGCAGCGGCGATCGCGGCGTCGGAGCAGCGCTCGACGCCCGCCAGCTTGCCGAGCAGGCCCGGTGGCAGGAGGGTGTCCAAGCGGGTCAGCTCGGCTTCCTGGTCAGAGCGGGTGAGGCGGAGCTTGAAGGGCGAGTAGGCACCGGCGGTGCTGCTGAGCGAGCCGGCACTAAAGCTCGGCGCGAAGGACTCGCCGGTCGGGCAGGGAGTGCCGCCGGGGCCGGAGAGGACCTCGAAGGTCGAGGTGGTGGTGAAGGGCTCGTCGGGGTTTGCCCAGGGGGTGAAGGTGGAGGCGATCTCATAGCTCCCGCAACGCGACGGCGTCACCAGCGGGCCACGCGGCCCTCCCGGCAGGTTGACGTGAACCTCGCCCAGCGGCAACTGGGGAAGGGTCCGGTAGCCGGGCTGGTCGGCTGAGGGGTCGCCGAAGGTGGTCGTGACGCGGCCGCTGGAGGGATCGGTTTCGACCTTCGCCGGCAGCTTCACCGAGATCCCCAGTTTCCTGTCCTTGACCACCATGTAGAGGGCGACGAGCGAGCCGAAGGGGTTCTCGTAGGGCTTGGCGACGAACAGCGTGCCCTCGATGACCTTGCCCTCCAGAAGCGGCGTCTGCACTTCCACCGTGCCGACCTTCGAGGCAGCCGGGCAGCCGGCTCCGAATTCGGACCGCGCGGTCTCCCGGGCCAGGTCGGCTTCCGAGCAGGCGGCGAGCCCTTCGGCCTGAGAGGGGTTCAAAGTCACTCCCTCCGGCAGGGTCACCCTGGCCTGCTTTACGTCGGAGAGCGCTTCTCCATCTGGATCGAGCAAGCCCTCGTCTTCGATCCGCAGGTCGAAGCTGAGCCCGGTCGGGCTCTCGGTCTCCTGCGAGTCGATCTGCGCTTCAGCTTCAGCTTCGAATTCGAGGTCGTCGCATTCTTCGCGCGCGGGCGCCGAGGCGGTCCCGATCGCTTTCGCGCCGGTGTTCCAGGCGATCCCGGTGAAGGTCGCCTGCGGCGGCCCCTCGCAGCTGCGCGGGGCGGTGAGGAAAGCGACGTCGCCGCCGGGACCGTAGGGGCAGTTGCCGGTGGAGACCGGGTTGTCGAGCGCGCTGGTGGTTTCGACTTCCAGGCAGTTGCCGCGGAGAGGGTCGTGGACCGGGTCGGCGGGATTGCCCCAAAGGGTCGCCTTGGAGGCGTAGAAGATAGCGGCCTCGGAGGTATTGGTCAGGCGCGCGTAGACGTTGTAGGGCGGGGTTTCGCGGACGCCGACGTCGATCGTCACCGGGACCGCGAGAACGCGGAAGCCGAGCTTGGCGGCGTATCCGGGTTCGGGGGGCATGTTGTAGACCGGAATGTGCAGATAGGCCGGGGCGCCAGGTTCGATCGGTTCGAATTCGGCCTTTACCGAGATGAAGCCGACCGCGGTGGAGTTGGGGCAGAAGGGAAGGCCGTTCTCCGAGAGGATGAAGAGCTCGGGGGGGCAGGTCGGGACCGCGCCGGGGTTGCCGGCGAAGCCGTCGGGCATGTCGATCTCGAGATCCTCCAGCTGGCCGTCGGGGAACTCCAGGGTTCCCCCGGAGTAGGGGAGCGTGTTCATTTCAAGGGCCGTGATCAGCTCTTCGGGGTGGGCGCCGGCGTGGGTGCCCGACATTTCCAGCCCCAGCTCTTTGAAGCCGAACTCGGCCTGGGCGGGGGCTGCCAGCAGCAGCGCTGCGAGGGCCACGAGGAGAAACATCCGCACCTGCTTCATCGTCTCGCCCTCCGGTTCTTGTCGGCTTTGTTTTTGGACTTGTTCTTGGCGCAGCGGACCTTGCCGCCGGCCTTCACTTTGTGGGTGCCCTTGCGGCAGCGCCTGGGCTTGGGCTTGGGCCCTTCGGCCACGTTGCCCGGGCCGGCGGCGGCGCTGCCCGGTGAGGTGTCGGCGGGGGCGGCGTCGCGCTGCTGGCAGTCGAGCCCGGCCTGACAGGGGACGCCAGGGGCCGGCGGCGGCGGGAAGCCGCCTCCGATGCGGGCGTCGTAGATGTCGGCGAGGCCGTGGTCGCCGCCCCAGAGGCCCTCGGTCGTCGCGAAGAAGACGTCGGCGCCGTCGGCGGAGGCGTCGAGGAGCTCGGAGTGCTGGGGGCTCCGGCCCGAGGAGATCAGGTCGATGCAGCCGCCGTTGGAGGGGCTGAAGGAAGAAGACGATTCGGTGCAGCCGCCGCTGCCGGGCAGCTGCCACTGGTAGACGTCTTGGAGGCCGTTGGTGTCCTCGCCGGTCAGGATGTCCGCGGACTCGAAGAAGAGGCGGCTGCCGTCTTCCGCCATAACCCGTGAGGCGTGGAACTGGCTCCCCCAGCCGGGGATATGGGCGGCCGACCAGAAGGGGACCGTAGGGACGCCCGCGTTGCGGCCCTGCGGCCGGGCGCCACTGGGGTTGCAGGAGGCACAGAGAAGCTCCTCGGAGCCGGCGTCATAGACGAAGACCTCGGTGTCGGCCTGCCCGCTTAAGCGGTCGGTGTTGTCATAGCCGGTCAGGGGGGCGGTCGAGGTGAAGGCCGCGTGCAGGCCGTCGGGGGAAATTCGCGAGCTGCGTATATAAGGAGTGAGGGCGACCGGGGTGAGAAGGGGGTCGGTCGGCCTGGACGCAGGCTGATCTTCGGCGTCGGCCTCGGAGAGCTCGCCGATGAAGGTGAAGCTGTCGGCTTCGGCGCGGTAGAGGTAGAGGTTCGGCTTGGCCGCCGTGGCCGCGCCGCCGCCGTCGAGGTCTTCGCGGGAGACAAAATAGATGAGCTCGGTGTCCTCGCTCGTCCCCATCAACCCGCTCACCTGGCCGGCGATCAGGGTGCTGGAGGCCGAATCGGCGCCGACCGAAGCTTCGAAGAGTTCCTGATTGATGGAGTAGATGACGCGGTCCCCCTCCGGATCGGCCACCCGGAAGCGGGCGTCGGCGGCGGCGATCTGAACGGTGGCGGTGCCGTCGATGCGGACGTAGAGCGGGCCGGGATCAAAAGGGGCCGCGGTCCAGAAGATCCGGCTGCCGTCCTCGGAGACCGCGCCGGTGACGTTGTTCTCTCGCAACCCGGTCCCCCCGAAGCCACCCTTGGCCGAGCCGGCGCTGCCCCCGGATGCGCTGGCTTCCCCGCCCGGCAGGACGCTGACCAGCCGCAGCTCGGTGCCGTCGACGCACTCATAGACCTGCGGCACTTTCCCCGGCGCGGCCTCGGGGCTCAGCCTGCCCTCGGCCCTGAAGACCAGGTGGGAGCCGTCGGCCGAGAAGCCCTGCGGTTCGAGGCGGTAATCGGGGGCCGGGGTTTCGAGCGGTGCCACCGCGCACTGGGACCGGTAGGCGCCCTCGGCGCTGTCGCGGGCGTAGATGTTGCGGTAGCCGGGAAGGCCGCCCGGCGCCAGTGCCGGGTCGGAGTCGGTGACGAGCCAGCCGGTGGAGAGGTCCTCTGAGAAGGCCCGGTACTGGCTGTCGAGGGCGGCGACGATCGTCCCCTCGCGAAGCGGCGAGATCGCCTCGTTAGACCAGCCGGCGCCGGTGCGCCCGGCCAGATACTGGGAGGTATAGGGGGCGGCGTCGGGGTCGGCGAAGGCGCGGTAGGAGGAGTAGGTGAGGGCCTCGCCGGAGCTCGCCCCCTGGTTGATTGCAGCGGGGTAGCCCGGGACCGATCCCAGGGCGAGGATTTCGCCGCCCTCTTTGTCGACCGGGGAGACCATCTCATAGGCGCGGCAGTCGGGCAGGTTCAGCCCGGCGGGGAGGCGGAGCGGGTCGTTGGCGCAGGCGGCGGGCGGCCCGGGCGCGGCGAAGGTGGTGAAGGTCCCTTCGGCGCCGAGCACCGGTCCGCTGCCTTCTTCGTCGGTGACTTTGTTCTCGGCGGCGAAGCGGAAGTGGTAGACGGTGCCCGGCGACAGGCCCTCGAGTGCGACCGCTCCGCTCGCCACCGCGGTGTTGCCTTCGTCGGCCAGCGCCGCGGCGGGGACCGGGGCCAGCGATTCGCAGCCCCCTTCAGAGCATTTGCCGGTGCCGTATTCGACCTGGTAGGTGGTGTCGGAGGTGAAGCGCGGGTTGATCAGCGCTTCCACGGCGGCCTCGGTGTCGGAGACCGAGATGACGAACTGATCGCTGATCTCCGGGGCGCCTTCGGTGATCTCGAAGGGCTTGCCGAAGGCGCGCACGTAGGCGAGCGACGCTTTGTCGGAGTAGTAGCCGAGGAAGACTTCGCCCGGTTCGCCGGTCCCCTTGACGACGTTGGTGGCGAGGCTGATCGGCCCGGGGGTATCGGTCGACCGGCCGAAGCCGGCGAGCTGGGGCTCGAAGTTGATCAGGTTGCCGGCGGCGTCGAAGGCGACGACTTCTTCGAGTT
>Ga0307503_10000055_pt1 | contig 77229 bp, 67 predicted proteins | sample 17_S_MG_FD_194514 | JGI IMG/M metagenome (GOLD analysis project Ga0307503, IMG submission 194514) | Soil microbial communities from Populus trichocarpa stands in riparian zone in the Pacific Northwest, United States - 17_S | ecosystem: Environmental > Terrestrial > Soil > Riparian zone > Trees... | reverse complement strand
GCGTCGTCGTCGTGCAGCTCGAGCACGATCGCCCCGGCGCTGGTGTGGAGTGTCGCCTGCGACATCGGCGCCAACCCTAGCCGATGTGGGCCGACGGGCCGATACGTAAAGGTGACCTTGACGTATCGGCCCGTCGGCGGGCGGCTCAGCCGGTGACGCGTACCGTTACCGGGCGCGAGGCGCCGGGAGCGTAGGGCCAGCGCTCCTCCGAGAGAGCGGCTGCACGGAGGCGGATGCTCGCCGAGCCACTGATATAGCGGAAGCGGTAGCTGGCCTGGAAGCGGCCGCTGTGATCCGTGCGGGTGACCAGTACCGGGCGCCAGCGCTTCGCCGCCTCCTCGTAGTACTGGATCGCGACCAGCTTGCCGCGGCGCGGCAACGGCGCTCCGAGCGTGCGGACCCGGCCGCTGAAGCGCGCGGCTTCGTCCGTGTGCAGTGCCTCGGGCGCGACCTTGAAATCGATGCCACCGCGCACCCTCAGCGTCAATGGTCGCCGGCTCGCCCCGTCCAGGTGCGCTTCGCCGGAGAAGGCGACCGCGACCCGGCGTGAGGTCCCGGCGGCGAGGCGGAGGCCGAAGCCGCCGTGAGCTCCGGTCTCAACGGTGTCGACACGCGCCCGTGCCAGCGCGCCGCGCGAGGGACGCGAGACGATCCGCAGGGTGCGACCGGCGAGGCCGGCGCCATCGGCGTTGACGAGGCGGCCCTTGAGCATGGCTCCGGTCCCGAAGGGCACGGTCAGCTCGGTGCCGACATGGCCGCGCCAACCGAGCCTGGCAAAGATGCGGGCCTTGCCGCGACCGTCCGGCTCTGCTCGGGAGCCGGAGCTCGCACCGGCTCCCGCTGTCACCCGCATGGTCATCTCGACGCCGTCGGCACGGCGCGTTGTCGATGCCGTGTTACCCGCCGCATCGGCTGCGTCGGCGCGAAAAAGGTAGGTGCCGGGAGCGAGATCGCCCGGCAGTCGGGCCAGCAGCTGGGCCGAGTCGGCGGTTTGGCCGGCCTGGAATTTCGCCGGCAGCTCGGTCCATTGCTCGCTGCCCAAGCGTCGGTAGCGAATCTCCCCGCTTGCGGGGCCGGAATGGGCGTCGGAGATCTGCGCTTGGATTTGTGCCGGGCCTTCTCCCGCTACAGCGGGCGCGTCGAATGCGACCCCGGGCAGCACGTCGTCGAAGCGAAGCGGCAGCGAGACCGCCGAGGGCTGCGCCTCGTTGCCGGCCTCGTCTCGCAGCCAGACGCTCAGCGTGTAGATGCCGGCGTGGGGTACGAAGAGATCCGGGAGAGCGCTTAGTTCGTGGCCGGGCGTGAACTTGACGCCCGAGTCGTAGCCCGCCGGCCCTTCGACCCGCCAGATCGCCCCGCCGATCGCGCTCGCGACACCCTGGTCGGGGTTGGCCCAGAAGAGGTCGAAGTCGTTCGCACGCCGCCAGTCTTCTCCGCCCGCGAGGGCGAGGTTGCGAGGGTGAGCCGGCGGGTTGTTGTCGACGTAGAAGGTCCGCTCCGGCGTGCAGGCGGCATTGCCGGCGAAGTCGGTGACGCAGTGATGGATGCTGTGGGGACCGTCGCTGAAACGGGCGGTGTCGACGGTGGCGCTGCCGGAAGCCGCGAGACCGCACGGCCGCATCTGCGTCGCACGCCACTCGCCGCCGATCGCCGCCTTGGCGCAGCTGTACTCGGTCAGGTTCACGCGGGCGCCGTCGACGGTCGTTTCGCCGAAGCGAACGCCGCCGCCGACATCGCTGCCTGAGAAGCCGACCATCTGGGCGCCGCGTCTCCAGCCTCCGGCCACAACGCCGCCGCCGATCGCCGCAGCGGGGGGCTGGTCGTCCTCTACCGTGATCGTCAGAGCGCGAACCGCCGACCATGAACCGGGGTCGAGGCCGCACGACTTGCTTTCCGCCTTGGCGCAGAGCAAGCGGTCCTCGAGCGCCGGCTGGGGCGGGTTGAAGCCGGCGACGAACTCCCGCGGGGTGGTGTCGGTGCCGGCGGCAGAGGCAAACGGGTCGAAACCGCCGTTCCAGGTGCCGACCCCGAGCCGCTGCTCCATCCCGTCGTGCAGGACGTGCCACCAGGTGCCGCGCACCTGGGTTATGCCAGTTCCGGCCGGAGCCTCCCAGCGCCAGCGGGCAAAACGGGTGCCGGAAACGGTCGCCTGGCCGTCGCGGGTGAAGCTCTTCAGATGAGCGCCGTCAAACGGGTCCTGGCCGGCCGGCGGCACGCACCAGCCGTCCTGGCGGAACTTGGCGCCTCCGGTCGTATCCGCCCAGCTCGCGTCGGCACCGACGTACCAGCCGCACTGCGCGACGGCGTACTTTCCCGCGCTCGCCTCCTTCGCCACCAGCAACAACAGCGCCAGGGCCAGCGCGATCCCCATCGCCACGATTCGGCCGAAGCCTCCGCGTGTGCCCGACATAACTCCTCCTTCGCTCGAGTGCATATGTGGAGCGCTAAGGGCACAGCGGCGAAATCTCTCCCCCCTTGCTCGGCGGAAAGGCCGCCGGGTGCCACGGGGGCGCCTTTGCGAGAATGGCTCCAATGGCTCTCCCCACGCAGGATCAGATAACCGAGAAGCTCCGTGCAGTGATCGACCCCGAGCTGCGCCGCTCGATCGTCGAGCTCGGGATGGTGCGCTCGATCGAGATCCGCGACGGTGGCCGGATCGAGGTCGTCGTCTCGCTGACCACGGCGGGTTGCCCGATTCGCTCGCACTTCGAACAGGCGGTCGCCAAGCAGGTCTCGGAGCTGGACGGCGTGACCGAGGTCGTCGTCGGCTTCGACGTCCTCTCCGATGAGGAGAAGGGCGCGCTACAGAAGACGCTCGGCCGCGGCAAGCTGCCGGCCGGGGCGCTGGCCCAGGTCAAAAACGTGATCTGCGTCGCCTCCGGCAAGGGCGGCGTCGGCAAGTCGACGATGACGGCCAACCTGGCCGCGACGCTGAGCGCCGAAGGCCACCCGGCCGGAGCACTCGACTGCGACGTCTACGGCTACTCGATCCCGCGCATGCTCGGGGTCAACCGCAAGCCGGAGGTCAACGCCGAGCGCAAGATCCTGCCGCTGGAGGCTGCGGGAGGGGTGAAGGTGATGTCGATCGGCTTCTTCGTCGAGGAGAACTCCGCCGTGGTCTGGCGCGGGCCGATGCTGCACAAGGCGATCCAGCAGTTCCTCGAGGACGTCGCCTGGGGCGAGCTGGAGTACCTGCTGCTCGACCTGCCGCCGGGGACCGGCGACGTCTCGATGACGCTCGCCCAGCTACTCCCCCAGGCCAAGTTCCTGATCGTCACCACACCGCAGCCAGCGGCGCAGACCGTGGCCAAGCGCGGCGCCGAGATGGCGCTGAAGTTCGACCTCGAGCTGCTCGGCGCGATCGAGAACATGTCAGGCTTCACCACCCCAGACGGGGAGCGCTTCACCATCTTCGGCGAGGGCGGCGGCCAGCTGCTCGCCGACGAGCTGGACATCCCCCTGCTCGGCAAGGTGCCCCTCTCCGAGGCCCTGCGCGAGCACGCCGACGCCGGCACGCCGCTGGTCACGGCCGAGCCCGACGCCCCGGCAGCCCAGGCAATCCGCCAGGCCGCCCGCGGCATCGTCGCCGCGACCCCGCAAGAGCTGCCGGTTCTTCAGGCGGTCCCGGCAGCGGCGGAACCGCCGCCTGTCAGCGGCACCCCGCTCCCGGTCGTCCAGTAGAGAAGCCGACGGCGCGTTCGCCGCCATGGGGAAAAGGGACGAGACAATGCGAGGCAAAGCCAAACGCAGGAAGGGCGCAATCTCCGCCGCCGCCATCGGCATCTTGGCGGCCGTCGTTCTCTCCGGCTCTGCCGGGGCACAGGGGGCGACGATCCTCTTCCCCCCAAACGTCGAATTCGCCTTCGACGCGGGTTTTTCTCCAATTACGCTTTCGAAGACCGTCCCGACCCCGATCGCCCTCGAACTCTCTGGCCAGATTGAAACGAGCGACGGAACGCACCCGCCGGCACTCCGGGAATTCATTCTCGACGCAGACAGGAACAGCGCCCTCAACGTCAAGGGGATACCGGCCTGTCATCTGACGATCGAGATCCCCGTGATGGAACATTGCCCAAGCGCAATCGTCGGCCGCGGCACGATGAACGTCGAGATTGCATTTCCCGAACAGCCGCCCCTCCCGACCAAAAGCGCGGTGACCCTCTTTAACGGAGGCGTCAAACAAGGCGTGACGACGCTTCTCATGTACGCCTTTCTAAAAAATCCTGTTTCGGCTGCCGTCGTGACGACCATCAAGATCCGGAAGGTCCACAAAGGCCGCTTCGGCACAGAGGCGGTCTTCTCGGTGCCGGTGATCGCCGGCGGTAACGGCTCTGTGACTGCCTTCGACGCGAGGCTCTATAAGCGGTTCTCCTACAAAGGGAAAAGGGCCAGCCTCCTAACCCTCAAATGCCCCGACGGAAAGATCCGGGCCCGGGCCGAAGCGATCTTCAGCGACGGCGCCGAGGCCCACGCCGAAGTCCTCCGCCCCTGCATCGCGAAGGGTTGAGGCAAACGCTCAGGGCCCAGCGAAGGCGAGCAGCCGGGCTATGCCGCGCTCTTGCTCTTGTATCAATTGTTCGGGCCGATTCCGGTGAGCTCGATGCCTAGCGGGTTGACCTACTGTCGGTGAACGCCGAGAGGACCTCCGACGCCGCCCGCTCCCCCGACCGCACAGCGCCGTCCATATAGCCGTTCCAGACCGTGGCGGTCTCGGCTCCAGCCCAATGCAGCCGTCCGATCGGGGCGCGCAGGGCGCTGCCGTATTCCGTCCAGCCCCCGGGGGTCATCAGACAGCCGTAACAGCCGCGGGTCCACTCCTCCTCGGCCCAGACCCGCTCGATGAAATGCTCCGGCTTCGCCGCTCGCTCGCCGAAGAGGCGGGCATGACCGGCGAGAACGGCCTCACGCCGGTCAGCCGCCGCCCGAGCACCCCACTGACGGGCCAGCCGGCCCTCGAGGAAGCCAAGCAAGACGCCCGGCCGGCCGTCGGGCGGGGAGTTGTCGAAGACGACGCGGGCCGGTCCGACGTCGCTCGTCGCCTGGCCCGAGAGACCCTCCTCGCGCCAGAACGGATGCTCATAGACGGCCATCGTCTTGATCACCGTCCCCTGGGGCATGCGCTGGGTCAGCTGGTCGCGCCGCGCCGGCAAGGGCGGGTCGTAGGAGATCCTTCCGGCCAGGGTTGGCGGCACAGCGACAATCGCGTGCCGGGCGCGTACTTTGAACCCCCCTTGCTCACCGGCGGTGCTATCGGCATGAACAACGACCTCGCCGTCGCGATGCTCGATCCGGCGCACCGGTGAGCTCAGCCGAACCCGCTCGTCCCCAAGAGTCTCGGCGAGGAGCTCGGCGATTCGCTGCGAACCGCCGTGGAAGCGGTCCTGCTGGGCGCCTCCGCCAGTTCCGACCAGCGTGTTGAAGCCGCCGCCGGAGTGCGTGTAAAAGAGGACGTGCAGGAGGGAGACGTCAGCGGGCTCGGCCGCCCAAACCGCCTCCGTCGCCAGCTCGAAAAGACTGCGAGACGCCGCCAGCCGGGTGTTTCGCCGAATCCAGGTGGCGAAGGTCTGGCTGTCCCAACTGGCCGCCTTCGGTGCCATCCATGGCGCCTCCAGTGGAACCAGTCGTGCCATTCGATCGAGTCGGGCACGGGCCTGTTCGAAGTCGACGAGGGCAAGCGGGGAGATCGCTCGCGACAGATCGCGGACCAGGCCGATCCGAGTATCGGTCAGGGCGCCGCTGTAGGAGGTGAGGCGACCCGACATCTCGATCAGGTGCCGCCCCCGGTCGTAGGTTGGAAAGGTGGCAACTCCCAACTCTTTGGCAAGGGCGGCGATCCGCTCTTGAGTCGGTCCGATCCACTGCCCGCCGACCTCGACGACTTTGCCGTCGCCGATCTCCTCGTTGAGCAATCGCCCTCCCACGCGGCCCCGAGCCTCCAGAACAAGAGGACGGACGCCGTTCTCCGCGAGCGACCGCGCCGCTACCAGGCCGGCAAGGCCGGCGCCCACCACCGCCACGTCAAATGTGATCGTCCCAGAGCCGTTCATTCGCGCTATGCCGGCGCCGGCAGCTCGAGCATCATTGCTTTCTCCGGCGGTTGCGAGCTAGGTTCTGAAGCGCATTACCGGTCGCACGATCCGCCGGGAAGAGCAACTCGATCGCCAGCTCCGAGGACGTCACCTCAAACGGGGTGTCGAAGGTGGCGAACATGCCGAGGAGGGACAGCTCGTTTCCGTCGGGGGCGCGCACCTTGAGCGGCCCCAGAACACTGCTCTCCGCCCGCACGAAGTCGGGATCGCGCTCATTCTCCGAATCCGGATAGGAGCCGATCTCCTCAAGGAGCGCCTGGAGGCTCTCGTCGCCCATGGTTTCGACCTGCCGTTCGAGGCGGTCGCGAAAATGGGCACGCCACTCGCTGAGGTTGACCATCAGCGGCGCCAGTCCCCGGGGATGCAAACCGAGCCGCAACACGTTGATCGGGGGCTTGAGCAGGTCGGGGTCGATGTGAGCGCCCTCCGTAAGCGCCAGTAGGGCGGAATTGGCAGCAACCAGATTCCAGTGACGGTCGACAACCACCGCCGGGTAGGGATCATGCCTGGCCAGGACCAGGCCGAGGGCCTCATGAACCGGCGCGAGGTCAGAATCGTCAAGCGAACGTTCGGGAAAAACCGGGGCATGGCCCGCGGCCAGGAGAAGGCGGTTCTGCTCGCGGAAGGGAACGTCGAGGTGTCTCATGATCCGCCGCAGCTTGTCGCGACCGGGCCGCGAGCGACCGGTCTCGACGAAACTCAGATGACGCGCCGAGACTCCGGCCTCCAGCGCGAGGTCGAGTTGGGTGAGTCGCCGCCGCTCGCGCCACTCGCGCAGCGTCGTGCCCACCTCGGTCTGGGGCCTCACGGATGCCATCCGGGATCGACTCTAGCCGTCCTATTTTGCAGCGCCATTACCCATGGGTAATCGACAGGATGAACTTCCTCCGGAACCATCGGAGCATCAATCGAAACTGGAGGTCAAGAGTGAAGGCAGGGGCACCGAACCGCTGGAGCGAGAGGAACAGCGCGCTGATGCTCGCGGGACTCGCCGGCACTCTGAGCATCGCCCTCGGCATCGCGGGCGTATTGGTCGACCAGATGGAGACCTTTCCTGGCACCAACGCGACCGCGGGCGAGATCGCGAGTTTTGTGCAAGCGAACAGGACGGCCTTGGTCGTCGCCATGCTTCTCAACTCTGTCGCCGTGTCACTCTGGTTGGCATTCGGTGCCGGCGTCTGGCTGTGGGTACGGGAGATGACCGGCGGAGAGAGTTTTTTCTCGGCATGCTTCCTGCTCGGCCTAGTCAGCTTCGTCACGCTTCTCTTCGCCGGCTTCACGTCCTTCTTCGTGCTGATCTACCGTGGGGCTGAAGCGTCCGACCCAAGGCTGCTCTACGACCTTGCGTTTGGTCTTCTTGCTATGTCAGGGGCTCCAACCGCGCTGGCGCTGGGCTCATATTCGGTGCTTAGCCTTCGCACCCACCACATCCCAGGATGGACCGCATTTCTGGCCATCCTCGCCGCCCTGGCGCACCTCGCGCTCTTCGCCTCGTTTTGGACCACAGGCGGCTTTTTCTCGCTCCAGGGAGGAGTGATCATCGCGATCCCCGCCACCCTGTTCGCCTGGATCCTCGGCACGAGCGCAGCGATGAAAGCCGCTGCCCGACTTGAAGCATCGACCGCCTCGCCGGCCTGAGCCTGGCGGGCCGGACGTCCGCCTCAGGCGGCCGACTTGCTCTTGTATCAATTGTTCGGCCCGATCTCGCTCGGCACCGACAGCTAGCGCCTCGCTTCGCCGCGCGCCCGGCACCTCTTAGACCAACGTGTGCTGGAGGACAACGCCGACGATCCCGGCAACGCCCATCACATAGACGACGGTGAGCTTCGAGTGCCAGCGGTTGAGAGCGGCGAAGGCACCGAGCGCGATCAAGGCCGTATAGACATCGGTGACGCTGGTTTCGAGGATCGTCACCGTGACCGCCGCGATCAGCCCAATCACCGCCGCCGCGACTCCGAGCAGGAAGGGGTGCAAGCGCTCGTTCTCGGAGACTGCAACGAGCTGACGGTGGAGGAAGATCGGGAAGACAAAGGCGGGAAGGAAGATGCCAAGCGTCATCACCAGGGCACCGCCGAGCCCCCCGGCGATGTAGCCGACGAAGGTAGAGAAGATGATGAGCGGCGCTGGCAGGATGCCGCCCATCGCCAGGCCGTCGTTGAACTGGCTCGCGGTCAGCCAGTGATGGCTTTCGACAGCAGCCTCACGCAGGAAGGGGATCACGGTGTAGGCGCCGCCGAAGGTGAGCAGGCCCGCCTTCAATCCCTCAAAGAAGATCGTCGCGGTCAGAGAGACGGTGATCGCCCCGGCGGCGACGGCCAGGGCCCCGAGGGGAGTGATCGCGAGGCTGTTGGCGCGGTGGGTCCAACGCCGCCCGTTCGTCCAAAGCTCGTAGGCGATGCCGCCGCCGAGTAGGACCAGGACGAAGGTGATGCCCGTCCAAACCGTCAAGGCGAAACCGACAAGCGCGATGACTGCCAGCGGAACGTCAGAGATGAACGATTTGCTGAGCCGGACCAGGGCGCGGGCGACCAACGCCCCAACCGCCGCCGTCAGCCCGTAGAACAGGCCGTGCAGGTGCCCAGCGAGATTGGCCTCGACGTAGAGGATCGAGAGGCCGAGCATGAGGATGAAGCCCGGCAACATGAATCCAAGACCGGCGAGAAAGCCACCGAGCTTGCCGCCGCGCAGGCGGCCGAAGTAGACACAAAGCTCGTGGGCCTCAGGGCCGGGAAGGATTTGGTAGACGGCGAGCAGCTTCTTGAAACTCGCCTCGCTGATCCAGCCTTCCTCATCGACGCACTCGCGCTTGATCATCGCGATCTGTGCGGCCGGTCCACCCCAGGCAAGCAGGCCGAACTTAAGGAAACGAACGAAGATCGAGCCGGGCGAGTCGGCCGAGCCCGAAGTGGTCGGCGGCTCGATGGCGCTGGCGTCGGTCGCGGCCATGATCGAGGCGACGGAGGCTAGTGGGAATGGGTGTGGGCGTGACCGTCGCGGACCGTTCGCCACGACTGCCAGGTGATCCGCATGATTAGCGCGCTGATACCGAGGCCGATCAGCGGGTCGGCAAGCTGTAGCCCGAAGGACACCGCGATCGCGCTGGCGACGACGGCGAGGCTGACATAGGCATCGGCTTTGGCGTGGTTGCCGTCGGCGACGAGGGCGGGACTGTCGAGCGTGCGCCCGGCCGCGAGGCGAATCAGTGCCGCCAGCCAGTTACCGGCGAAGCCGAGCAGACCAGCACCGATCAGGACGGCGAGGTGCGTGACTTCCTCGGGGTGGATCAGACGCCGGATCGCCTCGACTCCGGCGACAGCAGCGGAAACGAAGATGGCGAAGACGACGAAGTAGCCCGCATAGCGCTCGGCAGTCTCCGAGCGCATCAGGAAAGCAGCACCGAGCGGAATCGCGGTGGCCGCGTCGCCGAAGTTGTGGATCAGGTCGGCGAGCAGGGCGATGCTGCCGGTCGTGGCGAAGATCGCCACCTGTGCGGCTGCGGTGAGTCCAAGCACGACGAAGGAGAGGACGACGGCGCGCACGCCCGCCCGCGAGCGTTTGATCGAGGGATCGACCAGGCCGTGGGTGTGACCGTGGCCGCCGTGGTCGTGGTGGTGATCGTCGCTCTCGTGGGCGTGCGGGCCAGCGTGGGGATGGGCATGGGTCAGCTCGCCGTGGCGGTGTAGCTCGCCGCCCAGATGGTGGTAGGAGAGTTCGATGGTGCCAGGGTAAGGAATGCCGGACATTCGGGCGGAGGCGAGAGATTGGAGCAGCGGCTTCTCGGGGGTCCAAGCACCCAGTCGAGCTAATCGACACGCGCTGGATAGAGCCGCTAGTCAGCGAGAGGGCAGTCGCCGGTTACGACGCGCCCTGCGCCCGGTGCTCGTGCGGAAACCGCTTGAGCAAGCGGAAAACAATTACGCAGAAGCCTTGCTCTTGTAGTAGCTCGCGTTGATCTCGGCGTACTTGGCCCACTCGGCCGGGAGCTGGTCCTCGGCGAAACAGGCGTCGACCGGGCAGGCCTCGACGCAGGCATCGCAGTCGATGCACTCGTCCGGGTCGATGTAGAGCATCTCAACCGAGTCGTAGTCGGGCTCGTCCGGCGTCGGATGGATGCAGTCGACGGGACATACCTCGACACACGAGTTGTCCTTGGTGCCGATGCAAGGCTCGGCGATGACGTAGGTCATTCGAGGCTTTCTCCTGGTTCGTCGTTTCGGTGCTGCCGGAGGCTCCAGGCCCCCGCCAAAGCGCGGTCGCACATTTTAGGGATTGCGCGGCCGCCGGCACTTCCCCACTAGCATCGGCGGCGATGCTGCTGCTGACGGGGGCGACCGGAAGCGTTGGATCGAGGCTGTTGCCGCTGCTGCTGGAGCGCGGCGAGGACGTCCGCTGCCTTGTGCGCGAGCCGCGACGGCTGGGCGCGCGGCGGGTCGACGTGCAGATCGCGCTCGGCGACCTCGGCGAGATGTCGGACCCCTACCTCGTGCGCCAGGCCCTGCGCGGCGTCGACACCGTGATCCACCTGGCGGCGACGATCCGCGATCAGCCGCCGCACCGGATCGAGGAGCTGAACGGCCTGGCCACCGTACGGCTGCTGCGCGCGGCCGAGCGCAGCGGCGTGAAGCGCTTCGTCTTCTTCAGCGCCCTCAACGCCTCCGTCGCCCAGCGCACGCGTTTCTTCCGCGCCAAGTGGCTGGCGGAGCGGGCGGTCACATCGTCTCCCCTGGAGACGACGGTCTTCGCTCCCTCGATCGTCTACGACCATTCCGACCCCTGGATCACCCTGTTGCGCCGCTTCTCCTTCCTCCCCGTGCTACCGGTATCGGGCGACGGCCAGGCGCGTTTCGAGCCGATCTGGGCGCAGGACGCGGCCCGCTGCGTCGTCGCAGCGCTGGAGCGAGGCGACCGGCCGCGCTACGAGCTGGCCGGGCCGCAGGCCCTCAGCTACGACGAGATGTCGGACCTGGTGAGCCGCATCGCCGGGCGTCCGCGCCAGCTCGTCCACCTGCCGTTGCCACTGATCCGCGCCGGCCTGATCGCGATCCGCTCCCTTTTCGGCGAGGCTGTGTTCGCTACCTGGGAGGAGGCGGAGCTGATGGAGGTGTCGATGGTGAGCGAGCGCGGCACGCAAGACGCTGTCGGGCTCGGAGTCGAGCCGAGGAGGATGGTCGATGTATTGGAGAGTTCCTAGGCACGCAGCGGCCCTCGTGCTTGCCGCTGCCGCGATCGCATCGGCAGCGGGTGCACCCCGGGCTTCCGCGTTGACGCTGGTCCCACCGAAGCCCGGCGTCCTCTTCGGCGTCAGCGACAAGGGAACTACGCAGGACTTCGACGAATTTGCCGGGCTCCTCGCCAAGCACCCGGCGCTGCTGGAGACCTTCCATCCCTGGGGAAACAGCATCAACCAGGCGTTCGAACGGTGGCGCGAAACCTCCACCCGGCCGATCCTGCACATCTCGACCCAAGACGACCAGAGCCTGGCGGAGCTGATCACTCCCGAGCAGATCGCCCTTGGAGCGGGCGACGACTACCTGCTCCAGCTCAACGACTTCTTCGCCAAACACGGCCTGCCTGCCTACATCCGGCCGCTGGGCGAGCCCAACCGGTGTCTCAACGCATGGTCGGCCGTCAACTGCGACGGGACCCCAAAGGGCGGCGAACACACGACCGGCTGGTACAAGCAGGCGTTCAGGAGGATCGTGGCGATCGTGCGGGGCGGGCAGACGCTGGAAGGGATCGACGCGACCCTGGCCGAAATCGGCCTGCCGCCTGTCAATCGCACCAAAGGGCCGCCCCCGACGATCCTGCCGGCAGCGCCGGTGAGCATCGTCTGGAGCCCACTGCCAGGCGGCTCGCCGCGGGTGAAGGGCAACTTCCCCGGCAACTACTGGCCGGGCGCCCGCTGGGTCGACTGGGTCGGCACCGACTTCTACTCGCAATACCCGGTCTGGAAAGACCTCGACCGCTTCTACGCGGCCAAGCAGTGGAAACGCAAGCCGGTGGCGATCACCGAGTGGGCCGTCTCCGGCGCCGACGAACCCCTTTTCGTCAAGCAATTCGTCGCCTGGACCGTCAAACACCCCCGAGTCCGCATGCTCGTCTACTACGACGGCTTCGGCGCCAGCGCCGAAAACCCCTACGACCTGAACCTCTACCCCCGCACGACCAACACCCTGCGCCTGAAGCTCCGCCGCCCCACCTTCCTCCAGTCCGCCGAATACAACGCCGGCACCTTGCCGCCGCTACCGCCTCCGGCGGCGAAGAAGCCCTGAAAGCGAGAGGCCCGGCGGTTGCCGGGCCTCTCGGAAAGTCACTCGCCTGTTGAGGCGAATTACATCATCCCGCCCATGTCCGGCATGCCACCGGGCATTCCGCCGCCGGCGCCTTCCTTCTCGGGCGGCTCGGCGATGATCGCCTCGGTGACGAGGATGTTCTTCGCGATCGAGGCCGCGTTCTGCAGCGCCGAGCGCGTCACCATCGTCGGGTCGATCACTCCTGCGGCGATCAGGTCGCCGTACTCGCCGCTGAAGGCGTTGAGGCCTTCGCCGGGCTTGAGGTCACGGACCTTGTTGACGACAACCGAGCCCTCCAGGCCGGAGTTCTCGGCGATCTGGCGGACCGGCTCCTCGAGCGCGCGGTGCACGATGCGGGCACCGGTTGCCTCGTCCGGATCCTCGTGCTTGTCGGCGTCGAGGTTGGACTGAGCGTTGAGCAGGGCCACACCGCCACCCGGGACGACGCCCTCCTCGAGCGCGGCGCGGGTCGCCTGCAGCGCGTCCTCGACGCGGTGCTTCTTCTCCTTCATCTCGGTCTCGGTGGCGGCGCCGACCTTGACTACGGCGACACCGCCCGCCAGCTTGGCGAGGCGCTCCTGGAGCTTCTCGCGATCGAAGTCGGAGTCGGTGTTGTCGATCTCCTGTTTGATCTGGCTGATCCGGCCCTTGATGTCGTCGCCCTCGCCGGCACCGTCGATCACAGTGGTCGTGTCCTTGGAGACGACGACGCGGCGGGCTTTGCCGAGCTGGGTGATCTGGGTGTTCTCGAGCTTGAGGCCCATCTCCTCGGTGATCACCTCGCCGCCGGTGAGGATCGCGATGTCCTCGAGCATCCGCTTGCGGCGGTCGCCGAAGCCAGGGGCCTTGACCGCGACGCCGGTGAAGGTGCCGCGCAGCTTGTTGACCACCAGGGTCGCGAGGCACTCGCCCTCGACGTCCTCGGCGACGATCAGCAGCGGCTTGCCGCCCTGCATCACCGCCTCGAGCACCGGCAGGATGTCCCGCACGGAGCCGATTTTCTGGTTGGCGATGAGGATGTAGGGGTCCTCCAGCACCGCCTCCATGCGGTCCTGGTCGGTGACCATGTACGGGGAGATGTAGCCCTTGTCGAACTGCATCCCCTCGGTGAACTCCAGCTCCATGCCGAAGGTCTGGCCCTCCTCGACGTTGACCACGCCGTCCTTGCCGACCTTCTCGATCGCGTCAGCGATCACGTTGCCGATCTCGTCGTCGGCGGCGGAGATGGCGGCGACACGGGCGATCTGCTCCTTGCCGGCGACCTCCTTGGACTGCTTCTCTCGCAGGTCCTCGACGACGTCGTCGACGGCCTTCTCGATCCCGCGGCGCAGGGCCAGCGGGTTGGCGCCGGCGGCGACATTCTTGAGGCCCTGGCGAACGATGATCTGGGCCAGCAGCGTCGCCGTCGTGGTGCCGTCTCCGGCCACGTCGTTGGTCGCCGTGGCGACCTCGCGGACGAGCTGGGCGCCCTGGTTCTCGAAGACGTCCTCGACCTCGACCTCGCGGGCGATGGTGACGCCGTCGTTGGTGATCGTCGGCGCGCCGAACTTCTTGTCGAGCACGACGTAGCGACCCTTCGGGCCAAGGGTGACCTTGACCGCGTCGGCGACTGCGTCGACGCCGGCCTGCAGGGCCCCCCGTGCCTCCTCGCTGAACTTCAGCTCCTTATGAGCCATCTGTTTTCAGTCCTCCTTGGTTCTTCTAAGTCCGTGGTTGGCGGTGGTCAGCCGAGCTTGGCGAGTACGTCCGACTCGCGAAGAACGAGCAGTTCCTCGTCCTCGACGGTGACCTCGGTGCCGCCGTACTTGGAGTAGAGGACTTCGTCGCCCTCGCTCACGTCGAGCGGGCGGCGAGTGCCGTCCTCGTTGATCGCGCCGTCGCCGACGGCGACGACCTTGCCCTTCTGGGGCTTCTCCTTGGCCGTATCGGGGAGGACGATGCCACTGGCAGTCGTTTCCTCCTCATCGATTGGCTTCACGATCAGCCGGTCCCCGAGGGGCTTCAGCTTCATCCGTATACCTCCATCATTGGTCAGAGTAGGTCAGAAGTTCTAACTGGGATTGGCACTCCCCAGGTGAGAGTGCCAGCGCCCAAAAAGATAGCGAGTCGGCCAATGCCGCGGCCGACAGGCCTAAAACATGAGCCCGAGTGGGGCTCGTGGACCATCAGTGTGGAGGGTCAGCCGTTGGCCAGGAGGTTGCAGCCTAGGAGCTGAGATATGCCCTCGCCACCTCTTGCCATCACCCAGTCGTGGTTCCACTCGAAGACCGGACGGGCAACCGGGGCCACCAGGTTCATCCAGGCCTTGCTGGTCGCCACGTTCCACTCGTAGAGCACCGCGGTGACGCCATCCTGCTCGTAGAGGCGCCAGCGGCCGACGCCGCTCAGCTCGCCGACCGCATCGGCCTCCAACAGGTGCAGGCGCTCGACCCGCGTCGTCGTCACCTCGAACTCGACCCGGTAGGGCAACAGGCTCTTCCAAACCATGCGCGCGACCGTGCCGACTCCGCTCTCCTCGCCCGGCCGCACCTCCTTCGCCTCCTCGACGCCGCGCCACCACTGCGGCCAGCGCGCTTGATCGTAGATCGCGTCCCAGACCGGCTCGCGTGGCGACTCCAGCAACCAGGTCGTGAGGAAGGAGTAGTCGGCCAAGGGATCTCGGGGTACGGAGCGAGGCGCCTCAGTTGTGCCGCGGGGTCTCCCCGTTGCCGTAGTGCGCCCCGGGCGGCTCGACGATCTGCGAGAAGCGGATCACCGTGACCGATTCGTCGGGGGCGACCGGGCGGCCGTAGATCTGTTCGAGGAATTTGACCTCGTCCTCGAGGCGACGGAACTCGGGGTTGTCGTGCTCGATGTCGCGTGGCGAGAGTTCGGAGACCCGCTTCACCTCGACGTCGTCGATCACCGCGGTGAAGATCTTCTCGCGCGGGCTGTGGCGGAATCCGACAGTGATCCAGACGACCTGGCCGCGCTCGTACTTGTTGCTCTTGTCGCCGAGCCGGATCGTTGCCGTCTTGCGACCGCGCTTGAGCTGGTCGACGAAGATCGGCGAGTAGAAGTTGAGCACGTAGATCCCGCCCCTCATTGGGGCGAGCGTATCTGACCCGACAGGCGCCGGCCATGCGGCCTGAGCCCCTCCCGGTGATCCTCGGGGCTTTCTCGGGTAGCTGCGGCATGCATGTGCCGAAACTCGAGCCTGGACAGCTATTCGACCAGGGCTGTAGAAATCGCGGGAACGGCCGATGGGTGGTTGTGACGCAATTCGCGACCACCCGCCCCCGCATGCCACTCGGTGCGGTGCTCGCCTGCACGGTCGCCCTCTTCCTCCTCGCGTTCGCCGATAGCGCGCTGGCCGCGAGCTGCGACGGCAAGCACGCGACGATCGTCGGCACTCCCGGCAACGACGTGATCGTTGGCAAGAAGGCGAGCGACGTGATCTACGGCGGCGGCGGCAACGACAAGATTTCCGGCGGCCCCAACGGCAACGACACGATCTGCGGCGGCCCCGGCGACGACTCGATCCACGGCGGCCGCGGCTTCGACAAGCTCTTCGGCGAAGAAGGCAACGACAAGCTCGACGGTGAAACCGGCTCCGACCACCTCGACGGCGGCGTCGGCAACGACGAACTCAGCGGCGCCCAGGGCAAGGACAGCCTCGTCGGCGGTGCCGGCGACGACATCCTGCGCGGCGAAAAGGGCCCCGACAACCTGGTCGGAGCCGCCGGCAACGACTACCTCAACGGCGACAAGGGCAGCGACCACGAGGAGGGCGGCGGCGGCAACGACAGGCTCTTCGGCGACAAGGGCAACGACAGCATCGACGGTGGCGAAGGCGAAGACCAGATCGAAGGCGGCCCCGGCGACGATCCCAGCCTCGAAGGGGGCGGCGGCAGAGACTTCGTCTACGGCGGCGCCGGCAGCGACACCGCCAGTGGCGGGGCGGGCGACGGCGACGTGGTGCGCGGCGACAGCGGAGAAGACAGGCTCGACGGCGGGCCCGGCAGCGAAGACATCGTCTCCTACGCCAGCGCCACCCGCGGCAGCGTGATCGTCGACCTCGGAACCGGCCGCGCCAAAGGCGACGGCCACGACACGCTCACCGGATTCGAGGACGTCGTGGGATCGCCGCAGGGCGACGAAATCGTCGGCGACGGCGAAGTCAACCGGCTCGACGGCGGCGTCGGCAACGACAATCTCGACGGCATGGGCGGTCCCGACGAAGCCTTCGGCGGTGCCGGCAGCGACGAATGCGACGGCTTCGCCACCGAGCACTCGTGTGGGGCAGAAGAAAACCCGCCGCCCAGCGGAACCTTCGTGATCCTCAACCAGGGGCTCGACGGCAGCAGCCTGATCGTGCAGGGTGACGCGCACGACAACAACATCCATGTCTCTTACAACAGCGGCTGGATCGTCTCCGACAGCAGCCCCCCCGTCCCGGGCGAAGGTTGCGCCCCGGCCGGTGGAAACGCGGTCAGCTGCCCAACCACAGTGCCGACCAACCTGGTTGTCATCACCGGCGGCAACGGCGACGACTCGGTCGCGATCGACGAAAGCGTTCCGGCGAGCGTAAAAGTCCGCGCCAACGGCAATGCCGGCTCCGACACGCTCAGCGGCGGGGTCGGCGACGACGTGCTCGAAGCGGGCGAGAACTACAACAACCCCGATAACGGCAACGACACCCTGATCGGCAACGGCGGCAGCGACGTGCTCTACGCCGATCCTGGCTCCGACCAGCTGTTCGGCGGCCCGGGCAACGACCTGCTCGTCTCCTCGGTCGCCGTCTGCCAAGGCCACACCTACAGCGGCGGGCCGGGCGAGGACACGGTCTCCTACGGGCGCTCGAAGGCGAATATGACCGTGCAGCTCGGCGGTACGGGGGCCCCGCCTGGCTGCGGCACCCCGGACAAGGTCCTCGCCGACAACGAGAGCCTCGAGGGATCCGACGGCCCCGACGTCTTGATCGGCGACAGCGGCCCCAACGGCCTTCTGGGCCACCTCGGCGCCGACACCTTCATCGGCAAGGGCGGAGCCGACACGATCGAAGCCGTCGACGGCAGGCGCGACAAGTCGATCCAGTGCGGTGGTGGCGCCGACGACGTCAGCCGGGACTCGTTCGATCCCAAGCCCATCGACTGCTGACGTCCTCTCGCTGGACTCTCAGTAGATGTAGTTGCGTAGCTTCTCCGGCGCGAGAACGGTGACGCGGCCGCGGCCCGGCTGCACGATGCCGGAGCGCTCCAGATCGGCGAGGAAGCGACTGACGCTCTCGCGCGAGGTGCCGGCGAGCTGCGCCAGGTCGGTCTGGTTCATGCGAATCGTCACCTCGCCGCCCTCGCCGCTGCGCGGCGACTCCTCGGCGACGAGCTGGGAAAGCACGCCGGCGACTCGGCTCGGCACCGTCTGGAAGGACTGGCGCGAGATCCGCTCGTTTGCCGTGCGCAGGCGGCGCACAAGCGCCGCGATCAGCTTCACGGTTATTTCCGGATGGCGGGCGAGCAGCGAGCGCACCTCTCCGGCGGGAAGGGCAAGCAGCTCACCGTCGGTGAGGGCTTCGACGCTGGCCGATCGGACCTCGCCGTCGAGCATCGCCAACTCGCCGAAGATGTCTCCGGGACCGAGCGTTGCCAGCGTGATCGCCCGCCCGTCGGAGTGCTCGCGGGTGACGCGGAAACTGCCGTCGCGGACGATGTAGCAGGCGTCGGAGTGGTCCCCCTCGTGGAAGACCCGTGTCCCGGCCGGAAAGGAGCGAGCGACGGCGACCTGCGAAAAGCGCTCCAGCTCGCCCTCCTCGAGATCGGCGAAGAGCGGCACGCTGCGCAGCAGCTCGACCGGGCTCAACCCCACCTCGCGATCCTCCATCCTTGGATTATCCCAGTGGGGAGGGTTTGTTCGATTAAGGGGGGAGAGAATCGCCGGCCAGAGCCTTAGACGGGCACGGACTCGACTCGAAATTCCGTAGACGGATCTGTAGACTGGTTTCGTGGCTGTGACCGAGACAACGACGATCCGCGTGCGACGCAGCACGCAGGAGCGTCTTGCCCGCGAGGCCGAGCTCGAGGGAAAGAGCTTGACCGAGATGTTTGACGCAGCCGTGGACCTGTGGGAAGAGCGGCGACTCCTTGACTCGATGGACGAGTCCTATCGGAAGTACGGGGACGAGATCCACGAGGAAATGAAAGCTTGGCTGGAGATGCCTCTCGACGGTCCGACCGATGAGCGCTGACACTTTCAAGGTCAAGCGAGGTGAGGTCTACCTCGCCGACCCCGACCCGGTGGTGGGGCACGAGCAAGGGGGTCGGCGGCCCCATCTGGTGATCTCGGTCAACCAGATGAATCGCTCGGCGGCCGGGCTGCTGATCGGCGTTCCACTTACAACCACGGACCGGGGCAGCAAGCTGCACGTGCGGCTGGAGCCTCCCGAAGGGGGGCTGAACCGAGTCAGCTTCGCCATGCCAGAGATGGCCCGGTCGGTCTCGACCGCTCGGCTTCTGGGAAAGCTCGGCTATGCCTCGCCGGACGCCGTCGAATCCGTCGCAAAGCGCGTCGGCATCCTGATCGGGCTCGGCCGCGGCCGCTGATCGGGGCCGCCTTCAGCGAGCGGCGAGGGTGAGCTTGCGGGGGCCACGGCTGAAGCCTGCGTCCAGCAGGGCGTCCTCGTGGCCGGAGCCGATCACGGGGTCGCCGTCGAGCTTCTCTACCGCGAGCTTGGGCAGGCGGCCGGTGGCGACGGAGTCGGCCAGTGCCCGGACCGCGGCGGCCAGCTCGTCCGCGTCGAGCTCGACCAGGCGGACCACCCCTTTACCGCCGCGCTCGACGTAGAGCACCGGGGCGCCGTCGCGCATCAGCACGTGGGCGCCGGGAGCGCGGGCCGGACGGCGGCCGCTGGGCGCTTTCGGCCAGGGCAGGGAGGCGCCGTAGGGGTTGGCCGGGTCGGTGGCGGCGAGGAGCAGGAACGAGCCGTTCTCTTCCGGCAGCGAGCGCAGGCGCTCGACCGCGCCCGGCAGGGCGAACTGGGCGCCGCCCAACCCCTCGACGAAGTAGCCGCGGCGGGCGGTGCCGAGCAGCTCGAGGTTGCCGAGCTCGGCGTAGAGGCTGGCAAAGCCACCGGGGACGCCCTCGGCGAGGACGGTCTCGCGAGTGACGATGCCGTAGCGCTCCAGCATCAGCTCGGCCTGGGCGCGCAGTCGGGGCCCGTGGGCCGGGGCGTTCTCGAACAGCCGCGCCGTCAGCGACCAGCGACCCTGCACGGCGGCTCCCCGCGCACGGCTGCGGGCGAAGCGGCGGCCACGCTGCTCCGGCGGCGGCGCGGCAAGAAGGCGCGGCTGGCGCAGGGGCGCGAAAGCGTCGTTGGTCACCTCGCCCGACCAGGCGAGGTCCCAAAGCGCCGCGTGCAGCTCCTCGACCGGATGGTCGAGGTCAGCGAGGAGGTCGAGCCAGAAGTCCGGACCCGCGGCAAGCCGCTCGCGGATCGCGTCGTGCACCTCGCCCTCGGCCCGCTCCAGCTTCGCGCTTGCCGGCGGGGGGCCGGCGAGGCGGACGTCGTCGCGGAAGTAGAGGGCGACGCGGCCGTCGCTGCGCCCGCGCGCGCCGGCGCCGATCCAGACCAGCTCCCCGCTGGTGCAGAGTTCGTCGAGCCAGACAGGCGAGTAGGCCCCGAGGCGGCGTGGCAACACGTCTGCCTCCCAGACTTTCGGGGTCAGCGCAACCCCCTGCAGCGGCACCAGCGCCTCGCGCAGGCGGTCGGGCCCGGCGCCCGCGGCACGGTGGGCGTCGACGTTCTGCCAGCTCGCCTGGAATGCGGCGAAGCGGTCGCGCCCCGCCGGCTCGACCTCGCGCCGCAGGTGGGCGAGGCTGGCGCGGCGGACCCGGCGCAGCACTTCGGAGTCGCACCACTCGCGCTCGCTGCCGCCCGGAAGCAGCTCGCCACGGACGAGAACCCCCATGCGCTCCAGCTCGCGCAGCGCCGGGGTCGGGTCGACTCCGTAGCGGGCGCTGAGCTGGGCGGTCGGGAAGGGCCCGTGGGTGCGGGCGTAGCGGCGCACCACAGCGAGCAGCGGGTCGGGCTCCTCGGCGAGGAAGCTCTCCGGCAGGCCTGCCGGCGGAGGCACGCCGAGCGCATCGCGGTAGATGCCCGCGTGCTCGCCGGCTATGTAGCGCTCCTCGCCGTTGACACGGACGAGCGCGACGCGGCGCTCGGCGACCAGCTTCTCCAGCATCGAGGCGGCCGAGTAGCCCTCGCCGACCCGCTCTGCGCACTCTTCGGCGGTGAGGTCGCCGACGTTGCGCAGCACCTGCTGCAGAGCGTCGCGGTCGCCGGCGCGTCCCGCCTCGGTGCGGTGCTGGAGCTGGGCCTCGACCTCTTCCAGCGCCTCGGGGTCGATCAGCTCGCGCAGCTCCTCCTGGCCGAGCAGCTCACGCAGCAGGTCGCGGTCGAGCGCCAGCGCCGCCGCGCGCCGCTCAGCGTTCGGCGTGTCCCCCTCATACATGTAGGCGGCGACGTAGTCGAAGAGCAGCGAAGAGGCGAAGGGGGAGGCGGTCGGGGTCTCGACCTCGACCAGGCTCAGCTGGCGGGACTGGAGCTTGCCGAGCAGCTCGGCAAGTGAGGGCAGGTCGAGGACGTCGCGCAGGACCTCGCGGTAGGTCTCGAGGACGACGGGGAAGCGGGGGAAGTCCCGCGCCACCTCGAGCAGGCTCTGCGCCTTGAGGCGCTGCTGCCAGAGCGGCGTGCGCTTGCCCGGGTATGCGCGCGGGATCAGCAGCGAGCGAGCCGCGTTCTCGCGGAAGTGGGAGCCGAAGAGGGCCGAGCCGGAGAGCTCGCCGACGACGAGGTCCTCGAGCTCGTCGGGCTCGATCAGGACGAGGTCGGCGGGGGGCGGCTCGTCGGCGTCGGGGAGGTGGATGACGATGCCGTCGTCGGACCAGATCGCGTCGGCCTCGAGGTCGCGCTCGGCGCGGATCTTGGCGGCAAGGGCCAGGCCCCAGGCGGCGTGCACGCGACCGCCGTAGGGCGAGAGCACGCAGAGGCGCCAGTCGCCGATCTCGTCGCGGAAGCGCTCGACCACGATCGTCTCGTCGGAGGGGACGACGCGGGTCGCCGTCTGCTGCTCGCGCAGGTAGGCGACCAGGTTCTCGGCCGCGCGGCGGTCGAGGTCGTACTCGGCCGCAAGTTCCTTCGGCTCGCGGCTGACCGCCTCGCGGGCGAAGGCCCCGATCGCCCGGCCCAGCTCGGCGGGGCGGCCGATCCCGTCGCCCTTCCAGAATGGCACCGCGCCGGGAACGCCGGGCGCCGGCGTGACGATGACGCGGTCGCGGGTGATCTCCTCGATCCGCCAGGTGGTCGCGCCGAGCAGGAAGGTCTGGCCCGGGCGGGCCTCGTAGACCATCTCCTCGTCGAGCTCGCCGACACGGCGGCCGTCGGGCAGGTGGACGCCGTAGAGGCCGCGGTCGGGGATCGTGCCGGCGTTGGTGACGACCAGCTGGCGGGCGCCTTTGCGGCCGTGCATCGTGCCCGCCGTGCGGTCCCAGACGATCCGCGGGCGCAGCTCGGCGAAGCGGTCGGACGGGTAGCGCCCGTCGAGCATGTCGAGCACGTTCTCGAGCTGCTCGCGGGAGAGCTCGTGGAAGGGCTCCGAGGCTGTGACAAGGCGCTCGACCTCGTCGACCTCCCACTCGTCCAGCGCCGCCATCGCGACCAGCTGCTGGGCGAGCACGTCGAGTGGGTTCTGCGGGATCACCGTCTCCTCGATCGCGCCTTCCCGCATCCGCTTGGCAACCACGGCGCACTCGAGCAGGTCGGCCCGGAACTTGGGGAAGATGCGGCCGCGCGAGACCTCGCCCAGCGAGTGCCCCGCACGGCCGACCCGCTGCAGGCCGCGGCTGACCGACTTTGGCGACTCGACCTGGATCACCAGGTCGACTGCGCCCATATCGATTCCCAGCTCGAGGCTCGAGGTTGCGACGAGACAAGGAAGCTGGCCGGACTTGAGCATCTCCTCGACGATCGTGCGCTCCTCGTGAGAAAGCGAGCCGTGGTGGGCTCGGGCTATCTCGTCAATCGCTGCTGAGCCGGCGGGTCCTGTCGGCGCAGGGGACCCACCACCCCCTGCGGTAGCTAAAGCTTCCTCGGGGGTGGTCCCCCCTGCGCCGCCACCCCCCGGCACATCGTCCTTGGCAGACGCCGGTCCAGCAGGCTTGAAGCCCCCGGCGTGCTCAGTTGCCGGAAGCTCTTGCTCAGGCTGATCGGCATGAAGCTCGTTCAGGCGCTTTGCCAGGCGCTCTGCGGCGCGGCGGTTGTTGACGAAGATGATCGTCGAGGTGTGTTGGCGGACCAGCTTTAGAAGCTCCGGGTAGATCGCGGGCCAGATCGAGCGGACGTGGACTAGAGGCTCGCCCTCGGGGGGGTTGCCGTCGGCGCTTGGGTAGGCCGGAGCCCCCGGGTCCGCCATGTCCTCCACTGGGACAACTATCTCCAGGTCGAGCTCCTTGGCCACTCCGGCATCGACGATCTTGCACTCCCGCTTCGGACCGACCAAGAACCGAGCTATCCGCTCGAGAGGGCGCTGCGTCGCGGAAAGCCCAATCCGCTGAAGCCCAGGCGCATCTCCCGCGGGTGGCGCGGGGGGAGGGGGGTCGAGGACAGCCCGTGGACTGCCCGCAGGCCCCCCTCCCCCCGCGACAGGACCCGCGGGCCGATCCGCATGGTCCTTCACCAAATGCTCTAGCCGCTCCAGGCTCAGCGCCAAGTGGGAGCCCCTCTTGCTTTGGGCGACCGCGTGAATCTCGTCGACGATCACCGCCTCGGTGGTGGTGAGGATCTCGCGTACTCCCGAGGAGAGCATCAAGTAGAGCGACTCGGGGGTGGTGATCAGGATGTCGGGCGGGTTTTTGCGCATCGCCCGCCGTTCGGCCTGGCTGGTGTCGCCCGTGCGCAGGCCCACCGAGATGTCGGCGCCGATGCCGCGCAGCGGCGCGCGCAGGTTGCGCTCGATGTCGTAGGAGAGCGCCTTGAGCGGCGAGACGTAGACGAGCCGGACACCGTTGCCCCGGTCGGGCGTGCGCGAGAGGCGGTCGATTCCCCAGAGGAAGCTGGCCAGCGTCTTTCCGGAGCCCGTCGGGGCACAGATCAGCGCGTTGGCGCCGCCGGCGATCGCCTCCCAGCCGCCCGCCTGCGCGGGGGTCGGCGCCTCGAAGGATGCCTCGAACCAGCGCCTTACGGCGTCGCTGAACGGTGCCAGCGGATCGGAACCCGCGCTTGCTTTCGGCTTAGTGGCCAACCCACCGATCTTACGCACCCCCGAACCCGCGGCGGTAGTTTTGCCGGGTGCGAATCTGGCGAACCTTTTCCCGGCTGATCGACGGCTCCGGCCACCTGGCGGCCCTTGGGCTCGCGCTCTCCGTCGCCCAGGCGCTCGCCCTGGTGCCGATCGCGCTGCTCGTCCGGGCCGCCTTCGACGATGCGATCCCGTCCGGCGACAGCGGCCGGCTGATCGCACTGGGCGCCGGCATCCTGGGTCTCTACCTGCTCAGCCTCGCGTTCGGGCTGGCCGGTCGCTACGCCGTCCTGCGAGTCACCAAGCCCGCGGTCGCCCAGGTCCGCCTCGACCTGCTCGATCACGTGATCTGGCTGCCCAGCAGCTTCTACGACTCGACCGACAGCGGCCGCCTGCACTCGCTGATCGTCCAGGACACGGAGCGCCTCGACACGATGGCGAAGTATCTCCTGGCGGTGGTGATCCCCTCGCTTGGAACGGCCGTGCTGCTGCTCGCCTCGCTGGTAGCGATCCAGCCGGTCCTGCTCGCCGTCCTGTTGGTGACTATTCCACTGCTGCTCGGGGTTGCCCGCCTGCTGCGCGGCCCGCTACAGCGGCGGGTGCGATCGTGGCAGGAGGCGTCGGACTCATTCAGCGCCAGCGTGCTTGCCACCCTGCGCTCGGCCTCCCTGATCAAGGTGAGGACGGCCGAGGAGCAGGCGCTCGAGGAGGGAACGGCGAAGGCCGAAGCGCTTGCCGCGGCGGGGCAGCGGATCAGTTGGGTACAGCAGGCATACGCGCTGATCCAGGTGGCGCTGGGCGGTGTCGCCGGCGTGATCGTGCTGATCGGCGGTGGGCTCGCCGTCCTGCACCGGTCGATCTCCACCGGCGATCTGATCGCATTCATGGCCATCCTGGCGATCGCCCGCGGGCAGCTCAACTGGGTCTCTGCCACGCTGCCCGACGTCCTCAACGGCCTGGCGGCGATCGAGCGGATCGACGAGGTGCTGGCAAGCGAGGAGACCGAGCCCTACGGGGGCGAGCGGCCGGTCGAGCTGCGTGGCGCATTGGCGTGGGAAGGCGTGACCTTCGGCTACTCCCGCGACGAGCCGAGGGTCCTCGACGACGTCACGCTCACGGTCGGAGCGGGCGAATCCCTGGCGATCCTCGGCCCGACCGGCGCCGGCAAGACGACCCTGATCGCGCTCCTGCTGGGCCTTTACCGGCCCTGGTCGGGGACGATCCGGGTCGACGGCGTGCCGCTCGATGAGATCGACGTGCGCGGGCTGCGCCGACAGGCCGGCGCCCTGCTCCAGGAGGGAACGGCGATGCGGGGCACGGTCGCCGACAACATCGCCTTCGGCCGGCTGGACACGCCCCGCCAGGAGGTTGAACGTGCCGGGGCCCTGGCCGCCGCCACCGAGTTCGTCGACGAGCTGCCGTCTGGATACGACACCGAGATCGGCGACGACGGCGTGCGCCTCTCGGCTGGGCAACGGCAGCGGATCGCCCTGGCCCGGGCGTTGCTGGGCTCGCCGCCGCTGTTGATGCTCGACGAGCCGACCAGCCACCTCGACCCGGAGACCGCCGATCTCGTGCTCGACAACCTGATGGGCATCGCGCCGCGGCCGACGCTGCTGCTCGTCACCCACGACCCACTGGTCGCCGAGCGTGCCGACCGGGTGGTCGAAGTCCGCGGGGGTCGGGTGACAGCCGCGGCGGCAAGCATCCTCGGAGGGGAAGGGTGAGCCGCGCGAGCGCTGCCTGGCTCCCCACGCCGCGGCAACTTCTGCTGTTGCGGGCATGCCTTTGGAAGGGCGAGACGGCGCTCGCCGCCTGGGCCGAGTGGCGCGACGGGGAGCCCGATCTCGCCAAGGTCGAGGACGGCTCCATGCGCCTGCTGCCACTCGCCTACCTCAACCTCGGCCCTCAACTTGCAGGCGGCCCGGACGCGAGCTTGCTGAAAGACGTCTACCGCGTCAACTGGGCCACTACCCAGATCGTCCTGAACACCGGCCGGCGGGCGATCGACGCGCTGCGGGCGATCGGCATCGAGGTCCTACTGCTGAAGGGCGCGGCGCTGATCGAGGCCGTCTACGGAGACCCCGGGGCCCGTCCGATCGGCGACGTGGACATCGCGGTCCGGCCCGCTCGCATCGGCGACGCGGTGTTGACGCTGCGAGCGGCGGGGTTTACGCCGGCCGAGGACGAGCCCGAGAGGCTGCTGGCGACCCGCCACTCGCTCGCCTTCCGCGATCGCCACGGTCGCGAGGTGGACCTTCACCGGGGGATGCTCTGGCGCCCCGGGCTCGACGAAGAGTTCTGGCGGCACTCGGAGGCGAGAGAGGCCCCCGGTGCCCGCATCCTCGACCGGGCCGACCAGCTCCTGCACGTCTGCGCCCACGGGGCCGCGTGGAACCAGGTCCACCCGGTCCGCTGGGCCGCCGACGCCTTCAAGATCCTGGACGCACCCGAGACCCTCGAGGCCGCCACGGACCCCGACTACAGAGTTTTGGGGCTCGCCGAATCGGGTGTCGATTGGGATCGGCTGATCGCGATGGCGAAGCTTGGGCGCCTCTCGCTGCCGCTGGGCGAAGCCCTGGCCTATCTCGCCGCCGAGCTGGGAGCACCGGTTCCCGCGAATGTCATCGACGAGATCCGCGCCATACCCGTATCCGGCAGCGAGCGCCGTGCGCACGAGGCGATAGCCCAAGCCCCGTCCTCACGCCGCTCGACCGCGATGCTCTGGTGGTTCTGGGAGAGCCACCGCGCCCAGGCGCGGGTCGACGGCAGGCGCCCGACCCCAGCCGGCCTGGTGCGACACATGCAGGGCTTCTGGGGGCTCGAGCGAGCCTCGCTCGTGCCAGGCTACGCGGCGCGGCGGCTGCTGCGCCGGCGCGCCTGAGCCACCCTGCGGATCAGCCCGGCTGGCCGCCGGCAAACTTGGCGAAAGCGCCCCAGGAGGGCTTCGCCACAAAGCCGGGGCCGAAGAGGCCGGCGCCCCCACAGAAGTTGCAGGCCGTCGGGGGACCGTCTTCCAGGGAGAACCAGTAGACGCCCCGCAGGCGCCACTTGGCCTGATTCCTGGACAGGAGCGAGAAGGCGCCCCTAAGCTGCTTGACTTGGCCCCTGACGCCTTTGGCGAAGGAATCCGCCGTATTCGGCGTTTCCGAGCTCCAGCCCATCTCGGTGATCCAGAGGCCCTTGCCCGCATCGCCGTTGGCTTTGAGAACGGCGCGGGCTTCTTCGATGTCGGGGGTCAAGATCCTGAAGTCGCTCGTGTACGGGTGCAGGGCGATTCCGTCGAACTTCGACTTGATGCCCGGCGTCCGCTTGTACATTTTCGCCAGGAAGTCGCTCGCAAAGAAAGCCTGCGGGGGTTTCACTTTGAATTCCGCTTCCTTCGGTCGCGAGAACATCCCGCCGAGCAAGATCTTGGCTCCGGGGTCGACGCCCTTGATCGCCGTGTTCGAGAGCTTCACGAGCTTCCCGTATTCGCCCGGGTTGGGCCTGACCACGAAGTACTTGAAGTTCTCCTCGTTCCAGACCTGCCAGGTGCGAATCGGCCGTGGCGTCAGCCCGGGGTTTTCCGACCAGAAGGCGCCATTGGGGCCGTAGCGCGCGACCACCAGCTGCAGGAACGCGGACCACGCCGCCCCGGCTCCTCCCGCCACGGGGAGGTTCCTTGGCGCAAGCGTCTTCCCGTGACTGCCTGGCACCGGCGCAGCGGGCACGGCCCAGGTCGGAGCGCCGTAGATGAAGGGCAGGACATCGAGGCCGACCTGTGCCGCACCGCGAACCGCCCTGTCCACCCCGCTCCATTCCAGGCTCGCCCCCGCCACCGGCTTGGGCTGGACGGTGCCCCAGGAGATCGGGATGCGGATGCTGTCCACGCCACCCCGCTTGATCCTTGCGAACTGTTCGGCCGTCGGCAGGCTCTGCGGCACCACGCCCCAGAACTTGGCTGGAACGGCAGAGGCAGACGGAGCGAATGCGGCACCGACAAGCGCCGCCGCGAAAAACGACACGAGAGCACGCGAAAACCTGCTTCTTCGACCCCTGCGCATCGACACGACGTCAGCTTGCCTCGGGAGAAACCGGCGTACCGCTTCCAGATCGCTGGCGCTTTGCCCTGAGCATCACGACTCCGATCGAGATCGCGGCTAGCGCGGCGATCGCGATCAGGATCGGCACCAACGGGGACGAGCCGCCGCTTTCGCCATGAGAGGCGCTCTGCGGGGCCGGATGTGCCTGGACAGACTGATTCACCGGCGGCGCTGCTCCTCCGGTCGAGCCGCTTTCTGGGTTACCCTGACCGGTGCCGCCGTTGCCGCCCGTGCCTTCCGTTTTCGAATATGGACTTTCCGCCGAAGAGCCCTTTTCAGAAGAAGTCGGCGACTTCGAGGTCGGCGAGGTGTTACCGCCATCGGTCGAAGAATGCGCCGAGGGTTCTTTATGGACTGGCTTATTCCCGCCGTATGGGCTGGAAATAGCTTCTTTGTACTGGACTTCGCTCGCGGTTTCGGCCTGAGCGAGAGCAGGAAAGAGCGTCAATGCCGACAGAGCAAACACTGACAACCCAAAGGAAAAGAGGCCCAAAACCTGGCCTCGGCGGTGGCGCGGCAATCGCATCCCCGGGAAGACTAGACCAAATGGCGGCGTTGATTGCGCCGGTTGTCCTGATCGTGGGCCTGGCGCTTGCCGGCGGGGGATTCGACGTGAGCACCCGTCACATAGCGGGGCTCGGCGTCTGGCTGGTCGTGGTAGCCCTGCTCGTGCTCGGAGCGTCCTCGGCGACGACGCTTGGGAGGCCGTTCTTCTGGGCGGTCGGGCTGATCGGTGGGCTGGCGCTTTTGTCTGCACTTTCATCCTTCTGGTCGGGGTCGGTCGAGCTCAGCGTGATCGAGGCAGACCGGGTTCTCGTCTACCTCAGCTTCTTCCTTGCCGCATTCCTGATCGCACAAACCGGCGAAAGGCGCCAACGTTTCGCCGAAGGCCTGGCGATCTCCGTGGCGGTCGTCGCCCTCCTCGGCCTCACCAGCCGGCTCCTCCCACATTTGCTGGAGGTGAGCAACTCCCTCGGGAGCGGCGTGAGACTGAGCTATCCGCTGGGCTACTGGAACGCCAACGGAGCGATCTGCGGGATCGCGATCGCGCTGCTGCTCTGGATGAGCCGCCACGCGAGCTGGAAGGGGGTGCGCTGGGCCTGCGTGGGGGCGATGCCGGCGGTCTTGCTCACCCTCTACTTCACCTACTCGCGAGGCGGCCTGCTCGCCCTCGCCGTCAGCGTCGTCTGCCTGCTCGCCCTTTCCAGGGACCGGCTCTGGCTGCTCGCGACCTTCGCTGCGGCCACGGTCGGCGTCGTGCCGGCGATCCTCGCGGTTCAGGCTAGGCACAGCCTCGCCAACAACCTGTCCAACCAGGCATCAGTAGATCAGGGCGCCACCGTGCTGCTGATCCTGATTGCCGGCACCGCATTGACGCTGCTGGCATTTGCCGCGCTGCGCCGAGTCGAACGGCGCGAAGGCCCTCTTACCGGCAAAGCCCTGGAGGTATCGAGGAGCCCGGCCGTGCTGCGGGGAATTGCCCTGACGGCGGCCGTCGTCGCGATCGGCGTCGCGATCTTCGCCGGCGGCCATGCCTGGCACCAGTTCTCGAGCCGCGACCTCTACTTCCCGTCCAATCCCGAGCAGCATTTCGGGCAGATCTCCGGTGCCGGCCGCCACGACTTCTGGCGAGTTGCGCTCGACGCCTTCGGCGAAAACCCGGTCCTCGGCCACGGCGCCGGCACCTACGTGTTCTCATGGCAGCAACTGCGTTCGATCAACCTCCCGGTCCACGACGCCCACTCTCTATACCTGGAGGCATTCGCCGAGCTGGGGGCGGTCGGCGGGCTGACGGTCCTGGCGCTGGTCGGGACGCTTCTCTGGACCGCCTTCTCTGCCTGGCGCGCGGCGCCGCACCCGCAGCGCGAGCGCTACGCCGCCCTGCTGGCGGCGATGCTGGCCTTCGCGGTCGGGGCCGCCTTCGACTGGTTCTGGGAGATCCCCGGACTGGGCGCGGTCTTCTTCCTCGCCGCCGGTGTCATGGTTGCCGTGAGGTGCGCACAGCTGGCGCCCAGCCATCGGGCACTTACCGAGAGAGCAAGCGGCAGGCGCTACGGCCTGGCCGTCGCGGGCCTGGCCGTCGCCTGGATCGCGGCGATCGCGCTGGTCGGCCCGCTGCTGGTCGATCGCGAGCTCAAGAGCAGCCAGAGCGCCGCGGCCGAAGGGAATTTCGCCAAGGCGGTCGACCACGCCAGCACGGCTCGTTCGATCGAGCCCTGGGCGGCCTCCCCCTACGTGCAACTCGGCCAGCTCGCCGAAATCCAGGGCGACTACCCGACCGCGATCGCCGACTTCACCGATGCGATCAACCGTGAGGAAGACAACTGGCAGTGGTACTACTGGCGCTCGAAGGCAGAGCACGAAAGCGGCTCCGAAGCAGCGGCGCTGAAGGACCTCGCGCATGCCCGGAGGCTGAACCCGCTGAACCCGGAAGCCAAGTGCCTGCAGGAAGAAGGGTGGAGCTGTGGCTGAGGCGCCGATGACACCGGGCGCCCAGGGCACCGCGACGCGGCAGACCCCAGCCCAGCGCCAGTCTCCTGCGCCGGAACCCCCGTCGCGCCGCAACGCAGCCCGACGAGAGGCGAGCGACTGGCGCCTCCGCGGCGGCCTGCTGCGCCGGCTGCTGGCCGCCAGCGACTGGATCGCGCTGATCGTGGCCCTCTGCGTCGCCACCACCGCGACCTCGACCACCGACGTCGGCACGCTCTTCTGGGCGGTGCTGTTCAGCCCGGTCTGGATCCTCGTCCTGAAGCTGCACGGCCTCTACGACAACGACCACCGGCGAATCCGCCACAGCACCCTCGACGAGCTCCCCGCCCTGATCTCGGCCAGTGCCCTCGGGACCCTGGCCCTGGACGGCCTGCTGGCGCTGAGCCCGACCGGCCCCCTTTCCGCCTGGAGCGCGATCCTTGTCGGCCTCGGCGCCCTGATCGGCACCTTCACGCTGCGCGGCATGCTGCGCTTCTCCTGGCATCGGCTCACCGAGGTTGCCACCGGGGTCGTCGTCGGCTCGGCGACTGGAGCGAGGATGGTCTCGCGGAGGGTCTCGACCCATCCGGAGGCCAGGCTTCGGCTGATCGGGTACCTCTCTCCGGGCGAAGCCGAAGCGGGCGACGATCCCGGCGACCTGCCCAGGCTGGGCTCGATCGACGACATCTCCCGGGTCGCCCGCGACCACGACATCGAGCGCGTGGTCGTCACCGCCCAGGAGATGAGCGAGCCGACCGCCGAGCACCTGATCGAGCAATGCAAGGCGGCAGGGCTCGGCCTCACGCTCCTGCCCCAGCACTACGGCCTGCTCGGGCCCGGGATCGAGCTGAACCGGCTCGCCGAGCTGCCGGTGCTCGACTTCCGCTTTTCCGACCCGCCCTGGTCGACCCTGATGCTAAAGCGGTCTCTCGACATCGCCGTCTCGGCAACGCTGCTGGCCCTGCTCTCCCCCCTGCTGCTCGTCGTCTCGCTCTCGATCCTGCTCGACTCGGGGCGTCCGGTGCTCTTCCGCCAGGGCCGCGCCGGCAAGGACGGCGAGCCCTTCACGATGCTGAAGTTCCGCACCATGGTCGCCGACGCCGAGGAAAGGCTCGCCGAGCTGATCGACCTCGAGGAGCTCGACGAGCCCGCCTTCAAGATTCCCGACGACCCGCGCGTCACCCGCGCCGGCCGCTTGCTGCGGCGAACGAGCCTCGACGAGCTGCCACAGCTGATCAACGTGCTCAAGGCCGACATGTCGCTGGTCGGGCCCCGGCCCGAGGAGGAGGCCGTCGTCGCCCTGTACGACGAGCGCCAGAGGATCCGCTTGGCGGTGAAGCCCGGGCTGACCGGGCCGATGCAGGTCTACGGCCGCGGCGACCTCACCTTCGAGGAGCGGCTGGCGATGGAGCGCGACTACCTCGACAACCTCTCGGTCGCCGGCGACCTGGCGATCCTGCTGCGAACGCCGAGCGCGATCGTCCGCGGCGACGGCGCCTACTGAGGCAACCCCGATGACCCACCCGTCAACCGACCTCGAGGTCGTGATCGTCAGCCACGGCGCCGAAGCGCTGCTGCGGCGCTGCCTGCGCTCGCTCGCAGAGCACCCCGCTTCGGCGGCGACACGGGTGACGGTGGTGGACAGCGGCAGCACCGACTCGACCCCGGACATGGTCGAGCGCGAGTTCCCCGGGGTACGGCTGATCCGCTGCGAGAACATCGGCTTCTCGGCCGCCAACAACGTCGTCCTGCGCGAGGACGAGGCCGCTGCCGTGCTGCTGCTCAACCCCGACACCGAGGTCTACGCCGGGACGCTCGACGCTGCCCTGGCGCGGCTGCACGCCGACGAGCGGATCGGCATGGTCGGCTGCAAGCTCGTCACCGAGTCGGGCGAGCTCGACCACGCCTGCAAGCGCTCCTTCCCGACCCCGCTCGGCGCCCTCGCCCACTTCACCGGGATCGGCCGCTCCGACGGCGCCTCCGGCGCCCTCAGCCAGTACCGGGCGACCCACCTCGGCGACGACGAGCCCGGCGAGGTCGACGCCGTCAACGGCGCCTTCATGCTCTGCCGGGCCGAGGCCGTTCGCGAGGTCGGCCTGCTCGACGAGGGCTACTGGCTCTACATGGAGGATCTCGACTGGTGCCGGCGCTTCTGGGCGGCGGGCTGGAAGGTCTTCTACGAGCCGGCCGGGGTGGCGCTCCACGTCAAGGGCGGCTCCAGCGGCAAGCGCCGCGCGGCCAAACAGGAGATCGCCTTCCACCGTGGCATGGGGCGCTTCTACCGGCGCTTCGACGCCCCCGAGCACAACCCGCTCGTCAACACGGCGGTCTACGCGGGGATCTGGGCCAAGCTGGCGGTCAGCCTCGCGATTACAGCGAACCGGCGGCTGCGGGCTTAGCGGTCTCGATCGGGTCGACTGCCGTCGGCGTCGGACCGGCGCTGCGGTGGGCCCCGACCCGCGTGCGCCGAAGGCCCTCCCGGCCGCCCGCCGACCACCGCTCCCATAGGCCCTGCGGGTACCCGATCATCTTGGCCACGTCGCCGACGACGACGATCGCCGGAACCAAGCCGTAGGAGGCAACCATGCCGCCGGCCCCAGGCAGCGGCTTCTCCTCCTGCACCCGGGAGAGGAATCTGCTCATGTGCTTGCAGAAGCCGAGCAGCAGCAGGGCCCTGGCCAGACGGGAGCGTCGCGAGCGCACGGCAAGCGCCAGGCCTGCTGAGTAGGCGGCGTAGCGGATCGCATGGCGGAGCGGGAAGAGGTGGCCATGCCCGTCGCCCCTCGCATATTTGCGGTACTTGGCGAAGAACTCCCCGAGCCCGGGGCGCGGGTACCAGGAGACGATCGCCTCGGAGGCGAAGGCGAACCTGGCCCCCGCCCTGCGCAGGCGGTAGTCGAAGACGAGATCCTCGCCGGCCTCCAGCCAGTCGGGGTAGCCGTCGACCCGCTTCCACCACGACTTCCGGAACGCAACCGAGCGGCTCGAGGGGGGGAAGCCGTCGGCGGGAAGGTCCCGGCGCCGTGGGGTGATCGCGGTGGCGAGGATCCGCTCGAACGCGTTGCGCCCGGCCGGGCGGTAGAAACCGGCGCTGACTGCTAGCCCCGGGTCGTCCTCCAGCGGAGCAATCAGGCGCTCCAGCCACTCCGGGTCGAGGACCGTGCCCGCATCGGTCACTGCGATCGCCGGGCCGGAGGCCGCCTCGATCGCCGCGTTTCGCCCCTCCGCAACGTTGGCGCCGTCCTCGACGATCAGACGGATGCGGGGGTCCTGCGCGGCCCTGACTTCGATCCGCTCGACCGTCCCGTCGCTCGAGCCGCCGTCGCAGATGACGATCTCCTCGGGGGCTCGGGTCTGGGCGAGGATGCTGTCCAGCCAGGGGACCACCGAGTCGGCCTCGTCGAGAAGCGTCGCGCAGAGGCTGACCCTCGTCGGACGCGTCGCTCGGACTCCCTCCTCGGACTGGCTCATCCCCGCCACGCTTCCCTTATATCGCGCTTCGCCCGAACCGACGAAGGCCTCGGCTCAGGCCGGCGGCCGGCGGCCCTCCACGGCCAGGCGGCGAAATAGCGCCGACAGCTCGTCGAGGAGGCGAGGCAGGTCGTATCGCCGGAGGGCCAGCTCGCGGCCCTTTGCCCCCATCTCCGTGCGCAGGCGAGCGTCGCCCGCCAGCAGTTGGAGCCACTCGCGCCACTGGCCTGCGCCGGCGGCGAAATACCCCTCCCGGCCATCCGTTACGACGCTGCGGACCTGCCCGACCGGCGAGAGCACCATCGGCAACCCCGCGGCCATGTACTCCTTGACCTTGAACGGCTCCTTCGCGCGGTGGAGCTCGGTGTCGGCAAGCGGCACGATCCCGATATCGAAGTCCGCTATCCAGGAATGCTCGTCGTCGGGATCCCAGGGACGCCACACGAGGAAGGGGCCCAGCTCTCCCAGCGCGGGCCGGCGCAAGCCGCCGACCGCCAGGACCCTCGCTCCCGTCGCTTCGCAGACCGCCCGCAGCGGGGCCGCGAGAGGCGCCAGGTGCTCTTGCGGATACCTCCCGGTGTAGCCGATCGTCACCGGCCCCGGGCCGCCGTGCTCCTTCACCGGGTAGGCGGCGACGTCGACGGCGTACTCGATCCGCGCGACCTGCGCTCCGGCCCGCCTGGCGAAGTCGGCGATCGCGTCGTTGCCGGTGACCACGGTGTCGGCCAGCCGGCAACGAAGCTCCGACCAGCGCGGGCGCGCCTCGAGCCAGATCCCGTCATCGAGGTGGTAGGCGATCGGCAGGCCGGCGACCTTGCCGACAAGCCACTCCAGCAGCGGGGGCGAGCGCCAGCGGAACATCGAGCGCTGCACGAAGACAACGTCGTAGCCGCGCGCCCGGCGGATCTGGAGGAGCCGGCGAGGCAACACGATCAGGTACCAGTAGATCGCCGCGCCGAGCTGCCAGCCCCACCTCTTGCGCCGGTAGAAAAGCTCGTACAAGTGCGGGCTCGAGGGCGGAAAGACCGTGCCGACGACTCCACGGTCGGCAGACCTGGCCGCCGGAATCGCGCAGAAGGTCCCGCTGGCGCGATCGTCGACGGGGTGCATCGGGAAGAACGCGACCCTCACCACGACCTGCCCCCTTCCTCGGAGCTCTTCAGGCAGAGCGCCAGCAGCAGCCACCAGGCGAGGGCGAGGACCTGGGTTTCCAGCGCCGGGTATACGGCGTTGTAGAGGGAGAGGCCGAGGCCGGCGGCCGCGACGCTCGTCGACCAGGAGCCGAGCGGGCGCAGCGCCGCCCAGCCGAAGGCGATCGCCGCCCAGACCAGGAAGGTGCCGACCAGGATCGTTCCGACCGCCCCGGTCTCGACCAGGAGCTTCAGGTAGTAGCTCTCGACCGTGATCTGGGGCCCGGCATCGTCGACCAGCTGTCGGGCGTTGCCGGTCGAGGCGACACCGCGCCCGATCGCCTTCTGGGCAAGGGAACCGTCGCGGTAAGCCCGCAAGCCGCTTTCGAACGCTTCGGTGCGAAGCTCGTTGCCCGGGTCTCCGCCCAGGTCGAAGCCGGAGGTGACCCGGGCGCCGGCGGCACTGGGAGCGACGCCGCCCACCGCGCCGACGCCGATCGCGATCGCTGCCGCCGAGAGCACCAGCGCAGCGAAACAGGCGCGGCGCCCCCGCACCGCGAACAGGAGGAGGGCGACCGCGCCGATCGACGCGATGACGATGCCGGAGCGGCTGAAGGTCAGGACCTCCCCGCTGAGGATCGCGGCAAGCAAGGCAGCCACGCCGAGACGCGCCTGCAGGCTCCGCTGCGACGCGAGCTCGCCCATCGCCAGCACGGCCGCCACGCCGAGGAATGCGGAGGTGTGCAGGTAGCTGCCGGTTATCCCCGCGTAGCGGTCTGCGACCAGGCCGTCGACCTGGGCGCTCGCGGCCTGGATGAAGCCTTCGACACCTGCCGCCTGGACCAGGACCGTCGCTGCCACCACCAGGCCCATCGCGAGCAGGAGCCGCGTCAGGCGCCGCCCATCGCCCGGCTCGAGCAGGGGCCAGATCGCCAGCGCCAGCGTCGGGTAGACGAGGTACTGCGCAACCCCAATCCCGTAGAGCTTCACGCCGACGGCCCTGGCGAGGAAGCTGAGCACGACGGCGACGGCGATCAGCGTCCATGCGACCAGGAGGGGACGGGGGAAGTCGCCGAGGCGTGGGCGCCGTTGCACGAGCACCCCGATCGCCAGCGCGGCGACAAGCGCGGGCACCAGCGCATTGACGGCGAGCCGTGGGTTGCCGAGCGCGGCGTCTTCGGCGAGCTCGAGCAGGCCGCCACGGAGAGGCGCGAGGACAACCGCCCCGACGACCAGTCCACGCAAGCCGCGCCGCCCGCCTCGGACTGCAACGGCGAGGGCAGCCAGGAAGGCGGCTATGGCGAACGACATGCGGACTGCCTTCTAGCACCAGGTCGCGTTTCCGTGTCCCACCCCCTCCTACAGCGACCAGCCAGTCGTGAACGTCTTCGTCCTGCCGAGATCAGCTGTTTTCCCATGAGTGGGAGCTTGGAGACCAATTCCCGGATGCTCGATCGTTCAGCGCGGGATCAATCAGAGACGCGGCGAGCACGTGGCCATCGCGAAGGTCTCTAGGCACGGGGAGCCCAGAGACAAGCTCCCGCCAAGTTCGTTGCCAGTCTGTTGGTGGCTGTGGCAAAGAAGCCGGCAGCTGGTGCGTTGCGCGCCGGTCGAAGATCTCGACCAAGGCCAATTCGAGAGCACCGGCCTCCAGCTCCAGCGTCGCTGCCACGAGCGCGATGTCTACGAGATCCTTCACCCTTGAGCTCGGGATCGCCATCGCCCCGTAGCGGCGAGTGTAAGCGTGAGTCTTCTCGGCGAGGTGTTGCTCAAGCCTCAGCACCGGGATCTCGACCGCATCCGCGTCTGCAAAATCGAGCGCGGTCGGCAACGACAACTCGACTGGGCCCAGTAGCGGCTCAACGCCAACCCCGACATCGACCAACACAGTCTCGAACTCCCTTGCATCGAGTTCGGCGATCAGTCGCCAGCGCTGACCTTGGCCCTCTACGCCTGAACGCAACTCAGCCCTCTCCAACCGAAAGCGAAAGAAGTCGCCGATGTCGCAGGCCGCCGCGCGTCGCAGGAATTCAAGCGACTCGCCCTCTGCAATCGCCCAGTCAACATCGATGTCCTTCGTCGTCCGCGCCATATCGCCGAGGCGCAGCTCGAGCGCAAACCCACCCTTAAGCATCCAACCATCCGGGGCGACGGCCCTCAAACGTGCCAGAAAACGCTCGAAGACGACGCGCTTACGCAGGCGACCGAGGAGTGCGGTATCGAGATCGGGGCCCCTGGTCGCCTGATTCTTAAGTCGCTGTTCGAGCGCCGTTCGAAGAGCCCGCGCCGATTCATAGCTCATCCTTCGCTATGCCCGATCGCCTGATCAATGCGACTCGACGCAGCTTTCGACCGGCCTCGTGCTACCTCGCGCAAATGTCCGGAGGTGGTCAGCCCGCGGTCCAGTGCCTGCGCAACCGCCAGCATCGTCTGTTCTGTGACCCCATGGGAGACGACGAGATCGACAATCGTGCGCTCCACGGTCGTCAGAGGGACGCCGTTGCGCTCGGTGCGTTCATCGGCCGGCACTCCATCCGTGACGAAATGGAGCCGGACACCACCTGGCACTCGACGCCCAGTGTTGCGACGCGATGCGGTCATGTGGACCATGCTTGGAATCAAGTCGGTGAGATCGTGAAGCTCCGCCGCCGTTTCATGCGACAGCACGGCATCGATCGGCTGGCCAGTGTTAAGCCACTCGGCCACAAGGTGCTCGCGCTGGGAGCTGGGAAAGTCGCGCAAGCGATATAGGCCCCGACGTATACGGATCACCGAACCTCCCTCTTGAGCATGGTGCGATAGGGCCTGACGGCTTACGCCTGCCGAGGTCGCCTGTCTCGCGCTGAAATAGCCAGCCTGGCTCTGGGCAATGCCAAATAGCCGCTCCAGCACAGATTTTTCCGCTGAAAGTCCAGATTTCTTTGACATCCAGCGGAAATATAAGGGGTGAAGAGGCGGAACCAGAGTAGAGAGCACCCGTGCCGTGAACGTCTTCTTCCCTGCCAGCGCCTGCAAGGATTCGCCGGGGATGAGCGGAGAGACCCCGAAGCGCGCGCTGGTGACCGGGCTGACCGGGCAGGACGGCTCTTACCTGGCAGAGCTCCTGCTCGCCAAGGGTTATGAGGTACACGGGATCATCCGCCGCTCCTCGAGCTTCAACACGGGGCGGATCGAGCACCTCTACAAAGATCCCCACGAGCCCGGCACGCGCCTCTTCTCCCACTACGGCGACCTCACCGACTCGGCGGCGCTGACCCGGCTGGTCTACGAGCTGCAGCCAGATGAGATCTACAACCTCGGCGCCCAGAGCCACGTCCGCGTCTCCTTCGACATCCCCGAGTACACACTCGACGTCACCGGCGGCGGAGCGCTGCGGCTGCTTGACGCGATCCGCGAGTCGGGGGCGAAGGCGCGCTTCTACCAAGCATCTTCTTCCGAGATCTTCGGGTCCTCGCCGCCCCCGCAGAGCGAGGCGACGCCGTTTCACCCGCGCAGCCCATATGCGGTCGCAAAGCTCGCCGCCTACTGGTCGACTGTCAACTACCGCGAGGCCTACGGGATGTTCGCCGTCAACGGCATCCTCTTCAACCACGAGTCGCCGCGGCGGGGCGAGACCTTCGTCACCCGCAAGATCACCCGGGCGGTGGCGCGGATCAAGGCGGGTCTCGAGACGAAGCTCTACATGGGCAACCTCGGCGCCGAGCGCGACTGGGGCTACGCCCCGGACTTCGTCGAGGCGATGTGGCTGATGCTGCAGGCGGAGAAGCCCGACGACTATGTGGTTGCGACGGGCGAGAAGCACTCGGTCCGCGAAGCGCTCGACATCGCCTTCGCCCACGCCGGCCTCGACCCTGGCGAGCACGTCGAGATCGACCCTCGCTACTTTCGCCCGGCGGAGGCAGACTCGATGCTCGGCGACGCAAGCAAGGCGCGCGAAAAGCTCGGCTGGGAGCCGAAGGTGCGCTTTCGCGAGTTGATCGAGCTGATGGTCGACGCCGACATCGCAGCGCTCGACGAGCAGCTTTCGGGAGGCGCCGCCCGGTGAGCGCCGAGCGCTCTCCAAACCCCGCCTTCTGGCGCGGCAAGGAGGTGGTGGTCACGGGCGGGGCGGGCTTCCTCGGCAAGCCGACCGTGCGGATGCTGACCCAGCTAGGCGCGACGGTCCGGGCGCCGCGCTCCGCCGAACACGACCTGACCGATCCCGCCGCCTGCCTCGAGGCGCTCGAGGGCGCCGAGGTCGTTGTCCACCTCGCCGCCAACGTCGGCGGCATCGGCTTCAACCGGCGCAACCCCGCCCCGCTCATGCGCGACAACCTGGCGATGGGCCTCAACGTCTTCGAGGCCTGTCGCCGGCTCGGCGTCGGCAAGCTGGTCGCGGCCTGCTCGGTCTGCGCCTATCCCGAGCACGCGCCGGCCCCCTTCGGCGAGGACGACCTCTGGAGCGGCTTTCCGGAGGAGTCGAATGCCCCCTACGGGCTCGCCAAGAAGATGCTGATCGTCCTCTCCGATGCCTACCGGCGCCAGTACGGGCTCGACTCCTGCGTACCCGTGATCGCGAACCTCTACGGGCCGGGCGACAACTTCGATCTCGAGGACTCCCATGTGGTCGCGGCGATGATCCACAAGTACGTCGTCGCCGCCGAGAACGACGAGCCCGAGGTCGTCCTCTGGGGCACCGGCGAGCCATCCCGCGAGTTCCTCTACGTCGACGACGCCGCGCGAGCGACGATCCTCGCCGCCGAGCACGCCGATTTCTCCGAGCCGTTCAACATCGGCACCGGCGTCGAGACGAAGATCCGCGACCTCGCCGAGCTGATCGTCGAAGCGACAGGGTTCCGCGGCAAGACCGCCTGGGACAGCTCACGCCCCGACGGCCAGCCGGTCCGCTACCTCGACGTAACCAAGGCGACCGAGAGCATCGGCTTCCGCGCTCGGGTTCCGCTCGCCGAGGGCTTGAAGCTGACGCTGGACTCGTTCGCGCCCTAGAGGCTCATGTCTCCCCATCTGATTGATTTTCTCGCTGAAATGCTCTAGTTATTTGGATTAATTAATTTAATTAGATCAAGAGAGCTAGATGAGGCGCGCCGCTAGGAGCTTCCCCGGCGTGCCGGAGCGCCCGGTCCGGCGTTTGGTGCTGGCTCAGTTCGCCTCGGGCGTAGGCAGGTTCATGGTCCTGGCGGCGATGCCGTTCGCGATCTTCTCGATCGGCGGCTCGACCGCTCAGATCGGGATCGCACTGGCTTGCGAGGCCGGCGTATACGTCGCCTTCCTGCTCGTCGGCGGCGTCGCCGGCGACCGGCTGCCGCGCCGCTCCGTGCTGATCGCGGCCGACCTGCTTCGGTTCGCTGCGCAGGGGGGCGTGGCATTGCTGCTGATCCTCGGCGATGCCGCCTTCTGGCAGCTGGTGGCGGCCCAGGCCGCGAGCGGTCTCGGAGCGGCTTTCTTCGCGCCGACGATGACCGGCTTCGTGCGCGAGGTCGCTTCGCGGGAGCGGCTGCAACAGGCAAACGGGCTGCGCAGGATGTCCGACGCCGCCGCGGCGGTTGCCGGGCCGGCCCTCGCCGCGGTGGCGGTCGCGGGCGCCGGGCCGGGCTGGGCGTTCGGCGCCGATGCGCTGAGCTACCTCCTCAGCGCGGCCCTGCTCCTCGGCGTGCGCTCGCGGGCCGGCGTGGCGGCAGCGGAGACGAGGGATGAGGAAAGCTTCTCGATGCTGGCCGGCATCCGCGAGGGCTGGACGGAGTTCCAGTCGCGGACCTGGCTGTGGGCGGTCGTCGTCGAGTTCGCCGTGCTGAACGCCCTCGTCGTCGCTCCCTTCTTCGTGCTCGGGCCGGGCATGGCCGACGGCGCCGTGGGCGGTGCGTCGGGCTGGGCGATCGTCCTCTGCGCGCTCGCCGCCGGGGAGGCCACAGGCGGCATCGTCGGCCTGGGCTGGACGCCGGCGCGGCCGCTGGTCGCGGCTTCGCTCGCGGTCACCCTGTGGGCGACGCCGTTGCTGGCCCTTGCCGCTCTCGCCCCGATGCCGTTCGTGGCCGCCGCCGCAGTCCTCGGCGGGGCCGGGCTGGCGCTGTTCGGGGTCCTCTGGGAGACGACGTTGCAGGGCCACGTTCCGGCCCAGCGCCTCTCCCGGGTGATGTCATACGAGGAACTCGGCTCCTCGGGGGTGCTGCCGGTCGGTTACGTGGTCGGCGGAGTGGCGATGGGCGTGCTCGGACCCTCCACGGCTTTGTTCGGCGGCGTGGCGGTGCTGCTCGTAGCCACGGTAAGCGTGCTCGCGGTCCCGAGCGTGCGGGCTTTGCGCCCGGCCGGTAGCTAACGGGGAATCAGCACCTCGATCTGGGTGGAAGCGCTTGCGGCCTTCGCAAGGCGCCCGTCCAGCGTCAAGAGCGGTATCTGGAGTCGCTCGGCCAAGGCCACATAGAGGCCGTCGTAGAAGCTGAGGTTGTGGCGCAAGGCCCACGCTCGGTCGAGCAGATCGGTGTGGGGGATGCGGCGCAGCGGCATCCCGACCAGCTTGCTCAATGCAGCCGAGGCGTGGTCGTCCCGCAGCTTCCGCGCCGCGACCCGACGGCGAAGTGCCTGCCCGACCTCGGCGTCGATCAGGTGCGGGGCCCAAAGAGACCGGCCGGTGCCGGCGGCGAAGAGTTGTTCTTCGGCCCAGTCGGCGTATTCGCCCCGGATGAGTGCGGTGACGGCGACCGACGCGTCAACGACTGTCATCAGGTCACTCCCCTCGCATCTGGCGCAGGTCCGAGACGATTTCCTCGGCAGAGATGCCCGACTCCCCCCGCGCGCGAGCGTCGGCGAAGGCCTCCTCGAGCGTCGCCTGCTTGGCCAGCTCTTCGAGGTCGCGCTTGATGTAGTCGGAGAGGGAGATTCCCTCCGACGCGGCGCGGATCTTGAGCGTCCTGTGGACGTCGTCGGGGACGTTGCGGATCTGGATCATCTTGGACATGTGGATCACATTAGGCCATGTGGCGGACATGTCTACGGCGGTGGCTTGGCTCATGCCAGCACCGTTGCAGCCCCCGACGCACGCGTGTTGCGCAGGATGTGCCGGTTCCGTGCCGATCGCGTCGCCGAGGACGCGATCTTCAGAAGGGCAGGGTCTCGGCGAGTTCGGCGAGGGTCGGGGCGCTTCGGTCGCGCTCGGAGACGAGCGGGTCGCCCGTGGGCCACACGACTCCCACACCCGGGTCGTTCCAGGCGATGCCGGACTCGGTCGCCGGGTCGTAGGTGCTGGAGCAGAGGTAGGTGACGTCGGCGACGTCGCTGAGCACGACGAAGCCGTGGGCGAAGCCGACCGGGACGAAGATCTGGCGGTGGGCCACGTCGTCGAGGACGTGGCCCTCCCACTGGCCATAGGTGGGAGAGTCGCGCCGCAGGTCGACGGCGACGTCGAAGATCTCGCCCCGGGCGCAGCGGACGAGCTTTGCCTGGCCGGGCTCGGTCTGGAAGTGCAGGCCCCGCAGCGTGCCCTTGGCGGAGCGCGAGTGGTTGTGCTGGACGAACTCGGCCGCCACCCCGTGCTCGGCCCAGAGGTCGCGGCGAAAGGTCTCGATGAAGAAGCCGCGCTCGTCGCCGTGGGCAACCGGCTCGAGCAGAACGACACCGTCGAGCTTCGTCGGCAACCGCTTCAGCATCAGCCGAGCGCCCGGCCGTACTGCCGTTCGTAGTACTCGCGGTACTCGCCGGAGCGGATCGGTCCCCACCACTCCTCGTTCTCGCGATACCACCGCACCGTCTTCTCCAGGCCGTCGGCGAAGCGCACCTGCGCTTCCCAGCCGAGCTGCTCGCGGATCTTGTCGCTGCCCAGCGAGTAACGGCGGTCGTGGCCGGGGCGGTCGGCGACGTACTCGATCAGGCTCTCGTCGGCGCCGGTCAGCTCGATCACCCGCTTGACGACCTCGATGTTCTCGCACTCGTCGGGACCGCCGACGTTGTAGGCCTCGCCGGGGCTGCCCTTCTCCAGCACCGTGTGGATGCCGCGGCAGAAGTCCTCGACGTAGAGCCAGTTGCGCACCTGCCGGCCGTCGCCGTAGATCGGCAGCGGGTCGCCGTGGACCGCGTTCAGGACAATCAGCGGGATCAGCTTCTCCGGGTACTGACGAGGCCCGTAGTTGTTGGAGCCACGGCAGATCACGGCCTCGAGTCCGTAGGTGTGGAAGTGAGCGGCGACGAGCAGGTCGCCGGCGGCCTTGGTCGCCGAATACGGCGAGGAGGGATCCAGCGGCGAGGTCTCGGTGAAGGAGCCCGACTCGATCGAGCCGTAGACCTCGTCGGTGGATACCTGCAGGTAGCGGCCGACACCGAGCTCGCGAGCCGCGTCGAGCAGAGTGCCGGTGCCGATCACGTGGGTGCGAGCGAAGGCGTCCTGGTCGGAGATCGAGCGGTCGACGTGGGACTCGGCGGCGAAGTTGACCACTGCGTCGCAGCCCTCCATCGCCTCGCGCACCGCCGCCGGATCCTCGATCGCGCCCTCGACCAGCTCGGTCCCATCGGGGAGGTTCTCACGCCGGCCCGCATAGGTGAGCTTGTCGAGCACCCGCACATCGTGCTCGCCGCAGACCAGACGCACATAGGTCGAGCCGATGAACCCGGCCGCGCCGGTGACGAGCAGCTTCATGCGGCGGAAGGGTAGCGGGAAGGCAACGGGACTCCCTGAGCCCGCAGTGAACGATCCAGCGAGCCAAGCCCGGCCTCGATGACGCACTCGGCGGTCCTCTCCCAATCACCCTCGCGTCGAAATGGGCGACGTGCTTGTCGACCTAGCGGCGCACTTTCTCTGGCCCGTCGCGCAACTCGGCCAGGTCAGCTGCCGTGATCGCCGGAGATCCGCTGATCGCCGCCATCTCCTCGTCGCTCAGCTCGAAGTCGAAGATCTCGATGTTCTCGCGAATCCGCGCTGGCGTCACTGACTTGGGGATGACGACGTTGCCGAGTTGCAGGTGCCAACGCAGGATCGCCTGGGCGGGCGACTTGCCGTGACGCGCGGCAATTTCGCCGATCGTCTCGTCGTCGAGCAGCTCGCCTTGGGCAAGTGGGTTCCAGGCCTCGGTGACAATGCCGTGCTCGGCGTGCCAGGCGCACAGGTTGGCCTGCTGTAGACGGGGGTGCAACTCGATCTGGTTGACCGTTGGCCGTGTCTCCGTCTCCCGCTCCAAAAGCTGGAGATCCTCGATGCGGAAGTTGGAGACGCCGATCGCGCGCGCCGCCTCCTCCCCGTGGATCTGTTCGAACGCCCGCCAGGTGTCGAGGAGCAGGCCCTCGGTGGGGACGGGCCAGGGGATCAGGTAGAGGTCGACATGGTCGAGCTTGAGCCGGTCGAGGCTCGCCTCGAAGGCCGCCAGCGTAGCGTCGTGGCCCTGCTGCGAGTTCCACGGCTTGGTGGTGACGAAGTAGTCCTCACGCGGCAGCCCAGAAGCGGCAAGGGCAGCACCAACGCCCTCCTCGTTGCGGTAAGCAGCCGCGGTCTCGATATGCCGGTAGCCGGCCTCGAGCGCCAGCTCGACGGCATTCTGGGTTTCCTCCGGTGGCACCTGGAAGACGTCGAAGCCCAGCTGTGGAATCTCGACGCCGTCGTGCAGGGTGACGTTGGGAATGATCGACTTGGGCATTTTGCTTCCTTGATCTCCTTATTCGTGGTGTCGTCGGGGGGCCGGACCCGATTCCCTCCGGATCCGGCCCCCCACTCTCCCTTGCGGCGCTCCCAGTGCCGCATCGCGGCATCCCCTGCGCCACACCGGGTGAGGATCCAGCTCTACACAGAACGAAACAAGCGTTCAGGTAAAACGGTTCCTATCTATTGAGTGTTGGAAATTCCCAGCGCCCGGAGCGACGTCAGCGTCCGCTTTCTCGCCGTCCTCGGCGAGGATCACGTCAACCGCCGCTGCCCCTCCGAGCGCCGGAGCAAGTGCGATGTAGGAAAGCATCGGCGCCGCGATCGGCAGCTGCGCCCCGTGCCCGATGGCGACGAAGTGGTGGATCACTCCCCATATCGCCCCGACCGATGCTTCTGCCGCGAACCTGCTCGGCTGCTGTTCCGGCGGGGCCCCCCGCCGGAACATCGTCGCCAGCCTGGCGGTCATATCGTTGCGCCACTGGATCGCCTCCAGGCTTGGTGAGAAGACCTGGGGGAAGGCGAGGCTGGTGAAGGTAGGGTCACAGGGGAGGTGCCGGCAGAGGCTTGAGATCATGCGGTGGACGCCGCTCGCCCAGTCGTCGGCCGTGAGGTAGAAAGGCGCCACCGCGGCCAGGGTTCGGCCCCCGAGCATCTCGAGCGTCGCCAGGAAGCAGTCCGCCACCCCCTCGAAGTGGGTATCGAAGCTGCGCCTGGAGACACCGGCGGTGGCGCGTACCCGCGGCACCGTCAGCGTCGCGTACCCCCCTTCGCTCGCCAGCCTCGCCGTCGCTGCCAGGATCAGCGCGCGCTCGTCCACCAGCGGCATCTCGGCAACGGCCGCGGGTAGCGGTGGCGCCCCCGCGGCCCCGAGACCGCGCAGGCGAACGACGTCGTCGTCGCGGAGGGAGAGCGCCCACTCCAGCAGCTCGCCCCCGTCGAGTGCCGGCTCCCGCACGTGTCCGGAGAGCAGCTGCGCCCGCGCCATCCGGCCGCCGCCGGCGACGATGCCTTTCACCACCAGTCGTGGCAGCCGGGGGGCCCCGTCGGCAAAGGCGAGATTCTTCGCCACCAGCGACTCGAAGAGCCGGCTCGTACGGAGCATCGGCTCGGCGGCGATGGGACCGGCGGCGAAGACATCGACCAAGGCCAGTCGCGCCGCGTCGGGACTGCTGGCGATCTGGCCGGCGAAGGCGAGAAACCCGAGCCGAAGCCGTTCGCGCCACTCCTCCTCGCCCTCGGCAGCAGCGAGGATCCCGCGCACCGAGTGGCTGACGATGCTGTCATAGGCGGCGAGGAAGCACTCCTCCTTGCCGGCGAAATGCTTGTAGAAATCTCGCTTCGAGACGCTGGCGTGATTGCTCAACGTCGCCACGGCGAAGCCGTTGTAGCCGTGTTTGGCGACGAGCTCGACCATCGCCTCCTGCAGCCGGCCGCGCTGGTGCGCGGCGACGTCCGCCGCCGAAAGTCCCGGCCCCGGCTTCAGCTTCGGGTAGCGAGCGCTCCGCGATCGTGCGCCTCGCGATGAGTTGGATCTGCCGGTCGGCCCGGCACCCGCGCGTCCGCGCGACTTCCTGCCCATGGACTGGGCCTCCTAACCTTTCCGGGACAGCCTTCGTCGCACCTGTTCCTTGATGACAATCAGTCAGTATCAAAAACCGAGAGTGCGCCGAAGTTGCCACGCCAGATAGGCAAAAGCTAACCGCAGGAATCTGCCTAAACGGATGATTGCTGCTTGGCACTTGGCCACGCTCCCGCGTGCAGATGCCCAATGGCCTTTGCCAACTCTCAGAAGCTCTCGTGCGCTGGTCGCCGACCGAGGCCGTCGTGGGTGTGGTCCTCGTCGGGCTGCTCGTGAGCGCCCTGGCGTCGGAGTGCGGGAAAGACACAGAACAGGCGACCAGCGAGATGAGGCACGATGGTTAGTCGGAATCCGGCTCCGTCTCCACTTTGCGCTCTCCGAAGCCTGGCCACTCGGGATCGATGCCCTCGCCGGCCAGGATCTCGGCGTCGATGCGGAGAACGTCCTTCATCGTCATCTCGTCAGGCAGCAGATAGCCCGGCGGCAGCTTCACTGGATCCATCCCACGACCCTCCTTATCAACTCGTCCACCCGATCGGATACCCACTGCGGCCGGCCGATCACGCCCTTGCGGCGGCGCACCATCAGGAGCGCGTAGGCTTCGGCAACCACCTCGTGGGTGTACTCGCGACGAAGGTAGCCAGCCAATCGGATGGTGTCGGCCAATTCGCTTGGCAACGACTCGAGCAGCTTTTGCCCCGCCGCCACGTCCTCGCGGGTGGCGCCGTGGAGGCTGAGGGCGTGGCCCCACTCGTGCCAAGCGACGCGCGCCAGCGCGTTCTCACGGCTAGGGCAGTCAAGCCCCTCGTAGTCGGAATGGACGGCGTTGATCAAGACCACCCTGAGCTCGGGGATCCAGAGCCCTCGGGCGCGGTCGCGGCCGATCCGCGCCGGAGGGTCAAGGCCCGGATAGCCGGCCGAGCGCAATAGCTCGTCGGCATAGGTGCCAAGCGGCCGCGCCGTCGCAGCCCAGCCCTCGGCCCCGATCTCCTCCAACAGGTCGCGGTGGCGAGGTGGAAGATCTGCCCAGGCGAACTCAAGGACACGTTAAGCAAACCGGATCGCCTCGGCGTCGTTCATAGATCCCCTACCCCTCTTAAGAGCCCTACACAGCCTCCCGCTCGGCGGAGCGCTGGGAGAGGTAAGCGGAGAGGCCGTCGCGCCAGGGGGGCAACTCGATCGCGTGCTCGCGCTGGCTGGTCAGGGCCGAGTAGGGCGGGCGCGGCGCCGGCCGGCCCAGCATCTCCGTGGTACCGGAGAGGACGCGGCACTCGAGCTCGGCCTGCTCGAAGATCTCGCGGGCGAAGTCGTACCAGGAGCAGGCGCCGGCGGCGGCCATGTGGTGGATGCCGAACTCGATCCCCTCGATCAGGCGGACGATGCCGTAGGCGAGGTGCCACGTGTATGTGGGGGAGCCGATCTGATCCCGGACGACCAGGACCTCACCGTGGTCGGCGCCGAGCCGCAGCATCGTCTCGACGAAGTTGGAGCCGCCGATCCCGAAGAGCCATGAGGAGCGGACGACGAAGTGACGCTTGTTGGCGGCCGCGGTCGCCTCCTCGCCGGCAAGCTTGGTGCGGCCGTAGGCGGATAGCGGCGCAGGCTGGTCGGCCTCGACATAGGGCGCGCCCTTGGCGCCGTCGAAGACGTAGTCGCTGGAGACGTAGACGACGCTGGCGCCGACCGCGGCGGCGGCGGCGGCAACGTTCCCGGCGCCTTTGCCGTTGACGGCCATCGCCGCCTCCTCTTCTTCCTCGGCGCCGTCGACGTCGGTCCAGGCGGCGCAGTTGATCACGATGTCGGGCCGCTCCAGCTCGAGCTTGGCCGAGACCCCAGCTTGGTCGGCGATGTCGAGCTCGGTGCGGCCGAAGCCGACCACGTCGTGGCCGGCGTTGCCCGCGGCAAGCATCACGTCGCGGCCGAGCATCCCGGCGGCGCCGGTGACGAGAACCTTCATCTAGACAGCAACGATCTTCGCTTCGCGGTCTTGCATTGGGGTGGAAGGCTATCGGCGTCTCAAGGTCCCAGCAGCGCCAGTGGCACGACCGCGATGCCGTCGCGGCGCCTGTAGGCCTCGCGGCCGGTCGTGATGACAACAGCGTCGGCGAGCTGCTCGCCCAGCCTGTCCCGCAGCCAGAGCAGATGGCGCACATCGCGATCGGTCGGGGTCCCGCCGAGCTTGACCTCAACCGCCACGACCGATTGACCCCGCTCGACGATCAGGTCGATCTCGCGTTCTCCGTGGGCGGTGCGAAGGTGGGCGACACGCGCCTCGACACGCTGTGCGTAGACGCGTACGCAGAGCGTTACCAGCGACTCGAACAGCGCTCCCAGCAGCGTTCCGTCTCGGGGCACGCTCGGCCCAGGGGAGCCCCCACGCACCAACCCGTCGAAATCGACGCCGAGCAGGCGGGCGGCGAGCGCGGGATCGGCGAGATGGTGCTTGGTAGGCGACGAAAGCCGCGCCAGCCGGTTGCAAGTTGGCAACCAGGGAGGGACGGGATCCAGGATCCACAAGCGCTCGAGGATGTCGCGGTAAGACAGCACCGTGGGCCTGGTCGGCTTGTCGACCTCGTCGGCGGTTGCCGCATCCCTGATCTTCTCGAAGGTGGCGGTCGTGGCGGTTGCCGCGGCGTAGGCGCTCATCCACCGCCGCAGGACGGCTGGACGGCGCAACTTGCGACCAAGCTCCTCGAACTCGCGCTCCACGATGTGGTCGATGTAACCGTCGAGCTGAGCCCGCGCCGCCCGCCAGGGGAGGGTCCTGATCTCAGGAAAGCCCGATCGAAGGATCTCCTCGACGTAACCCTCGAGGTCGATTCCAGCGCGTCCCCTCACCGGCGGGCGACGACCGTCGAGGAGATCGGCAAGGCTCACGGTGGGCGAATCGATGCCGCGCTCGACGAGCGTCATCGGCCGCAACCGCACCCGCACGATCCTGCCCGCACCGGAGTGGACCGGCAGGTCGGTCGGCGTCGCCGACCCGGTCAGCAGAAAGCTTGCCGGACCTGCGCCGTCGTCGACCGCCCGCCGCACGCGGTCGAACGACGCGGGCAGACGCTGCCACTCGTCGATCAGGATTGGCTTTTCGCCCTCTACGAGTCGCGACGTATCGGCCGCGAGGACCGGGCGTTCGTCGTCGTCATCGAGGCGGTACGCGGTTGCCGCAAGCTGCATCGCGGTGGCGGTCTTCCCGACTGCCTTTGGACCCTCGATCGAGATGGCCGGGAGGCCAGCAAGCAGTTCGTCCAGCTCGCCATCGATGACGCGAGGGCGATAGTCAGCGCCGGGCTTGGCGCGTGCATCGTCTGTGACCATAGTCGCACTATACAGATTTGCGGAGATCTAATTTACGTTTTTGCAAACACCTACTTTACTCTTTTGCGAAACTAGCGGAAACCAGGCGAGATCAGATGATCTTGATCTCGGACTTGTCGCCGACCAGCATCCGCAGCGTCTTCGGCATGCCCTCGCTGCGGGTGAGCCTGACTTCGCGGCCGAGCAAGCTGGCCTCCATGCGGGTGCCGAGGTCTTCGACCACGGAGCCGGCGAGGACGATCGAGTGCTCGATTTCCGAGCGGCGGACGCAGACGTCCTCGCCGATCGAGGTGTACGGGCCGACGTAGGCGTCCTCGATGCGGGCGCCGGCGCCGATCACGGCCGGACCGCGGACGACCGAGCCCTTGAGCACGGCGCCCTCCTCGACCACGACGCGGCCCTCGACCTTCGAGGCGTCGTCGACCTCGCCCTCGATCCTGGTCTCGATCTCCTCCAGCACGAGCCGGTTGGCCTCGAGCATGTCGGCGAGCTGGCCGGTGTCCTTCCACCAGCCGCTGACCACCTCCGAGCGCACGGTGAGGCCCTCGTCGATCAGGCCCTGGATCGCCTCGGTGATCTCCAGCTCCCCGCGCCAGGATGGCTCCAGCGCCCGAGCGGCGTCGAAAATCGGCGGTCCAAAGAGGTAGACGCCGACCAGGGCAAGGTTGGACGGCGGGTCTTTCGGCTTCTCGACCAGGCGCACGATCCGCTCCCCGTCTAGCTCGGCGACACCGTATGACTGGGGATCATCGACCGGCGTGAGCAGGATCAGCGCGTCGGGCTCCTCGGCCCGGAAGCTGGCGACGAGACCGCGCAGGCCGTCGGCGAGCAGGTTGTCGCCCAGGTACATGACGAAGGGCGAGCCACCGATGAACTCCTCCGCGGTCAGCACCGCGTGGGCGAGGCCGGCGGGCTTGTCCTGGACGATGTAGGTGACCTCGGCGCCGAAGGCGGAGCCGTCGCCGACCGCCTCGCGGATCTCGTCCCCGGTCTCCGGAGCGATGACGATTCCGATCTCGGTCACTCCCGCATCGACCAGCGCCTCGATCCCGTAGAAGAGCACGGGCTTGTTGGCGACGGGCACGAGCTGCTTCGCCGATGTGTGGGTGATCGGACGCAGGCGAGTACCAGCGCCGCCCGAGAGGATCAGGCCTTTGAGGTCTTGCACGTGGCGAGAAGGCTATCGTCGCGTGGCAATGAGCCGGGAACCAACCCTTGCGGCGGGCGAGGCGCTCGCCGTGCCGCGTGCGGTCGACCTCTCCCGGGTCGCGGGCCTCTTCTTCGACCATCTCGAGGAGATCGGCCTCGCGATCCTGCTCCTTGCCGCCTTCTTCCCGGCGGCGCCGCCGACCGTCGATGCGCTGACCAGCACCGGCTACACGAACCTCTGGTCGCTGCGGCTTGGACCGGCCAACCTGTTCGAGCTCGCGCTGGCGATTCTCGCGGCGGCGTGGGCGGTGCGGCTGCTCGTCGTGGCGCCAAAATCGACCGACTTCGACCGGCCGCTGGCGATACTCGTCCTCAGCCTCGCCGCCCTGCAGGCGGTGGCACTGGCCGGGAGCCTCGCCGACATCCGCTACATGCAGGCGGATCTGGAGCGGGTCGCGATGCTGGTTGCCGGGTACATGGTGGTGACGCGCTGCGTCCGCGACAAGGTCGCCCTGCGCCGGTTCACGCTGATCCTCGCGACGGCGATCGCCATCCGCGCGATCCAGCTGATCGTCACCTATGGGCTGACCGGGGAGACCGGCTTCACGACGATCCTCCACCGCTCCGCTCTCCTGATCACCGAGGACGGGCTTCTGCTGATGCTGCCGGTGGCACTTGCCTGGGGGGCGCTCGTCGACGGCAGGCTGACCCTCTGGGGGTCGATCGGCGCGGTCCTCGGCACCGCCTCCGTGTTCGTGGTCAACCTGCTCTCCCTCCGCCGCGGCGCCGTGCTGATGATCGGCGGAGCCGTGGTGGTCCGTTCGCTGGGAATCGGCGCCCGGCGCATCCTGCTCAGCGCCGGAGCGATCCTCTTGATCGCGGCAGTGGCCGTGGCTGCCGGCCCCGGACGGCCGCTGTTCGACCAGGCCCGCTACACCGCCACGTCGAGCTTTCTCCATACGAACGACGCCTCGAGCAGCCAGCGCAAGGCGGAGCTGCTCAACTTCGGCCGCAACGTCAACGGGCTCGAGTGGGTAACCGGGCGGGGGATCGGGGTGCTCTGGCGCTCCGAGGTCCGTTCGCCGGTCGACATCGTCGCCTTCGGCAGCAACGAGAACGCGCTCACCCGGCTCGGCTGGCACGTCTACGGGCTTGACTGGGCTTACAAGTTCGGCCTGCTCGGACTCGGCCTGATCCTCGCCGCCGGCTTCGTGCTCGGACGCCGCATCTTCCGCTCCTACCGCGCCGCAGACGGATCGGGGCGGTGGCTGATCTACTCGCTGGCGGTCTGCGCCCCCCCCTTCGCGCTGCTCGCCTTCAGCAACCCGCGCATCGCCCTGATGGCCGGCGTCGTCGTGGGCCTGCTCTCTCGGTGCTGCGATTTCGATCCCCCACTCGCAACCGCCGGACGCGACGTCGCCTAGACTGGCGCGCTATGTCGAGCGGCGGCAGGGAAGTCCAGGGCCCGGTCCTGATCACGGGGGCGTGCGGTTTCGTCGGGCGCAACTTGGTTCGCAACCTGCTCGGCGACAGCGGAGAGCTCTGGCTGGTCGACGACCTCTCCACCGGCAAGCACCCAGACACCTGGCTACCGCAGATGCTCGGCGGCGCCGAGGGCTCTGGGTCTCGGCCGCGCGAGTACTCGACGCCCACCCAGACCGTCCGCTTCTTCGAGGCCGACGTGATCTCGCTTCTCGGGCCGTCGATCGGGGTCGGCACGGCCGGGCCCGGCGGCGGCGTCGAGTGGCCGCGCTTCGCCGAGGCCTACCACCTGGCCTCGATCGTCGGGGGTCGCAAGAAGATCGAGGAAGAGCCGCTCGTCGTCGGCCTGGACCTCGCGATCGACAGCGTCTTCTTCATGTGGGCCTCGAAGACCGGGGCGGTCGGCCGGCTGCTCTACGCCAGCTCCAGCGCCGCCTACCCGATCGACCTCCAGGGCGAGGAGGGCTCCGTGCCGCTGCGCGAGTCCTACATCGACATCCCCAACGCGAAGATCGGAATGCCTGACCTGACCTACGGCTGGAGCAAGCTCACCGGCGAGTTCCTCACCCACCTGCTCGCCCACGGCGACGGCGTGCCCGCCTGCTGCGTGCGCCCCTTCTCGGGCTACGGCGAGGAACAGGACACGACCTATCCGGTCCCGGCAATCGCCGCGCGCGCGGCGGCACGCGAGGACCCGCTGGTGGTTTGGGGCTCGGGCCGGCAGAGCCGCGACTTCGTCCACATCGACGACTGCATCGCCGCGATGCGGCTGGCGATCGAGAAGATCGAGGACGGATCCGGCGTCAACATCGGCAGCGGCAAGGCGACGAGCTTCCTCGAGGTCGCGGCAACCTACGCCCGCCTGGCCGGCTACGAGCCGGAAGTCAAGGGCACGGGCGAGGGCCCGGTCGGCGTCCATGCGCGTTATGCCGATGTCGAGACCGCTCGCGCGCGCCTTGGCTGGGCGCCGACGATCTCGCTCGAGGAGGGCCTCGGCCGCGTGCTCGCGACGCAGGAAGGCCGGCTCGATGCGGCCGGCCGAACGGCCTGACGCGGCCCACGATGAAGATCCTGCTCGTCTGCCTAGCCGACTTCCGCGCCCCTGGGGCCCGCCAGACGCTGCGCCTGGCCGAGGCGCTGACCGCCGCCGGAGAACAATGCATGGTCCTCGTCGAAGGGGACCCGGGAACGATCCGCTTCGACACCGATCGCGGCTCCGAGGTCGAGGTCCATCGCTACGGCTTCAGCGGCCCGTTCGTCGACCGGCGGACCCGCTCGCTGGTCTCGCGGTTCGGACCGGACCTGGTCCACTGCTACGAGCCGAGGACGGCGCCACTCTCGGCCTCGCTGCAGCTCAGCCGTCGTGAGGACGCGGCGCTCTGCGTCCGTTTCGCCGACGACGACGAGTCGCTCGCCAAGGAGGCCGGCGGGACCGGCCTGCGCGGGCGACTCGGCCGCCCGGCGATGCTTGGGCTGGGAACCGTGTTCCCCCGCCGCTGGCCCTACAAGCACCCGTTGCTCTACCGCCGGATGGTGGCCAGGGCAAGCGGATTCGACGCCATCGTCCCCACCCTCGCCGCGGCCGTCGGCGAGCGTTACGGGATCGAGTGCGAGAGCATCCTCCCGGCAATCCCGGCGGGGGTTCCGCCCCGGCAGCAGACCGGCCTGCGCGGGCGGCTCGGCTTGCCCGAGGCCGGACAGATCGTCCTCTACACCGGCAGCGTCTACCGCGCCCAGTACCCGGACCTCGAGGTGCTGCTGCGCGCCTTCGCCGAGCTGGCCGAGTCAAATCCGGATGCTCTGTTGGTCCATACGGGGAGGATCGCCCCCCGCTACGGCCTCGACCAGCTGCGCGCGATGGTCGGCGCCGGCGCCGACAGGTCTCACTTCCTCGGCTTCCTGGAGGAGCCGGCCGATCTGCAGGCGCTGCAGGCCGAGGCATCCGTCCTCGTCCAGCCCGGAGCCCCGACGGACTTCAACCGCCTGCGGCTACCGGCCAAGGTCCACGACTACCTGCTCGCCGAGCGGCCGACGGTCACCTTTGGCGTCGGTTTCGGCGAGCTCTTGCACGACCGTGAGGATGCCGTCCTGACCCAGACCGGCGAGCCGGGAGAGCTAGCGATGTCGATCGAGTGGGTCCTCGCCGACCCGAACCGTGCAGAGGAGATCGGCCGTCGCGGCAGGGCGCGTGCACTCGAGCTCTTCGAGCCGAGCGCGATCGCCGGCCAGACGGTGGCCTACTACGAAAGCGCCCTGGCGCACTCTCGCCGCTCAGGCCAGTAGCAGGCCGGCGGGCGCTTTTCCGATCCCGCCGAGCTCGGCGCTCAGCGCGACCGCCTCGGCACGACGGGCCGCACCCGGACTGGCGACTACCGCCCAGGCATCCGCCTGCTCGAGCTTCGCGAGAAGCCCGGCCTCCCCGACCTCGCCGGCAACACGCGCCTCGACCCCCTCTCCCAGGGCATCGGAGAGCTTCGCGATCGCCTCGGGAGCGACGCTCCCGCAGGGAACCAGCAGCAGTGCGCCGGGAGGGCGACCATCGCCGAGGGCTCGAAGACGCTCGCGAGCATGTTCGGCCGAGGGGATCCTCCCGACAGAGCTCAGATCGGCGAGCACCTCGATCCCGAGTGCCGCCTCAATTCCCTCTGCCGTACGCAGACGCCCGCCGAGCAGCGAGAGCAGGAGTGCCAGGGCGAGGCCCGCGATCAGGCCGACGCCGGCGCCGATCGCCGCGGACCGGGGCCGCGAAACCGCGGTGGCGGCGACCAGCCGGGGGCTCCTCAGGATCGAGTAGTCGACGCTCAAGGTGCCCCGCAAGGCCTGCGCTCGTGCAAGCAGATCGACGATCGCCTTCTCCGTCGCCGGTTCTCCGCGCTTGGCGGCCAGGGCGAAGCTCTTGCGCAGTTTCCTTTCGCCCCGGGCCACGACGCCCGAGACGTATCGCAGGCGCGCTTCGTGCACGGCTGTCAGCCAGGCCCCAAGCAGCGCCTTCGCTTCGGCATCGGAGCCGGCATTTGCGATCAAGGCGATTGGCGGATTCGGCCCGCCGTTGGGCGGCTGGTCCAGTTCGAGCTTTTCGGTCAGGTAGTCGTAGTCATGGCCCGTGGAGGCTTCAAGGCGCTTGATGATCCCGTCGCCGAGGAAGTCCGCAGCCTGTGGGCCGTCGGGAGTCGAGATCCCCAGGTCGGTGACCGAGCCGTTCGTTCCCAGTGCCTGTGCCGTGACCCAAACGCGGTATTTGGCGCCGTTCGCGGGCCCGCCAAGCAGGTAGCCGGCTATCAAGCCGAGAGCGGCGAGCAGAACGACAAGCCAGGCGAACGACTTGAGCGCGGCCACCCCCTCGCGTGCAGCCGCTATGCCGGTGGGGGACCCCCCTTGCGCAAGCACCGGCGCATCCTAGTGGCCATCGAAGAGGCCGGCCCCGCCGGCCCTAGGAGGGACTAGCGCGGGGGTTTCGCTAGTCCCTCCTAGACTGCCCTCCTTCGATGCGGGTCACGGTCAACTCACTGGCGGTGCCGAGCTGCAGGCAGGGAGGCGCCGGCTTCTACACGTCGACCCTGATCGACGGCCTCTCTAGGGCCGACGGGGTCGAGTGCACCGTAGTGGCCTCGGCAGGAGTCGCCGCCGAGCTCGAAGAGCTGGCGCCGGGCGCGACGGCGACCCAGCCGCCGGAACGACCCATTGCCGGCCCGCGGAAGGCGCTCGACCAGGCGATCGCCGTCCGGCGCCCGTGGGCCCTCGACCTGGGCTTCTCGGGAACCGTTCCGGATGCCGACGTGACGCACTGGCCGATCGCCTTCATGAACGGGCCCCCCGCGAAACACTCAGGTGCCCGGGTGCTGACGATCCACGATCTCCAGCACGAGTTCTTTCCGCAGTTCTTCTCGCGCCGCGACCGCCTCTTGCGGCGCCTGCGCTGGCGCCCCTCCGCCCGGGCGGCCGACCACATCCTGACCATCTCGGAGTTCAGCCGGCGCACCATCTGCGAGCGCTTCGAGGTGCCCGAGGAGAAGATCACGGCCGTTCCTCTCGCTGCCCGTCCCACCCTGGAGCTCGACCGGGACCTGGGCGTCCTGCCCGAGCAGCTGGAGAAGCTCGGCGCGCCGTGGGTCTTCTACCCCGCCTCCCCGCTCCCGGCGAAGAACCACCTCCGCCTGCTCGACGGGCTCGCGCTTCGCCGTCAGCGATCCGCCGACGACCTCCACCTCGTCCTCACCGGCCCGACGATGCACGCCTGGGACGAGGTCGAGCGCGCGATCTCCGAGCGCAGTCTCGGCGACCGTGTCATCCGCCTCGGCCACGTCAGCGAGTCGACGCTCGCAGCCCTCTACCGGCACTCCACCGGCCTCGTCTTCCCCTCCCTCTTCGAGGGGTTCGGCCTGCCGGTGCTGGAGGCGATGGGGACGGGCTGTCCGGTGGCCGTGTCCGACGCCGGCAGCCTGCCGGAGATCGTCGGCGACGTCGGTCGCTGCTTTCCCCCCGACGACGTCGAGCAGATCGCCGCGGCGCTGGACTGGCTGGCGCTGCTCGGCGTTTCGGAGCGCAGCGGCCAGGCAGCCGCCGGGCGCGAGCGGGCGGCTCGGTTCTCCTTGCCGCGAATGATCGAGGGAACCCGAGCCGTCTACGAGAGCCTCGTCGGAGCGCCTTAGCCGGCGACCGCGACGATCGTCCGCACCTCTCCGGGCAAGGGCCGAAGTGCCGACCTGAGCCGGTAGCGCCAGTAGAACGGCAGCGCCGCTGCCACCGGGGTGGTCGGCCGCAGGATGCGCCTGTAATCGACCCACGAGACCGGGAAGCCGATCGCGATATCGGTGAAGCCGGCCTCGCGAAGCGCCTGCTCGTATTCGCCTCTGGTCAGGGCAGACTCCTCGACCCCGAACTGGACGAACGGATGCAGCTGCCGCAGGCGGTCGAGTTCACTCGGGTGGCGGATCGTCGGCTCGTCGCTGCAGATCAGCGACCCTCCGGGCCGCAGCGCGGCGGCGGCCGCGGCGAGGACCGGCACCAGGGGCTCGACGTGGTGCAGGACCGCCCGGCAGACGACGGCGTCGAAGCCGCTGCCTGCCAGCTCCGCAACGTCGCCCCCCGCTATCTCGAACTCGAGCGACGCCGCCGAGCGAAGCCGAGCGGCGGCCCCGGTCCCGCATACCTCGGAGGGATTGGGCTCGCAGAGCACGACCCGATATCCCTCGCTCGCCAGCGACGCGGCCACCAGCCCCCGTCCGCCACCGAAGTCCATCACCCGGGCCGGCGGCTCGACGCCCTGCCGGCCGAGCAGGCGCAGGATGCGGGCCCAGTGCTCGCTTGCCCGGAACCTGGTCAGCGCCGCCAGGTCGTCCGCGTCGAGAAACGACTCGAGAATCGTGCCGGCGAGCGCGGGATCGGACCGCGCCGCGAGCACGGCCGCCTCGTAAGCGAGATCCTGGTCGACCGGTTCCGGGGACATCGCGGCCGGACGGTAACGATCTCGCCGCACCGCCCGCTTCCCGGCCGCCACAGAGCCATAGGATCGGCCCGTGGAGCCGACCGTCTACATCCCGCACCACGGTGGGCAGGAGCTGCTTCTGCGGACCCTGGACAGCCTCGCGGAGCCGGCCGGCCCCCACCGCACGGTGGTCGTCGACAACGGCTCCTCGGATGGGTCGGTCGAGGCGGCCGAACGGCGGCACCCAGAGGTGGAGATCCTCGCCCTTGGCCAAAACCTGGGCTTCGGGCGAGCGCTGAACCGCGCCTGCAAGGAGGTCCAGGGCGACCCGCTGATCTTCCTCAACAACGACGTCGAGTGCCGCCCGGGGTTCGTCCAGAGCCTGCTTGACGCTGCCGGCCCGGACACGGCGACGGTGGCAGGCGTCCTGCTCCAGGAGGACCGCCCCCAGCTGATCGACTCGGCTGGCGTAATGGTCGAGCGGGACACGCTGATGGCCTTCGACTACCTGCACGGAGAGGAGGTCGGGGCGCTCGAGGCGGCGTCCGACCCGCTCGGGCCGTGTGGTGGGGCCGCCCTGTACCGCCGAGACGCCTTTGAGGAGCTGGGCGGCTTCGACGAGCGGATCTTCGTCTACTACGAGGACGTGGACCTCGCTCTGCGGATGCGCGTGGCGGGCCACTCCTGCCGCATCGCCCCCGAAGCGCGGGCGCTGCACCGGCAGTCGGCGACCCTCGGCAAGCGCAGCGCCCGCAAGTACTCGATGACCGGCTGGAGCCGCGGGTACCTGCTGCGCCGATACGGCGTGATGCGCAACCCGGGCAGCGCTGCGAGGGCGATCCTCTGCGAGGGCGCGATCTGCGCCGCGCAGGTCGGGCGGGACAGGACGGTCGCCGGCCTGAGCGGCCGCCTTCGCGGCTGGCGGGACGCGCGGGGGCTTCCGCTCGAGCCGGTCCCCGACCTCGGCCTGATCGACCTCGGCGTGCGCGAGCGCCTTCGCCTCAGGGCCCACCGGCGCCGCTAGCGAGCGGCTTCGCGCCGCGGGTCAGGCCGAGGCCCAGGATCGCGCTGAGAATCGCGGCGAGCGCTGCGAGCGCGATCAAGGCCGGCGCCGTCGGATCCACCGCCAGCAACGTCACGCCGATCGCCGCAGGCAGCCCCACGCCGAACACCCGCAACGAGAATCGCGCGCCCAGCGCAAAAACGCAGATGGCCGCGGTCGCGAAGAGCGTCTGCGCAACGGTGGCGATCGCCGGGCCGAGCACACCCAACCCGGGAACCAGCAGCAGGTCCAGCGTGAGGTTGATCGCAACCGCGACAACCGACACCTTGGCCAGCAGCTTGGCGTGACCGGAGGCGATCAGGGCCGGAAGCACCAGGAAGTACCCCGCCGCTCCGATCCCGCTCCCCGCCAGCAAGACCATCAGCGGGGTGACGGCAGCGTCGAAGTCCGAGCCGAACGCATACGGAAGGACGATCGCCGCCCCGACCGCGGTGGCAGCCACGACGGCCGACCACAGCGCCGCGGCAGAAAGGACCCGGCCGGCGGGAAGCTGCCTCGACAGGCTCTCTCCCGCGGCGGCCGACCTGGCGTGCTCGGGAAGAGTCGCGACCGCCCACAGCGAGCCGAGCTGGACCACGAACGTGAAGACCTGGTAGGCGAGCGAGTAGACACCGACGTCGGCGTTGGATCTGAACGCGGCAAGGATGAACACGTCCACCCAAGCCACGCCGTAGGAACACACGCTGACGATTCCCATCGCCCCGACCGCGTGCATGACCGTCGAGACGAGGTGATCGGGAATATCGCCCGCTTGACTCCTGAACAGTCCTTGCCGCCTACCGATCCAAACGTAGGCAACCGTGCAGGTGCCGATGGAGGCGACGGCAAGCACGGCCTCCGAGCCCAGAACCGTCAGTGTGAAAAATCCCGTCACAGCCAACGCCAGTACGAGTGCGGCGCCGCGCTCCGCGGTCTGCACGGCCGCTATCCCGGACATCCGGCCCTCGGTCTGAAGCACAGCGTAGATCCCCTGCAGGCCCACGAGCGCGACCGAGTAACCGACCACGGAAGCGAGCGAGGTGGGCGCGCGCGAGTGGATCAGGAAGGAAATCGGCAGCGCAACCATGAGCGCGCCGGCCGTGGCCATCGCCGCCACGTAGGCGGCGGGCCGGAATGCCGCGCCGATGCTTCGCCCGTGCGCGCTCAGCACCGGGACCGCGAGAAAAGGCCAGGAGCCTGCCACCTGCGACACGCCGAGCGTCACCGCGAGGAAGAGCGACAGCGCGCCGAACCCCGATGCGCCCAGGGCTCGCGTGAGGACCAACACGAGCCCCAGGTAGACAAGCGCTCGGCCCGCATAGCCGGCCCAGAGCCAGCCAACGTCCCTGCCCAGACTCCGCGACACTCCCGCTAACCCCGTCTATAAGCTAGAACCGTGGACCTTGGCCGAGTGCGAACCGCGCTCGCGCGGCGACTGGCGCGCGGCTTCATCGGGCAGGTCGCTCGCGATGCCATCGTCCTGCATCCTGCCATCTTCGGAGACCGGAGCCGGGTCCATATCGCCGAGGGAGCCGTGGTCAACGACGCCCTCTTCAACACGGTGTCGGGCAGCATCACGGTCGAGCCGTATGCCTTCTTCGGTCACGGGGTCTCCCTGCTCACCGGCACCCACGACACGAGCCGCCTCGGGCTCGAGAGGCAACAGGCCATCCCCCGGCAGGGGCGGGACATAGTCGTCGGGGAAGGCGCTTGGATCTCTTCCAATGCCACCGTCCTCGGGCCTTGTCGAGTCGGCTCCCATGCGGTCGTCGCGGCCGGCGCGCTCGTGGTGGAGGACGTGCCCCCCTTCGCGATCGTCGCGGGGGTCCCGGCCCGGGTCGTCTCGTCGGTCGACGATCAGACCGGTCCCGGCAGCCCTCGATGACGGGGTCGAAGGGCGGGGTGCGGGCCAGGCTCGGCGGCTTGCCGCCGGGGCTGTTCGTCTTCGCTCTGTATCTGGTCGCATCGCTGGTCTTGATCGGCCGCCCAGTGCTGGAGCACTTCGACTCGAGGGCGATCGCATACGGGCCCGACCCGCCGCTGTTCATCTGGGACCTGAAGTGGTGGCCCCAGGCGATCGTCGACGGGCTCGACCCGCTGAAGGCTTCCGTCGCCTACGCGCCGGAAGGCTTCCCGACGACGCTGGTCGCGTCGATGGCCGCTCCGAGCATGGCGATGGCGCCGGTGACCCAGCTCGCTGGCCCGCTCGCCTCATACAACACCCTCTCGATCCTGATCCCCGCGATCAACGGTTGGGCGGCATTCCTGCTCTGCAAGACGGCCGGCGCACGTTTCTGGCCCAGCGTCGCCGGGGGTTACGTGTTCGGCTTTTCCACCTACGTCCTCGGCCAGTCGCTGGGACACCCGTTCATCTCCCTGGTCGCGATGCTTCCCCTGGTCGTCTACCTGGTGCTGCGCCACCAGGCCGATTCCATTTCGGGGCGCCGATTCACGGTCGCCTTGACGGCGGTACTGACCTTCCAGTTCCTCACCTCGACCGAGGTGTTCCTGACGATGACCCTGGTCGGCGCGGCGGTCTACGGCCTTGCCCTGCTGATCCTCAGCCCCCGCCGTTCGCGCCTGCTCGATACGGCCCGCCTGATTGTCGTCGCCTACCTGATCACCGGCCTGCTGGTCTCCCCCTACCTGATCTCGACCCTCACCTCGGACCTGACCTTGAGTCACATATCGCCGATCTACTACTCGGCCGATCCGCTGAACCTGGCGATCCCGACCCGGCTCACGGTCGGCGGCAGCGCACTTCACGCGATCGGGGAACGGTTCACCGGCAACCTGGCGGAGAACGGCACCTACTTCGGCATCCCACTCCTGCTCGTCCTCGGCATGTTCGCTTGGCAACGACGACGCGACCGCATCGCGATGCTGCTGCTGGGGGCTTTCGGAGTCTCGCTGCTCCTCGCGATGGGTCCCCGTCTCAACCTGCTGGGCACGGCCAGCGCGGTGCGCCTGCCGTGGACCCCGTTCCTCCATCTGCCGCTCTTCAAATACGTGCTGCCGGAGCGGATGATCGTCTATGCCTGGCTGGCCCTGGCCCTGGTGGTGGCGCTCTGGCTCTCGCAGGCAAGCCGCTGGTCGAAGGCCAAGTGGGCCCTGGTCTGCATCGGTTTGGTTGCGATCCTGCCCGACCCATGGGCCGTGGACCCGGTCCCACCCACGAACGGCGCGTCGATCTGGAGTACGCGGAGACCGATCCCGGAGTTCTTCCGCAGCGGCGACCGGCCTCTGTTCGCGGGGCGGCCGAACCTACTCGTCCTCCCTTACAACGAGGCCGGTAACGGGAACAACCTCTACTGGCAGGCGAGCACGGGGATGGCGTACGAGATGCCGGGGGGGTATCTGTCCGGCACGATTCCAGACGACTGGGTCTGCTGGCCGATCGTCGGCCGCCTCCGCGCCGAGGAATACCGGCGCGCGGATCGCAAGGGGTTCCTGGACTTCCTCGCCGCGAAGCAGGTCGACGGGGTGGTCGCCCCCCTCGCCGTCGCTCGCGCCGCCGCACCTCTGCTCGGCGCCCTGCCGGGGCCGCCGCGACGGGAAGGCGGCGTGGCGATCTACCTCGTCCCGCCCATGCATAGGATCGGCACGTGCCCGCCCCCGAGCTCTCCGCGGTGATCCTCTGCTACCGCGCCGGCGAGAACGTTCGCCGGGTGGCGGCGGGGTTCCACGCTGAGCTGGTCGGCTCGGGCGTCCCCTTCGAGCTGATCCTCGTCGCCAACTACGACGACGAGGCCGACACCACCCCGGCCGCGGCCGAAGAGTTCGCCGCCGGGCACGAGCAGGTGCGAGTGCTGAAGGAGCGCAAGCAGGGCGCGATGGGCTGGGACATGCGCAGTGGCTTCGAGGCGGCAACCGGCGCCTTCCTGGTGGCGATCGACGGTGACGAACAGAACCCCTTCGAGGACGTGGTGCGGGCTTACCGGCTGCTGGTGGACTCCGGCGCCGACGTGGTCAAGGGACGCCGCACCTCCCGCCTCGACGGGCCGCTGCGGCACCTCGTCTCCGCCGTATACAACGCAGCCTTCCGGGCGATGTTCGGGACCCGTCCCCTCTGGGACATAAACGGCAAGCCCAAGGGGTTCAGCCGGTCCGCCTACGAGCGGCTGCGGCTCAGCGCCGACGACTGGTTCGTCGACGCCGAGATCGTCCTCCAGGCGCGGGATCTCGGAATGTCGATCGTCGAGCTGCCGGTCGAGTTCCGCCAGAACCGCGAGAGGCGCTCCTTCGTCGATGCCGGCACGGTCGGAGAGTTCCTCAAGAACATGGCTCGCTTTCGGATCCGGCGATCTGGCCGCTCTCGCTGAGCGGCACTCGGAGTCCTCCTCGCCGGGGGAGAACTGCGTGATTACCCCGGGTCCGCCAGGGATGGAAGGATGGCTGGGGATGCGCCGCCGCCTCTCCAGAGTGCAAGCGCCCGTGCTCGGGGGCCTTCTCGTCTTCGCGATGGCATTCGGCCTGTTCGCGGCGACGACCGCCCCCTTGACCGGCTATGAGGACGAGACAGCGGCGGTCACCGAGGGCCTCGTCCTCGACGGCCACTTCTGGGAGAACGAAGGCTCGATCCTGCAAGCGCAGGGGGTCGTCGGCAAGGGCGGCCACCTCTACGCCCGAACCGGTCTTCTGCAGCCCCTGCTCGAGGCCCCCTTCTACGCGGCCGGACATATCGCCGACAGCGTCTCCGAACCGGTCGGCTCCGCCCCCTATCGCCAGACCTTCCTCTGGTTCTACAACCCGTTCGTGGCCGCGCTGGCGGCCGTTGCCCTCTTCTGGCTCGTCTTCCTCACCCGGAAATCGATCGCCTGGGCCGCCGCGATCTCGGCGCTCTTCGTCGTCGCAAGCATCGCCTGGCCCTACGCCAAGATCGGCATGGACACCACGTTCATGTTCGCCATCCTCGCCGCCTTCGCACTGGCCGCCTGGGCACGAACCAGGGCCGCCCCGCTTCCCTGGGCCCTGACCGGATTCGCAGCCGGCGCGGCTGCGGCGACCAAGGGGTACGCGGTCCTCTCGCTGGTCTCGATCGCGGTCCTGCTCTGGCCGGCCTTCGCCCGGCTGGACAGCCGCAAGCGACTGCGACTCGCGCTCGCGATAGGCCTGCCGGTGCTGGCCTGGGGCGTGGCGATCGGCTGGTACAACGTTGCCCGGTTCGGCTCGCCCACCGACTTCGGCTACTCGGACTTCGCCCTCACCCTGAGCATGCCGCTGAACGTCCTCGGGCTGATCTTCAGCCCCGGCAAGGGGCTGATCTTCTACAGCCCGCTGGTCGTGCTCGGGGCCCTCGGCATCCCGAGGCTATGGCGCCAGGACCGGTCCTTCGCCCTGTCCCTGCTGGTCCTGCTGGTGACCCTCACCTGCGTCTCCGGCGCGTCGGCGTACTGGGGGGACGAGGTGTGGGGACCGCGCTACATCGTTCCCGCCGCCTGGACGCTGCTGATCCCGATCGCCTGGTGGGCGGACTCGCTGACCCGCCGTCGGGTCCTGATCGGCTTTGCCTCGCTCGGTGTCCTCGTCCAGCTGGTGGCCGTCTCGGCCCAGTACTCCTATTACATGGCGGTCGTGCAGGAACTGACCGGGGTCAAGGTCTACGGCACTCGCTTCGGGATCGACGGCGCAACCATCCCCTACGGCGACGACCCGCCGCGCTGGATACCCGAGCTCTCGCCGCTGCTCCTCCAGACCGAGGGGCTGATCTCCTCCCAGGTCGTCGAGCCGCTCGGTGGAGACGGCCTGACGGTCACCTACGACCCATTCGAGGGAAGGAGCCGATCTCTCAACCTATCGGCGCCAAACGTCAGGCTCTCGCCGGCCTACTGGTGGCATGGCGCCGGCCTCGGCAGGCAGCTGGTTGCGCTGCTGCTGTTCGTCGCCTCGGTCGGCGGCGGCATCGGCCTCTACCTGCTCGCGAAGGGTCGGTCGGTGCTCGGTGCTCGGCCGGCGCCGGCGCCAGCGCCGGACTAGGAAGAAGGCTCGATCATCGCCACGACACCGAAGACAGCAGCGACGCCGGCGACAGATGGCCTGCCTGCCGCGGATTCCAAGATCGAGGTCTCGGTCGTAATGCCCTGTCTCGACGAGGCGGAGTCGGTCGCAGAGTGCGTGCGGCGTGCCCAGGCCGGCCTGCATGCGGCCGGCGCCAAGGGCGAGGTGATCGTCGCCGACAACGGCAGCACCGACGGGTCCCAGGAGATTGCGCGCTCGCTGGGGGCGCGCGTCGTCGACGTGCCGAAGAAGGGATACGGCGCCGCTCTGATGGGCGGGTTCGAGGACGCCGAAGGGGACTTCATCGTGATGGGGGACGCCGACGCCAGCTATGACTTCAGCGCGCTGGGGCCCTTCGTCGAGCGCCTTCGCGCCAGCGACGACCTGGTGATGGGGAACCGCTTCGAGGGAGGTATCGAGGACGGGGCGATGCCTTTCCTCAATCGCCATCTCGGCAACCCGGTGCTCAGCTTCATCGGCCGCCTCTTTTTCGGCAGCAAGATCGGCGACTTCCACTGCGGCCTGCGTGCCTTCCGCCGCGACATGCTGCCGAAGCTGGGTCTGCAGAGCGAGGGCATGGAGTTCGCCAGCGAGATGGTCGTCAAGGCCACCCTGGGCGAAATGAAGATCTCGGAGGTCCCGACCACCCTCTCCCCGGCCCTGAGAACCCGACCTCCTCACCTGCGGCCGTGGCGAGACGGCTGGCGCCATCTGCGATTCCTGCTCCTCTTCAGCCCCCGCTGGCTTTTCTTCTACCCGGGCGTCGCGATGATGCTCGCCGGCCTGATCCTCACGATCGCCTTGCTGCCCGGCGAACTCCGCGCCTTCGGCGTCGGCTTCGACGTGCACATGATGGTCTACGCGAGCGCCCTCACCGTGGTCGGCTACCAGGCGATTCTCTTCGCTGGATTTGCCCGCATCTATGCGATGACGGCGGGGTTCCTGCCGGGGAAGCGGTGGATCGAGGAGCTGACCGACCGCCTCAGCCTGGAGACCGGGATCCTCGCCGGCGTGGCGCTGATCCTCGCCGGCCTCGCGATGTCGGTCGTCGCCCTGCTCGAATGGGGAAGCGCCGACTTTCACCGGCTCGACTACCGCGACACCCTTCGCCTGGTGATCCCAGCAGGCACGATGCTGATCCTGGGGGTCCAGACGGTCTTCGCCAGCTTCGTCGTCTCGATCCTAGGCATCGAGCGCGCGAACGCGAACTAGCTCGCCCGAGCCAGATCGTCTCCCGTTTGCCTACGGGCGCAGCCGGCCGCCGGCAAGCGAAACGAAGGCGCGCCAGGCAGGCTTGGGCCGGAAGCCCGTTCCTTCCCGGAAGAGGCCGACCGAGTCGCAGAAGTTGCAGTCGCCCTGGACGTCTTTCCACGAGAACCAGTAGGTGGCCTTGAGGTTGAGGCGGCTGCGATCGGCGATCAGGAAGCCGTAGGCCTTGCGCAGTTCGCGGGCCTGGCCCTGGAGGCCCTGCTCGAACGCGACCACGCTGGGATCGTTCTGCGAGCCCCAGCCCATCTCGGTGATGTAGAGGCCGGCGCCGGCGTCGTGGTTTTCGAGGATCGTTTCCCGAATTTCTTCGGTCAGGGCTTCCAGGTCTTCGACGTGGAACGCGTATGGATGGAGGGCGACGGCGTCGAAGTAGCTCTTGATCCCCGGGACCCGATAGAGCGCGGCGAGGAACTTGGAGGCGTCCATGCCGCGCTTCCCCCGCTCGTCGGGGTTGCCGAAGAGCCCCGAGAGGAGCACCTTGGCGCTGGGGTCGACGGTCTTTATCGCCCCGTAGGTCAGCTTCAGCAGCCGCGCATAACGAGTCGGGGAGACCGGATAGGCGAAGTAGAAGAAGTTAGCCTCGTTCCAGACCTGCCACGTGCGGACCGGCACCGGCCGTGGAATCGCCGGCACGTAGTTGACGCCTGCCACGGCGGGTTCGTGCTCGGCCCAGAACGTGCCGCCCGGCCCATAGCGCTCGACCGCCGCTTCGGCGAAGGCGATCCATGCCTTCCGTGCCCGGCCGCTGTCGATCGGCAGCGTCGTCGGTTCCTTGGCGAGCCAGCGGGGCGTGCCGTAGAGGAAGGGGAGAACCGTCAAGCCGCGCCGCGCCGCGACCTCGACGGCGGCGTCGATGCCGCTCCATTCGTAGCTGCCCTTTTCGGTCGGCTGCACGCCGGCCCAGCCGATCGGAACGCGGATGCTGCCGATCCCGCCGGCCTTCATGTAGGCGGCGTCGGTATTGGTCAGGGCGGTCTGGGGACCGATCCCGAAGAAGGCGCGCGGCAGGGCCTGGGCCGCGGCGGGTGCGAGCAGCGCGGCGGCGATGGCCAGCAGCAGGATCGTGGTCTTGGCGTGTCTCACTAGGCGCAGTGGGTCGGTACGGCGTCCGGGCGCGGGGGTCACTTCCTAACACGCCGGCTGGACATTCGCAGCGCTGGATGCAATCTGGTCAGTACGTGCCGCCAAGCTTGCGGTGATCCCAGGTCGCGATGCGGACCGGCTTGAAGTGGATCGCGACGCGCTTCGGAGCCTGCGCCTCGAGAGCCGCCTTGGCGTCGCCCTCGACCGAGGAGATCCCTTCCGCATAGCGCAGCGTCAGCTCCTCGGCGAAGCCGATCACGGTCTCGAAGTCGCGGTGGATCTGCGCCTCGGCCTCGATCATCGCGCCGCGCAGCTCGCCGTACTCGTGCCCGGTCTCGACCAGGACGGTGGCCCGACCGTCGCGTTCCAGGTTGCGCACCTTCTGCGATTTCGCGTAGGTCCAGATCCAGATCTCCCCGCCCCGCGGCACGAACCACATCGGCATCGAGTGCGGCCACCCCCGCGGCCCGAGGCTGGAGACGACCGCGACCCGCTCCCCGTCGAGGAGCTCCAGCAGCTCGGCGTCGCTCAGCTTGATCCGGTCCCGGCGGCTCATCGGAGCCAAGCCTGACGGATAGGCGCGAAAGACGTCGCCGAAGCGTGCGTTCTGCGCGCCACGCGTGAATTCTCGGTCTGTAGCGTCGTTCCCAGCATTGCAATGCAATCCTCGACGAGGTTCGAGCGGCTGATCGCGGCACATGCCATCGTCGCCAGCGTGCCGTTGGTCACGGCCAATCAAACCATCCTGGCCAACCTTCCGCTGGCGACCTGGGACTGAGCAGCGGCAATCGTGAGCAGGCCGAATCGGCGAGTGAAAGTGCGATCATCGGCCGATGAAAATCGCAATCCTCATCTTCGACAAGCTCACCGCCCTCGACGCAATCGGGCCTTACGAGGTGCTGCGCTCCGTCCCCGGCTGGGAGGTCAAGTTCGTCGGCCCGGAGAAGGGGCCGGTCCGCACCGACAGCGGCGCGCTCGGGATCAGCGCCGACTTCGGGCTCGACGAGGTCTCCGAGGCCGACATCGTCCTCGTCCCCGGCGGCGAAGGCAACCGGCCACTGATGGAGGACGAGGCCGTCCTCTCCTGGTTGCGCCGGATCGACGAGGGAACGAAATGGACGACCTCGGTCTGCACCGGGTCCCTTGTGCTCGGCGCCGCGGGCCTGCTCGACGGCAAGCGGGCGACCAGCCACTGGGCCTTCCTCGAGCAGCTGCGCACCCTCGGCGCCGATCCGGTCGGCGGCCGCTACGTGCAGGACGGCAAGGTCGTCACCGCCGCCGGGGTCTCGGCCGGCATAGACATGGCGCTCTACCTGGTCGGCCAGGAGGTCGGCCCCGAGGTCGCCCAGGCCATCCAGCTCGGCATCGAGTACGACCCGCAGCCTCCTTTCGACGCCGGCTCCCCCGGCAAGGCTCCGGAGGCGATCGTCGAGCTGGTGACCGCGGTGACCGGCCCGACCGACGAGTGGCTCGGCGCCGCTAGATGATCGATTCCACGGAATTTCCCGTGAGCAAGGGGCTTTGGGGAAGAGGCCAAGGTCGATAGGCAGGCGATCTCCCGTCGCAGAAGCCGGGCAGCGCCCGTTGCCACGTCACCGAGCCGAGCCTCGGTCGAGTTGTGGGGCGAGCCCTCGCTGCCGAGTGGTCGATTGACCCACGCATACGGGGGCAAATCGACCACTGGCACCGCACTGCTGCCTGCGCGGCGCGCTTGCAGCAGAAAGGTCGGCCACGGCTGTCGCCGTGAAGTCGATCGTCTAGCGAGACCGGCTGAACTGGACCGCGCGGGTGGCGCGGGCTTCGGGGATCGCAACGAGGAGCTGGGCCTTGAGGAATCCACGTTCGCGCAGCAGTGGCTTCCCGCGGGGGTCGAGCGCGATCCGGAACGTGTGGGACTCGCCGCCGGCGAGGGAGAAGGTGCGATGGCCGACTGCGATCCGGACGATCCGTTTCGGGGGCCCGGGCCGGGCGCGCAGGGGCAGCCTGGCATGGGCGCGGAGGACGATCTGCCCGGGACAGGTCTGGCCTTCCGGCCAGCCGCAGCGGACCCAGACGCTCACGGTCCCGGCAGCGGGTTCGACATGCCTGACAGTTAGCGGCGGCAGCGCGGGACGCGTCCGGGTGCCGACGGTTGCCCCGTCGACGTAGTCGTTGTCGATGTCGATCGTGAACAGGCCATAGGTCTCGTTGTGGCCGCCGCGGTACTGGTGGATGCGCTGGTGAGAGGCCCAGGCGGTGCTTGGGAGATACGGGTCGAGCGTGTTGCGGGCGCCGTTCCAGTTCGCGCTCCAGATGTCGTCGGGCAGCGTGTAGGCGCTTCCGACCGCGTGTGCCAGGTCGGCGATTCCCGAAGAGCTGGAGCTGTAGGCACCGGACGTGTAGCCGAGCGAGTGGAGCCGGACTGTCCAAGCCGAGAGGAAGGCGAGGGTCGCCGCGGTGGCGCTCGACGTCCGCGTGTAGGCCTCCATGTCGAAGTAGATCGGGCTGCCCGGCCCGATGCCGACGCTCTGCGCTTTGGCGGCGGCGTCGCTCGCCGCTTCGGTCCCCTGTGCGGTCGCTTTGCTCGAGCCGATCTTCGCGCAGCTCGTACAGCTGCTGGTCGGCGCCTGCAGGCCGACGTAGGTCGGGATAAGGTGCCAGCCCGCCGCAACCTGTTCGCCCACCCAGGTCGTCGTCAGGTTGGGCTGGGAGCAGGCCCGGTTGGCACCGCCGATGTAGACGCCGATCCCCCGGTAGGGCGAGGTTGCCCAAGAGGCCATCGCACGCGACGAGGGCGCCGCGCATGCGTCGAAGCCGAGGCCAGTGAAGACTTCGGCCCCGGCCGTCCCCGAAGCCGGGGTACCGACTCCGGAGCTCGCCTGCGCCCGGGCACGAACCCGAGCGCCGGGGTCGACAAGGATCGCCCGGCGCCTCCCGATCGCATCGGAGGGGCAGCGCTGGCTTGCGCCCGGCGTCCCCAGATAGACCGCCCGCCGGTCGAGTCGCACGCACATATGCGGATGCTCGGCCAGCCTGTACACGGGCCAGCCGTGGGGCACAGCAACGGCCTGACCGTCGAAGTCGACGGTCCTCGCCGCGACAGGCGTCGCGCAGAACGCAAGCACGACGGCAGCCGCCATTGCTAGACGGAGCAGGCGCATACCCGTCCCAACCATTGCAACCGGCGATCGATTCGCCTTACAAGCCAGCCGAGTGCACGAAGAGTGCCGCCTAGGCCCAGCCCGGTAGGGGTGGAGCGTCTTGTACTTTTTCGCCGGTTCGCGCCGAGGCGCCAAGCCCTAATCCGTCCCACCAAAAAGTTAAGCGGAACCCCTACCGGGCTGGGCCTAAGAAACGCCTACAGGCACGAGGTCCAGCTCGCGCCACGGGCCCTCGCCGGCCATCGGCTGGGTGCGGCCCTCCAGCCAGTCGGCCTGGAGGTCGTCGTAGTGGGGGCTGGCCGGATGGCCGGACTGGCCGGTGAACATCTGCCAGCGCGAGCGCTCCGGCGCGGTCGGTTCGGCGACCATCCGCCAGCTCGGCGCCCAGACGGCCTTGTAGGGGTCGTTGGGGTCGTAGGCGATCTGGCTGATCGTCTCCTGGGCACCGCCGGCCTTGAGGCTGCGGTTGAGCAGCTTGCGCAGCAGCGGGTTGGCCTCGCCCAGCGGGTGGGGAAACTCCATCTCGTGCACATGCCCCCAGCGCCAGCCCTCCGGATCGGGGCCGAAGCGGTCGCCGAGGTCGTCGAGGGCGCCGCTCAGCGCTTCCAGGACGAGGTCCTCCCACGGCCGACCGATCAGCTCCTCGTCGCCTTCCTCCCATAGCCCCATCAGGTGCGAGTGCCAGCGCCAGGGCGAGGTGACGTGCGGGGTGAAGCCGTTGTCGGCACGGTCGAGCCAGCGCTCGCAGAGGTCGCGGTCGCCGATCGCGGCGCGGGCGACCTCGCGCGCCAGGCGCAGCAGGAAGGCCTGGTAGATGGTGCCGGCGATCGAGTCGGGATCGAGCCGCCCGTCCCAGCTGCGCAGCCGCTCGATCGCGCTGAGCTCACGCTGCCCGCGCGGTGTCATCCGGCCCAGCCGCCGCGCCGCCTCGATCCCGGGCAGCGAGAGGTTGTCGGACTGCATCGCCTCGAAGCCCTCGATGTCGTGCTCGCTGCTCGCCCGCAGGAGCTGCTCGATCCGCTCGGCGCGGAAGCCGTCGAGCCACTCGCTGGTGATGTGGTGCGGGTACTCGTCGCCGACGATGCGGTTGTTGGCGGTGACGAGGAAGCCGCTCTCGGGGTCGACCTTCTCCGGCATTTCGTCGTAGGGAATCGTCCCCTCCCACTCGAACTCCCCTGTCCAGCCCGGCTTGGGCAGGTCGGGGCAACCGCCCTTGCGCAGCGGCAGGCGGCCGATCAGCTTGTAGCCGATCGAGCCGTGGCGGTCGGCCCAGATCAGGTTCGAGGCAGGCGAGACATGATCGGCCAGCTTGGCGACAAGCTCGGGGCCGGAGGTGATCTCGTGCAGCTCGAACATGCCCCCGAAGGCGGTCGGCTGGTCGAGCGTCTGCCAGCGCAGGGCGAGCGGCTCGCCCGCATCGGCGCCGAGCGCGTCGTTGACCAGCGGTCCGTGGTGGGTGATGCGGACGTCGAGCACCTCGGGCGCGTCGCGGCCCTTGACCGGGATCTCCTCGCGGACGACTTCGAGCGGGCGCCACTCGTCCTCGAAGAGGTAGCGGTCGCCCTCGACCCGCTCGACGAAGAGGTCCTGGACGTCAGCCATCACGTTGGTGAAGGTCCAGCAGACGTCGTTGTTCTGGCCCATGTAGACGCCGGGCATCCCCGGCAGCGAGGCGCCGCGGACGAAACGGCCGCCGAGGGTGAGCCCGACCTGGTACCAGATGCCCGGCATGCTCGGGGGCAGGTGCGGGTCGCCGGCGATCAGTGGGTTGCCACTGGCGCTGAGGCTGCCCGATACAGCCCAGTTGTTGGAGCCGCTCGCCTCGGCGGCGAGGCCGATCGAGCGCCGCACCGCGTCGATCTGCTCGACGATCGACAGGCCATCCCCCGACCAGGCTTCCTGTGTGACGACCGGGTTGTCGGCCGGATAGGTCGGGTCGAGACGGGCAGCCAGCTCGGGGCCGAGCGCCCGCACCATGTCGGCACGGAGCAACTCGCTCTCCCAGTTGGTCGAGAGGCCGAAGGCGAGCAGCTTGCCGAGACTGAGGATGTCGACCGGGCGCCACGGCTTCCAGGCGAGGCGCAGCAGCTGCATCTCGAACGGCATCGCCTTGGCGTCGGCGGCGGCCGCGTTGACGCCCTCGCAGAAGCGGTTCAGCAGGGCGAGCAGCTCGGGGTCGAGGGTCGCCGCCTCGCGCTCCGCGGTCCGGCGGATCCCCAGCGTCCGCATCAGGCGGTCGATCGGCAGCCCCTCCTCGCCGGCCATCTCCGCGACGCGGCCGGAGACGACACGGCGGTAGAAGTCGAGCTGCCAGAGCCGGTCCTGGCCGTGGCAGAAGCCCTCGGCGAACCAGAGGTCGGCGGCGCTCTCCGCCTCGACGTGCGGCACGCCCCAGCGGTCCCGCCGCACCCGCACCGGCCCCTCGAGGCCGTCGAGAACGATCGTCCCCTTCTGCTTCGGCAAGGGGCGTCGCGCAAGCCAGTGCCAGGCGGCCGCCCCAGTGGCGGCGACTATGCCGGTGCCGACAACCCCGGCCATCAACCCGGCTTTCGCGCGCCTCATGGTGCAAGCCTACTGGCTGGCCAGCCAGGCCGAGGAGCTGCTTCCGGTGCGACTTTTGCCACCTATGGGCACATAACTCGCACCGGAAGCTGGGGCCGGGGTAAGACTAGGGCGAGAGGTCGCCCGCGAACCGGTTTTCTGCCTCGAGCTTGTCGAGGTGGGCCTGCATCACCATCGCCGCGGCGGGACGGACCTCGTCCGGAACGTCGTCCCAGACCTCGGCGAGGAGGGCATCGCGGGAGAGCTCGCCACGCTCCAGGGCGGCGAGCAGGCGCCGCTCGCGCATCTCGCGGTGCTCGACATACTCGGCCAGCTTCGCGGCGGGATCCTCGATCCAGGGCCCGTGGCCGGGGCAGATCAGCTCGATCGGCTCGGCCTGCATCCGGCGCAGAGAGTCCATATATGCGGCGAGGGAACCGCCGTCGGGCGGGACGAAGGTCGAGCCGGCGCCGAGGACGAGGTCGCCGCTGAAGCAGACGCGGTCGGCGGTGAGAAAGCAGACGTGGTCGGGTGCGTGGCCGGGCGTGGCAACCGCGCGCAGGCCCCCGTGCTCCTCACCGTCGGTCGGCAGGACGACCTTCGGCTTCCAGGCCTCCCCGCCGGCCTCCAGAGCTCGCTTCTCGGCGACTGCCACCGCCAGCGCCTCCGCCCCGTCGGCATGGTCCCCGTGGGCGTGGGTGAGCAGGACAACGCCGATCCCACCCCGCTCCTCGGCGGCAACGCGGATGGCATCGAGGTGGCTCTCGATATCCGGCCCCGGATCGATCACCGTGCAGGGACCCGCCCCATAGAGGTAGGTGTTCGTCCCCTCCAGCGTCATCGCCCCCGGGTTTGGAGCAACGATCCGAACGATCTCGGGATGCCCTGGAGCGAGGGTCATATGAGAGCCCACCCCGGTAGGGGTGGAACGTCTTGTACTTTTTCGCGAACACCCATTGTCAATCGCCAAAGACGCAGCTCGAAAAAGTTAAGTGGAACCCCTACCGGGGTGGGCTCTCCTCACACACCACTACCACCAGCCGCAACCTCTTTAGCGATCGCCTCGCGGGCGTCATCGGGCTCGAGCACGACCAGGTCGCCGGCCCCGCGCAGGATCTCACGAACCAGCCAGGACGTCCCGGCATAAGGCAGCTCGACGACCACCGCGCCGTCGGCCAGCTCCTCGACCACGGTTCGCTCCTCACGTAGCCAGCGGGCGCGCTCGGGCGAGACCCAGACCCGGGCGACGTGGGCGGTGGGAACCTCGCCGTGGGTCATCCAGCCCTCGACGCCGGCCAGCTCCTCCACCTCTGGGCGGGGCTCGAAGCTCTGCTTCGAGATCGTCGCCTCCTTGACGCGGTCCAACTTGAAGTGGCGGATTCCGTCTTTGGTCAAGTCGTAGCACTCGACGTACCAGCCCTCGCGCCCGTTCTCGAGCCGGTAGGGCTCGACCGCGCGTTTGGTGAACTGGTCCTCGTTCTCCTTGTAGTACTGGAGCTCGAGCACGCGGCTGGCGCCGATCGCTTCGTTGACGACGCGCGCCACCTTTGCGTCGCCGCCACTGCCGGACGCGATCTCCAGGCCCTCCTCGGAAGGATCGTGGCCGAGGGCGGTGACGATCTTGGTGCGGGCGCTCTGCAGGCCGCCCTGCGGCAGGTGGTCGCCGAAAAGGTCGATCGCGGCCACCAGGGCCTTGGCCTCGAGCGGGAGCAGCCGGGCCGGGCGGGCGAAGTTGTCGCCGTAGGGCTCGGAGTCGACCTCGATCTCGTCGCCCTGGATTTCGGCGTAGAGGACGTAGGTGCCGCCGCCGAAGTTGACGACGTTGAGCAGATCGATGTCCTCCTGCAGCTCCTCGCCGGTTAGTTCGAGGCGTTGACGAAGGTCGGCGACACCGAGGCGTTCGCCGCGTTTGGCAGAGTCGATCAGCAGGCCGGCGAGGGTGACGAGGCGGGCGAAGCGCTCGGGGCGGATCGCGGCCTCGCCACGGCCGTTCGACCGGGCCCGGCGAGGCGCCTCGCGCAGCGGGCGGTCGACGATCTTGGCCGGCTCGAAGCCGTTCTGGTGGCGGTCGTGGAGGAGGCCGAGGCGGCCCTCGGCCTCCTCGCGCAGCTCGTCCGGCCCCAGCACCTTGGCGTTCTGGCGCCAGCGCAGCACCCAGGCGATCAGCTCCCGCGGTGAGGCGTAGTCGGTCTCGAAGACGCACCCTTTGCCTGGCGCGCCGTCGGACTTCTTCGCCGGGCGCAGCGTCCCGTAAGCGCCGAAGTCCCGCTCGATCAGCCAGGCGATGCGGTCGCGGACGAAGATCTTCGCCGTGCCACGGATCTCCCCCAGCTGCCAGTCGGCGCGCTGGCCGTAGTCGCGGCGGTCGAAGTCCTCGGGCGGGGAGAAGTCGTGCTCGGCCTTGGAGCCATAGCCGACCTTGCCCTGGATCCGCGAGAGGCGGAAGACGCGCACCGCCTCGCGCTCGTGAGCGTAACCGATCAGGTAGAACTGGCCGCCGCGGAAGACGAGGTGGTAGGGATCGACCTTGCGCTTCGCGGTCTCGTCACGCTCCATCGTGTAGTAGGTGAACTCGATCGTCTTGCGGCGCGAGATCGCGGTCTCGATCTTGGAGAGGCGCTGGGAGAGCTCGCGACCCCCGGCGCTCGCCGTCATCGCCATCTCGACCGGCGCTCGCTCACCCTCCTTGAGCGGGTTGGGGTGCCCCCAGGCGACCTGCTGCAGAGCCAGGCGCAGCGGCTCGGCGTAGGCGAATTCGCCGTCGGAGAGCAGCAGGAGCGCAGTGCTTAGGGCCGCGAGCTCATCGTCGGTGAATTTGATCGCGTCGAGGTAGAAGTTCTCCGGCGGCAGCGAGTAGAGCTCAGCCTCGAAGAACCCCTCGCCCGGCTTCTCGACCCCGAGCTGGATGCCGAGGCTCTCCAGCTCGGCCCGGTCCGCGTAGAAGCGCCGCGCGAAAGCGTCTTCGTTCATGTCGCTGTAGCCCTCCACCTCGCGCTTGATCTCGAGGGCCGAAACCGGCCTCCCCTGAGCCATCAGGAACGAGATCAGCGAGAGCTGGCGGATCAGCTTCTCGGTGTCCTTCGCCACGGAGCGCAGGATAGTGTGCGGCCGACCCCATGGACCTGCTCCGCAACCTCTTCGGCAACCTGACTTCGGGCATTATCCGGCTTGCAGTAGCGGCCGGGGTGCTCTTCCTCTGCTACCTCTTCATCGTCAAGCCGGTGCTGAAGACGACCGACGACGCGATCCACTCGACCGGTCTCGACCAGATCGGCAAGTCGATCGAAGGCGTCAGCAACGAAGTCAAGCGCGAGGTCCACAGCTCCTTCGAGACGACCAAGCGACATGGCGGCAACCCGCACAAGCTGATCCACTGCATCAAGATCGCGAACGGCGATGTGAAGCACATCGAACGCTGCACCAGACGGTTCTGACGCGCCGCCGCCTGAAGTTGCCAGGCAAGGACGCAGGGAGCGTGGCGTGCTCTGCACGCGAGCGACCGAGGACACCGCCTGGCGGCGTCAGGCAGCGGCGCGTTGGCCGAAGTAGGCAGAGCCTGAAAGGGCTCTGTCAAAGCCAGACCAGGACTCGCCGGCCGGTAGCTGGCGCTCGAGGCGGTCGAAACTGCCGAGGCGGCCGCCGAGGTTGTCGATCATGTGGACGAGGACGGCCTCGCGGGTCGCGGGGACGACCGGGGAGCCGTGCTCGAGCGAGCCGTGGTGGGCGAGGATGATGTGCAGGACGGCCTGGGCGAGGCCGGGGTCGAAGCCGGGAATCTCCTCGATCTGGCGGCGCACCTTGTAATAGCCGAGGGGGATCTCCCCCTGTAGGCGGCCGGCGTCGGTGAGGTCGATCACCAGCGGGTCGTCGTTGTAGGCCTCGGTCTTGCCGATGTCGTGCAGGAGGGCGCCGGTGACCGCGACATCGCGGTCGATGCCGGGGAAGAAGGCAGCCGCAGCGCTGACCGCCTGGGCGACGGAGACCGTGTGCTCGAGCAGGCCGTGGCGGTAGGCCTGGTGGTAGACCTTGGCCGCCGGCGCGTCGCGGAAGCGGGCCCAAATCTCGGATTCGTGGCCGAAGAAGCGGTCGAGCAACTCACGCAGCTGGGGGGTCTGGACGGTGGCGAGCAACTCACGCAGGTCGCTCTCCAGCCGCTCGAAGGAGACCTCCGACTCAGCGGCGAGGTCGTCCTCGCTGTACTCGTCGGCGCCGGCCTCGCGCAGCCCGGTCAGCTTGATCTTCGACCCCCACCGATCGCTGACCTCGAAGAGGCCGCTGGCGAAGACGGGCGTGCCCGGGGCGGCGACGGCATAGAGCGCCTCCGCGTCCTCCCAGGAGACCGCCTCGCAGCGGCCGCTGGCATCGCCGAGGCTCAGCCGCAGCCAGGGCTCGCCGTTGCGCTTGCGCCGCAGCTCGCGCTCGCGGACGGCGTAGACCGCACCGACTCGCTGCCCGTCCTCAAGCTCACAGAGCGGGACCCGGGCCGCAACCAGTGTGTCGGTAAGAGCCTGCTGCTCCATCGAAATCCAAAGTAATGCCAAAGGCGGACGACTCTGCTGACTTCGTGTTTCGTTCCGCATACCGGAACGAAACACGAACTCACCACTGGGGGGAGCTTGAGCGCCGGGACGAACTTGGGTACCGGGGACCAGCTAGATGAGTAGTTCCACGACTCAGGCCACGTAGTCGACCAAGGCCCGGCTGTTGCGCCCCAGCTCATAGTTCAGTGAAACCGCCGCGGCAAGCGCAAGGAAGCGACTTGCGATGCGAGCCCGCAA
>Ga0307503_10000054_pt1 | contig 77319 bp, 101 predicted proteins | sample 17_S_MG_FD_194514 | JGI IMG/M metagenome (GOLD analysis project Ga0307503, IMG submission 194514) | Soil microbial communities from Populus trichocarpa stands in riparian zone in the Pacific Northwest, United States - 17_S | ecosystem: Environmental > Terrestrial > Soil > Riparian zone > Trees... | reverse complement strand
GCACGCGTGGAGAGGGGTACGCGTGGAGAGCGCAATTAATGGGACGCGTAGGCTCAACAATATATTCTATTGCACGCGCAAGTAACGCGTGGAGGGGTACCGGGAGGGGTCGGGAGGGGTCGGCGCGTGCGCTCCCGCGTGCGACCGCGTGCGCGTGCGCTCCCCTGCCGCGTGCGCGTGGATTGCGCGTTAGCTTGCGCGTGCAACAAAAGCCGCCGATAATCGGCATTATCGGCACGCGCACGCGGCGCGATATCGGTTTTGGCTTCCGATTCGGCAAGCCGAATCGGAAGCCAAAACGACCCCGGTTTGGGGCAAAAATTGCCCCAAACCGGGGTCTTTCGTGTGTTCTCTTGCCACTCCCGATCCATTTTGGTCCCGAATAAACCGCTTATAAGAGAGAATATAGAACCGGTTTTCAGGCATCGAGTTCTCAGCCATCACCCCTGAGCAGCCACAAACCAGGGTTCGGCCCTCCCCTGCACACCTCCCCCCGCGTCAACACGGAGCCCTGCCGCGTCAACATTGTCAACATACTCAAAATCGTGTTGACCATGTTGACATTTGTTGACAACCCCCGTCAACACGCTTATCAAATGGAAAACCCCAGGTAAATAGGTATATATATATAGTAGTAAGTAGTGTTGTTGTTGTTTGTTGACATGTTGACGTTGTTTTCCGATTTCTCTTACCTTTTGCTTTATACTTGCCGATAACAGATACCTTGACCCCTTTGGGGGTATCTGTGGGGGTTTAGTGATGTCAACACGTCAACACGTCAACAAACGCTTCTAAACACCCCCCTCCATATGGCCAATTGCGGGCCTACCCGAGATCGGGTGGGATCTGTGGCTGCTGGTGGCTGTCCGCCTGGTAGTCGCGAACCTGAAGTTCCTGAAGACCCGGCCCATCTGGCAGAGAGTTGACAACGGCTATCATTTTGATATGATGCCCTCTCATGGAACAATCACACGCACCCCCCCAAGCATTGGCCAAGCCTTCCCCAAGCCTTCCGCAAGCCTTTCAGAACTTCCATCTCGGCGTCGGCGACCACGTCCGTGTGGTGGCCGACGTGATGGTCGTCGCTGGCCGGGTCCGCTACACGCTTGAAGATTTCGACGCGACCGGGAAGATCCTGGAGGTTCGCGACGGGGCGTTCACGATGCGTACTCTGACGCCGTTGTCGCACCACTGGATCATCATCGAAGTGCTCGTCCCTGCAATCAAGTACATGGAGCCCGCGTGAACATCATCGAGATCATGCCCGACGACCTGCATTTCACCGTTGGCGACGACATCGCCTGGTGGGTGGTGGCCGCACCCCCCGAAGTTGAGTCGTTCCGATTCATGTTTCGCCCCAACGACCCCCAGTACGGGTGGCTGGAATACGAAGCGAGGGTGCTGGACGCGATGCCGGTGAGCGAGGCCAACCCGGACATCCTCCCGCACAACGCCGTACCCGAGCACTTCCTGTTCAAGCTGGCGGTGACGCGTGCCTGATTTCAACGGACCTCCCGACGCTGAGCACTTCGTTGTCCGCGGGACCGGGATGCCGCCCACCGCGATCGACTGCAAGTGCGGGCACCACCTGGAAGGCCCGAGTTGTTGGGAACTCATGGATCTGCACGTCAAGGAGATGTCCGAGTGATGGACCAGTACCTGATCGTCAAGTGCGGCCGGTGTCTCCAGGTGTGGGCGCTCGACTTCCAGCCCGACGCCTGCACCTGTGCTGACTTCATAGAACATCCCGACGACGAGATCCTGACGATCGAGGCCGATGACTACGAACAAGCGTTGGAGATATATGAATCGACTTGAGCGCAAACCCCGCTGGGACGAACTCTGCGACAAGGTCGAGGCCTTGATCCGCGAGTACGGCGACGTGATCATGGACGCCGACGATGTCTTCAACGACGACGGCGGAACTCCCGATATCACGGACAATGACCTGCCCGCCTGGACCGACCCCATGTCGATTCTCGACTGGAGCCTGGTGATCGCCGTCGAAGACGCAGATCCCGAAATCTCACAACGCGGTCACTGGATTCTCCACCTGGAACCTTGGCGATCGCCGCCATACAGAACACTTGGACTTCTCACTCAAAGAATAGAGGACTTGAAATAATGCCCTGGATCAACCCACCCCGCTTGCATCACAATGCAGAGGACACCCTTCCCTACCACCACGGCGAACCCGGACTTGTCTGGCTCTCCGATCACGACGGCAGCGTCTGGGAGAGCACCTGGACCCAGGAGGGCGACCACCTGGCCGTCCGGTGGTCGCGATGCCACGCCGATCGTGCCACCAGCCTGTTGATCAAGTTCAACCCCGAGGGATACCAGACTGCCTTGACCAAGGTGTTCGATGAATTGAGGGAATCATGAGTACCTACGAACAGCGCACCCTGCAAGTCATCGAGGCCGTCCCGTGGGACGGCACCGTGGAAGCCGCCATCCCGATTCTGGAGTGGGTGCGCGAGACCGTGCCGAACGCTCTGATCACCTACGACGACTTCGGGATGACCACGCCGCCGCGGAACACTCCCGTCATCCGAGCACGGACCAAGTTCGGTGACGAATACGCCCATGCAACCGATTGGGTCGCCATCGACGCTGCGGGAGACCTGCGCGTCTACACCGCCGACCAGTTCGACGCTCTGTTCGTGGAGAAGGTATCTTGAATCAACGCGACGAACTGCTGGGTGCTCTTGAATCTGCTTGGGGCATCATCGCCAATGTCAGTGGCGGCAACTGGGAAGAGCAGGACCACGAATGGACACAAGCTGCCAACAGGTGGCGCATGAGGTACCACGAGATACTTGTACTTGAATATGGGAAGCAGTCATGAGCGAGGCAATCGCCAAGGTCGTGCGCGATCTCAAAATGGGTCGGGTGATGGACCCGGCCAACAGCGCCCAGCACGACGACCCCGAAGTCGTGGACGAGATGCGTAAGGTTCACCTGAGTCTGCTGGAACTCGTCCGCGACTTCCCTTGTCAGATCATCGACGCCACGACGATGTACCATCAGATCACGAACGGCCCAGCGGTCAAGCTCTACGACGAATACCGCTTGATGCCGGTCTGGGACAACGCCCTCATCTGCTACCAGAACCAGCACGGCAACGTCCACGTCGTACAAGTTTACTCGATCGACCGGGAGGAAGATCGCTGGAAATCGGACGAGTGGGACCAGTCCAAGCCGCCGTACCTGTGGGAGACCGAGAACGAGGTCCGCTGGGCGGATGTCCGTTACCGCTTCGTTGGCGTCCTGTGGATCGGTGGGCGTTCCAGCAACGGGAACCCCGTCACCACGAGCGGCCCGCTGTACCGCTGGGACGTGGCCGTCTACGACGACGGGCAGATGGCGGACATAAGATGGACTGCCCTCTACGACTTCGGTGATCCCGAAAGGTCGGCGTTCATCCACCAGAACGCGATGCAGGTCTGGTTCCAGACTTTCACCTTGGCTGGATGCAGCAATGTCGAGATCGTCACACCGCAGCGCACCCGCCCGGAGCGCCGACGGTTGGAGCGGCTTGGCGTCAACCCGCAGAAGATCGTCATCAAGAAGACCAGCAAGTCGTACCGCCACCAGAAGGGCGACACTGACAAGGTGATCGGCGGCGTCCCGCAGGGATTCGTCCGCGGCCACTACGCCCGGTACGGACCCGAGTACGACCGTGGCTTGTTGTTCGGAAAATATTCCGGCAAGTTTTGGATACCCGCAAGGGCCACTTACGAGGTCGACCGTGAAGTCGACTACGTCACCGAAGGAGCTTCAGCTTGACCCCCGAACCTGAACCCAAACCCGCTATGAGCTTCCGCAATCAACTCATCTTGTTGATTGGGATCGTCAGCTTCATGGTACTTGTGGCGGTGTTGCTGCCATGACGCACTTGTCCCGAGCGCAGCCGACCATGCAACCGGCGATGGTCTTCGATCCACCCTTGGAGGAAGTCCCCGCACCACCCGAACCGGATCAGCATCAGCATGTCTTCCGATACCCGGACTGGATTCATGAACTTGTCAAGGAAGCGGCCAAGAAGGAGACGCTGAGTGTCAACCAGTGGGTGACCCGCGTCATCGCTGAACAAGCTCAGCGTTCCAAGATGTTCGGGTGGCAGACTTCGCCGCCGACCCGCGCCCCGGATCATGATGCGCGGGTCAGTCTTGGTGGTCGTGCTCGCATCACCGAGGCCATCGCCACCAAGGGCACGCTCACGCTGCAAAGCGGGACGTATCCGACACCCGAGAACACGGTGACTTGGACAAGGCTCGCGACCGACGAAGGTTATTCGGCCGAGTTTGAACCTCCGGATGACGATATTCCATCACTTCTGTGATCTGAGTTGACGAACACCGTTCCAATCCATATGATGACGCTTCTGATGGCCACCACGGTCTGTCAGGGTGCGTGTTTGACCTCGGTTCGGAATCATCCTCTCGGCTTCGTCACCACGAGGACCGAACCGGGGTCGAACCATTTTTCGGGGGTTGCTCTGGGGCGACACGTCGGCTACGGTCGCTGACCCGCACCTAACCGAAAGGCCAAACCGCCGTGGCTGACGAACCACAGACCCTGTCCCGCAATGAACTCCTGCTGAGGGAGACCTCCAAGCTCTTTGGCATGTTGTTCATCGGCCGACGTGAGGCCAAAGCCGTGTTCCGCAACGGCGAATGGTGTGCCATCCGGGAGAAATTCACCTTGGATGACTTTCGTAAGCACCTGTTCGCCGACCGCTGCCTCGGTGCGTACCTGTTGGATCGGGATTCGATGGTGCGCTGCATCGCGTTCGACGTTGACTTGAAAGACGACGCTGATTACTTCCTGATTGGCGACGACACCCGTGTCCGCGACGGCGAGCCCCCCGTGGACGGGACGCTGGACATGCAGATTCAGCACCACGGCGATCTGGAGGATGCGCTCCACAACCCGGCGAACCCGGCACACCGTTGGGCGTGCTCACTCGTTCGCTCCACGGTGGAGTTCATCAAGCGTGAGGTCTATGAGGCTTTGAGCCTCTCGTGTACGATCATCATCACAGGGGGAGGGGCACACGTCTTTGTGCCGTTCGGCCAGTTGATCCCTGCCGGGGAGGCGAGGGCGATGGCGCATTCGGTGATGGACGGAATACCCATATTCGCCCGCAGAAGCGAAAACTTCTATCAGAATCATCAGGGGTCACCCAGTGTCGAAATCGAGATATTCCCAAAGCAGGATGCTCTCAAAGAGCCAGATTCGCTTGGTAACCTCATCAGGTTGCCGTTCGGGATGCACGAGCGAGGTATGAGAACTTATGCCTTGAACCCCGTGCTCCCCCAGATCCCGAATTGGGGTCTCCGTAAGTTGTCATCGATGGATGCCCTGCGATTGCAGGGAGCCATGCTTGACTTGAAATGGAATGTCCTTGTCCAGTGAATTTCGAGGATCTCGTCTCCCGGTTCGACTCCGGGGAGATTACCGAAGCGGTAATCGATGAACTGCTGACGATCCTGCACCCTGACGACGCCGAGGCGCGACAGGAACGCAAGGAACGGGTCATGCCCGGTGGGGAAATGGTCAAGTTCCAAGTCGTCGGCCTGAACAAACAGGCCCAGCAGGCGTACCAGCAGCGGCTCAATCAGCCAGAGTCCAAGCCAGAAGTGATTGAGGTTCCTGATCAGTTCCAGGACGACATTCCCGATGAGGTCTACGACGGACCCAACTACGTCGATGAGATCAAGTCGCGAGTGGGCATCATCCAGGCGGTGCGGACCTGGGGGAAGCCCCAGACGCGGATCAAGGATCAACGGGTGGAGGGCGTCAAGGTCCGGTGCCCGTACTCCGACCACGTCGACAACGATCCCAGTGCCTGGGTGAATACAAGTAAGCAGACGTGGTACTGCGGGAAATGCACACTCGGTGGCGACGTAATCGACTTCTACGCAGCGGCGAAATATGACTTGGACCCGAGGCAGTATCACCGAACGCCAGAGTTCGCCCGAATCGTTCAGGAGATGGCTGACGAATTGGGGATATCAATCGTCTCCACAAGCGACGGTGGCCAGTATGTGGAGGCGAGAACCGATGAGTGGGCTTCCAATCAACTCGACAAAGAACCCGAAGTAGAGGTCGAGCGGGCGCAGCCGGTTGCGACTGTGCCTGCGTCTCATGAGGCCACGGAGCCGATCACCATTACGGACGACGAGCTTCTCCGCGGTCTGGAACTTGATGACGACTTGGACGATGATTTCTTCGACACGGATAATCTTCCGACCTTGGATTGGCGTGATTTGGGAATCCCCGAAGGCACGTTTCTGCATTCATGGATGACTCAAGCTGAGATTGAACAGGGATGGGTGCCACCCGAGTTCTTTGTCGCCTTGGGATTCCAAGCAATCGGTATCTGTTGTGGGCACTCCACGACATCTCGCTCGTATACGCATCATCTGACCGGAGCGACGATGGTGATGCTGGTGGGTGCTACGGCGGGAGGGAAGTCCACTGCGCTTAGCAGATTGGAGAATTTGATTAAGTACGCTGTGGGGACCAAGCGAGATGAAGTCACGGGCGAAGGTGTTCGTGTCTCGATGGGGGTTTCTTCTCCCGAAGCCTTCCTGGATGAAGCCAAGACTGAAATCTATGATGTGCTTGATCCCAACACACCACCGGTAGAAAAGCCGACCAATCTCTGGTACGTCGAACAAGAGTTTGCAACCTTTTCGTCGCGATCGAAGCGACAGGGGGGCGAGCACATCAAGCAACGCTTTATCATCTTCCATGATTTCTACAAAGATCGAGATGAGCCAAAGGTCGTCGTGTCGGATCATTCACGGGCGGGCGGGCGGCGGTCGGTTCGCGATACTTACTTCACCGGAACTTTCTTGGTGCAGAACAAGGCCTTGCATCATCTGGCCGAACGAGAAGATTTGGAATCTGGATTCTTCAACCGCATCTTGTTTTTCGTCGGACGCAAGGTGGGGGAACCTCCCTTTGAGGCTCATTTCGATCCTGATCCTCCGTATGTGAAGATGTTTGAGCGGATGTGGAAGGATTGTCAGTTCAAGAAGAAGTTCATCCCCTTTTCGGATGATGCTCAGCTTCTTCTGGAGACGCATCCACTCAAGCAGAAATTGAGTGGCATCGAAGATCTAAGTGACATGTTCTCCCGGTGGAGGCATCAAGTTTGTCGGTTCGCATTTCTGCTCGCGGTCAATGAGAACTCGCCGTTTGTTGAACCACAGCATGTGAGCGCGGCATACCACTTGGTGTGGAGTTACACCATTCCTTGTGCGTCATCCGTTGTCAAGTTTGTTCAGACGCCGGAAGAGTCTGAAGGCTCGATTTTGTCCACGAAGATCGAAGAGTGGGTTCAAGGTCAATTCGACAATAAGGGTCTGTGGCCTGAGCTTCGTGAAATCAGAACACAACGGTGGTGGAGGGCTGCGGAGCCGGTTATCCGCAACAAGGCTTTGGATTTGATGTTCAAGGAGCAACGATTGGTCACGGTGATCCTCGTTGACACTCCCGGAGTGGCGGGCAAGCGAACACACGTCGTGACTCCGACTGGTGACTTCGCTGTGTACGATCGCGCCTACACCGAGAAGGAGAAGACCTGTAAGTACGATGAGTTCTATTCCGGAAACAAGCGTCGTTAGCCCTTGGGTCAACGAGTCCGTCCTGTGGGTGAACACCCCCGGCCCCCATATCGGGATTTGCTTCGACTACGGCATTGAGAACTTCGTCTTTCCGCAGAAGACGTACCAATTCAAGCGCAATATTGCGATCGATCCCAAGAAGTCGATCGAGTTCCATTCCCGAGGACGCGCATGGAACGCTCTCCTGGTCGAGTACGACGCACGGGTCTCGTTGCTGTTCGACAGCAAGCACGGTTGGAGCAAGCCGATCGCCGCATACCCCTCTTGGTCACACAAGGATGACACCTTCCCCGCATTGAAGCGTCTGTGTGAGCACTATCCGGAGCCGGGTGAGATCGTCGGTACGTTCTGGGGTAACGAAGTGCCGTATGCGGCGGTCAAGAATCAGGCATACAAGATTCTGATCCGCAATCCGTCCAAGAGTTCCTTTGAATGGCAGAACATGATGTCGTACATCTCGGATCTCAAGCGTGAGTATCCGTACATCGACTTCCATCTGCATGGTGGCAAGAGCGTGCAGCGGACGGTGGGGATCTCGATCGACTCCTTTGATCACCCGGTGACGCTGCAATGGAACGGAGACAGGCCGGTTCTGCTGCTGCCCAATGGTGAACGGACTCTGGGAAAACAGGCTGATGTGAAGTGGGCGCGGCTGATCGGTGAGTCGATTGCGGAGTTCCGTCGGATCAAAGAGCGCAGGGCGTTGGCGCAGTATGTGTACCGGTTCAACCTCAAGTCTCTGCTGTGGATCACGCGGAATCAGGATCGGATGTATGCGTTTCAGGGGCGACACCCCGACATGGACCCGAACTCGGCTGACTGGGATGATCCCGATGAGGATTGGAAGCCGGTATTGTCAAAGTATCGACCCAAGCTGACCAATCTCAACGACAAGTGGATTTGCGACACTTGCAGTGCTGCAAACCGTTGTCCATACTCTCGACCAGGAGCTATTTGCATCGTGGACGGTACTGAAGCACTCAAGTTGTCGGAGAAGTTCGGCTCACGCAAGGTGAGCGACATCATCGACGGGATCAGCACTCTCCTCACCGCGAGCGCAGGGCGGTTGGAGAAGGCGATCGTGAGTGAACAACAGCAGGCCGAAGACAGCGGTGTTTACAAGGTATCCCCGGCTGTCACCACGCTCGCCAACTCGGTCTTCGACCGGGGAATCCAGATGGCACGGCTGCTGGACCCGACGATTGCTGGTCAGATGTCCGGGACGCGGGTCAACGTCGGCATCCACAACGCCAATGCCGGTGCTGTCGCCGCAGCCACGCCTCAACAGGTGATGGCTGGCGTGATCGCCATCCTGGAGGAGCACGGAATCGCCCCCGCCACGGCAACGGCAGAACAGGTGGAAGCCATCATTCGTGGTGAAGATCCTCCGGTCTACCGCAAGGCGATCGAGGCATCTTACAGTGACACTGATTAACTTACTCTCAGGGGATGCGCGTCAGAAGGCTGAGTTCAAGTGGCTTCAGGATCATCCTGAGTTTGAGCAACGCCCCGCGTCGATCTACGAGTTCCTCGGCCCCGACTACCTGAACATCGAGCGGCTGGTTCGTCACAGCCTGAAGAACATCCTGATGGACTTGTTCGGATTGGAGACGAACACTGATCGCATCGCTCAGTACGAGCGGGCGATATTTACCGGGGCGATCGGCGTGGGCAAGACGACACTGGCATCGATCGTCATTCCCTACATGACCCATTGGGTGCTTTGCTTGAAAGACCCCCAGGAATACTTCAATCTGTTGCCGGGAAGCCGCATCGCCTTCATGCAGATGTCGACTTCTGAGGCGCAGGCGAAGGAGGTCGTGTTCGGCGACATCAAAGCCCGCATCGATCACTCGCCCTGGTTCCGGGCGAACTACCGGTACAACCCGACGTTCAAGACGCAGTTCCGCTTCGACCAGAAGGACATCTGGATCATCCCCGGTGACTCGGCCGAGACCACCTTTGAGGGCTACAACATCCTGGGCGGAATTCTGGACGAGGCCGACTCACACAAGATCACCAAGAACAAGGACTACGCCGAACAGGGCTACACCACGATCCACGGCCGCATCACGTCGCGCTTCGACAACCGTGGCTTCTTGCTCGTTATCGGTCAGATGAAGAAGTCGGCGGGCTTCGCTGCCAAGAAGTATCGAGAGATGCGGCTCGATCCGCAGGCGTACACGAGCCTGATCACGATCTGGGAGTCGATGGGATGGCAGAAGTACCTTCGTCCGGACGGAAGCCGCGACTCCTTCTGGTACGACTCTCAGCGGTACGAGTTCACGACGATGGAGTTGGCTCGCCTCCAGGGATTCCCGGAACACGTCTTGGAAGTGCCCCGTGTGTACGAGCGGGACTTCCTCAACTCACCGCAGAAGGCTCTCCGTGATCTGGCTGGTCGACCGCCCGCTGTCAACTCGCCGTTGTTCCACGATCCGTCACGGATTGATGATGCAAGGAAGGCTTATGTCGCCAAGTACGGGGACTTCATTCCCGTGGACTCCAAGAACCGATTTCACGACGACCTCAAGGCCGACAACTCGGTTCCCCGTATTGGTCATATCGACGTGGCCTACAGCCCCGATGGCGATGCCCTTGGATTGGCCATTGCTCACGTCTCTGACCTTATCACGGTGGATGGAGATCGGAAGCCCTTCATCACCTTCGACCTAGTGATGAGAATCACGGCTCCTCCGGGCCGTGAGATCTTCCTGGGTGACATCCGTTCGTTGATCTACGAACTGCAACGCGAGCGCAAGTTCCGTATTGTCAAGATCACTACCGATGGGTTCCAGAGCACGGACATGCGTCAGCAGTTCAGCCGTCGTCGGATTCTCACCGAGGTCATCTCCGCTGACAAGAGCACGCTGCCCTACTTCGATCTGCATGACGCCATCGTGGAGGATCGAGTGGCGATCCCCCCGTATCTGGTCCCGGCTTCCATCACTGATCCGTCGTTGATCGACATCGTCTACAAGGAACTGTCGCAACTCCAGGACGAGGGGATGAAGATCGACCATCCACCGGACGGCTCCAAGGACATTGCCGACGCGATCGCCTGCACTGTTTCCAGCATCATGGGCGAAACCCGGTTCCATAGAAGGTTCGCTTCGGATACTTCAATGGGGGACAGCCAGGGGGAGGACTCTGCTATGAATGGCACTCATGCGATGCTTGGTTCTCACCCAGCTTTCTCAGGGATGTCGGCTCGTGCGCCGATCCCTCCGAGGATCGGCACCGACCCCATGATGTGGCGACCACCAACGAGGCAGTGATATGAGCGAACCGTTTTACTTCAGGAAAGCTGATCCTCCTGCACTTGGTGCGACGTTTGAGCAGGGTTCGGGACGACCGTTCCAGTCGTATATGGGGCTTCCGGCGATCATGTTCGACACGAGCAAGTTGACGCTGGCTGATTTTTCCGAGATGCGGACACATCCACAGGTGAATGCTTCGCTTTGTCTGATGTCGTTCATGCTGCATCAGTGCGACTGGTACGTCGAGTGCGAAGATCAGAAGATCGCTGATGTCGTGGAGGAGAACCTCCGTCTGATCTGGACCGAGTTGATCCGCGGACTCTCAACCGCTTACTGGGCCGGCTTCTCGCCGATGGTGCTGGAGTGGGACAACGCCAACAACGGACAGAACGTCTTCATTGACAAGGTGAAGGACATCCATCCGAGTCAGGCGGCGGTCCACTGGAAGGAAGTCCCCAGTAGCTACCGCCCGCGACCGCAGGACGTGACCGGGGCGAACACCGTTCCGCCGAAGGTCAAGGTTTACGACGGCATCGACAAGATCGGTCTCGGATACCCGGTGCCACCCGAGCACACCCTGTGGTATCCGCTTCTGCGTGAGCACGGGAACTACTACGGACGGAAGCTTCTGGAGGCTGCTTTCGCTCCGTGGTACTTCTCACTCCTGATGCACCTGTTCTCCAATCGGTACTTTGAGCGGTTCGGTGAGCCCACACCGATCGGGCGTGCTCCCTTTCAGGAAGAGTTCCAGTACAAGGACGCGTCCGGTGTCGACATCGAGAAGACCGGCAAGCAGGTCATCGAGGAATCCTTGGAGCGTTTGCGTTCCGGTGGTTCCGTCACGTTGCCGTCTGATCGTGACCCTTCGGCGTCGGTTGGAAGCGAATACACCTACGACATCAGTTATCTTGAGTCCAACATGCGGGGTGCTGACTTTGAGCGGTACCTCGCTCGATTGGACGAGGAGATCAGTCTTTCGATCTTCACGCCGATGCTGTTGATGCGGGCGGGGGAGCACGGGTCGCTGAATCTCGGCGTCCAGCACACGCAGACTTGGCTGTGGTCGCTGAACGCTTTGGCGATGGACATCAAGGAATACATCGACCCCTACATCCTCCAGCGGATCAAGGATTACAACTTCTCTCCGAACGCTCCGCGGGTGGAGTGGAAGATTCGACCTCTCGGCAAGGACAACGTCGAAACGATTCGTGCCATCGCCACCGGACTGATCTCGGGCGGCAAGATGATGCCTGACATCGATCAACTCGGGATGGCTCTCGGGATGACGTTGAAGGAAGTGCGACAGGTTCAGAACAAACCGGTTCCGGGTGATCCCAATGCTCCGGTGGGCAACGCCCCTGATCTTCGGCAACGCGACCGTCCAGAACGGGTCGTGAACACTCCCGCAGGAGTGACTCGCCCTGGCTCTGGCGGAAAGCTGAACGGATGAGTTACAAGCACTCAGACGAGACCAAAGCGAAGATGAGTGCAACTCATAAGGCCAGGGTACGCAAACCGTGCTCCGAGGAGACCAAGGCGAAGATTCGTGCTTCCCTTCAGGGCAGATCGCGGCCCGAAGAGACCAGAGCGAAGATGAGTGCAACCCGCAAAGGCATGAAGCATTCTGACGAGACGCTGGCCAAGTTGACAAAGCATGGACACACGGCTGGTGGTCAAACCCCTACTTACAACAGTTGGGACTCGATGCGTCAGCGGTGCAATAACCCCAAGATGACTCAGTATGCCCGGTACGGTGGGCGAGGAATCTCGGTCTGTCCAGCATGGAGCGACTTCGCTACATTCCTGGCGGACATGGGTGAACGGCCAGAGGGGACAAGCTTGGATCGAATCGACAATGACGGCAACTACGAGCCTTCAAATTGTCGGTGGGCAACACCAATTCAGCAAGCCAACAATAAGTCTCCAAAGCGCAAGCTGAATGGCTGACTTCGACGCGCCTCAGGAGATTCGTTGCGAATGTTCCCGAACGCCGTTGCTTGCCAAGGCGGGAATCGAGGACGGCGTTCCGTTTGTGTGGGTAAGGCATATGAAAGGCGCAAGGAGCCTCTTGGACATGCGAGCCATCGGTGGACGGGTCGAGATTGTGTGTCGCGAATGCAAACGAGTTTGGAAGATCAAACTCGGTCAACCGATGCAGATCACCAAACCTCAGTGATAGCCAATGCTGGACCGCGTCACGGGTCTTGGGTATATCATCGCTGCCCATGACCGGTATCCAGGGAAGCACCCAATTCGGCTTCTCCGATCTTGATCTCGCTGTAGCCGCTGATAGCGGTTTGCAGGTGCGCGATCAGAAGATCTTTCGGGTCGGCACGTTCACTTCGATGAATCACCAGACTCGGGTCTGGACATCGGATGATCTCGATCTTGCTGTAGAGAACTTCTACAAGCTGAGAGACGCCAACATCGTTCCGAACGTGCCACTTCGGGAGGATCACACCCAGTCGATCAAAGACGTTGTGGGGTACATCACCAACGTTCGTCGGTTTGGTGATTTCCTCTTTGCTGATTGGGAGTTCACTTCCCAAGCGGACAAGGAAAAGTGGGATGCGAAGAAGTGGCGTAATCGTTCGATCGAAATCGGTGCTTACATCGCGAATGACGGAACCAAGTATGATCCTGTCGTCCTTGGTCTCGCCTTTGTAGATCACCCGGCGGTCGAAGGACTTTACCGGATTGCCAACTCAGGAGAAGATATGGCTACAGACACGAAGACTCCAGCCGCTCAGGTTCCGCCTGCTGATCCGCCCGCGACCCCGCCCGCGGAACCGCCCGCGACGCCGCCGCCCGCAGAACCGCCTGCGGAACCGCCCGCGGAAGCCACACAGCCCCCGGTGCAGCAGCCCGAGCCGGTCGGCGCTCACGGCAACGCTCAGTTCCAGGTGCAGTCGTTCCGCCTTGATGGCGTGGAGGTCAACGACTACGCCAGGGTGCAGCAACACATCACGGAACTGGAGACGTTCCGTACAGAATCGATCGACAGCGCACGAGCAGCGTTCGTGGATGGCCTGGTCTCGGGCAAGGTCATCACCGGCCCACAGGGCGTGGCATTCCACGGACTTGTGAAGACGATGAATGCTGATCAGTTCACGGCCTTCAAGACTGGCTTTGAAGGGATGGCCCCGGCCAACCTGTTCGGCAAGCACGATCTGGGTCAGGGTGGAACTCCCGCCCCCGGTGACGCCGCGGAGGATCGCATCAGCATTCTCCAGGGCATCGTGGCCAACCACCGAGCCACCGGGATTTCCGAGGATGATCTCGCGAAGAAGTCCTCGTTCATCGAACTCCAGACCCTCACGTCTTCCAAGTAAGGAGAAGATCAGATGCCAAGCTTCACAGCCAACAAGGCGGCTCGCACGCCGTTCGGGAAGAACGCATACCTGCGTTCAACTCAGGATGTCAAGACGGACAGCGCGACGATCGCTGCGGCCGTGTTCCCGGCGAGCACGGTTGACGGCAGCGTCAAGACGGCGACCAACCGTGTGCTCACGTCGAACGTCGCAACGATCACTACCAGCACCGCTCACGGGTTCTCCGTGGGAGATTCGGTCGTCGTGGCGATCGCCAACGCCACCTTCGATGGACGGCGCACGGTCTCGGCGGTCGGTTCAGCCACCACGTTCTCCTTTGAGCGTGTTGCCGCTGACGTGGTGACGGGCGCGGCAACCGGCACCGTGACCGGAGGCGCAGATGTCTCCAAGATTCTCCAGCCAGGCACGGTGATCGCCAAGATCACGTCAGGTACCTACACCGGCAAGTTCGGTGTGTTCCAGGCTGGAGCCACGGACGGTCGTCAGACCGCCGCCAACATCGTCGGTGTCGCTGACACCTTCGTTCCGTGGATGCTGCTGGAGCGTGATGTCGACATCGCCGTGACCTATGAGGCCACCGTGGTGCAGGCATGGTGCCTGGAGTACAACGCTGCGGGTGCTCCGATTGCCCTGTCCAATGCCACGCGTGATGCCATCCTGGCCCTCACGCAAGTCCAACTGATCTTCAAGTGAGGTAGAAGAACATGCCAACTTCAACAGACCGGCTGGTCCGCAAAGAAGTCGCACTGGGCACGATCCGTGAGATCGAGCCCCCCAAGACTCATATCGGACTTCAACTTTTCCCCTTCATGGATGTGTCGGCCGATGATGTCATCTTCGACTACGCCAAGGGTCTGACCGACGGTCTCGTTGCGGCTCGCGCCGAGGACGCAGAGTCGGAACTGGCTCAGAAGGACTTGCTCTTCGGAGGCCAGGGCCGTGCATCGGTCGTGGACTGGGCGCAGAAGGATCACTACTCGGCCAGCGATGTCACCAAGTACCGCGAGAGCCTGCTCGTGCAGTCCACTCTCGGGTCCAACGTGGCCGCACCGCTCACCGTGGGCAACATGGTGTCGGACTTCAACAACAAGCTCGCCCGTGAGGACGCGCTTCGCCGTCGTCGTATCGACAACCGGCTGGAATGGCTGACAATGTCCGCCATGAGCACCGGGGCCATCGCCTACGACGACGGCAAGATCGCCTTCTCCATCAACTACGGGCGACCGGCCGGTCAGCAGGCGCAAGTCCCGGCCGGTGGCTTGTGGAGCACGGTCAACTCGGACCCGATCGCCGACATCATGGCGGTTCAGGACTTCATGTTCGACACTTACGGCATTCGCATGAGCCGTGCGATCGCCAGCCGCAAGGTGATCAACTCGCTCCAGAACAGCACCCGGTTCATCGCCCGTTCGGGCATGGTGAACACGTCCGGTGGCGGTCCTGTCGACCTCGACTACATCCTCGATGGATGGGGGCCGCAGGCGGCTCAGGCAGTCGTGGAGCGGGCAACCGGTGTCACGTTCCAGACCTACGACGCCGTGTACCGCACGCGTCCGGTTGGTGGTGCCACGATCACCAACACCCGGTTCTTCCCGCAGAACCGTGTCCTGTTCCTGCCCAGCAACGACGACGTGTCCGAGATCGGCAACGAGCTTGGCCTTGGCAAGATGCTCACCAGCCCGCACCCCGAGGGGAACTGGCAGAGTGGCTTCTACGAGTGGGAGCAGGAGACCAGCGATCCGTGGGGTCTCAACCGAGGCACCGGCATCAAGGCCTTCCCGGTCTTCCCGCTGATGGAACTGACGTTCACGATGGACGTGATTCCGTGATCCACCTTTCCGTTCTGACAGGAGAATCCAATGAGTGATGTCGAAGTGACCGATGCAGAAGAAGTGAACGAGGACAGCGTCTATGTCGGCGTTGACCCCGACTACCAGAACTCGGCTTCGCCGACTGGCGAGCCGGGTCCGATCGATGAAGAGAAGCAGTTGATCATCGACAACACGGAGGCGTGCGCGGTCGCTGAGCCAGGGGAGTGGACCGACTACTACCCGATCAAGGAGACCTCCAACGTCGTCAAGGAAGATGCTCCCGCCGAGGAAGAGGGCTTGGACGAGGAGGAAGACCTCGACTCTTTGACCTTGACTGAGCTTCGGGCCAGGGCCGGGGAACTCAACATCTCGGGTCGTTCCTCGATGGATCATGACGAACTGGTGGACGCCATCGCCGCTGCCGAGGCGTGAGCCTTGAGGGGTCATGTCCTACGTCGAAGTAAATGAGTTGTTGCTCGGGGAGTTGACCAACGTTCTCCCCTCAACGATCAACGCCCAGCAATACTTGGAGATGACCCAAGAGGAAATCGACTCCAAGCTGGGTGTCATTTACGTCGTCCCCATCAACATTGCAGCGCTTCCCAATAGTCAGGGAAGTCTGATTCGGTCGATCCATCGCAAGCTGTGTTCGGGCCGCATCCTGATGGCCGCTACGGCGGCAATCTCCGAGACATCGGTGCACGCGTATGGTCTTCAACTCGTCAAGGAAGGCTTGATGGAGTTGATGGCCATCGCCAACAGCGATGTCATCTTGGTTGGGGCAGAGCGGGTCGACGGCGACGGCAACGCCCGAGGCGACATCGCTGATGCGGAGATTGCTGATCCTCTGGCTCGCGTTCCTGGCGCGTCGGTGCGGGACGAGGTCAGCGGTGTTCGGATGTTTGAGTTGAACTTCATGACGCCTTCGTCTCTTGACTTCCCTGTGGAGAATTGGCATCCGGGGGAGTTCTGATGGTTGCCGGGATGATCACCAAGTATCAGACTGGTGCCTTCGCAATTGAAGTTGACCAGACATCGGTGCAGCAGCTTTTGACGATGTCGCAGTTGGCTGTGAGTCCGCCGCAGCTTGTGATCTTCCTCAATCGAGATGTTCAACCGTGGCTGGCTGAGAGGATTCTGGAACGATTCGCTTACAACGGAATCGAAGTGGATTGGCTTCCGTTGAAGGAATCTACGCTTCGCATTCGTCATGCGATGGGGCAGTACGACGACTGGGCGATCAACGATCGAACCAGTGAGATGTTGGAGCACTTGCTGGGCAACCACGAGACCAGCATCGATCCTCTTGGCGCATCTCTTGCCATTCCTGGTGATTCCGGCGACGAAGTGATGACCAAGAAGTTGAGAACGGCCCAGGAGGGTCATACTGAGTTCAATCCGCTCATGGGGGATGTTACTTACACTCCCCCCCGGCCTGTTCTCGCGATCTCGGCATATGACGAGAAGGCCATCATGGTGATGCTCATGAATCACATCATGAATCTGGTGGGCTTCCTGTCCAGTATGGGATCGATCGTCTGATGGCTGTCGACCTGTTCCCGATGGGGTTCATCGATCCGATGATCGATGCCTTCAATCGCAATCTCAACTTCGACGGCGAGTACACCATCGTCGGTCGGCCGCTGAATCCCACTGACCCGAATCGAACGATCGGCGTGTTTCCATCGACTTGGGTGGCGAATCCCGACGAGAAGTTGATGGGTGTCCCCAACAGAGAACCTTACGAATCGGTCTACAACATCGCGATTCACAACTTGAACATCCACGGTGACGCCATCGAAGGGCGTCGCGTCTACTCCATCGACTCCAAGGCCATTCGGGCAATACTGTACCGGGATCAGGAGTTCCATGTAGCTTTGGGCGGGTTGACAGAGACCTTCATGGGAAGTGTCGAAAGAGTAAAGAAGTATGACGTTCTCCGTCAAGAGTTCATGGTAGGCAGAGTAGGTGTTGGGTTCACGTTTCTATGTAAGACCGAGTTCATCATCACAACGGAAATCACGAAGTAGGAGCGACTATGGCAACCCAGGAAGAGATCGATAGCAAGCACGAGAGGATCGATGCTCTCCGTCAGGAGATCGCCGATTACAAAGTGCAGCAGGCGATCGCCAACGCCGAAGCCACCCTTGACTACCAGCTTGGGGCTCTCGCAGAGGAAGAGTTGTCTCTGGAGGGGCAACTCCGGGCTCTCAAGGAAGCCGATGAGCAGGCCGCGAACGTCAAGACTCAGGCAGAGCAGGATGCTGAGGCATTCGCCGCTGCCAAGGAGGCGGAAGCCGCCGCCGCAGCGGATGCAGAAGCAGCCGCCGAAGCCGACCGTCAGGCAGCAGCCGCCGCCCAGGAAAACAAGGAGTGATCTAGATGGGTCTCATCGCACAGGCCGGTCATGTCGGCATTCGTACTCAGGCCACCAAGGGAGTGTATGCCGACCCCGGTGCGGTCGCTCCCAACCAGGGCGTGTTCCTCTACGTCCGTTCGGGCGCGCTGGGTGGCAACCGTGAACTTCTGATTCCCGATCCGGAAATCGGTGGTTCACGAGACATCCCCGATGCCCAGCTTGGGCCAATCGCGTACTCCGGTGAGTACGACGTGTACGCCCGCATGGAATCGCTGTCGTTGCTTCTCTACGGTGCTCTTGGCACCAAGGCAACGGCCGGTACAGCGGCCACGGGCTTCACTCACACGATCACCCCGGCCGATACGACCGGTCTTCCCTGGATCTCCGTGGAAGAGAAGATCACCAACAGCTTCGAAGTGTTCAAATACACCGATGCCAAGATCAACACGTTCCACCTGGAGGCCGACGCCAACGGCTACCTGATGTCGACGGCAGGCTTCATTGCTCTGACGCAGGCGACGACCACGGCGACGGCGTCAGTCGCTCAGCGCCGTGACACCAGCCCCCTGGTGGTCGGCACCAACATCGGTGTGGCGTGGAACGGTGCCAACCTTCCGGCCAAGAGCTTCTCGCTCGACATCAACAACAACATCGAGGACGACGACTTCCGCCTTGGCTCGCTGTTCCTGGGTGACCTCACCGAGAAGCGTCGTGAGATCACGATGTCGGTGACGATCCGACCGAACGACGCGGCGCTGTGGAAGACGGCTATGTGGGGTGGGCCATCCGCCACGACACCGTCGGGCCAGTCCTTCAAAGACGACGTGGTCATCACGATCTCGTCCTACGAGGACATCCCCGCTACCACGCCTGCTGGCACCAAGTACTCCTGCATCTTCACCATTCCGACCGCGATCATCGCTCCGTTCTCGGTTGATCCCAGTGGTGACGACATCCTGGAGCACGACATCGAGATCCGGGCCGTCCGCTACAACGCCGCCAGCCCGATCATGACTGTGGCCGTGAAGAACAGCTACACGCAGGTTCCCTGATCCGCAAGATTCACAACAAACCACAAGAGCACAGGAGGCTCTACTATGGAAACAGATATCGACACCGAAGCCGCAGAGATCGCCGAACAGGAACGTCAGCAACGGACACTGGAGGCGATGAAGGAAGCCGGGGTATCGCTTGACGAATACACCCAGGTTGACTACTTCGGCTTTGAGGTTGTCCACCGTGTGCAGCTTCCGGATGGCAAGTCGTACATCGACCATCAGGTTCTGAATGAGGGCGCTCGCCGGTCGTACATGAATCAGGTGAACCGTGAGGTTCGTCTTCAGAAGGGCGGCGACGCCTACATGAAGATGGCGACCGGCGATGAGCGACATTCGCTGCTGAAGCAGGCCATCGTCGGCTGGAACCTCATGACCAAGAACAAGGATGGGGAACTGGTTCCCATCAACTTCACTGGTCAGAATCTTGCCAGGTTCCTGGAGTCGGCTCCACCGAGAGTCATCGACGTGATCGAGAAGGATGTCAGGGAGAAGAATCCCTGGCTGCTGGGTGATGTCACGATCGAGGACATCCGCGAACAGATCTCCGACCTTGAGGAGATGCTTGAGACGAAGTTGAAAGAGGCCGAGGGAAAAGAGTCCTAGAGGCTCAAGCGGAGTCGTACTTCAATCAAAAACCCGTAGAGGGTCGAGTTCATGAGTCCCTGAGGCTCTACCTCCAATGTCAGTCCATGAAGTGGGCTCATCTGCCGGTGGCCGGTGGGATCTACGATCAGCAACCGGCATTGCTTGATGATTTTGTCATGATCGACAGGATCAACAACAAAGCAAGGGCTCGCCAGCAGGCGATGGATGCCCGGAAGGCTCGCAGGAAGTAGACCATGAACGCAACTCTCAACATCGTCGTCAGGGTGGCAGCGAAGCAGGCGCAAGCTCAACTCGCTGCCACCGCTGCCGCTGCAAAGGCGATCGGTGCTGGTGGTGCGCTGGGAGCAAACGCCAAAGGGTTGAGTGCCAATGCTTCGGGCATGGGTGCTTACTTGGGTAAGCTCCGAGAAGCGGTAAAAGCTCAGCAGAGCTTCTCTAGTCTGTTGGCGAACAATGCCCTGAGTAAAGCGGGCAAGAACATGACTTGGGTTGGGCGTCAGTTGGCGTTCAACTTTACCCTCCCGTTGGTATTGGCGGGGAAGGCGTTGTTCTCGTTCAACATGGACCTTGAGAGATCCATGACTCAGGTCCGTAAGGTCTATGGCAACCTGGGTGAAGATCAGAACGTGCTCAAGGCTGAGACCGAGGCTTTGTCCAAATCGTTTGAGCTTTTGAGCACACGGTTCGGCGTACTCCAGACCGATGTCATCGACATCGGCGCTGCCTGGGCATCGGCTGGTTCGTCTGGTCGAGGGCTCGCAGAGAACACCAGGGCCACCTTGGAACTCATGATTCTGGGTGAGATGGACGCGGCCTCAGCCACGGAGGCCTTGATCGCGATCCAAGCCCAATGGCGTCTGTCGACTTATGACGCTGCTGGTGGAGTGAGTGAACTCCACAAGGCGATGTCGATCATGAACATCGTGGAAAACGAGACCGGCATCACGATGGCGGGCTTGGTGGAGGTCTTTCAGCGAGCCAGCGGTTCTGCTCGTTCTGCTGGTGTGACGATTGATGAATTGGCGGGGTTCGCTGCGGCTCTCGTTCCGGCGACAGGCAGTGCGGCTCAAGCCGGTAACGCCCTCAAGACGATCTTCTCTCGGTTGCAAGATCCCACGCAGGAGACAGTTGATGTCTTGAAGGAGATTGGGTTTACGGTCTCCGATCCCTCCTGGCTGGGTGCCACTGCCACTCAGAAGATTAAGATGCTTGCGGGTCAGTGGGACAATCTCTCCACGGCTCAGAGAGGAATTGCTTCCAGCACGATCGCGTCCCGGTGGCAGGTCTCGCGCTTCGACGTTCTGATGGATGACGTGTCGTCCTCCACCGGATACTTCGCCAAAGCGATGGAAGCGGCCAACGGCCCAGTAGATGACGCGGAGCAGTATCAGAAAGAGTTGATGCAGGTTCTTGATTCCAACCCTAAAAAGTGGGACATCATGACCAATTCGATCAAGAACTCGATGGCGTCGGCCTTCATACCGTTGATCCCGGTCATCATGAACATCGTGAACTTCATCCGTCAGTTGGCGGATGCCTTCGCCAAGTTGAGCCCCAAGACCCGAGGGATCATCTTGTACGGGCTGGCGCTCGTCGCGATCGTTGGTCCGATTCTGATCGTCATTGGGTCGTTGCTGAACCTCATGGCAGTCATTGATGTCTTCAGTACGTTGGTGTGGAGACGAGCCAAGACGTTGGCCAGAGCCTTCAGGTACATCGGTATCCAATTCTACAAGCTGGTGGTGCAGCCGATCCTGACGGGTCTGTGGACGATCGTTGGCGCTATTGCTGGCACTCTCGGTATTCCGGTCTGGGCTGTGCTCGCCATCATCGTTGCTGTTGCCGCGGCCATTGCCTTGGTTCTCACGACAGACATCGAAGACCCCTTCATTCGGGTCTTCCAGAGCATCGTGGATGCCATTGCTGAATTGCCTTCCATCATGGCGGAGGTCTTCACGAACGTTATCCACGTTCTGGGGCGGGCGATGGAAGTTGTGGTTGATCTTCTGTCGTACCTGAATCCTTTTGCTCGTCACTCACCGTCGCTGGTCGACAACGTGAGGGCGGGTGTGTCGACCATCCTGGATGAGTACGATCGGTTGAAGTCGATTCCGGCCACCGTGGCTCGGGCGATGGCGTCGCTGGGAGCGTTCCGGGCCGTTGCCAGCAATGACATCACCGGGTTCCGGCGCACCAAGACTGATGCTGATGTGGCGAAGATCACGGCAATGAACCCGGCTGCTGGAAACGCCGCTGCGGTGATGGCGGACAGCATTGACGAGTTGTACGCCGCATTGGAGCCGTTGACCGTCGAAATCGAGGCACAGAGCCGGATCGTGGACGATCTGAGCCGTGCCTACGACGCCGCGACCCAACGAATGGACGAGGCCAATGATGTGGTCGATGCCATCACGGACGAGTTGGACGCTGTTGGGGAGCGACTGGACGCTGCCAAGAGCAAGCTGAACGATTTCGCCAGTGCTCCTATCGCTGGCATGAGGGACATGGAAGATCAGATCTTCGCCAACTCTCAGGCGCAGAATGTTCTCAACTTGAGGCTCTTGGAGTTTGAGCGAGCCGGGACATCGATCGAAAAGATCCAAGAGAAATGGGCAGCACTCAACGCGGACATCGAGATGCTGCGAGGCAAGCGCGAAGACCTCCGATTGGCGGGGGCTGGCTCCGATGTTCTCGGTGCTTACGATGAGCAGATCAAGGCTCTGGAGGATCAGAAGGGTGGACTCCAGGATTCTCAGAATGAGATCCAGGCTATTCAGGATCAACTTGATGAGTTGGATCTGGAGGGTCGATTCCTTGACCTGACGAAGTCCATCACATTCGATCCGCTGGTTCGTGAGATCGATCAGATGGTCAATGGCGTTGAAGAGTTGACTTTCGATGAGATCATCGCGGGTATCACTGAACAGCAGAAGATTGTTAATGAACTTCAACCACAATACGACGGATTGGTGCAGAAGCAGAAAGAAGCACAGGCGGTCGCCAAGGAAGCTGCTGCGGCGCAGGAGTTGGTGGGTGACCAGCTTGATATTGAGCAGACCAAGTTGGATCAACTTGAAGATGCGTATCGAGACATCAAAGACTTGATCTCTGAGATGGAATCCGAGATGGCGGACTACATCTCGATGGCTGAGACCGCGGCCAACATCGAAAAGACCAAGAAGGGTGATGAGGAAAGTCTCTTTGCTGCCGGTGAAGGAGTCGACTTCGACGTTGCTGGTGGAGATTCGACTCTCGGTCGCGAGGGTGATCTGTTTGACATCGAGGCTTTCAACAAGGAGTTGGAAACTGAGATCGATGAAGCAATGAAGAAAATGGGCGACTTCGATATCTTCGCCGCATTCGGAGACAGCATCGACAAGCTCAAGGGGTGGAAAGATAAGGCTATTGAAGTCTTCAAGTCTATTCCTGACTGGATGAAGCAGCATTGGCCACAGTTGTTGATCGGTGCTTTGGCGGCAGTGCTCATCCTTGTGTTCGGTCCATTCGGTCCTCTGATCGCCGCAGCCCTCGGCGCGGCGATCGCCTACGTCGCTGGCCCCGTAGCGAAGTGGACTTATGACCACATCTTGAAGCCGATGTACGATGTGCTCCTGGGCATCGGTCAATGGTTGATGGATAATCTTGTTCAGCCGGTAGCTGACTTCTTCGCTTCTCTGGGTGGGTCTACTGTCGATTTCTCTACGTCGATATGGGACTTCTTCACTGATCTGGGTTCGGCCATCTGGGGCTTCTTCCGCGGCGTAGTGGGAGCGGTCATCGGTTTCTTCCGGGGCGTCGGAGGAGTTCTCAGCACCATTTGGAACAGCGTGATCATGCCGGTATTCGGTGCCATTGCTTCCGTAGTGGGAGGATTGGTCGATGTCTTTGCGACGGTCTGGGGAGCGATCTCCGGAGCCATCATGGCAGCTTGGAATATCATTTACCCGATCTTCCAGACTCTCTGGGGCTACATCGATGGGTACATCATTCCGATCTTGCAGTTGATCTTCGTCACTGTGGAGATCGTGTTCACACTTATTTGGAAGATCATCCAGGCGGCTTGGTGGATCATTCAGGAATACTTCGATCTCTGGGTGGACTATCTCCACCTTCTCATCGATGTCTTCGGATTGGTATGGGACCACATTGACGATGTCGCGGGATGGATTTCCACTGCCATCGGGATCATGGTGGATTTCATCACAGATGTCTTCGACATCCTGGACTGGATAATCAGGAACGTCGTTGTCAAGGCATTTGATTGGTTTCGTGACAGGGTTGTTGACGTTGCCGACATCGTCTGGAAAGCCATCCAGGGGATGTGGGCTGTCATGGAAGAGATCTTCACTGCCATCGACTACATCATCGATACGCTTGTGGTGCCAGCCTTCAGATGGTTTGGAGATCAGGTCAGGTGGGTTGTTGACAACTTGATCACCCCCGCTATGAACTGGCTGAGGGACAACGTCATGCAGCCGGTGATGAATGCGATCACGTCGATCGTTCAAATTGGTTACGACGCGATCAGAGGAATCTTCGCTGGATTCCAGGAGATATTGACTCCTGTTCAGGCTGCGCTGAGATGGCTCTACAACAGTGTCATCAAGCCGATCATGGAGGCGATCGGATCGCTTATCTCTGGGGTTTGGAACGGAATTCTGGACACGATCGCTGGCGGTATCAACGGATTCATCGGTGCGTTCAACTTGGTTGCCGATGCGGTGAATGCTGTGGCGTCCCTGTTGGGCATTGGCCACAAAGTCAGCCATATGGACCCAGTCAGCCTGAATGCCCTCAAATGGAACTTCGATACGGGAGAATCCGATGCAGCAGTGAATGGCGGCGGCGGCGGCTCGGGTGGAGCCGTACCGCGGTTCGCCAAGGGTGGTGTGGTTGGCGAAGAGGGTGGTGCCGTTGCCGGAATGCGCGCTCTGGTGGGCGAAGGATCGAACATCTTCCCCGAGTTCGTCATCCCGACCGATCCCAAGTATCGTCAGCGTGCTCGCGGCCTCTACTCCGAACTCGGACATGTGTTCGGTGAAGATGAGCAGGGTTATTCCAACATGGACCTCTTTGGCATCGGCGACATCGTCAAAAATGGGTTCAATGCAGCGAAGAGCGGTATCGGCAAGGTGACAGGATTCCTCAAGGACAAAGCTATTGAGACTCTCTGGAATCCTGCTCACTGGCTTGCTCAGCAAGCTGTCAATCGCATTCCCAATAAGTTCCTCAAGGATTCAGGACAAGGCGTACTGAATGCAGTCAATGACTGGATCACGGGAGCAGACAATGCTTGGAATGAGGAAGCAAGCAAGCGATTGCCTCCTCAGGTGGAGGCGGGGGCAGGTTCGTGGAGGGCCATTCCTCCAGTCCTTCAGGCGTTGGGAATTCCGTACAAGATTCTGAGCACCTACCGCCCCGGAGCTATCACCCGAAACACTGGTCAGCCTTCTTGGCACGGCAAGGATCGAGCCATCGACCTTTCGGGGCCGTCGGGCATGATCAACTACAGTCCTCATGACTTGTTGGATATCAACCATGCCATCTACCGCGCCTTCAAGCCTCAATTGAAGGAACTGATTTACGGTGGACCGGGGGCGACGAACGTCTTCCGGGGAGCGGATCACAGCTTCTCTCCTGCTCTCATGCGTGAGCACATCAACCACGTCCATGCCGCCCTTGCTCGCGGCGGACTGGTTGTTCCTCGCACCAATGGAGGAACCCTCCTGAGGGTGGGCGAAGGATTGCATGATGAAGCTATTCAAGTGACGCCACTGCACGGCAAATCAGAGAGTGGCGAGAACGTTACGCTCAACTTCTATGGTGATCTGTCCTTCCCGAACATCACAGATCCGCATGATGCTGATCGATTCATTACCAACCTCAAGTCTCTGGGACAAGTGAGATGACCACAGCTACTCTTCGACCCACCAACGTCACACCTGACGTTTCGGGTGTTCTGGTCGGCGCTGCCACCCACATCCTGGCTGCTAGCGACGACCTGGATGCTTCGTATACGCAGACCACCAACGTGGCTGGCTGGCTTCCGCTGAATGGTCAGGACGGATACGTCGGTTATTACTTCACTGTTCCGATTGGGAACGTGGTGACATCTCGGCGATTCGGCATTCGCACCGCGACGGCTTGTTACTTCGCTTTGGCCACGGGCTACAGCGACCACACCCACACAGCGAGCCTGGCGACTGAGTACACCACGGTCAATACCACTCCGGTGGCGGTCACGTCGGCGGGGGCTGACGTGCAGGTGTTCGGTTCGGTCCACGTCACGGGCGCGAACACTGTTGCCCGCTTCTACGAGGCGTATCTGGATGTCACCTACTTTGGAATCCCGACTGCTCCGACTGCTCTCGCCGCCACGGGGCTGACCACCAGTCGTCGTCCAACGCTGACCTGGACACACAATGATGCGGCCACGGGTGGGACGCAGGCTGGCTTCCAGGTCAAGATCTTCACTTTGGCTCAAGCCACGGTCGGTGGGTTCAACGTCGATACGTCACCGAACACGGTGGATTCCGGCGTCGTCACGAGTACGACTTCCAGTTGGCTCTCCAGTGGCGATCTCAGCAACGGTGCAGCTTATCGCTTCTTTGTCAGGACGTACAACGGTTCAGGTGCCGTCAAGACGACAGCGGGTGCCTGGTCGGCATTCTCAGCCTTCACGATGGCGATCCCGGTGTCGGTGCCGACGAACGTTGCTCCGACCACCACGCAGACGACATCGCGGCCGACGTTCAATGCCACGGTCGCTGCTATGGCGAGCAGTGTCAAGATGATCCGAACATGGGAACTGTCGACCACCAGCAACTTCGCTGCGACCTATGCTTCCTATGCTGAGACGACTTACGAGACGAGTAAGTCGCTGCCGTTCACTCCCACCTACGGCGCAGGACGATTGCCTCAGGGTACTTGGTATCTACGATGTAAGGCCACGGATGAGTTCGGGGTGGTGAGTGCCCTCTCCACCGTGGTCTCCTTTGCCATCACGCATCCACCGACCACGGCTAATCGTCTCCCTGGTTCGGGCACGAGTATCGCTTATTTGGCGAACAACACGGCGATCGGTACCTGGCAGTTCCAAGATCCAGATCCACAGGACTTCCAACTCAAGTATGAGGCCGAGTTGTGGAAGGCCTCCGCTCCGGGCACCGTCAAGACGACAGGAATCGTCGTCTCCGGGAGCCAGACCGGCACCTGGACTGCGCTGGATGCCACTTGGAAGGATACGGAGCTTCGCTGGCGTGTCAGGGTCTACGACCAGGACAACGTCGTCGGTGCTTATTCCATCGATCAGGGATTCTTCCTGCGCGATCTTCCAACGGTGACGTTGACCTCTCCGACGAACGGTCAGGTAATCAACACGGCTCAGCCGACCATCACATGGAGCTTCGCAGCTTCTGCGGGTCGAACTCAAGTGAACTACCGAGTGTACGTCACCGACGTGAACGGTCAGCTTGTCGTTGCTGACTCAGGCACTGTGTCGGGGAACGCGACTTCCTACAGGTTGGAAAATCCTGTGGTTCTGGTGGATAAGCCTTATTCCGTCACCCTGGTTGTGACGGATTCGTCTGGGCTGACAAGGACGGTCACCAACAACTTCACTTCCGCTTACCTTCTTCCCGCTACCCCTATCTTCACGTTGGATACCAGTCGATTCGGGGGGTATGGATTGGTGATTCTCGATTGGTCTGATAGTTCCCGAGATGCGGCTTGGGTGGGTTGGAGAGTTCTTCGTCGTCCGAAGGGCTACATGACGTGGCAGGAGTTGGCGTTCTTCTCTGTCGATACGAGAAGCTTCAACGATTACTCTGCGCCGACGCGAACCAACCTTGAATACTCAGTCGTTCAAGTCTCCTTCAATCAGGGAGCAAACGTGGAGTCGGCTTACCCGATCTCCCCGTTCTACGGTGACTGCCCTCAATACATAATCGTGTGTCCTGAAATGGACATGAACCTCACTCTGCACCACGTCACTGCTGATGACTTTGAGGATGAGCAGGAGATGGCTGTGACCAAGTTGATTGGTCGCGGTCGTCGTGTGGAATATGGAACAAGATTTGGATACACCGGATCTCTCACGGCAACCTTCCGCGACGTTCCACAGCAGTCGGCTCGTCTTCAGAGGTTGATCCTTGAGGAACTGCGAGATTCCGGGTGTGAATTGTTCCTTCGCAACCCATTCGGGGATGTGTGGTCCGTGGGTTTGGAAAGTGCTCGCATCACCCGCCTGGCTGGAGTTGGGCTGTCAGAAATGACGACCGTCAATATTACTTACACTGAGATCACAGCTTAAAGGATTGGCATGACCATTAAAAGTGTGACCGTCAAGAACGGCACGACTGGGCCTGACTATGACGTTCTCGGGGACGAGATCACAAAGAGTGGTGCCACGGGAATCGCTCAGTTGAATGTCTTGCTGGCTCGGCGTCGGGATTCCATGAGCGTCTTGGATGACCCCACGGGGAACCTCGCTGACATTTCTGTTGATCACAACGGTCGACTCCAATCGACGCCCAACGCCTTGATGGAGTCCGTCACTTCCACCATTGTGGCAACAGCAGGAACTGTGGTGATCACAACTGAAGGTGCAGCCGTCGTCTACGCCTACTTCAGTGGAACGTATGCCGGTCTCACCGTTGCTTACGAGACATCCGCAGATGATGGTGTGACTTGGTGGGCCGTGAATGGTCACTACGTCTTGGACGGCGCAGTGAACACAACTCAAGCCATTCCGACCAACGGTGTGAGCTTGTGCATCATTCCCACTGCTGGTGCAGATCGAGTTCGTGTTCGTGCGACAGCGTTCACGAGCGGCACGGCCAACGTTCGTTTGAGGGCGATGGCGATCGCTGCGACTCACACCAATTCGGGTGTCGGCGGACAAGTTGCTACTGACCTCCCTGTCCTCGGTAACCCGATCTACAACGGTGCTCGCGCCAACAACATTCAGCCGGTGGCGATGAGTGCTGATGGCGACATGGTGCCGATGTGGGCAGATCGCAACGGTGCTGTCGTCTCGGTCGTCCACGAAAGAATGATCAGGATCAGCGCGACTCCGGCCATCACGTTGACCCCCTACACCGCTGGCGATCAGGTGGGTGGCGTCATGACGTTCACGAATGCCACGTTGGCACTTGGTCGTTCTGGGTACGTCAGGAACGTCCTCATCGTGGACAAGTCCAAGGTGAAGGCACCATTCACGATGTGGCTGTTCACCCTCACTCCAACCTTGGTCTCAACGGACAACGCTCCATTCGACATGCTGGATGCCAGCTTGGATACGGCTCTGCTGATTGGTCATGTTGATTTCCTTACGGCCGACTATCGCGACACGGCGTCTGGTTCGGCTTGCACCGGAAGGTTCGTGGGGGGCGACATCGAGATGCCGTTCGTCACGACGACCACAGCAAACATCTTCGGGGTGCTGGTGACGAGTGGAACACCCACGTTCACGTCCGTCAGCGACCTTGTGGTAAACTTCTATTCTCGGCAGATGTAGATGGCAACAATCTTCTTCGCTCGTCCAGGATTTGGTGAAGGTGGTCAAGAGGGAATCCGCGAGACCATCTACGAGCCACCGAACATCATCTACGGCGTCACACCAACCTTCGACATCATCGATCAGTTTGAAGCTGATCATGTGACGGTGGTGGCTTGGGCGGATATCTACGAATCCGACAATGTGACACCTTGGCGCGAATATGTTGCCGTGGAATCCGGATCAGTCAGTGTGGACATGACTCGATCGGAACGTCGGAACCTGGAGATCACTCTCAACGATGCTGATGGAGACCTCGGATATGGTCCGGGATTCTTCTGGTACGACAAGATCATTCATGTCTGCAAGGGGATTCGCCTCGACAATGGCGACTTCTATATGACCTACATGGGTGAGTTCATTCCTGACAACATCCAGCGCCCACACTTCCCTCGGACGCTGCAAGTAACGGCTCGCGACTTCACCAAGAAGTTGATGATGGACAAGTTCCCGGACACGATTACTTTCGCTGCTGGGCTGAATGTGGGGACGGTGATCTCCACGATGGCTACGAATGCGGGTGTCACCAAGAAGAACTTCGCTCCCACGACGAACGTCCTCTTGGCTGATATGCCTTACAGTCGTGGTGATACGCGGTGGAACGTGATGGAAGGCTTGGCTCAGGGAATTGGCTTTGAATTGTTCTTCAGTGGTCAGGGGTATCTGACCTTTCGACCGAATGTCGATCCGTTCACGGCTCCGGTGTCGTATACGTTCCGCACGGGTCTGGATGCCAACTTGGTGAACTTCAGTCGAACGACGACTGATGCCTTCATGTTCAACGATGTGATCGTCCACGGGAGTTCGACCAACAATGCTCTCGTGATGGGTCGAGCGGAGAACAACAACGCGAACAGTCCGACCAGGATTGCCAAGGTGGGACGGAGAATGAACATGTTCCCAAGTGAATCCGTTCCGGACAACGCCACTGCTCTGGCCAACGCCACGTCTCTGTTGAAGGTGGCTGGTCTGGAGCAATACGACATGAGCTTGGAATCGATTGCCGCACCCTGGCTGGAAGCCGGGGATGCCGTGGAGACTTTGATCGATGATTCGGCTCCCGGAGATCCGACTCGGTTCCTGCTTTCAAGCTTCAGCATTCCTCTGGGTCTGGGCTCCATGTCCGGATCTGCCAAACGTGTCGCCCTAGTTGGATAGGACAAGTCATGGTCACAACCTCTCTTTCCGTGTACCGCCGATCTGGGGCGAGATCCACGTCTGCTGTCATCGCGACACCGACCGCGACTCGTGCGACCAGTTCGCTTTCCACCTTCAACAGCGCCGCGCAGATGCGGGACATCATTCGTAGCTACGCCCACGAAGTGGTGGATGAACAGCGTCCACAGGTCAGGTATGCGACGGTCATCAGCGTCCACGCCACACTGCGCGTAGCGTTCTGTCAATGGCCGGGAGAAGCCCCGACCTTCCCTGTCCCCTACGGGAGTGCTCAGCCGTTCGCTGGTCAGACTGTCCGCATATCGGGTCGCCCAGGTGCTCTCTACATCGAAGACGTTTTGTCGGTTGGCATCAACCAGGGTGATGATGTTCCCAGCGGTGGAAAGATCTTCCACCGGATTGCTGGCAAAGACATCCTCACGATTCAGAATCCGAACAACCCGACCACCTTGGGTGGTTGGGTCATGCAGATGCACCCTGGTCACGCTGGCGCATATCTTACGTTGCATCCTGCGTCTTACGCAGCGACAGCTTATGTTCTTCTGGCTGATGGGACCAACTCATTCGTCTCGGCAAATACGGGTGGGGCTGTGTTTATCCGGGCCGGTGCCAACGACGGTGCTCACCAAGTACAAGTTCATTCTGCTGGAGTGAACGTGGCTGGCACATTCAATACCGACGGCGCGGCGAACGTAGCGGGCGCTCTTTCTGTTACAGGCGCGATTACTGGCGCGAGTTATGTCCGCGCCGAAGGCGGCTATGTCTCGTCGGACACAGACACCTATGTTCGCAACTACTTCAATGGTACGTCCAAGACCGGACACCGGATCAGGATTGGGCCTTGGGCATCAGATACTGGCTGGACTTGCTACATCGGGAACTGCGGTTACTTCCTCTTGGATCACGTCTCTTCAACGTCGAATGCACACCTTCGTGCGTACAGCACGTTGCGAATCGGAGGCAACAGCGACGATCAACTTATCATCAACAACGGGGGCGTGACTTCCACGGTTGGTTTTAGCGCTTACGCTGTCGCGACGACTATGGACGTTACGGCCGGAAGACAGTTCATTTCCAATGCTGGTCCTTGCATCACGAACTGGGTGAATAGCGCGGGAGGCCACACCAGCATGGGAATGCAGGCTCGCTCCGGTGGACTCGTCTGCGGGTATGCGGCATGGGTGACGCCTTATGGCTTTGCACCGACTATGCAAGTCAACGGTGGCGTCGGTGAGATGTTTGAGTTCAAGAACAATAATGCCACTGACTACAACTGGATCAAGGCTGGAGATTTCGTTAAGCCTTCATCGCGTGATTTGAAGGTGAATGTACGTTCGGCTACGTCAGAACATCGAGACAAGGCATATGAAGCGCTCAAGAACGTTCGCACCGTCGTGTACGACGCCGAGGTTGGTGAGCTTCATATCAGAGGTAATGAGCGCTTCCGCGACGTCAACCGTCGCTGGAAGGCGATGGGGCATCAACCTCTTGAGTTGTCACCTAATCATATTGAGTCCGTTCCGCATGATTGCACTGAGTCTGATAAGTGCTGCGGTACGGCGGAAGTACCTTGTGGTGCGTATACGCGCAGCAAGGATCAGCGTGGGTTCATTGCAGAAGAATTGATGACAGCGTTGCCCAAAGCGATCGCTTACGACTTGCAAAATGAACCGATGGGGATTTCGTATGCCGTGATCACCACAGAGTTGTGGGACATCGTTGCCCATCTTGTGCAGCGAATCGAAACGCTGGAAGCTGAACTGCCACCCGGACATCAGAATTAGCGTTTGGGGAAGACCGCAGTTGCCTTGGCGTTGGCTGTCGTGGTGACGTACTTGCGAAGTTCCCACTTCTGTTCGTCGGTGATCTGATCTCCGGCGAGGATCTCATCGATTTCTGGCAGACTCAGACGTGCCAGCGGGTCGAGATTGAGCACCCGGTTGACCCCGTGGTGCTCAATTTTGCGGCTCTTGCGAACCTCCAGCTTGACCTGTACCCCGGTCTCGTAGTTGATCACGGGAACTTCATGCTCATCGAGTAGTTCACTCATGAAGTCTTCCAATTGAGCGATCGTGTCGCTGACTGCGTTCCGGGCAGCTTTGAGTTCGGCCAGACGTGTCGCGGCTCGCATTGGATCGTTGCGGAGCTTGACGATGTTGCCGACTTCGATTGCACGAGCGAGTTCGGGGCAGTCGGCTTTGCGGACGCAGTACCGGCAGTTCTCGTTGATCGTCATCTTCGTGCCATCGCTGGCCAGGATGCGCTGGTACACGTCTTTCAAGTAGCGCCAGGTGGCCTGGTTGTCCTCACGGGTGAACTTCACGCTCACGGGGCCGGTTCGCATCTGATCGAGCGTCACCCAGATCGCCGGGGGCTCGTCTCTCTTGTATTTGATGGCGGCGCTCAGGGCGTAGATCCGCACCTGGATGGTTGAGCGCATGTCCTCAGCGTCGAGCACCTTCCGCCACGTCTTGTAGTCGATGACATCGATCGAGCCGTCGGGCATCCGATCACCGCGGTCCCAGATGTAGGTGACCTGGACTGTCTTGTTGCCAACCTTGAGCGGGAACGTCTCTTTCACTTCGGTCGTGAGAACCTCGTGGGGCGGGAACTCCTGCCAGCGATCGTAGAAGTCCCGGAGCATTTTGCGGCCGTCCTTGATCATCTCCTGGTTCAGCCCGTGCATGATCGCATCCTGGTCGAACTGCTTGAGCAGGAGGTCGACATCGGCGGGAGCGCCAGCGTTCACCCACTCTTCGCAGGCTGTGTGGACGCTGGTTCCGAGATCAGCCGCGGCACCCGATCGTTCCTTTACCCGGTCGATGTAGTGGGCGTGGTACATGGCTTCGCAATCTTCGAAGCACTTGATCGATGATGCTGACAGAGTTCTCGGTTCCATGACGCTCCTCAGGGAAGATACTAAAGATGACAGAGGCCGCTCGCAGTGAGCGAACGGCCTCTGTCCCGACAACCAAGGATGTTTGGAGATTCCCCTTGATTGGGCTCCAATATACCGGGTCGCGGGGCTCGTGGTCAATCCATGACTCAAGATCTTTGTTATCGGTATGCTGGAGAAATGGCTAAGAAGACTGCCAAGATCCCTGGCGATGACGTGCCTGACATCGGCGACGACCTGAGCGATCGCGAGGAGTACCTCAACGATCCCGCACACGTCGACATCCGAGTTCTGTTCCCCGACAAGGAGCCGTCATGAGCGACGCGACGTTCCCTTACGGGTATTCGCGGCCACCGGAGGGTGGCCCACAGGGCATGGGCACCATGCTCACTTGGGAGCAGATGCTGACCAAGAAGACGGTTCATCTCCTGCATCCGGAGGTTCAGCGACGCCTGCAACACCTGATCTTCACGGCGTACAGCCTCGGTATCCCACTTGGAGTGGGTGGAGGTTGGCGTGTGCAGCCGGTTACCCCGACGAGCGGCTTCGCCTCACCGGGGAACTCGTGGCACGAGTCCTGTCCCGTCAGTCCCGAGAGCGCGACGGCTCTGGCGATCGACATGGTGCCGAATGTGTCTTGGAACTGGATGGAGGAGCATTGCGGAAAGTTCGGATTCCGCACATTCCGCAATGTGAACAAAGAGCCGTGGCACATCCAGCCGACGGAGATCAGCGCATCACGCAGATACGCCACAGTGTTGCCGAACTTGTATACCTGGGATCTTCCGACTTGGGAACTTCCAGGCGAACCGGAGCCAACGCCGCCACCCGTGGAGCCGACACCGATACCACCAACGCCAACAGGAGTGTTCACCGTGAACGGATACCGCAAGGATGTCAAGCAAGGCAGTCAGGGCAAGATGGCTAAGATGTGCCAGCAACAGATCAACCTTCTCTCCGGGCAGGGAGTGGTCGAAGATGGCAACTTCGGATCACAGTCTGTGGGCGCTCTGAAGAATGTCCAAGCTGTGCTGGGTCAGACCGCTGACGGATGGTGCGGTGCCAAGACGTGGCAGGCGATGGAGGACGGCATCAAGGTGCAGGCCAACGCAGGAGACTGGGACTGATGTCCGACGACGACACGCCGGTCGTCCGCTCCACGCCGGTCAGGTCACTGTGGCAACGGGAGCCGGTTCGTGTCATGAACATCTTGTTCACGTTCATCGCTGCTGTCAATGCCATTTTGCTGGGAGCCGATGTGTACGACGGTGCGGTGGCGGGCATAGTCACAGGCGTCATCGCTGCCGCGGCAGCGGCCATAAACGAACTGTTCACACGGGCCGAAGTGGTGCCCCTCCAGCCGTTGCGTGACCTCGCCGCGGCCACCGAAGGGCAGTCGGGATGAAGCATGTTCAAGGGCCGCTCCGTTATCGAAATAATGGTGCTTTGGTTCTCGTTCATCGTCGGCTTTATACTTCTGGCTACGGGTGGTACGATCTCCATCGTCAAGCTTTTGCATCCAGAAACCAACATGGACAGAGCCACGGACACGCTCTTCACAGCCATCACCATCGTCCTCGGCGCGTTGCTTGGAATGCTCACTGTGCGAGGAGCCGCCACGACGGACATGCGTCAGCGGCCGGGGGAAGACCATTCGGCTGACCTGCGTCAAGGAGTCAATGAGGAGGAAGCGATCGACATAACCGATCGGACTGAATGACACCGCTCATCTTCCTCTCGATCTGTGCCATCACTTCCGGCACGATGGTGGGGGTGACTACTCTCATACAAGAGGACGCCAGCCCGCCGCCCACCACTACCGTGACGGACAATGGGCAAGTTGCACCAGAGACGACTACAGTCGTCGTCGTGGGTGAGCCGGGGCCACCCGGACCACCCGGACCACAGGGAGAGCGCGGAGAGCAAGGAGAGCCTGGTGTCGGTGAAGTCGGTCCTGCTGGGCCTGCTGGTTTGGACGGGAGCGTCGGCAGTCCTGGCAGTCCTGGTCGGCAAGGTGATCAAGGGATACCAGGAAGTCGAGGACCGGCCGGTCCCGCGACCCCTGGCTTACCCGGTCCTCCGGGGGAGCCCGGACCTCCAGGAGAGCCCGGTGCGCCTGGTGAGGCCATTCCCGGAAGCCAAGGAGAACCGGGTCCACCCGGACCTCCTGGGCCTCCTGGACCCCCGGCCGAAGGACTGAACTGTCCTGACGGGTTCGTGGGGGAACCGCTTACCTTGAATAGTCCGGGTGGTCAGGTGACTCTCTTTACCTGTATCCAGCAGTGATTCAATCCTGGCGTGGATCGTGACCAGGGAATAGAGTGTCGCAAAGCGTCCTTTCAAGGAGATAAGTAGTTCGCATGTCAAACGAAGAGAACAAAGAGAATCTATCCGTCGGGGGCAATGGCATCTCAACACTCCCCCAAGGCATGACTCAAGAGGAAGCCGACCGCCTTGTGCGCGAAGCCGACGAACGTCAGGCCCGAATCGATGCCGGTGAGGAAGAATAAGTCATGGCCCTCGGATACGTCACATCCCTTCGCAATGCTCGTCTCGATCAAATCTCCTCCGGAACCAACGGAGTTGGCGCGTCGGGCAAGTTCCGCGTGTACTCAGGCACCAAGCCTGCTGTCGGAGCCGCCATCGGTGGCGCGACCATGCTCGCCGAGATGACCCTCAACGCGACCTTTGCCCCTGGTGCAGCCGGTGGTGTTCTGACGCTGAACCCCATCACTTCCGCTACGGCGGCGGCTTCCGGCACCCCGACGTGGGCTCGCTTCTGGAAGGCGGACGGCACGACAGCCGTGGTTGACATGACGGCCGGTGTCGGCTCGGGCGATCTGAACTTCAACGCAGCGATCGTGGCGGGTGGAACCGTTGCCTGTTCCTCGGCGGTGATCACTGACGGAACACCCTGATGGCAATCCTGGACGCTCTGGTCAACATCGGGGCGACCGCGATGGGCAACGCCGCGCCGTGGCTTGCCATTCATTCGGCCGACCCCGGATCGGGTGGCACCAACCCGGCGTCATCGGCAAGAATCGCGGCGACTTGGCCCGCTCCGTCTACCGGCGATCTGACCATCACGAACAAGGTGTTCGCGGGTGGAGGAGCGAACAACCCTGCCACTTACGTCGGGCTTTGGTCGGCTGAGACGGGTGGCACCTTCTACGGGTCGGCCGCTTTGGCCGGTGACTTGACCTTCAACTCGGCCGGGGAATACACCATCACCAACCTCGTCATCAACGGATCTTCGACGTAATCTCCCAACCGGGAGGTTGATCCAATGGCAACCTGGGTAGCCAACGGGACACCGGGTACAACTTCAGCCACCTTGCCCGCGGGCACAGCAAGCGGCGACTATGTCATGGTCGCGGCCTACGGCACGACGGCCACTCTGGCGACGCTGCCCGCTGGCTGGACGACATGCGTCAGCAGGAACGTCTCGCCGTCGATCATGGTGTCGTACCGTGAGTACGACGGCGTCTGGACGATGCCGACGTTCACTGGTGCTGCCCGGTGCGTCTCCACCACGATCCGACCCGCGGCCGGGAAGGAGTGCCTTCCTGGAATAAGCGCCAACCAGGGGGCCACGTCCACGTCGATCACTTGGGCGGCAATGACGCTTCAGGTCGCTGACGGTACTTCACAGGTTCTCCGCTTCGCCAACGGTGTTCGTCCGGATGTCGTAATCCCGACACCGACCGGCCACACACTCATTGACGCCAATGGCACACGTCCAGCTTACGGCACCTATCGCTTGAACACGACGACCAGTGCCGCGACCGTCTCGGTGACGGTCTCCCGCTCCGATGTGTGGTCGACGGCTCAAGTTGAAGTCAAGGACATCACTCCGGTCGCAGTCACACAGGCTGCGTATGGCTTCTACAACGACGGCACAGAGACAGGCAGCACGGCGCTTGCCGGTGTGAACACGGCTCCCACGATCGATGTCACACAAGGTGATGTCAATACTCAACTGCGGATGAGGTTGCAGTCCACGACGACTACTCTCGTCCCCGCCACTGATGATTGGTGTCTTCAGTGGGAGAAGAATGCCAATGGGACGTGGACAGATGTTGATGCCGTTACGACTACGGCGAGGGCGTATGACTCAGCATACCTCACCAATGCAGCGGCTACCACCAACCGACTCGGAGCGGGCACTGGTACCTTCGTTGCGGGTAAGGTTGCGGAGGACGGCTTCACCGATGATGTCGGCTGGTCGGCGAACAACTACACAGAGTTGCTGTATACCGTCAAGCTGATACAGGCCGACCTCACCAATGGTGATGTACTCCGCTTCCGCATCCTGAGGAACGACGCCATCAGTGACACGATGACGTACTCGTCTACCCCGACGATCAACGTCACAAGGACGCTTCCCGCCGTGACTCAAGCGGGGTACCGGTTCTTTGATCAGGGGGCTGAGAACACCAGCGTTGCCCTCGCTGCACAGAACACCGCGCACACTGGCGACATCACCCTTGGTGACGGCCTCGGTCAGTTGCGTGTGCTGCTTCAGTCCACGAATATCGCGCCGCTCCCCGCCACCGACGATTGGCAACTCCAGTTCGAGAAGAACTCAACCGGGATATGGCTCGATCTTGGAGTTCTTGATTCTTACTTGACTCCGCAGTCGCCGCAGGTGATCATTCTCGGTGACCCGGTAGCTGGTTATATCCGTGAGGGCCAATCATTCCTCGGTGCAGGGGCGAAGTTGACTCGGGCTGACTTCTGGTTGGCACGACAAGGGACTGTGTCCGGAAATGTCACGGCCACCCTCTACGCCACCACGACAGGTGGCATCGACGGAATGGCCACCGGTACTGCGCTTGCCACTTCGACGGCGAAATTAGCGAGTTCGATTTCGCTCACAGCATCCTGGGTGCGGTTCGACTTCGACGGAAGTCTCACATTGACCAAGGGTGTCGGTTACGTCATCGCAGTTGAAGCCAGTGGCATGACGAGTCCGAACAGCCTCTTGGTAACCGCTGACACTATCTCTTCGCATCTTGGCAGAAGATCTCAGTTCGATACTTCGTGGACTCAGATCAACGAAGATTTGCTCTTCAGGGTCTACGACGGCCCGACAATCCCCTACAACGACCCGTCTCTGACCGACGGCCAGGCCACTACCAATCGTTTGACCGGTGGCACGGGCACCTTCTCTGCGGGCAAGGTGTCTGAGGATGGCCTCGTTGACGATGTGGGCTTCGCGGCGAACGGGTTCACTGAATTGCTCTACCCGGTCCAGATGAATGCGGCGGCATTCGTCAGCGGTGACTCCGTTCGCTTCCGTGTCCTGAGGAACGGTGCGACGACGGGAATGACGTACAGTCAAACCCCGACCGTCAACTTGGTCGCGGCTACGGTCGGGGTCAATCAAGCGGCATACCGGTTCTACGACCAAGGCACAGAGTCGGGCAGCGTCGCGCTGGGTGCCCAGAATACTTCCATCCTCGGCAACCTGAACACGGGTGACGGGATTGGTCAATTGCGTGTGCGGTTGCAATCCACGACGGCAGCACCGCTTCCCGCCACCGACGATTGGCAGCTTCAGTGGGAGAAGAACGGCGTCGGGACGTGGGCAGATGTCGGGTACACCTTTGCCGATGTCGATGTTTATGGTGAGGCGAATCTGTCGGTCACGTCATCGATCTCGGCAGTCAACCAAGTATCGATAGGCCAATCGTTCACCGGCAACGGACAGCCTCTGTGGAGGGCCGGTTTTTGGGCCTGTCGGCTCGGGGCTCCAACTTCAACGATCAAGGCTGAGTTGTTCTCCCATTCGGGTACCTACGGTACAAGCAGTGTTGGTGCCACGCTCCTAGCGACCTCTACCGTCCGAACTGCGGGAACGTTCACCACCACCAGACAGTGGGAATACTTCGATTTCGATGGGACGTTCACCTTGGTGAATGGTACCCGGTACGTCATCGTGCTCACAGCAAGTGCTGCCTTCGATGGTACTAATGCCTGGGGATACGGCTCCGATTTGTCACCTGCTCATGGCGGCAACCAGATGACCCGAGTGGCTGCGGGAACGTGGACTGCGAATTCCGCCAATGACTTGATCTTCCGAGTGCAGACACGCGTTGCTTCAGCGTCGGTCGCTCCCTACAACGACCCGTCTCTGACCGACGGCCAGGCCACCACCAATCGTTTGACCGGTGGCACCGGTACCTTCTCTTCCGGCAGGGTGTCCGAAGACGGCTTGGTTGATGACTTCGGCTTCCCTGGCAACAACTTCACCGAACTCGTCTACCCGGTGCAGATCAGCAAGCCAGCATTCATTGGCGGCGACACCATCCGCTTCCGTGTCCTCCGCAACGGAGCGACGACAGGACTGACTTACGGCGTCACGCCGACGATTGACGTTGTCCGGGATCAGCAGGGAACCGCGTCGTTCAATCACAACTGGACGATGACCGCCACAGGCGTGGCACCCGTTGCGGGCGTCAAGCAAGGTACCGCTTCCTTCAGTCACAATTGGAATCTCACGGCGACCGGTGAGAACGGAAGTGAAGGCACCGCGGCATTCAACTGGTCGAGCGGCCTCACCGCGGTCGGCAAGAGGAACCCTGTCGGACAGGCATTCCTCAATCACCAGTGGGCGATCAGCGCCACCGGTTCTACTGGCGAAGCAGAGATGTCGGAAGGCACAGCCGCCTTCAACCACTCGTGGTCGTTCACCGCTGAAGCGACACCGATCGTCGCTCAGTTCTGGTTTGCTGACACCGGGCCACACCCCGGTATCAACAGGGGAGATCGCGCTTTCATCTTGAGAGGCACGCTTCTTCCTCATCTGACCTGGCTCTGGGGTGACGCTCCGTTAGGGGTTGTTTCGTCGCCCAATGTCGCTACGGTCCCAGGACCGATTCCCGGTATCGAAGTTGATTTCGCCACCCAACAGATACATCATTGGATCACTCTGCCGATCGATCGCAATGTGACGATCTCGGGCAATGTTGATCTTCAACTTTGGCAGATGGGTACTGCTGGCGCAGCCAACTCCGCTGTCAACTGCGTCGTGGACAGGATGGATTCTCAGGGCAACATTGTCTCTGAGATCTTCAGATCGACCAACGTTGTTCCATCTACCGGTACTTCAACCAAGATGAACTTCACCGCGACCGCAACCTCGACCAACCTTCTGAAGGGTGATCGACTTCGGGCACGCATTTTCTTCGATGACGCCCCGGCAGGTCAGAACATGGCTTCGGGTACGGCGACTACTGCTATCGGTGGTGCGGCAGGAGCAGCCAGTGAAGCTTATGTCAAGTTCGCTCAACCCTTCGCCGTTCAAAAAACGGAACCGAACGGGTCCAAGTTGTATCTCAAGGACACCGCGAGTATCGATACGGGAACACCCGCTGCTCCCGCCAATCTTGCGTTCTACGAGTCGGCGACGTGGTTCACCGGCTACCCCACCGGAACGCAGCGAACGATCACGGGTGTCAGTTGGAATGCCGGTGACCGGATCTACGTCGCTGGTGGAACAGAATCTTCCATCAACTCGCAAGGGTTCAGTGTTCCGACGAATGCCAACTTGTTGTTCCAGCAGGTTAATGCTGCTGCATCGACTGGTGGCACGACTGAGTGCTCTGCGTGGATATGGGTGGCCGTGGCGGCATCGTCTCAGACCAACCAGACCATCTCAGCGAACTTCACCATCCTTTCGGGAAATTCGGCTTCCGGTTTGTGCGCCTGGGTCGTACCTGGCGCGATCGGTGAGGCGAATGGTGGGAACTCCCGAACAGAGGCATCCCAGACCGCGATATTGCAAAGGAACTCGACGCTCCTCTACTTCTGTGCAGACTTCAACTCACTTAACCCGAATGGAAAGACCCCCCTGGCGGCTTCCGGCACGGTGACTGCACGTCGTGCTGCGGGTGATGGCACAGCTTTCGGCCAGAACATCATCGACTGGCAAGGTGTCGCAGGAGGTTCAACCACCTTCGGTCTGAACAACTACACCAGCCTGACGGTTGCTCAGGTTTGGGTTGAAGTTCTCCGCGACGGCCCCATGAATGAGAAGGAGATGTGGACCGATCGTGGACCGATCTCCGCTACGGCTCAAGTCAACACAGTTCTAGGGTGGACCCCAGCAATCCAATGGACATCTACGCCGGGTGCGAATCCGCTGGAGTGGTATTCCAAGACATTGAATGCTTTCACCTTGGATGGGTTGGTTGGACTCAACCTCCGGATATTCCAGTCCACTTCCGGTACGGCTTCGTGTCGGGCGGAATTGGCGATCTGCAACGCTGACGGTTCAGGGGCTGTGATCTGGGGTGCTGGCAGCATTGTGAATACGCCTGCTCCGGGTGGGAACTGGGTCAACCAACAAAACGGAAGGCTTCCAACTGCTGAGACGGCCATCAAGGGATGGTTGGCTGGCGCGACTACAGCCGTAGCGACGGGCAAGCGACTTCGCTTGCGAGTATTCATAGACGACGAAGACATCAGCCCGCTATCATCAGGGCGTACTGCCTCTCTGGTCTACAACGGACCAGTCGCGAACACGACCGGCGATACCTGGATTCAGCTTCCGCAAGTCGTCACCGAGTACGTCCCCGCCGTCACTGTTTCCAAGTACAGATTCTACTTCGACGGCACGGAGACCAGTTCGGCTGCGGCTGCGGCCGAGAACTCGGCTGCGGCGATCAGTGATGTCGTGCAGAACTTGCAACTTCGTGTGCAGCTTCAGTCCACGAACGACTTGCCTATCCCAAGTACGACTGATTGGCAGCTTGAATACGATTCGTTCCCACCGGTCCTGTACGCGCCGGTCCCGAATGCCGGGATCATTGCTTACACCGATTCTGTGAACCTGACGGATCAGAACGCCACCACGGCTCGACTGTCAGCCGGTACCGGAACCTTCGTAGCAGGCCGAGTCACCGAGGATGGACGAGCAGACGATGTCGGGTGGTCGGGGAACAACTACACGGAGTTGGTGTTCTCGATCCAGACCAACTTCCTTGGGCTTGAGGACAGTGATTCGTTCGCCTTCAGGGTTGTCCCCGTAGCCGAGGCTGGCGCGCCGACCGTCACTCAAGGTGTCATCCCTCAACTCATCGTATCGCTTGGGGCTGCGGGGTCGTCGTCAGGATCGATGGCTCCGACCGATGGTCGGGACACGTTGGCGTCAAGGGTGGATGTCTATCGGGGGATCATCGCGACGACCGATGGTCGAGACACGCTTGCGCCAACCGTTGACACGCAGGTACCGGTCTTCACGGGAACCTTGGCGCTCACCGACGGAGCGGACACCCTCACTTCCGGTGTCACGTTCACCGCTGTTCGCACCGCAACCCTGGATGTCTCAGATCGGCTTGATGTCATCGGTGCTTCGGTCTCGGCTGAGGAGCCAGGTACTTATGAGACTGACCTCATCCTGGTCGACGGTCGAGACACCTTGGCAGCGTCGGTCAACGCTCAGCAACTGTTCCAGTCCACTCTGTCGGCAACCGATGACCCGGATGAGCTTGCGGCTACGGGTTCCACGACCGTACCCACCTTTGACTCGACTGTCGCTCGCACCGACGGCGTAGACACACTTGAGGCTTCGGTCGAAGCCCTCGGCATCACTACGGGTGCTCTGGTAGCGACCGACGGCCTCGACACGATGGTGGCTGCTGCCAGCCGAACCGTTCCAGTCTTCACTTCGGAGAATGTCGTCGTCACTGACGGCCAGGACACCCTGGTCGCGACCGCAACGGCCGGAACCTTCGGTGCAGCCATCATCACCGTCACCGACGGCGTCGACACGATGGTGGCGACGGCAACGGCCGGGACCGTCCAGACGGCAACGTTGGATCTCACCGACGGAGCCGACGCGCTGGTGGCGACACCCTCCACGACGGCTCCGACGTACACCGGCACGCTCGCCCTCACCGACGGAGCGGACACGCTCGTTGCTTCCGGTGACAGAACGGTTCCAATCTTCATAGGTTTAGCTTCCGCAACCGACAACCCAGACACGTTGGTCGCTTCGGGTTCATCCACTGTTCCGATTCACACCGGCACTCTGGTCCTCACCGACAACATCGACACGATCACGGCTGCGGGAACCACGACCGCACCCATCTTCACCGGCACTCTGGCTCTCACCGATCAGCCAGACACGCTGGTGGCGGCAGCGACCGCTGGAGAGTTCCAGACATCTTCGCTTGCACGCACTGACGGCCTCGACGCGATCGTCACGACGGTAGACGCCACAGTTCCGACATTCACAAGCACACTTTCCATCTCCGACCGCGTCGACACCCTCGTTGCACCGGCCGAGACGGTCGTTCCGACGCACCTGTCGACCTTCGCCCAGACCGACAACCGAGACACTCTTGTCGCTGCGTCCGAATCGCTTCCCCCGCCGAATGTCACGTCCCTGCTCTACACCGAAGCTGCGGACACGATCGCCTCGACCGGAGTCTCCACGCCTCCCGGTCTCAACGCCTTCCTCTCCCTCTTCGACGGTCTCGACACTCTTGCGCTCACGGTCTCCACCACTGCTCCGACGTACACGTCGACTCTGGCGCTCACCGACAACGCTGACACGCTTACAAGCGTCCCAACGGCGGCACCACCTGAGCAGGCATCGACCCTCTCGGTGTCGGACAATCCGGACACTCTTGCCGTCGTCGTCACGACGACTCCCCCGACGCTCACGGGAACCTTGGTCGTTGTCGACCGCATCGACACGCTTGCGACTTCCGTCGACACGGAGCCGCCGACCCTGCTGGGTACTGCTGCTGCCACCGACAGCCGGGACACCCTTGTCGCTTCGGCTTCGGCATTCATCCCGACCTTCGATTCGACTCTGGTTCTCACCGACGGCGTGGACGACATGGTCGCCACGGCGAACCACGCGCCTCCGGGAGATTCGGCAGGGGCGATCACCGTCACTGACGGCGAAGACACACTTGTAGCGACCGCCACAGCGGCCATCCCGACGTTCTCCGGTGCGCTGGTCGTCACCGATGGCCGGGACACTCTCGTCGCTGTCCTCCAAGTCATCCCGATCAACGATGCGTCGATCGTTCTCACCGATCGCACGGACACGATGGTGGCGCAAGCCACGGCTGATGTCCCGACATTGGTCAGCGCCCTCGTCATCACCGAGGCTCCGGACACGATGGTGGCGACGGCCTCCACTGTCGTTCCCACCTTCACGTCATCCTTGGTCATCACCGAAGCACCGGATCAGATCGGTGCTGTCGGAACAAGTGCTGCTCCGGGCAACTCCGCTGCCGCGTTCACCGTCTCGGACGGTCTGGACACGATGGTGGCTGCGGCCACCCGCACCATCCCGACGATCTCGGCAGCTTTGGTCGTCTCCGACGGCGTAGACACCCTGGAAGCCACACCCGACTTCCTTGCCGTCAATGTTCTGATCTTCGTTCTCCCCGACGGCCAAGACACGATGCGTGCCTTTGCCGACACCGTCGTCCCGATGCTTCTCAGCACGATGTCGGGGGGCGACAACCGCGACACGATGGTGGGGTCGGCGCAGAGCGAGATCCCGATCTTCACGAGCACCTTGGGGTTCATCGACGGCGCAGACAACCTCGATGCGACTGCCACGGCTGCTGTTCCGCTCGCCACGTCCACCGTGGTGTTCACGGACGGCCGCGACACCCTCTCAGCGTCCGTATCCGCTGTCGTACCACTGCACACGGCCTCCGTAGACCTCTCGGACGGTTTGGACACGCTGGTGGCCAATGTGGTGGCCGGTGCGGTCGGTGCTGGCGTCCTGGGGATCACGGACGGCCTCGACACGATGGTGGCGACGGCCTCCACGACGCCTCCGACCCTCACCGGCACGTTGGCTGTTCCGGATGGGCGTGACGACCTCGTTGCGGAAGCCGTCACTGTTCCTCCGGTTCATTCAAGCACACTGGTTCTCGCCGACAAGCCAGACACGCTTGTTGCTGTTGGTGTAGGTACTCCTCCGCTCCACGAGAGCACTCTGGAACTTACTGACGGCTCCGACACGATGGCCGCTGCCGTCGTCCATGTTGTCCCGACCTTCTCCTCTACCGTCCTTGTGGGGGAAGGTCGGGACACCTTTGCTGCGGTCGGGCTGCACTCCCCTCCAGGGAACTCCGCTGGCGGGTTTGGTGCGGTCGACGGGCGCGACACGATGGCGGCTGCTGCCCTGTGCCTCTTCGGGCACACCATCCTCAGTGGCTACAAGCTGGAGATGCGACGGCTGGATGCTCTGCGCGCCTGTATCCGGATCGATGAGGAGCGCGAGATGGAACGCAAGGACAAGCGAACTGTAATCAGACCTGCTACATCGGAGAAAGGTATTCTCGTGCCATGACCGCCATGCCAGTGTCCTGGGTCCGATACAAGGGCGACAGCGATAGCATCGCCATCCAATTGTCAGGACTCGCTTTGTTGCTTCCGGGAGCCGTGATCACGGCTGACCTCTCGGGAGAAGATTCGACCGTGGTAGGTCTCCCCGGTTCGGTGCTCAACGCAGATGACAAGATTGTGACGGTTCCACTTCAATCTTGGTTGAGCAACCGAACCGAGGGACGTTACGACTTGAAGCTTCACATCGACGGCAAGACGTGGCCTGAGGATCAGTTGGCCTGGATCGACGTACGCGTCCACCCTGCTGCATTCTGAGGTTGCATCACCCTCACGGGTTCAGTAATCTCTGTACTTCCGAGACCCCCCAAACGACCAGTTCCAGTCGGGCGGGGGGTCTTGTCATAGAGCCAGCAAGGCGACAGCGAGACAGGTGAGACCTGCTGCTATCAGCGCCGAGTCGATCGGCTTCGGCTTCGGCTTCGTCGCCAGGATTACGAATGCGACGGCGAACGCAATCGCGGCGAGGAAGAACAGGAGATCGGCAAGGTTGAAGTTGCCGTTGAAGAAACCGTCATCTACAGAGAGCATGTGAAGGACGCTACAGACTTCGTGTGTCTAGGTCCAGTGTCCCCACTCGTCCGTCGTGATGGTTGAAGCTTGCTATCGTGCTGGGCTTCCCTGACACGAGTTATGTGTTGTTGTCGGGCGAGTGGGGACTCGACCACAGTATCAAGGAGCTTGGGGGCTCCGGTGCGGTCGGCTATCCTGGATCTCAACGAACACGACGATCTCCGTCGAACGGGATGAGTGGACGACCCCGCCGTAGACGCCGATCAAACTGTGATCGTTGGCGAAGGTATTGCATTCTTGGCGGACGGGACAGGGAGGAAGTCCGTCTCGGCCGTTGCAGATGTTCTTGGCGGGGTTGAGTGAGCCACCGGGTGTCGAAGGAACAAACATGTTCGGGTCCAGCCCGAAGCATTTGGCCTTACGACGCCAGGGGGCTTCCAGCATCAGACCTCAGGGATGTCTGCTTCTGGGAACTCTGCCTCGTCGGGGTCAAAGGTCATAAGTGGCTTCTTCTCGTACCCACCGTCATCCACCCAACGACGCAGAGCGAGTTGATCCTCAGTGGGATCAGCCATTTCCTGTTGCTGCTTGCGAACGTAGTCGCGGAAGGAAGGAGGATTCTCTGGCTCCGGATACCCATCGCGCTGGATGCCGGGGATGATCACGAACGGCTCAATCCGTCGTGTCGTGCTCTGTGGCACATCAGGTTCTGACATGCCGGTCAGGTTACACGCTGAACAAGCCGCCTTGCGAGAGTCTGTTGCGCGCCGTATCGACGTAATCTTCCTCGATCTCGATCCCCATCGCGTCCCGCCCGCATTCCTGAGCAGCCACGATGGTCGAACCCGACCCGGCGTAGGGGTCAAAGACGAACTCACCGGGGTCGGTGCTGTACTCGATCAGCAGTTTGAGCAACGCCACCGGCTTCTGTGTCGGGTGGACGTTGGTGCCAGGGCGAACCTTGTTGACGGCGATGATCCCGGAGCGCCGGTACGGCACCCGCCGACGGCCCTTCTTGAGGTAGTAGATGAACTCGTGACCGGCCCCCCAGTTGTACTTGACATCGCCGATCCCCGGATACCCCTTGTCCCAGATCAGCAGTTGCCTGAGGTCGAGCCCGTGAGCCGAAAGTGACTCAAGATACTTCTGCCACTCCGGAGCGACTTGCCAAGCGGAGAACACATAGATCTCACATAGATCAGCCATAGCGGGAATGATCAGCTTCAGGGTGTCATCGAAGCTCTCGATCGCATCATCTACCCCGTGGTCGTCAGCGATCTTGCGCTGATAGTTCTCGCGGTCGGTCTCGTTCTTTCCGTAGGTCGACTGGAAGTCGACTCCGTAAGGCGGGTCCGTCAGTAGACAGTTGACTTCACGGTTCCATGTGAGAATCGAGAGAAGCTCCCGACAATCACCGTGCAGTACTTCATTCATGGTTGCCATTCCTTAGCAATTGAGAAGAATCCGTACTCTCCCGTCACGGGCACGCCCAGCTTCTGCTTGCAGAATCGACAGGCACATCCGATCGGGAAGTCGGACGCTCTGTCCTCTTGACAGTGGAGTCCGTAGTGGGGGATACCGTACCACCCCTTGCAGTGGGTGCAGAAATGGAGATCCTTCTTCTCTCGGAAGTCGTCCTTCCGGATCTTGTAGACATGGACTTTCATAGTGCTCCGTTCAAGATCCAGCCAGCGATGACGAACAAGACGACCATCAGGATGAACAGCGTCGCCACGATGACGACGTTCATTGCGGCGCTTCGACTCATTCGTCGTCCTCCAGTGGGAAAGGATCAGGCAGGACGATCTCGTCCTCGGAGATCAGTTGCCATATCTGACGCTTGAGCTTGATCTCGCCGTCCCGTTCATCGAAGTATTCCAGGTCGGTGACCCATCCCACATCCATGTTGTCGGTGATGTACTCGCCGCCGTAGACGAACGAGTGGTCGCCTGGCTTGGCGTCCACGAAGCGGACAATTTCACCGCCGTACATTGCTCTTCCTCAGGCCCACGACCATCTCATGGGGGACGCGCTTCTTGTGGTTGGTTCCCATCCTCATGCCATTGACCGGCACGGGCGTGGTGGAGATCACTTTGTACCCAAGCGTCAGCAGGAACTCGACGTGCCATCTGGTGACCTCGACCAGTTCCTGGACGCGGGCTCCTTTGAGCGTCCGGGTGCGGTAGAAATCCTTGGTGTTCAGGATGAACAGTCCACCCGGACGGAGAATCCGACTCTGCTCGATCCACACCTTCCTGTGGAAGTCCCAATACTTCTGCCCCCACGGGAGAGTGGCTGACGAGTCCGGGTTGGGCATCCGGCCAAGCTGATGCCGGTACGTCATCCTCTTGGAGTCGTCCCTGGCCTCGTGGTGGTCGGCCATCCGGTTCCCGTAAGTCGGGGACGTGCAGATCACGTCGTAGTGGTCATCGGGGACATCGACATGGAGGGCGTTGCCCACCTTGGTGAGTGGGTGAGACGCGGCCCACTCAGGCTCGATCTCGATCGCCTCAGTTCGGATGAACCCAGGCATCGCAAGCGAATGGATCAGGCCGGTGCCACCGAAGCAATCGAAGACCGTGATCTCGTGATCAGATTTGAGGCTTTCGGCTAAAAGGATCGTCTCGATCGTTCTCAGGATCGGTTGACTGTACTTCGCCGGGTGGTCGGGGACGGTTTGCATGAAGTTCCTCTTCAAGATATGGACGTAGAGCGATAGTAAAAGTGTAGATTACGACAAGTATTATCCAGATCCACAACATCAGAACAGGTCGTCGTCTGGTGGCTTCCAGTCGATGTCAGCGTACTTCGGGATGATGACTCCTGCCGGTACTTCGATCTCCGGGCGCTCCCATGCGCCGATAGTGATCAAGATATGCGGAGCCGTCTCGGGAGACTGCTCCATGATCGTGCTCGCGACGTGCCGGTTCTGCCGATCGTTGACGTACAGAATCTGCTGAAGTGCATCCTCGGTGGACTTGAGCAGGTTGGTGGCATCAGCCACGTTCCCGTGAGCCGTGGATCTCCAGAAGTAGAAAGTGAGTGACAACTCACCGATCATCGGAACGTAGTGAGGGTTCTGGTACGCGAACTCCTCCCCCACGGCCTCCTGGTACGCCCTGAGCTTGCCCTGCTTGGCGATCCCGGCTCCTCTCCCTCCTCCGTATCGGAAGGCGGTTCCGGGCGTCCAGGGTTCCGGGTTGATTCCCGTGATCCAATACCATCCCTTGTGCATTTGTGATCAGGCAGACTCTCGGGCGTGAAAGAGCCACAGGGATCGAATCATTGGTCTCATGTGGTCGTTCCGTTGGTGCTCGCGACGTTGGCTCTCATGGGTGCGATCTATTGCTTAATCCGAATCTTGAACGCTGAGCCCTGACAGGAACAGTTCCAGATCCATAGCGTCACCCAGGATCGGCATGTAGTTCTCAAGAGCAAAGTCGGCCAACGGGTGGCGGCGGTAGTCGTCCACGCAATACAGGGCGTCACAACGATCTACCAAGTTGACGTAGAAGTCCGACCACTCCTGGAGTGGGCGGGCGAACCTCAGTTCGATCAGCACGAAGCTGCCACGACACAGGAACACATGTCCCGGATGCGTGGTCATGAGGTAGTTGACGACAGCGACCTCGCGGTCGACTATCTCGGTCGGATCGCTGCCTTGGGCAACGACGAACACCATCTTCGGCTCCTCAAGGTGTGGCATTTGGTCCCTCCTGAGCGTTCGTAGGCGATTTGGACCCCACCGGGATACCAGAAAGGGGGGTTTCGCCCCGGAAATGGACGCTGAGCGGCCGATCCTGGGCGATCATTCCCCCTGCTCATACAGGGCAGCGGCGTTGGCGAGCATCATTCCGATGATTCGGACGGCCACATCATCATCCATCCCCTCCAGAATGAGGGCTTGGTACTGCTGGTTGATGGCGCGAGCCGCCATGCGGGAATCGGCATCTGGCTCCGTGCGACCCGGTGGGAAGCGATCGGCCATTTCAAATTCTGCGACTTCGGATTGTGCCACGAGCACTTCAATTTCCGCACCGGTCAGAGCCCTTCCGTTCCTTGTGATGTAGACGATCCCTTGGTTACTCTTCATGGTTCTCCTCCTCACGAGGTCTCCTCGGACGCTACTGACGGGTAACCGCTCATCGGTGGCGGCGGTACTGTGCGCCGAACACTCGCCCGTCGTGGTTGTCGATCTCCCACGGGACGGCGTAGATGCCGCGGCTGCCGGTGTCGGAGTGCCAGGTTCGGACGCGACGCTCGGAGTGCATCGAGCTTCCGATGTAGATGCGTACGCGCCAGCGGAGAATATTGCAGACCCATTCGCGTTCTTTCATGGCGCGATCTTGCCATCGTCCGTCGTTACTGACGGGTAACCGACTCTGTGCTCCAGCACAGCCGAGCACTCATCGCATAGCGCCACGATTACGTCTGGGTCATCGAAGTCGTGCCGCAGGCGTGTCAGGACTTCTCGTTCGCAGCACTCGCATGGTTCGTCCGTTACTGACGGGTAACGGTCGCTCTCTGGCTTTGGGCGTCCGCAGAGGCAGCGGTGGATACCGTCGTGGCCTGGGTCGAGTCGGCATCCGTGAGATGACCGCGATCCCCACGCAGTGCATCCCGACCGCGAAGGCCACACTTCGCCGCAGGCCAGCTTGATTTTACTCATCGGTTCCTCTTCCGGGACAACTTCGCTTGGCGGTTCCGAGAGCGGTCGCGCTTGGGATGGGATGCTGGCCTGATGACTTCACCGTCGTACTCCAAGACCGGCTCGGTGATGTCCACCTTCCGGCTGGGGTTGTAGGTGTGGTCCCTCATCAGAGATCACTGTTCATGAATCGATACCGCATGTAGCAGTAGACGGCGGGAACCACGACACCAGCAAGGAGGATGGCGAGTATGTCCCTCATGCCGGGGCGGTTACGAGCGAATCATCCAAGTACTCTAGGATGCCATCCAGGTCACCAGCCTCGGCCAGAGCCTTCAACTCTCCGCGAACTACTTCGGACATCCGACGGGGACGGGGAGCGATGGTGACGCGGTCGCCCACCCACTCGGGCAGGACGTACACATGACAACCGACACGCTTGTCTTCCAACATGCAGATGTACCCCATCTTGTGGGCTCGGCTCAACGCTGCCGACCATCGGCCGTGATGATCTTCGGTGTAGGTGTCACGCAGTTCCTTGACCGTCGCCCCACGGGGACCGGCATTGGCCAGGTGACCCATCGTGATCTGGTGACGGCGAAGGGTGCGCCCCTCGGCATCATCTTTGTCGGCCGACGCCTTGCTGGTGTCGGTGCCTGACCAACCACTTGATCCGGCGTAGGGATACAGGCTGTCAGGTCCAGGATTCTTGGTCATTGTTCCTCACTCATCGATGTCTCTCATGGGCATGACGTATGCCTCATAACTTGTGGATGGTTCGCTCAGCCGGATTGGCTGAAGGTTTCCGTTGTATTCGATCTTGACGGAGGCTCCGGGGAACGTGTCGATGGCCTCCAACAGCCATGTCGGGTTGAAGGTGAACTCTACATCTTCTTCGATCCCTTCCCGGCTGGAGATAGCGCAGGAGTCCTGCACGTCACCATTCAAGGTGCCAGACAGCACCACGTCGATGGAGTCATTGGTGATGGTTACCTTGGCTCGTGGCAGTCGGTCGTTGCGAACGAAGCTCAGGATGCGTCCCAGTGCCTCGGCGAACCGTGTCTTGCGGATCGTCACCGAGTTCGGGAACTCAAAGCGTTCCAGTCGTTCCACGAGATTCGGCCACTCCCCCAGCACCGTGGTGGATGTCACCTGGGTCATCTCATCCAGCGCGACGATGATGCGACCCTCCTGGGTCATCATCCGCAGCCGGGAACCGGACTTGACCAGAGGAACGAGAGACTTCAGGACGGCGATCACCGTCACGTCGCTCTCGACCTCGCACTGGATGCGAGCAGCGTTCTTGGAGGACAGAGCCTCCAGCCACTTGCCATCGATCTTGATCCCGGACAGCACGCCCGATGCGTCGTTCTCGGTGGCCCACGCAACCGATGCGATCTTGCTGCCAAGGTCACTGGCGTCGGTCATCACTTCGTAGTCGTACCAGTTCACCGTCGGGTACTCCCCGACGATCATGGGAATGGTCGCTTTGGTCCGAGTCTTGCCGTACTGGATGATGATGCGCTTCTGGTCGTTCCGGAAGAATCGGATCACCTGATTCTTGTCCATCGACAGCGATGCCACGAACGGTGGCACCACCGACGACAGACGCAAGACGCATTCCTCGCTGACCTGTTCGACCGGGATCTTCTGGTAGAAGGTGACATCGAGATCGGTGGCCCGGATATGGGCCTCGTCCAGTCGGAAGTCGATCTGGATGCCAGCAGCGCGGTCCATAGCATTCCCCTTGGTGGGGGCAACCTTGTTCGCTCTGTTCAGTGCCTCGTGCAGCAGTGCGGCCGAGACGGTGGCGATGTGGGAATTAGCCATCAAGCAGCTTTCTAAATGCGGTTGTTCCTGATCTGGAGTTCTTCCAGATGTTGGAGGATGGATTCACGAGTGAACCGGTAATGGCCTCGCTCGTCAATGGTGTACTCAAACTCCCCCTTCGCGGCCCGTATCTTGATGTCCCGATAGTCCTGTCGGAACAGTCGGGCTACCTCGGTCAGAGTGTAGGTCTCGGGAGGTTCGCTCATCAATCTGGAAGTTTACGAAAGAACGTGTCCTGAGAACACGAGACCGCCTGTTCATGGAAGAAGTCAGCCAGGTCTTGAAGGTGCTCCACGTCGATATGCTGAGCCAGGTTGGGGAACAAGGCAAGCATCTCGATCCCGGTCAGGACATTGGCTGCGTAGGCGTGCAGTCCCGCTTCGGCGAAGACATCTTGTTTGCGGATGACGACGGCGTCCTCGATGGCAAGGTTCTCGTCCTCGATCGTCTGGATGAGATTGCGGCTGAGATTGCTGCGCCTCAGGACAATGTACTTGTTGGGGTTGAGCATTGGGTCTCCAGTCGGGTGCGTAGAACTTTGAGTTCCGTGATCATGCTGTCGATGTGAACGGTGTGGTGCGCCCATCCAGGCTTGTCCTGGCCTTGGCCGTACCACCGTTGGCGGATGTATGTCAGCGCCGAGAGTGCCATCTCGACTTGTTCCTTCTCATCCATTGGTCGGAGGGGCGAGAGGTTCCGGTTGATCCGGGATGGTGAAGACCGCGTGCCACGCTCCGGGAGCGAAGCAGGCGATCAGGGCGTCGGAATTGTCCGACTCCAGGAACGTGACTGATCCGTTCTCATCGAACTCGATGATCTCCGATTCTATGAAGTGGAGATTCCCGTGGCTGTCTTTGAGGTTGAACCTTCTCATTTTGCCCTCCTGAGGCGATCTTTGAGTCTGAGTGAATGTTCTTCTGGGCGTCGGTTCACCCAGAGGGTGGGGTCAAAATCTCCCGGCGTCAACCGGCGACCCAAACGTTCTTCCAAGCAACCGATGCACAGCATGACGGTGTGCATGTCCGGTCGCTTGTCGACGGCTTCCCACCACACTGACTTGACGAGGGTGTAATACTCTCCCATCAACTGGGTGTGGTGGCCGCAGTCCACGCAGTCGAACTGCACACCCTTCATGTAGTTCTGATAAGGCGTGGTTGATCTGGGGGGTGGGATGACCGATCTCATGACGCGTTCGCCAGTTGCTTGATGAGTTCACGCTTCCAGTCTGCGTCGACCTCGACCACCGAATCGAACAGCTTTCGCTTCGCCGCCAGGATCTTCTCAATCCGTTCCTCGACCGTGTTCTTGGCGATGATGTTGAACACCTGAACCGGCTTGGTGAGATCGGCCCCGATGCGGTGGATGCGATCCTCGGCCTGCTCATTCAGTTTGGGAACGTACAGACGATCGATGAAGATCGCCTTGTTGGCCGCGGTGAGGTTGAGCCCCACCCCCATCTGGAGCATGATCATGATGACGCCAGGCTGCGGGTGAGCCGCCCACTCGTTCACCAGTTCGATCCGTTTGTCCTTCGGCGTGTCGCCGTTCAGCACCCAGTACGGTATGCCAGCGCCGTCCAGACGTGACCCCATAGCCGTCTGGACGGCACGAAATTGTGTGAACACCACGACCGGTGTGTGGTCGTCGGGATCGGTGACGAACTCGGTGATCATCTCCATCGCCTTGTCCAACTTGTACGAGTCGTCGGGGAGTCCGATCGACGCAGGCGTGGCACATATCTGCTTCAGCCGAAGCATCTTCACCAGGATGTTCTCAGCCTCCATCGGGTCCGGGTCGTTCGGGATGTCGATACGAAGCTCAGCGTCCATCTTGTCGTAGATCTTCCGCTGCTCCGGGTGCAGTTCCACGATGATGGAGATGACCTGCTTGTCCGGGAGATCCAGGCAATCCTTCTTGAGCCGTCGGACCATGTACTCCGACAGTAGGCCGCGCAGTTCGTCCTTGTTCTTGGCTCCGACGATCTGCTTGGACTGCCACCCACCCATCACACAGAATCGGTTGACGAACGGGTAGTACCGGGCGAACCGGTTGGGGTCGCAAGCGTTCAAGAGCGCCCACAGTTCATCGGGACGGTTGAGCATCGGCGAGCCGGTCAGCAGGAACATACGCCCGCGCTTCAGTTGCCGGATAGCCTTCGACCTTTTAGAGGATTTACTCTTGATGAAGTGAGCCTCATCCACGATGACGATGTCCCATCCCATCACGTTCAGAGCGTCGAAGTCGTTGACGATCTGCTCGTAGTTGGTAATAAGGATGTCAGAATCGAAATCGTCGCGGATCTTCTCTCTTTCTTTTGGAGTCCCGTGATAGATCGTGTAAGTGAAGTGGGTCATGTGATCGAGTTCCTCTGCCCAGTTCCACTTGAGGAACGACGGACAGATGATCAGAACTCGCTGCGCGTACCCACGTTCAAAGTCGATCGCCGCCACGGTGGCCGCAGTGAGGGACTTCCCCAAGCCCATCTCGTCAGCCAGGATGAACGACGCCATCCGGTTGCCCAGACGAACGCCGTCCACCTGATGCTGGTAGAAGTCAACCTCGTCCTTGACCTTGACGAGAGACTTCCGGGTTGCGCCGGTCATTGCTTCTGCTCTTCCTCGGTCAGAATCCCGTCGGCGCACCACGGGTGATTGGACGACACGGCCATCGAACGCCCGCTCCCTGAGGGGGAGTTGGTGGATGAGTAGACCATGTCGGTGCCGAAACACTTCGCTGCCACGTTGCTGAACCCGTCGGGGAAGCTGATGCGTACTGCACCAGTGTCCACGTTGTTCAGCTTGGGGGCATCGTTGAACTCTTCGCCGTCCGTGCCGCACGCGGCGAGCACGAGCAGTGCGGGAATCAGCCACTTCATACGTCTCACAATCCGACCTCGATTCGCCAATGGGGCGGGTACCCCGCCTCGGTGGCAAGTTGATCGAAGTGGTCAGCGATCTGACGCAGTTCTGCGCCTTCGGCGTAGAACGAAGGACGGGACTCTCTGTCCTTGCCCTGAGTCATGTACTGACGGCCCGTTGCTCCTGATGTGTTACCGGTGAACTGAAGATTGATCAGATCGTCAGCGTCGAAGGTGACGTGAATCTTCATGCGTCGGCCGTGATCTCTGCGCTCACCCGGAAGCTCTGATACAACTCGATCGCCTTTTCCAAGGTGACGTATTCCGGCTCATCCTCGGCGTCGTATTCGTATTTCTCGATGACAGCTTCGGCGGCGTCAGCCACGGTGGTCAGGCATTTCATCCACGAACTCAGCAGGACGGCATGGTATTCGTGCCGCTCAGCGAGGATGTTCTTGATCGTTCGGAGACCCTGTTCGCGGTAGTGAGCCGCCATCCCTGTGCGCTTCTTCCATTCCTCATCCTTGATCTCATCGTTGAATCGGATCTGACCCTGGATCAGTCCGAGATCAGCAGCGATGTCAGTCCGCAGAGTGAGTAGTTCTTGATCGGTCATCTTCCTCAGAACTTCGACTGAGGGAACCATTAAACTTGCCATTGTTACTCCTTGATAAGTCGATCCCGGATAGGACCAACGCTATTGACAGAGAGGGGGAGGGTTCCCGCCCGTCTTCGGAAGACCCCCTCCCCCCTGTCACCTTGTACTGCGAGGGAGAGTGCTTATCCATAGCATCAAGGGACTAAACTACCCCTCTCCCTCACAGTGATCTTGTCAGAAGGGTTCGTCCTCGTCCTCGTCATCGATGACGGGAGCCGTCGGTGCCGCAGCCGTTGGTGTGGGCGTTGGCGTCGTCTCTTCCTCTTCCTTTTCCTCGGTCGTCACCGCTTCCTCCATCGTCCGGGGAGTCGTGATGAAATCCCGAATGTTGTGCAGCGATTCCGAATACTTCGGCCATTCGGTCGGGTCCGAGTCGCTGAGGCGCGTGAAGCTGGGGGTGACGTACTCCACGGTGCCCTTGCGCTGATGGATGGCCGAGATCAGTGTCAGGGCCGAGTACAGCGGGCGTCGTGAGGACTTGAAACCCGAGATGTAGGACTTGCAGGGCTTCAGTCCAGTCTTCTGGAACGTGAGCAGGGCAGGCATGTAGCCGCCCTCATCCGTGATGCGGATGATGGGAAAGACGAACTGCTCATTGCACCACGGCGTGGTGCCGGTGGGATGGGAATCCCACTCTTTCAGTCCGCAGTTGTTGCAAGGCAGATTGCCATCCTCGACCTCCTGGATGGTGAACCCTGACTGCTTCTGAGCCGTGATCCCGTTGTACTTCTCCACCCATCCAGAGAGATACGGAGAGCCAGTGGTGAAGTCAACTGACCGGCAGAGTGGACCGTCACCCTCTTCGCCGGGAGTCGGAGGCCACAGCACACGCTGCTTCACCAGTCCAAGCATGATGCACTGGAACTCGGTGAAGGTTTCGTTGGTCTGTGAGTCCACGAACCAACCATTCTTGTGGTCGATGGTGAGTCGCGGAATCGTGATGTCGGTCTCATCGACATCTTCCAGGCCATCGATGTCGCTGGCCGGGATGGCGGGAACCGCCACTTTCTCGTCGTCGTCCACCACGTCTATTGCGTCGGCTTTTGCCATGTCTTGCATCCTTATCTGTTGTGTATGTTTCGACTGTCAAGTTCCAGCGAGGTTCGATTTGGTGCTCGCGGGGAGAGGCAACTGTAGACCATGCTGTGGGTCCACGCAACGGTGACATTTCCTGCACTGAAGTGCATCGCCACAAACGCTTCTCCACACCTTGAGAACCTCAATTTCAGGCTCATGGCACAGGCAGACATAAGTTAGAACGTCGTTGCAACGCCCCGCATGATTCAGTGGCCGCGAACATCCCTTGGACTTCAAGCAGATGTCGCAGTTGGCCATTACGGCTTGATCCCTGCTTCTGCAAGTACGAAGGCTGACACGCCGATCTCCCGCCATGCCGGATACGTCACGCCGTGCTGCTCCGAGAACCAGGGAGCGTACTTGACGAACTCCTTCTTCAGAGCCTCTTCCTCCTGGGCCAACTCTTCGCGACGGATCGCCTCATGCAACTTGGCGATCAGGATCACCTTCTGAGCGAGACGAGCCTCGTCAGCGATCTTGTTCTCAAGAGATTCACTGCTCAAAGGGCGACCACGGGTCTTGTACTGGTTGATGTAAACGAGGTACGCCTCGATGGCGCGCATCGCCTTGGCCCCCAACTGCATGTTCTCTTTTGCTTGGTCAGTCATCTGCTTGGCCATTGAGGATTCCTCGATTCCCTTCCTTCTTCAGTCGGTCGTTCTTGGCCTTACGCAGGACCGTGCGTCGGTCCCGGAATGGCCCCAGGAGACGAGCGTTCGCGAGGTACGCATCGTCTGGGTCGTAGTCACGGTCAAAGACTTTGCCGTCCCACTTCAGGTACTCGATGCGCCCGGACCCACAGGTGTCGCACACGCAGCAGCGGATCGGGTTCCCCCGTCGCTTTCCTGCCGGTGCCCGACCGTAGAAGGTCTCACTCCATCGATGTCCCAGGTCAACGCATTTGATCGCGTCAAGGTCAATTGCCAACCCATACGGCATCAGGGTTCTGCCCGCTTGATTGGCTTGGCGTCGTCGTTGTCAGCCATCTGCTTCGCCTCGGTGACCTTGTCGCCGAAGATCGCAGGCCGCGGATTCTTCTCGTGGTCGATCTCATAGAGAGCAGCACGCAGGTACACGAGCGCATCCAGGATCTCTTCGTAAGCATCCAGCAGCATGTCGCGACCATTGAACGGTTGGAGCGGTTGCCCGTAGCGTTCGATCCCCAGCTTCAAGCGAGCATCGATGTCAGCGGTGATGTCTTCGACGTATCCCACCGGCTTCGACCCTCGCATACGAATCCTGTGAACGAGGATGGCCCCGTCCATGAGACTGTCGTACAACTCATCGATGTCTTCGACGTACCTACCGACCGCGTGGATCGTCAGATCGTTCGACACCAGATCGTGTGCGATCGGGCCGGTGGTCGCCTGCGGGAGACCCTGAGAGTCGCCCTTGCGGTTTGTTCGTTTCGGTGTGCTCATTGTTCCTCCTGAGCGAGTAGTGGTCAGAGGATAGCCGACCAGATGCTGATGACTGTCCAAGCGATTAGCGACAGTACCAGGATGGCAGTCGCGACCACCAGAGTGATGGCTACGACATTAGTGAATGTCTTCATGTCCCACCATAGCGCTTCTTGATTCGGATAGCAACCAGAGATTTCGGATATTCAGAGGCAATTCCCAGAAGGAAAATTCTTCGATTCCTAGCCCTTCAGCGAATTGCATTTCGGCGTCCGCGCCCGTCGAATCACCGGGCAGTCGTACAATTGCCTTGCACGCCGCGAGATGGTGGAGGTCGAGTGCATACCAGAACTCCACCGGTCGCGGCGTGACCAAGTGCCAAGCCAGTGTGATGTGCGGGAGCATCGGCACCCACAACGTCTGCTCAAAGATCGCCGTAGCCACTCGACAGGCCCGGTGAGTGTTCTCGACCGGATCGGGGTGACTGTAAGGCCCAGCGATGTAAAGCAGGTCTCTCACTCTTCGACTACCTCAGTGATGATGTCCTCCATGTACTCAACCACTTCTCCGATGTCCAAGTATCCCTTCTCGGACAGCCCAGTCTCGTGGTTGAGGTCTTGGTATTCCTCGGGCAGAACGGAGAGACTGATGTACCCGGTGACCTTGATGCGCTTGCTCATTCTTCATCCTTGATGTAGTCGATCACGATCCAACAGATCACAGCGAAGGTGGTGGCGATGACGAGAGCAATCTTGATGGTGTCACCAACACTCACCGTGCCACACCGGTCAGGACTTCAGTTCGGTAGCGGATAAGTCGTTCGTGGCTCTGAAGAATGTCGTCCACGGAGCGATGCTTGGCGGTTGAACTCGGCCCTCGGATCTCGCGACGCCTCACCAGGCTCTCCACACGTTCGTGGATGCCGGTGTCGATCGTGTAGTAGGTCAAGCGTGCGTGCAGATCAGGCATGTGGTACTTGATCCACCGCATGTCGTACTGGGCGACTCCCGCACCGGCCATCGTGATCTTGGCTTTGGAGTTGATGTTCAGCACCGAGAGGATGGTGCGCTCGACTTCTGACAATGACAGACGTTTCTTGTCCATCAGGTCTTGCCACAGTCCAGATTGCTGGTGCATCTTGTAGACGTAGGGATCGACATCGTGAGCTTTCCCCAGTCCTTTTACTTCGACCCTGGTGGGTTGAAAAATGATGTTCGCGTCGACCAAGTAACTGATGGGTTCAAGAATCCACTCCAGGTCGAACCCGGTGATCCCCCACCCCACTTCCAGGATGACCTCGGTCTTCTCGTCCAACCCGGTGGTCTCCAGGTCGAACCACAACAACATCTCTGAATTGAACTTCAGTAAACGGGTCGTCTCATTCATGAGACTTGGTACCCTTTCCGGATCAGCCAGCGAGTGAGTTCGCGATCACTGATCCTCCATCGAGGCCGTTCATTCGGCTCCGCGAGATTGACGACTTGCAACTTGCTCCGAACATGGGTGTCGGGCATTCTGCCTACGAGGTAGCAACGCTCCCGGACCCACGCCTCTTCCACGTTCAGAATCAGTGCGACCTGATCCGTCGTGTAGAAGAAAGTGTGGGCCGGGAGCGTTACGGACGGCCTGGCTTGACTCAAGCCTTCGCAGCCGCCTTGGCCTTGGCGCGCCTCGTCTTCTCAAACTCCAGGAACGCATCCAAGCTGGATTCCTTCCACTTGGCCGTGTACCCATTGAACGAGAGCGGACGCTCATTCTTGACCTTGATGTATCCCGCCTCACCCCATCGGAGGATGACTGCGGCGACGGCTCCCGTTGACGGATGCTCGCCTTCGACGTTCTTGATCGACTTCACGATCTCGCCGACCGAGACGGTCTCGGTCGGGCGTGTACGAAGGTACGCTTCGACCTTCGTAGCGAGCCAACCGCGACCACCCATCGAACGACGACCCTTCTTCTCGACAGTTGCCTCCTTGGGCACTGCCTTGAGCTTGGGCTTCGTGGCCGATTCCTTGGGTTCGGCTCGGGTTGTTGCCATATCTGTGTCCTCCTTGGACGTTGGTGCTTGTGGTGTTAGTGAAGGTACAGGGTCATCGTCCGAAACACAAGCAATTTCGGGAACTTCTTTCTGCGGAATCGACTCCACATGTTCCCCCTTGCGTTTCGGGCAGAAGTGAGCGTTCGCCGAGATCGGAATGGTCGATCTGTAGACGTAAGGACATCCGTATTTGCAGACCCAAATCTTGGCTGAGACCTTGGCGGTCATGATTGCCTCCTGTTCTATGAGGTCGCACTCCAGGGCGACATCCCCGCCGCATCATAAAGTGCTTTTGCGACACGACGTTCACGGTCGTACTCCTGACGCGCCTTTTTGCATTGATCACAAGGTATCTCGCCTCGATGTTGATGACGGGCATACCCAGCGTTGGTCCCGTGAGGGATGGGAGTCAACTTCCCTTGAGACCTGTCCTTGTATCTCCCCTTCGCTTTCATATCAGCCATGTTCTCAGCGTGAGTTCCCACCCGGAGATGGTCGTACCGGAAGCAACGAGGATTGTCACAGATGTGCATGACCTCCTTCCCTTCGATGTTGTGACCAGCCATGATCATGATCTGTCGATGGACGTAGGCCGTTTGGAATCTTTTGGCGGCTTCACCATGTCGAACCCCATACCCCGCGCTGCTGATGGTGCCCTGGTATTCACGGCAAGGTGTCATGTTGTTGCGCTCCAAGGACTCAATCCCGCCGCATCATAAAGTGCCTTGGCGACACAAGCTTGGCGTTGTTTTTCAAGGGGATCATCACTGTTGATGTCCGATGCCGACCAGGCGTCACACTGGGGCTTCGGCAAGTGCATCCGGTGAAGCTGCCAATACCCCCAGCAGCACGACGTGTGAACTCCATCTTCATTTCGACAGTTGGATTCTCTCCAGCCGATGCCCTCAAAGCGACCGGGGAGACCAACTTGGTTGGCGTAGAACATCATTTCGGCGCAGTCACTCAGGCCACCGGACGCAAACGGAAGTCCGTTCAGACCGGTCGGAACTGGTGGTGGTGGCGGGGCCAGCCTCTCAGCTTGGACTAACTCCCCATCCTGGTTGGCGTCGAGAGTGAGGTCTTCGGCAACCTCGGGTCGCTCGATCCAGGCGATAGCGGATTCGGGATCTGCATCGTGCCAGGCGAGCCAGGCATTCATTTCTTCTGGCGTGCATCCAGCAGCCATACCTACTACTCCGATCAATAGGACGTTTCGTAACGCGGTCCGAACCGCACGTTTCCTCATTCATCTTCCTTCTTTCTGGGGGATGGCTCCCCCGTGGTATTTGGCATGTTTGACCAGCCCAGTGGATGGGACGATTGCAGCGCAAGTGTTGCACAGGTGCGCCTGAATGAAAGTTTTCGCTACTTGATCACCCTTGTAGGTGAACGGCAGTCGGAAGTGACCGTTCTTGCGGAATGGGAAGTGCTTCTGAAGCAACAGCATCTCGGGGGTCACGTCAACGCCCCCATGATTGCCGCTCGCTTCCTTTCCTGGTCGATGTGTGTGTAGCCCTGAGTGGTTCGGGAGTCCGCGTGCCCCAGAAGTTCCTGAGTGACGCGGAGATCCTTCGTCTGTCCGTAGACCCAGGAGCCGAACGTGTGACGGAGGTCGTGGCTGGCGACCGGACGTGAGATTCGTGCTCGCACTCCAATGTTCGTGATGGCCGCTCTTGCCGCTCGATCGTTGATCCTGACATAAGGCTCATCGGGATCGGTCGGTGGCGCGTCGTCCAGCAGGTCGAACAGCTTGTCCATGACGGGAACTTCCCGATAGGTGCCGCCTTTGCCGTGGATCCCCAGCCACCAGTTCCCCTGGTGATCCTGGAACAAGGATCGGGGCGTGATACTGCGGGCTTCGGTCACGCGACAGCCCGCGTACCCGCACAGAGCGATCAGAATCTTGTGGTGCGGCCGGTAGGTCGACCGGATCATCGCATCCACGTCAGCCATCATTCCGGGCAGTGGGTGCGACGACAGCTTGTGTGTGCGCGGTCCCTTGTAGTCCACGAACGGTTGCGTGATCGTCGGATCGGTGCGCGACGCGTACTGCCAATAGCTTCGCAACGATGACATGTAGCGGAGGATCGACGCCACCGAAACTTCAGGGTTGCCCCGAAGCTCATTGATAAACGCCTCAACGTCATCCGAAAATGAGTTTGACCCCCCACCCCCTTCCTGGGAAACCCACCCTTGGAACTTGCGGAGGTCGGACGCGTAGTTCATGGCCGTGGCGTGGCTTCGGCCACGATCCAACACATACTTCTGGAACTCTTCGGGGGTACTCATTTTGATTCCTGTCGCTTGTTGCACCAATGGGAGTGACTCCCCCATGCACATTCGGCACAGCATCGGCTGTGACTTGGTCGTACAGACCGTTCGCACCGCGAACATGTCATGGTGCGCTTATTTGCATGAGGGTCCGAGCCACCTGTAATTATAGTGGCAGTCATGCCACAGGCCAATCGTCAACGATCGCACTCACGACTGCGAACTTGGGGCGTTCGTCCCAGGCCGCGATGACCTCGGGCACCCATTCGTTGGCTCCGGTGTTGTAGAACAGGGCGTACTTCCACGTCGGGCGCTCGTCGCGGCGATCCCACACCTGAGCGAACAGGAAGTTCTCGTAGTCCTGGTCGAAGTGGATGACACGCAAGATGCTGATGCCGGTGTCGATGTGCGTGGACTGATGTGGCAGGCAATCGATCACCCAGCCTTTGCCATCGGGCGTCATGGTGATGTCGCCATGACCAAGGATGAGTTCCATCCAGGCATCGTTGTGGAAGCCACCGAGACCCTCACAGATGTCGATGTAGCGGCCACCCGTCATGATGACGGAGAGGAAGCGTTCGGTGTTGTTCACAACGGTGCCAGCACTTCCAGGAGAGGGAGCGGGACGCGGATGAGGCCGGTGCGCTTTTGGCCATCATCCAGCAGGATGTGAACCTTGGGCTGTTGGCCGCGATTCGTCGTCTTGGTGACGCGTCCGACCAGCCCGTGAAAGCTGTAGTTCTTCGGGCTGTTGACCCGGACGCAATCTCCAGCCGTTACCCAGGCCGGGGACTGCTTCAGCACGATGCGTGCGGGTGGCTTCGGTATGTTCGGTGCTCCGGAGAGCGCAAACCTGCGCTCCGTGGCGACGGCGAGGATCTGATCAAGCTGATCCACGTCAGTGATCTGGAGGATGAGCGCGATCGCGTCCCTCGTGTGGGTGGTCTGTTCGACCATGAGTGAGTCTCCAATTCTGTAATCAGTTGTCGGTAGGAACAGACCATACACGATTACAGAAGGGGTGTCAACCTCAGGGACAAGAAAAACTCAGTGAGGGCCACCGCATCCGATGGTGGACTAGACCTCTGACGGTGACCCTCAGGAGTAGATCCTGTCACCTCCTCTCTATGTGCGAGAGGTTAGGCAAAAACTCAGGCTCAAATCAATCCTCCTTCATAAGAGCGTCCTGGTACGGATCTTGGTCGACGTATTTCAAGTCAATGGGGCGCTCGTAGAAAGGTGGTGATGACGCGAAGGCACGGAAAGGAATCTCGGTTGCACCTTCGTTTATAAGTTCAATGGCTTTGAGGTCGAGATCACTTGCGATGACAAGTGCATCATCGATGGCGAGGTTGATGACCGTCTTCATTGCTTCCAATTCTTCGACCGTCATACTTGTAAGGGAGATCCAGGTTGATTGTTTCATTCCCGGACGACCCACTCTGAGCCAAATCGGTTTCCATCCATAGTCGTGTTCGCTTGGAGGACTGGAAGAATCTTCGTGATTGGCTCCCACCACAACTTGAAAGTCGTGCGTTCCGACTCTCGTGTACGCCCTGGAATTGGAAGCCATATGTCCACGCTTGTAAGCCATCAAGCCTCCACGGTAGCATGGGTCATGATTCTTCGATCTTCTCGCAAAGCCGTGCGTCGAGTCGACGGATGGCCTCCATTACTTCCGCTACGTCATTGTCCTCGTCCTGATGTGTCTCCACTCTGGCTGCTTGCCAGGCCGATAAATGTCCCGTCACGAGCGCCCAGAGAGACAGAGCCGAAACGTAAGCGACGCTGGTGACCCAGCCGGTCGCGATCGAGACCGGGACCATCACGATCCAGAAGACTGTCAACCATCCGTTCACCTTCTGCATGAAGGCAGGATTGTTTTGGATGTTGTCCCATAATTGCTTCATATTTCAGGCTCATCAGAACGCCCTACATAAATCCCAAGCTCAACAGCACTTCTCTTCATAAGCATTCTCCTACCGTACTCCTTGGGCGCGTGAAAGCGTTTATAAGTGCAAAGGAAAGGGTTTATAAGTGCAAAGCAAGGTGTTTATAAGAGAATAAACGACAAAGCGAAAGCCCGCCTTCCCGAAGGAGGGCGGGCTTATCCGCTTACCAATGGCGTCGTCCCATTTCGTAGCCGATCATGAAGCAGACGATGCCCACAAACATGATGAAGCCAACGGCACCCAAGTACCCCCAGATCATGCTTCGTCAAACCTCCATCCCGCTTCCAGGATTTCGTCAATGCTGCCGAAGGCGACCTCCTTGAGTTGCGACTTGCGTGTCGCGCTTCGGGGGCCAACGATGACTGTCAATGGTGCTCTTGGCGTGATCAGTCCCTCCTTGCCCGTGCCTTCCTGCACGAGCGGAAGGAACAGATAAGCGTGCGGGATACTCTTGTCGAGCTTGCCTCGGGTCAGTTCCAAGCTAGTCATGACGCGATCTCCCAAGAGCCCCACTCGTGAGTCTCTTCGATCTGTTCGCGCTCCTCGATCACCTTGTAGTTGAAGGGATCGAACTCTTCGTCCAAGTACGGATTCCCCAGGAAGGGGAAGTCGTCCGGGACTTCGATGGTGACGACCTCTTTGGTCGTCGTCTCGATATCACGCGAAACCGTGATTCGCTTGCTCATGGTGTATCTCCCTGTTTGATTGTCGGATGGTACTTAGGATGTACCGTGCGGGGCTGGAAGGATCGCACCCTTCCAGCCTTCGCGCTACGTCCTACTTACCAGGGTGCAACGCTCTCTTTCACGTCACCACCCGGATAAGGATGTCGAAACTTGATATCGAAATCCTTCTCGCAGGTTTTCATCAGCCACTTCAGTTGACTTCGGGTCAGCCGAACATCGAACGGATGATCGCTCTTGAGAAGCTTGAGTGCTTCTTCCAGATCGAAGATGTTCGGTGTCATGCCGACCCTTGTGTACTTCTGTGGCTCGTCGTCAGGCAACTCCGTAAGGTTGAGAACCGGAGGTTCCTTCGGCTCTCGCTTACGACGCCTCATACGTTTACCGGAAGCCCACTCGGAGCGCCCCACTTGGGAGCGTTCTTCTTGGCTTCGATTGACTTCATCAGTTCATCCATCAAGTCCGTCCCGTTGGTCGCGGGCGGCGCTGCTTGCATGGCTGGCGTGTTTCCGCCTGCCTTCTGATCGACGTACTGTCCGATCGCTTGCGCCGTCACGTCTGGAATATGGGGAGCTTGGGCAATGCCGATGGCACTGATCAAGTTCCTTGCCATATCCTGCTCTTGAGGAGTCACTGCCGTCAAGCCCATCGCAAGTGGCTTGCGTACTCCGTCGGACGAATGGACGAACAAGAGATCGCCCGTCGCCGTTAGAAGCGCGTACTGAGCAGGGCCGCGAAGTGCGACCTTGACCAGCGCCGTGACGCTCTGGCTTGCCATCGCAGAGATGAGAAGCGAGAACGCCTTGGCCCCAGCAGGATTCGGAATTCCCTTGTCTCGCTTCGGCCGTACCTGCATCAGCTTGTTCGGCATGTAGTTGAAGATGTCACGGTTGTCGATGAAAGTCACAACTTCGGCAACGTTCCGAACGCCTGTGCAAGCAGCCTGCTCATCATCCGTAAGGACGACGAACGTTCCGTTGCTTGCCTCAGCCATCCGAACCACGCGGGAAGAGTCGATGATCTCTTGCGAGATCTTGTCAATCACTGCTCGACCCGCGGGCCTTTCAACGTCGCCGTCTACAAACTCTTTGCGGCTGACATTCGTCTCTTCCGTTCCGGTATAGATCGAAAGCGGAATGTTCAGCAATCCCCAAGAAAGGGTGATTGTGCCCGTCGAACGCGAAGGTTCTGGGGCGTCCGCAATGAAGTTGGTGCTCATGGTTTGTCTCCTTGGTTGATTGTCGGTGTGGAGCTTGGATACTCCGGAAGGGGGAAAAACCCAGGCTCGACAGCGTCGCGCCTTATGGGTTTTTCCCCGATCCGCAATGTTCAAGCCATCTTGTGAAGCGAGGAGTAAAGCAGCGACCCGTCCTTGACGGACTTGTGGATGCTTTCCTTCTCGATTCGCTTGCTCCGACGCCTTAGCCTGTCGTTGACATGCTTGGCTGTCGCTGTGTTTTTCTTTCGGTCGTGGACTTCACAACCGATCATCCTTGCGCCGTTCACGGCGTCGCTGCTTTGGCAGCAGCAACGCCCAAGCGGATCAACTGCGGGATGTGCTTGTTTTCCCAGCAATCCGGCCCGATACCGCGTTCCCTTGATAGTTCGTCTGTCAGGGACTTACCGCAGTAGCCGCAACGATGAAGTTCCTTGCCGTAGCGAATCATCGCTTCGGTAGGATTGTCGGCGATCATTTTGATGAGGGCTTCTTCCTCGCCAAAGTAGACCGGCTGGTTGATCCGCTGCTTGCCGATGAACTTCTTCGTATCACCGGCTTGTTCGCGCACGGTACGATCACCTTTCTCAAGGTACTCGTTGGCGTATGCGTACTTCGTCCAGACGAACTTGCCCCAAAGGCGCGTCCGCCGCTTCAATTCGGTGATGATGAAGAACCTCAAGGTTCCCGTCTTGTCTTCGATCGCGAACCGTCCGGGAAGGAAGGTACGCAAGTCGATGTTCAGTTCCGGCTTGTAATCCGGAAGAACGGGAACCATCGGCCCAGTCGGAGCACCGAAGTGAGTGGTTTCAACCGGGCCGTTCGACCCGACTTGCTCACCCCTGTAGCGCTTGCCCTTCTGGTGGACCGCCGCTTGGTGATCGTACAGGGCGTCAAGCCCAACGAGCACTTCGTTGCAGTAGTAGCAAGTGTAGTTGCGCGGTGCCACGGGATTGTTCGGGTTTGTCCCGAACTTGCTGTTCTCACCCCGAAGTTCACGGCGCATGATGTTTGCCACTGCACGAGCTTGGCGGTTCGTCCAATTCGGCTTACGACGGAGGTCCATCAAGAACGAATTCGTTCCCTCATAAGACGCCAGAACTTTCCTCATCGGGAAGTCCAGGAGCGGCTGGAAGGGGACGATATCTTGATCCGTGAAGTCTGTTCCACGGTTCTTCAAGATGGCCTCTGCCGTCGGCTCAAGCACGGTAAGTGCCTGAGCCAGCTTGGTGTCGATAGACATGATTGTCTCGTTTCTCTTGATTGTCGGTTTGGGTCGAGTGACCCTCAAGCCAGGCAATCCGTGAAGATTGTCTGGCTTGAGGGACACTCGACCACCTTTCGGTGATCGAGTGTCGCCTCCCTTAGCGCAGGAGACGATCCTCCAAGCCCTTGACGATGGAAGCAATATCTTCCGGACCATTGATTTCGATTGTGTCCAAGCCATGCTGCTTGGGGGAATCCGTCCGGTAGCCGACGCCGATCAAGGTAGTTCGGCTTCGACGCAAGATCTCGATGTTCTCTTTGAGGATGGGAAGTTCCTCATGCGCGTTCAAGGCAGGCATTGCGCCGTCCGTGAAGTAGAGGAGGAGTTTGTCCGTCGCTCGTTGAGCTTCGATACGCTTGCGATACTGTTCCAACGAGTGGCCGTCTAAGTTGCAGCCACGACCGCGTTGAGAGAAGAGCATCCTTTGAACGCTCTTGTCTCTCCAATTCTCATCCACGCCCTTGATGAGCACATGCTCCAAAGCGAGTTGAGTATTGCCATCCTGGTCACGCTTCGTTCCACTTGTGTGGGCGTACATCTCGAACTTGATGTCAAGCTGATAGAGAAGTTCGCCGACCGCGTGGCCCGCCATCTTGTGGGCAGCGTCGGCCCCGTTTGCATCGGTACTTCCGGAGAAGTCCAACCCGATAAGCACGAACCAGTCACGGTTCTTGGGGACGTTGCGCTTTCCAAAGATTCGCTTGTCATCCGTCCCGGCACGATACAAGTGCATCGTGTCAAGGCGAGTGCCAGACTTGAGCGACCTTTCAATTCCGGTCTTCTTGTTGGAGGAGAACACGACACGCAAGCGAGAGAGCGGAGGAGTCAGCATGTGCTTGGGCACCTTGATTTCCGGTGCATACAAGTTGGGATCGTTGTACGGGTAGTCGTTCTTCGTTTGAAGATCGACGCCGCCACGCAGGCTTTCGGAAGGATGGTCGAAGCCAGCCTGCTCGATCACCTGCTTGATCACGTCTCCATCCTGACTTGAGTTGGAGTTGCTTGGACCGTATTCATCGTGGCCCATGATCTCTTCCAACATCTTCCGCGCTCTGTTTAGCGCTTCGTCAACCTCATCGTCCGTCGGAGGCTCCCAAGTCGACTCTTCCGTTGGCTCAGTGCTTCCGGTCTCATTTTCAGGCTCGACGGGCTCTTCCCCGATTTGACCCTCAACTTGACCATCTTCGCTTTCGCCTTCGTCGTCGTCAGACTCTTCGGTCTCTTCCGAATGTCCGCGTCCCTTGCCCGTCATTTCGTCTTCGTCCTCATTTTCAGGCTCGACGGAGCTTTCACTTATAGAGTCAGACTCGGAGCTTTCGCTTCCATCTTCCTCTTCGTCGCCTTCATCTTCGGACTCCGACGCTTCCGGGTTCCCGGAAGGATCAGCTTCGTCGTTTGACTCTTCGCCGTGATTGCTCTCGGCTTCGTCATCCTCTTCGGCTTCACCTTCCTGGTCACCACTCTCACCCTTACCCGGCTCCGGTTCGCTTTCACCTTGCGGTGGCTGCGGCTCGGTTTCGCCTTGCGGCTCGGTCGGAGGAGGAGGAGGAGGAAGAGGAGATGTGCTTTTGGTCGGGCAATAGCCCAAGGACCGCAAGTGCATCATCAACTTCATCGCCAACTCCACGCGATCTTGGATCGCACAATGGCCGGGAATCTTCCCGACAATCGCCAACACTTCCGGATCGTTTGTGAGGTCGTGATCGGGATGCAGACAAGATCCCAAGTCCTCAAGCCCCTGGCCTGCAAGGTAGGCACTGATCAACGCTTGCGCGGTGGGATCATTGTCTTTCCACAGGTGGTTGCTTTCGGAATTGAGATCTTCGATTCCGTTCTCGAATGTCTTGCGGGACGTGAGCTTCATCGCAACTTCCACACCCTCCCGGTACTTATACAAGCGACGGTTGACGTAGATGTCTTCGATGATGTTCAACGCGAACGGCAGCCAAGGGTCCAGCTTGCTCGATGCGATCATCGGAGCGGTCTCTTGACGAATCTCACGCTCGATCTTGTCTCGCTTGTCCAGCGGGAGTTGATCAAGGTAAGGCTCGACTATCGGCTGGACGATCTTGAGGAACGTCCGTCCGTTTAGCTTCTCAAAGGACTTCTCCGTGATATGGGCCGATTCGTGGAAGACCATTGCGTCTATCCCATCTTCGACTTCGCACATCGGGCAAAGCATTTTCATGTCTGCCAAGTCACGCAGTCCACACAAGGACTTGTCGTGTTCCAGTGTCTCGTCTCCAAGCGCCAAGGGGACCGGGAGCCAGACGGTTTTTCCGTCTGTCACCGCTTGTGATGAGTGAGGCTTCACGTCCAGCTTCTCGTTGCCCGTCACCGCTCGCAAGAGCGGCTTGTATCGGACTTGGATCAGCTTGGTGAAGCGCTCCAGAGCACGTCGACCTTGGTCGAACTTGTCCTGTGTGATTTGCATCTTGATCTCCTTGGTTGCCTGGTGTCGGTTGTTTTGGACTTTGCAGTCCGATGAGCACTCAAAGCGTGAACTTTGAGTGCTCATCGGGCCGTTCGGCCTCCCTTGTCAGGGGAAGCCGACGGTCCAGGCTTACTGGAAGTCCGCTCCATAAGGAATGTGGGACTTGATCGCGCCCAAAGCCGCTTCCGCGTCGTCGGGCGAGATGTAGTTGAAGTAGGCACGCTTGTACGCACCCTCCAGACCAAAGTCATCCACGAGACGGGCGACCTTGATCTCTTGGGATACGGTCCAGAAGTCCGGAAGCGTACCCTCTTTCGACATGTTGCGAAGATCGTTGCCGATCTTGATCATCACATCGAGAAGCTTCTTGTCAGGCTCGACACCATCAAGACGCTCAACCGTGGAAGAGATGATCTGTCGAAGCATCTTCTCATCCGGGTTTGGCATCCAGAAGAATGCAAGCCTGCGGGAATCCGCACTGGCAAGTGGCTTCGTTCCGATGTTCCGGAAGTCCCAGTGTGGATTCATCGCCATCGCGTGGAAGCAGTAATCGTGACGACGGAAGCGCTCTTTGTAGACGATCAACTCCCTTGAGGAGTCGTTCATCGACCGATACGCTTGCATGATCGCGTTGGAGTCTGGCGTGTTTGGCTCATCCGAAAGGAGGAAGCATTGCTGCACCCACCATTCGGGAAGCATCCCCGGATTCAAGTACGTTCCCTTGATGGGATCGAACTCGTACAAGCCGAGGAACTGATCCGACTCACTTGCCTCGTTGTACGCAAGGCGCACGAAAGGCATGTTGAGACGATGTGCCAAGTAACGCCAACCATCCGTCTTACCGGTTCCCGGCTCCCCTTCGATGACCAAGTTCAGGTCTTTCTTGTAGACCATGATGGCGAACTCTTCGATCAAGTTCGCGTGGTCGATATACAAGGTAGGATCGCCGTGCTCCGACTTGGCAGTCGGAATCAACGCTTCATTCTCACCGAAGAACGATCCTTCAAAGATCGGCAGGTACATGACCTTGCCTCGCTTTGTCTCCAGCTTGAACCACGCCCGAATGCCCTGCTTCTTGTGATCTTCCGTCACCGGAGCGTCGGAAGAATAAGTCGCAGGGTCGAAGATGGCTTTCACTTTCTTGACCGTCTTCGGTGGCGGCGGCGGCGGCGCACTTGGCGTCGTCGTCGCGTTCCGCACGAACACTTGAGCAGCCGTGCCCCACGCGTCCAGCTTGCTGCCAACTGCTTCACTTGGTGCGCCGATACGGCTCCAAGCGCAGTTGACGGCTTCCTGCTTGACGCGCTCCGGGAAGATCACTCTTCCCGTTGCAGCACAACCGTTCATCACTTCGTCGTAGTTCTTGCAGTCCCCGCAGAAGCTGGGACCAGTCGAAGTCGCGTTGAGCAACTCCGGCCTTGGGTTGAACCACGACAAAGTGAGGTCGGAAGCTGGGCTCGATGCAGCAGGCTGTCCATAAGACGTGCAGCCCGCCGCCATCTTGGTCGCAGCTTCCAGATACACACTTTGATTGCCCACATGTCCGAAGATGTGGCCAAAGCGGGAGCACATCGGAGCCGCGTTGGCGACTCCAAAGAATGTTTCCGCTTCGTCCTTCGTCAGAAGTGACGGGCAATCCAAGCATGACTTGGTGATTGACATTATGACCTCCAATGGTCTCTTGGTATTGCTTGTTCTTGCGGCTCTCGGAATGAGAATCGCAAGGGAACACAAAGGCTCCGGTGAACCATCGAACAAGTATATCACACTTGCTCGATGGCTCACGCGCAACTTTCAGGCTCACCAGCGCTTACCTACATAAGCGTGGGTTTGTTTTTCAACTTTGGCTTGTCTTCAGTACATCGGCTCCACAAGGGGCCAGAACTCTTCCGGGAAGTAGTTCCCGAAAGCCTCCATCACTTCACTGGGCGACTTACCGTGGTAAGCGGTGCAGACTTCGTAGACCCGCTTAGCGGATTTGGCTGCGTCCTCACTTAGCCAGTGATGGTCGCCACCTTCGGTGATCACGGAAGAACCGGTATCACCGTAAGTGTGCAAGTACTGGATCACAGTCCAGAAGGTACCGCGGGCCACTTCGACTTTCTTGATGCCGAAGCTTTTGAGGTACTTTGCCTCGTCCGAAGGCACTGACTGAAGCTCGGTCCAAACACCCTCAGGGTGCTCGTCCAAGATCGCCTGCGCTTCCGTTTTGATGTCGGAGAAGGGTCCAAAGAACTTGAATCCCTCCACGACATTTCCGATGACAATGATGTGCATTTTGTATCTCCTTGGTGTCGGTTTAGACGTGGGATACTTTCCCTCGCCCCACAAGCGTTCAAATTTCAGGCTCAACCGAACATACCCACATAAGCGTGGTTTGTTTTTTGAACTTAGCTTTGAATGCTTGTGGGGCGACACAAGCCCATGCCTTGAGCTTATGCCGCCCGACAAGTCAGTGGCTTGTCAAGATATCCTGGGCTTCCCTTACCACTTCCGCAGTAAGTTCAGCCAAGGTGATGGTGCTGAAGTTCACGTCAATCAAGCCCTTTGAGAGCAGGAAAGCGTTTGCCACTTGAGCAGCATCGTTGTGCGTTTCCGCTTCCACCATGAAGATGAAAGGGACTGGATCGTTGCTTTCGACAACGAACAACATGGTTTGTCTCCCTGGTAAGTGGACGTGGGCTTATCCCTCGCCCCATAAGGCAGCGACACAAGTTCGCTGCCTTATGGGACGACACCGACCGAAGTCGGTGCCGCCAAAGTGTCAGTGGCTTTCGATCACGAGACTGTCCGACCACAAGTCAATGCGGCCGAGGTAGTCAAGTGAAGTGTCGATGGGACCGGATTCGTAAATCTCGTCTCCGATAAACTCCATCGAATCAAGTGAACGATCCAACGTCAAAGCAATCCACGCTTTGACGCCATCGACGTTCCCGATAAGGACAGTTGGAATGGGAAGTGTTTTGATCATCGCTGCGGTCCAAGCGACCGGAGCGAGAACAGCAAGCCGTCCAGGCTTTGGATGATCCGAACAAAGCGTCGCTTTGTCCGGCTCCAAAGTGACGGACGGTACTCGGCAAGTGTATGTCCGAAGTAGGCCGTCACCGGCTCTGCCAAGTAATCTCCGACAAAGTCAAAGATCGAATCGGCAGCGTCGTTCACAAGGACCGCGTCGCGTTGAGGATCGCCGGGAGCAAAGCGCCCGACAATCCGCACGCAAGTGTGGATCAACCCGATGTCGTGAGTGAAGTCGACCGGCTCACCAAGGTAAGCAGCGATCTCATCGGGCGTGTGGTAAGTCATAGTGTTTCTCCCTGGTCAAAGTGGGCGTGGGGGATTCCCGCACCCCGAAAGCGTCCGATACAAGTTCGGATGCTTTCGGGATGGCAGGGGTCGGGAGCGCCGACCGGGAGGGGTAATCCCCTCCCGAGCGCCGACTAGAGCGCCGACCGGGAGGGGTAATCCCCTCCCGACCGGGAGCGCTCTCCCGACCCCTGCCACGTCCCGTAAACCGACCAAGAGACACCATTGGCAACCGAAAGCACATCTGTAAGTGCGGACTCTACTCGTGATTTTGCGATTACTTTATTGAGCTAATCCCCGGAACTTAATCATCTACGATCGTAGCTTATTGTTAGTTCTACCGGTCGGAATCGGCGCTAGTTACTAGGACAGTCCTCACCAAAGCCCTCGGACTTTGATCTCGTTCCACGTTACGACTCAGGTTGACTTTGACAGCCACTCCGTCGTCTTGTTGCGCTAACCCGGTACACCACTAGGTCAACTTACTACGGCAGCGCGGGCTCATTTCACCGACCGTATAGGTCAACGAACGCCTGCACTTACTCCGTGCTTTCGGATATCTTCACTTTTCAATGTGCCACCACCTAAGACCCCCTATGGCAGTCACGCCAGTAGCAGAGGGCACAAGTGCCATGCTTTCTGCCGACCGGGAATCTGTCAGCACTAGGCGAGCAATGCTCAAGCCCATAGCTTTCAGCCGGTCCATCCTCCACCTAATACCTTTTCGTCATACCCGAGGGTAAACCGTTGAGCTTTGCGAACGGCCAGTAAGTACTGGGGCTTAGGTGGTGGTAGTGGTTCATCCCTCTAGGACGTTCCACCAGCAGCGGGGTCTTTGGTTGTCAAGGTGCGGTCCCAACTTTCCGGGACTTTGTGGCGGTCGGTCGAACTGACCGCTACGCGGCCAGTCTATCGCGGCCAGCACAAGTAATCGACCCAGCGGCCCAAACGCTCAAAATTGTTCGACCCCCCTAAGCGGTCCACAAGTAGTGGATTGTGTTTGTAAGCCCAATATTTTCAGGCTCAACCGAGCTTCCACAAATAAGCGAAAGCTGCCCAAAATTTCAGGCTCAACCAAGCCGCCACAAATAAGCGTAAGTTCCCCAAAATTTCAGGCTCAACCAAGCCGCCACAAATAAGCAGTTTAACTTAAATTCCGCAAGCCCAAGCCGCCCCCGCTCCCGCTTGCAAGCCCCGCCCGCTCCCGCTCCGCTTGTAAGCCGCCTCCGCCGACTGGCCGCTTACCCAAGCCGCATCCCGCCCGCTCCCGTCGCTTGGCAAGCCCCGCTCCCGTCGGGAAGCAAGCCGACGCTTCCGTCAGTCATCGGCTCGCATCCCGTCGTGCAAGTGTGCTTGGTGGGTGCGGATTCCGGTCACCATCTTGAATGGCTCGTACGGCTTGTAAGCGGCGATCCGGTCGGCCAGCGGCTTGGCGGTTTGTGTGGTGGGTGCGTTTGACTTCATGACCTCATCATATCAAGCGGTTTCGGGTTTGCAAGCGATTTCTCGAAAAGTTTTCCGGGAGAAATTTCCAAGCTCAACAGCGCTTGCCTACATAAGCGTCCGGGGAAATTTTTCGGAAAGTTGTCCACAAGCTAATTCCCAAATGACTGTAAGTTATCCCCAGGCCATTCCAAGCTATTCCAAAACCCGTTCTCACCGCGTGAGAACGCGAAAGCCAACGCGGAAATTACGCGGAATCCAACCTTCCGGAATCGGCCGCGACCGCTCGGGAATCGTGCGACCGGGAGCGCTCGGGAGCGCTCGGGAGGGGTCGGGAGAGCGCTCGGGAGGGGTACGAACATACGTACGGAAAAATCGTCGCCGGCTAGTACGTATGTTCGGTCCCGCGTAATACCCCTATTCCCGAGCGCCGACCCCTCCCGAGAGCGCTCCCGAGCGCCGAGCGCCGACCCCTCCCGAGCGCCGAGCGCACGCGGCAGGGGAGCGCACGCGATAGCCGCGTGGAGGGGAGAGGGGAGCGCACGCGATAGCCGCGTGGAGGGGAGAGGGGAGCGCACGCGGGAGCGCTAATCCCCTAGTGTCGCAACGATAATCGCGAATAGGTTGCGCTCGGCTTTCGGTACCCCTATAGTGGTTCCCGTTCAGCCGATTCCCGGCCGAACACAACAGCCTAGAAAGGGCATCCAAAATGTCTACCCCGAATCGCACTACCCCGACCGCACCCGCGGCCATCCCGATGACCGCCGATGTTGCCGCAATCGTGGCATCCGACCGAGAGAACGATTCGATTATCGCAATCGTTCGGGAATGGTCACCCGCTCGGCGTCAATCGGCAATCGTGGAGATTGCCGCTCTCATCCCGACCGATTCGGCGCTCGGGAACGTTCTCCCGGTCATCCTCTCCGCGCCGACCGGTCCCGACCCCGCGGCGGTCATCATCGATCGAATCGTCCGCGCGGTGGATGGTCTGGCCGCGTTCAGTCTCGGCGCTACCGAATCGGTGGAATCGTTCGATGGTCTGACCGCCGATGATGTCGCGGCAATGTTCGCGAACGCTCTAGAGCGGGTGACCCCGATGACCGCCGAGAATGTTGCCGCAATGGTTGCGCCGACCCCTGCCGCGACCGCCGCGACCAAAAAGCGCACGCGGCGCAACATCCCGCGGGACCATAGCCGCGCCGATGGTATGGCATTCGTTACGCTCGGTCGGCCGGGAATCACTCCCCCATCGATGGTGACGATTCATTGCGAATCGGAATTGACCCCTGGTCATCCGGTCAATCTCTCGTTCGTCACTCCCGATGGTGAGAGGTTCCCGACTCTCACGAACGCGATTCAACATTGCGATGGTTGGGGAGAGGAAAAGAATGGTTGGAAAAACCCCTACGACCATTGCATCGAATTGCGTCCCACCGGGAACGTAGCGCGGACCGTATCGGATATCTGCAATCTCTCACCCGCCGAGATTGCCGCTCTCCCGGTCTGACCGATTCTGACCGAGCGCTCCCCTCTCCCGACCGGGAGAGGGGAGCGCTTTTCCCGTTTTTCGGCGCTCTCCCGAGCGCTCTCCCGACCCCTGCCAGAATGCCACGATTCCGCACGCGATTGCCGCTACGCCGCGTAGAGCGCT